>ULRN01056961.1_pt1 | contig 45041 bp, 45 predicted proteins | sample 1955461 | NCBI WGS metagenome assembly ULRN01 (sample SAMEA4835683, study PRJEB28245) | human gut metagenome | biome: gut microbiome; material: fecal sample | place: Denmark | collected 2008 | reverse complement strand
CACGCATGGGGTCACGGGTTCGAGTCCCGTACGCACCGCAGTAAATGAGAAGCTTTTTTAGCTTCTCATTTTTCGTTAAAGCGAATTTACACCAAAAACGTAGTTAACATTCTCTTTACGAACTACTTAGTTGAGCTATTTTATAGCACGAACCTATTAAAGTGAAAAATAAAAAGGGTTCACAAGAAAAGACTCGAACCCTGTACAGTGTGCATTAAATGTACAGCACATATCACCAAAAAAGTTTCTCCTCACTGGTTCATCATCCTCTTCAACAATTTTGATTCAATGACAAAATTATGGTGAAACTAAAATTCATTGTACGAGACGGATTTCTTGTCCTTCGCATAAGTGAAGGCAAAGAAAGGTACCAGAGATAGTTTGTTAAACTCAAAGATAATAAATCAAGACAGCATACTTGGGAGGCGTTATTCATTTTAGAAGATGATTGTTCTATAGATTCCGTCACCTTTTCTTGATTTAACGCAAACACAAGAAATTAGGATTCTCTTTTTTGCTGCTATACGTCTTTTTATTTACCTTTGCTCATATCAATGTTTTAAGTTAAGGACATGAACAACAGTAATCAAGTAATCCGATTCGACTGGGCAATGAAAAGACTGCTCCGCAACAAGGCGAACTTCAGCGTATTAGAAGGCTTGCTCACTACCCTTTTGAATGAGAAAATCACTATCCAGAAGTTACTGGAAAGCGAAAGTAATCAGGAAGACGAATTCGACAAGTACAATCGTGTAGACATGCTTGCCGAAAATTCCAAGGGTGAACTTGTGCTTATAGAGGTACAGAATAATAATGAATACGCCTATTTTCAGCGTATGCTGTTTGGTACATCTAAACTAGTTACAGAATATATAAATCGTGGCGAAGGGTACGATAAAGTACGCAAAGTGTACAGCGTTAACATTGTATATTTCTCTTTAGGCCACGGAACGGATTTCGTGTACCACGGAAAGACTGAGTTCAAAGGCATCCATAACGGAGACATTCTACAACTAACGCCTTTTCAGAAGCAAACATTCAAGGTTGATGCAGTAAGCCAACTATACCCAGAGTATTATATTCTAAAGGTGAACGACTTCAATCAAGTAGCGAAGAGTCCATTAGAAGAATGGATTTATTACCTGAACACAGGCAACATTCCTTCTGACGCTACCGCTCCCGGACTAGAAGAAGCCAGAGAACGGTTAAAGCTGGACTGCATGACAAAAGATGAGTTGTCGGCATACTACCGTCATTTAGATAATGTTGTCATTCTCAGAAGTAATATACAGACTGAACGCATGGAAGGTCGTATGGAAGGTCGTGAACAAGGACTTGCAGAAGGTCGTGAACAAGGGCTTGCTGAAGGACGGGCTGAAGGGCACGCTGAAGGCATGGAAGAAGGTTTAGAAAAAGGCAGAATGGAAACAAACATAGAGAACGCCCGCAACTTAAAGAAATTAGGAGTAGCTATCGATATTATTTCGCAAGCTACCGGATTGTCTAAGAAAGATATAGAAACGCTATAAATCTATCATAAATACCGCGACTCATAATGTAGGGGTGAGTCGCGGTATTTTTTTGATGATTCACAAAACGTCTCAAACTCGTAAATTTATTGTAACAATTTCGTAAAACACCGTCCATACCTTTGCGCCCAGTAAACTATTAGACGTATTTATGGAATCAAAAAAACTATTCGTTTCGGCTATTGCTATGGCGATGACAGCGGCAATGACATGCTCTGCAGAGGTAAACGAGAATCCAGAGATGGGTAACATTAGAGGTAGGATAACGGATACGGAAAAGCAGGCGCTGCCGGGTGCTACGGTAATGATTGAGGACTTGCACACGGGCGTTACTAGCGACATCAACGGTTATTATTCTCTGCCTAACCTGAAACCGGGTACTTATAAGGTGAAGATTACTTACGTGGGGTATTTTCGGCTGGCGCACTGAGCAGAAAAACAAAGCCAATAGAAGGCACTGTATTCTGTTCTAACGAACCGGGATTCTCAGTAATATCAGCGTCAAAAAACAAACTCTGCATGTATATGATAGACAAGAAAGGTAATGTGCTACACACGGTCAGCAAAACAAAATAATCAGAAAAAAATAAGTTGCCGAAAGAGACCGAAACGCTCTTTTAGGCAACTTTTTTGCTTTTTGTTGTATTCAAGATAAAAAGAATCTTCCCGTTTTATTCATTCAGGAAAGAAACCAACTCGGCCGGAGTAATGTTTTTAGCAACAATCATTCCATTGCTATCAATCAGGAAATTCGTAAAACCCGACTTCAAATCAAACTGATCGAATAGCTCCGAATCGGTACCACGTGTCTCCAAAAAACAAGCATCGGCATCAAGCCCATCCTGTTTTACCACCGATTCGAAAACCGAAGCGTAATGGTCAAAGGAAACAGAAACCATTTTCACTCTGGCGTCACCACCTGCCAGATGAGACAATGCGGCATTATTTTCTCTGGACGCCGCATCATAACTTGCCCAAAAGCTCAATAATAAGAAACCGTTTGAAGGTGCATGCATATTGAGCGACTGCATGTCTTCGCAGAGACGCAACTCGGGAAGCTTGTCGCCCGAAGTCAATTTCTCTGTCGGAACACTCTCCTTGCTAAATGAAAGAGAGATTAAGGAACTGAATACTAATACAACAAAAAACCATTTTACATTTTTAATCATGTAATTTGATTTTAGTTAATACTATCCGAGGCTGTCCTTTAACAGCGGTTTCGGCTCGGAATGTTATCTACTGAAAACAACTTTCGGCTAAGCCGAATTCATGTTTACCATAAGAAACCGGTGCAAAAATACTGTTTTTTCAATTACCTGCATAAAAAACATCGCTAAAAATATGTTTTCTAACATAAATTTAACCTTCTAAGGGCTCAAAAGCCTCAAAAATGGCGTTTCGTACGGTTGAGTTAATAATAAAAGTGTATATTTGCATTATTCGATTTTATCAATATAATGGAGAACAGTACAGAATTAATACTCATCCGCATAAGCGGTTTAGACAGACCCGGACTGACAGCTTCGGTTACGGAAATATTATCCAAATATGATGTAGACATAATGGACATCGGTCAGGCCGACATTCATAATACACTTTCTTTAGGCATTCTCTTTAAAGCGAAAGAAAAAGATTCCGGAAACGTGATGAAGGAGTTGCTCTTTAAGGCTTCTGAGCTTAACATTAATCTGAGTTTCTACCCTATCTCGCGCGAAGAATACAACACTTGGGTTGGGATGCAAGGCAAAAACCGATATATACTTACCCTCTTGGGACGTAAACTTACGGCTCAGCAAATAGCGGCGGCCACAAGTGCGCTGGCTAAACAGGGATTGAACATCGATAGCATTCGCCGAATGACAGGACGTATCCCGCTCGATGAACATCTGGCTAAGGTGCGTGCATGTATAGAGTTCTCAGTACGTGGCACTCCATCGGATATGGACGAGCTGCACGAAGAACTTATGACGCTGAGCGCACAGCTTGGGATGGACTTCTCTTTCCAGAAGGATACGATGTACCGCAGAATGCGCCGACTGATTTGTTTCGATATGGACTCTACACTGATTCAGACTGAAGTGATAGACGAACTTGCGGAACGGGCCGGTGTAGGAAAGCAGGTGCGCGAGATTACGGAACGTGCGATGCGTGGCGAGATAGATTTCAAGGAAAGCTTTACAGAGCGTGTGGCTCTATTGAAAGGACTGGACGAGTCGGTTATGAAGGATATCGCCGTGAATCTGCCTATCACCGAGGGTGTGGAGCGACTGATGTATGTACTTAAGAAATATGGTTATAAGATAGCTATCCTGTCGGGTGGTTTCACTTATTTCGGCAACTATCTGAAAGAGCGTTTCGGCGTAGATTATGTATATGCCAATAATCTGGAGATAGAAGACGGAAAACTGACAGGACGTTTCGTTGGCGATATAGTTGACGGAAAACGAAAGGCAGAGTTACTGCAGCTTATCGCTCAGGTGGAAAATGTGGATATACAGCAAACCATAGCCGTGGGCGACGGTGCCAACGACCTTCCGATGCTCTCGGTAGCCGGATTGGGTATCGCCTTCCATGCCAAGCCAAAGGTACAGGCCAACGCTCAGCAATCTATCAACACTATAGGTCTGGACGGAGTACTGTACTTCCTCGGATTCAAGGACTCGTATCTTGACGAACGAGGCAACCGTTGATACTTAGAAAATTAGACTTTAATATAAATATATGAATTTCTCCGAATTAAACTTAGAAGACAGCGTGCTCGATGCTTTGGATGCCATGAACTTCAGGGAGTGTACGCCTGTGCAAGAAAAAACAATACCTGTTATACTCGAAGGGAAAGACCTGATAGGAGTAGCGCAGACCGGAACTGGAAAAACTGCGGCTTACTTGCTCCCAGTCATCAACCAGCTCAGCAAAGGCGGGTACCCTGCAGATGCCATCAACTGTGTCATCATGTCGCCTACACGCGAATTGGCTCAGCAGATTGACCAGCAGATGGAGGGTTTCTCTTATTTCATGCCTATATCGAGTGTAGCTATTTATGGAGGAAATGACGGTGTACGCTTTGAGCAAGAGAAGAAGGGTCTTACATTAGGCGCGGATGTGGTAATCGCCACTCCAGGACGTTTGCTTAGTCACCTTAGCTTAGGGTATGTAGATCTTTCTAAGGTTTCGTTTTTCATCCTTGATGAGGCCGACCGTATGCTCGATATGGGATTCTCTGACGATATTATGCAAATAGTGAAGTATTTACCTAAGGAGCGTCAGACCATAATGTTCTCGGCCACCATGCCTACCAAGATTCAGCAGTTGGCTCAGAGCATCTTGAATAATCCCGAAGAGGTGAAGTTAGCTGTTTCTAAGCCGGCGGAAAAGATTATCCAGGCGGCATATGTTTGTTACGAAACTCAGAAGCTAGGTATCGTAGAGAGTTTGTTCAAGTATCAAGCACCAGAGAGGGTTATCATATTTGCATCGTCAAAATTGAAGGTGAAAGAGGTAACGAAATCTTTGAAGCGATTGAAACTGAATGTTGGCGAGATGCATTCCGATTTGGAACAATGTCAACGCGACGCCATAATGCACGAGTTCCGCAACGGTCGCATCAATATATTGGTTGCTACTGATATCGTAGCCAGAGGCATAGACATCGACGATATCCGCTTGGTTATCAACTATGACGTTCCTCACGACAGCGAAGACTATGTGCATCGTATCGGTCGTACCGCCCGTGCCAACAATGACGGATGTGCTATCACCTTTGTTAGTGAAACAGAGCAGACCAAGTTTAAGCAAATAGAGAATTTCTTAGGCACTGATATATATAAAATTCCTGTCCCCACAGAGTTAGGCGAAGCTCCAGAATACGCTCCGGTTACCAAAAAGGGAAACCGAAGAAGCAATAACAAGCGACGTGGAAAACCAAACGGAGGAAACAGACCAAGAAACAGAAAGCCTGCCGCACCGAAAGGAAGTAAAGAATAAAAAGAAAAGCCGACCATTCAAGTCCTCAAAAAGACTAAAATGATCGGCTTTATTGTTTCATCACTTAATTACCAATAAAGGAGTATGACTGTGAAACAGCATCTTCCTGGCGATGCCCGGACGGAACAATCTAGCGAAAATATTCCGCTTGTAATGAGTAACACAAATTACATCAATACCTTGTTCCCTTATCAAACGATCCGTCTCTTCCGACAGGTTATTATCGCTAATCTGAAAATAACCAAACTCTATATCCGGATATAACCGCTTGAAATAATCTTGTATACCGGCAAGTTTCACCTCATTCCATGCCCGCTTCTCTTCATGCGACGAGATATGAATGAATGACACCTCAAAATGCTTACCTCCCCAAGTACGTATCAGCGAATCGAATGCAATCAAATCACGCTGATCAAAGCTTGTAAAAATAGCAATCTTCTTAATATCATCAACTAACAAAGACTGAGCATCGTCTGGAATGGCGTACACATACACCGGACTGCGTTCTATCACTTCGGCTGTAACACTGCCTATCAAGTCTAGATGCTTCTGCCCTTCTCCACGCGTACCCATAATGATGGCCCGCGGCTTCTCGTCTTCGGCATACGTCAAGATTTCCTCTTCGGGAATACCCTCGCGCAAGAGGCAACAGTATTTCACTTTAGGCAATGTACCATCAGCCATTTCTTTGTCCACTTTTTCTGCAAAGCCTTTCAGCTTTTCGTGTATTGCGGTTACCTGCCCCCGTGTATCTATTTTCTCTCCAAAATCGGGAGTATCTAAAGACATGCCCGACTCATACTGCAAAGTGGGCATATAAATAGGAGCAAAATATACATGCAGAAAAACGACCTCGGCATTAAGTTTCTTCGCCAAATCAAAGCCAAAGTGACATACTTTTAATGAATATTCCGAGAAATCAATAGGAATAAGTATATGATCACCACGTTTCTTTTCCGTATTTCCCAGAGCATCCACCTCTTCTGACAGCCACGAAGCACTCTCCACTATCTGAAGTGCATGCGGCAAATCGCTTTCTTTAATGCGTACTCTCACGCCCGACGATATGACGGGCTCTACAAGGTTGACATTATGAATGAAGGTTTCAATGCCTTCAGCCTCTAACACAGTCTTGAGTATTTGTGCCTTGGAGTACGTAAGGATGGCTAATGTAACAAGTTTCTCTTCCATAACTCCATATATTAAAAAATTAGTCTGATTAATTTATTCCGCTTCCTCTCTCAGGATACTCAGAGCACGGTCTAATACGGTAGTATCATCAAGCATAACCAATCCGCCATCGGGACCCGGTTCCAAGTGAATACCTACACATTTTCCGTCTTTAAAATTATGTCCACCAAAGAAATTACGCACCGTTTCTACGCTAATATTAAGCTCATCTGCAATACGATGCATACTTCCACTGGGCAATGAGTCTTTAATCTTTCTAAGTTCGTTGAAGGTTATTGTTCTGTTCATAGTAGTCAAATTTTAGAAGTTAAACACTTGCGTTATTGTATCACGTTCTAAATGTAGCGATAAAATAATATTTTCGCAAGTAAAAGCGAACTTTTTTACAAAAACATCAACTAAAAGACAACATAGAAGCGCCTTGGCAAAAAGGACAATCAGAAAAAAGAATTACGGGCTACTATCATTCCCGCAACAATAACAGATATAAAAGAAAGGAGTAACGCCGACTGAATCATACAAACATCGGAAGTCTTGAAACCACTGCCTGTGTATTGACTGGAAATGTACTGCGGATTACGGAACAATTTTTTCTGAAGAAACAGAAAAATAACATAGCCTATTACCGATATAACACTACCGGCAAGAGCACCGAAAATAATATCACCCGGATAATGCACGCCTAAATATATACGAGAAAAAGATGGAACTAACGCCCAAAATAGCATTGTAAATGCAAGCCATCCATTACGAATCAGCAAAGATACAAACACAGCAATGGCAAAAGTGTTGGCGGCATGACTCGAAATGAATCCGTAAGATCCGCCACGATATCCATTCACCACCTGAACCAAGTCGGTAAGAGCTGGTTCTTGCGAAGGGCGGAATCGCATAAAGTAATTCTTGCATAATCCTGAAGAAAACTGATCGGCGCATAACACTACCAACGCCAAGGTGAGCAGCACCAACATGCCCTGCGACAGTTTGCAGTTCTTAAAGATGACATACAGCAACACTACCGCAGCCGGAATCCATGTCTTGGTATCGGAGACTGTCCACATCACGCCGTCCCAAAACAATGAGTCACTGCCGTTAAGCTGAAGCAATAAATGCTGATCAGTCTGTATAAGTTGCTGTATGTCTATCATTTATAGTCTCTCTTTCGGTTTGTCAAATTAAATAATTTCAATAGACGATGTAGGAACCCATCCTTTCTTTCCGTCTTCGAGGCGGATTTCCTTCCATGCCTTCATAGAGTTATCATCGATATATACTTTAGTGCCTTCGTGCAACACAAACAGATTGGTACCGTTCTCATTAGGAGTACTCTTAACTGTAATGCTGGGCGACATGATGATGGCACCGTCACGAGTAATAAGCTCATCTTTCTGCTGACTGGCACAGAGGTTGGCGCAGATGGTAATCATCAGGAAAGCCACGGCTCCGGTAAAACCTATTTTCTTCAAGACAATCTGTTTTCCGAAAATATACATGCCCAAAGAGGCAAGCAACAGGATAAAACTTACTATACCCCATACGCCCCATTGACTCTCGCTCTGCCAGTTAACGACAGCCTTTGCCCAAGTCACGATAAACACCTCGCTCACCGGAGTAACCTTGTCGGTTGTCTTGCTGCGAGCCATCTCAAGGTTAAAACGAGCGTCGGCGTTTCCCGGATCGAGCAACAAGGCACGCTCATAATTGAGCACTGCCTTAGCCACGTTCTTATTCTTATAATAACTGTTTCCCAAGTTATAATACAGCTCAGCCGATTCGCCTTCCTCGCTCAGAATAGCTTCGTACTTCTCTATAGCATCGGCATAATGACTATCCTGATATGCCTTGTCCGCCTCGGCTTTGGTAGGAGCAGCCGATAACACTTGCATCATTCCTATCAGGAAATAAAAAATAACAGATATCTTTTTCATCTATCAGTTCTCCTATCTTTAATGTTTAATACTATTTTCCATCTTGCTAATGGCGTCTACTGACATTGAGTAAACCTTATCCATAGCCTCGCTTTCGCTACCCGGAGCGTAACGCGCAAATTCGCATTCGTCGAGTGCTCCGATGAATGTCTTGGTAATGTCTTCGGCTACTCCATGCTTGGTAAGTTCTGCCTCGATGTTGTCTTTCGACAATTGAGAAACCGGGATGCTGAGTTTATCGCTGATGTATCCCCACAAAGCTTTCAGCACTTCGTCGTAGAACTCGTTCTTTTTATTTTCCGCCAATAACTTACCTGCCAATTTCAGACGCTTAACGGCTACCTTGTTTGCCTTTTTAGTCTTGACCTTAGCTACGTTTGCATTCTCGGCTGCCTGCTTGCGGAAGAATACCATCATCACTACAAACAGTATGAACGGAATGATATACCACAACCAATATGAAAGAGTTCCGAAGAAGAAGTCGCCTTTCTTCTGCAAATCTGTGTCGCCCAACTTGATGAAGCGAATATCCTGACCTAATACCTTTACATCTTCCTTGCTGGTGAAGTCGGCTATAACCTGATCAGCGTTGCCTTTACCCTTAGCCACCTTCAGATTATAAGCCTCTGTCTTCAGTGTCTTATATGCGTTACTCTTCAAATCGAAGTAAGTGAATTCTACCGGCGGAATGGTGAAATCGCCTGCATGACGCGGAATAGCCAAGTACTCGATGGTCTGAGAGCCGGTAAGACCAGCTGTAGAAACGTCGAAATTATTAGTTACCTTAGGGTCGTACACCTCAAAATCTTCGGGGAACCTAAGCTCCGGAATGCTGATAAGCTTCATATTACCCGACCCCTTGATAACCAACTTAACGGTTACAGCATCGTTGGTACGTACTTCTTTAGAATTGATAGAAGAAGAGATACTGAACTCTCCTACACCGCCCGAGAAGTTAGCCGGCTTAGACGGAAGAGGCTGAACGTTGATAGAAAGCTTAGGAGCAACAATCTTCTTCTGTACTTCTACGATTCCGCCACCGTTGAAGAAAGCGTCGAACGGATCGTCCGACTCAGTGCGCTGTGCCACAACCGCATCGAACGTAATAGCCGGAACCTCCAACTTACCAGTCTGCTGTGGGAAGAGGATGTACTGACTCCATACGGTAGCGTTGTAGTTACGTCCCTTATAATGCTCTAATTGGAACACCTTCTGGTTAGGCAACTGAATTTCCTGAGTATGGAAGCCTTTCATATCCGGCATATCGCCACGCAACTGACGCAGGTTAACCGATGTATAAACTTTGTAAGTCAGCAAAATAGCCTCTTGCTCATGCACGTTAGTCTTACTGGCATTAGCCACGATAAACAGTTCGTTACCCGAAATCTGTCCCGCACGTCCTCTTGCCGAAGAAGATGATGAACGCGAAGAAGAAGAGTGACCGCTGTTATTTCCAGCTTTATCTGGCGGAAGAACCTTAATAGTTATGGCGTTAGAAAACACCTTCTCGCCGTTGACTTCGATACTAGCAGCCGGAATAGTATAGGTGCCGGCATCACTAGCCATCAAAATATACGTATAAGTGATGGAGCTGGTAGACGAAACCTTACCGTTAATAACCTGAGTACTGCTCTGCATAGAGCGGCTCGGCCCCATCAGTACATCAAACCCCTTGATGCTAGGAGCACGGAAATCTTTCACTTTTTGAGTATTAACTGTAAACTCCAGTCTGAATTGGTCTCCACTTACTACCACCTCAGGCGCATCAGCCCTCAGTGTCGCTTTGTCGTCGGCATATACCCGCACGACAGAAACAATCAATAGCAGTAAGAAAATCAGTTTTCTCATTATTATTATCTTTTTATATTATTATCAATATGTTACCAGTCTTTTTCCAATTTACGACCTTGAATGCGAACGCCTTTTTTCACCTTGTCTTGCACGTTATTTTCGTCCTGCATAGCCGCCTTCAGCAACTGCTCAGCATTCTGCTTAGACATCTGATTCTGATTTTGCTGTTGTTGCTGATTCTGATTCTGCTGATCTTTTTTCTTCTGGTCTTGCTGTTCTTTATTTTTCTGCTGTTTATCGTCGTCCTTCTTATCCTGCTTTTGCTCTTGCTGCTTATTCTGATCCTGATTCTGCTGCTGGTCTTTAAGCAACTTCTGCGCCAAAGCCAAGTTGTAGCGAGTCTCATCGTCGGCAGGATTATTACGCAAAGCTTTCTTATAAGCCTCTATGCACTGCGGATATTGTTTAGAAGACTGCAATATCACACCCATGTTATGATAGATTTGCGAAAGCTTCTTCTTATCTTTCTCTACTTTTGAGGCAGCTTCGAACTGCTCCATCGCATCCTTCGCCTTTTGCTGCATCAACAATGCGTTGCCCAGATTATACATGGCGTCGGTCGACTTAGGGTCAAGTTCAAGAGCTTTTCTGTAATCAACCTCCGCCTTAACAAATGTACTGTCCTTATATAATTTATTTCCGCCTCGAAGATAGTCGCGAACGGTTTTCTGTCCGAAAGCCGTTGCCGAAACCATCAGCAGCCCTACCATCAGACATCCTTTATATAACATCATAATCAATCTTGTTTAAAGAGTTTCACATTCTTCAAGAGCGGGTTCTTGCGCTCTAAAATAATCAAGTCGACAACTAACAAAATCAGTGCCAACCATGCCAACACCTGGAATTGTTCGTCGAATTCAGTATAAACCTGACTTTCAACGTCGGCCTTGGCCAACTTATTAATCTCAGCGTTCAGAGCACGTTCAGCATTGTTGGTATTATCTACGCGTACATACATTCCGTTGCCGGCCTTCGCTATCTCCTGACACATCTGTTCATTGAGGCGAGTCACGATAACATTGCCGTCTCTATCTTTTCTGAATTCGTTCGATCCGCTTTCTGTTGGAATGGGCGAACCTTCGGGCGAACCTACTCCCAAGACAAACACGTTAACACCTTTCTTGGCTGCTTCTGTAGCCGCTTCTGTAGCTCCACCTTCATGGTTTTCGCCGTCGGTTATCAAAACGATAGCGCGTCCTACCCCTTCGTTCGGAGTAAAGCTCTTCATAGCCAGATTGATGGCACCACCAATATCTGTACCCTGAGTACTTATAAGCGAAGGATTGATAGTTTCAAGAAACATTTTAGCCGAAATATAGTCGCTAGTTATAGGTAACTGTGTAAAAGCATCGCCTGCAAATACTATCAACGCTACCTTATCGTTATTAAACGTTTCAAGAAGCCGTGAAATCAACTTTTTCGATTTATCCAAACGACTTGGCTTTACATCCTCGGCCAACATAGAGTTAGAGATATCCAGCGCTACCACCGTCTCGATACCCTGACGCTTAACGGTCTCCATCTTAGAGCCGAACTGCGGACGGGCCATCATGAATATCACCATAGCCAAAGCCGAGAAGACCAACCAGAACTTCACGTCGGGGCGATACTTTGAAACATCGGGCATCAGATGCGCCAACAGTTCCGGATCACCATATTGGCGGATGCGCTTACGCCTTCTATAGTTCGAATAAAAGAACAGCACTGCCAAGAATGGCAACACTAACAATAAATATAAATATAAGGGTTCTCCAAATCGAAACATAATCTTCTGTTTTTTAAGGTATCTTCTTTAATACGGTATTTCTCAAGACAAGTTCCAACAGAATGCAGATGAAAGCTATCAACGCAAACGGAGCGAAAGCTTCTTCACGCTTACTGAATTCCTTAACATTCAGTTTTGTCTTTTCCAACTTATCGATTTCTTTATACACTTCTTTCAGTTTAGAGTTGCTGGTAGCACGGAAATAGTTTCCATCTGTAGCTCCTGCTATCTGTGTAAGCGTATTCTCATCTATCTCTACAGGGATGTTTACATACTGCACTCCTGCATATGTAGGCATAGGATAAGGTGCTGTACCATTAGTTCCTACACCGATGGTATACACACGTATGCCAAACTGCTTAGCAATCTCTGCCGCGGTAAGCGGAGAAATGTCGCCACGGTTGTTGCTACCGTCGGTAAGCAGAATGATTACCTTCGACTTTGCCTTACTGTCTTTCAGGCGGCTTATAGCGTTGGCCAATCCCATACCGATAGCGGTACCGTCTTCTATCAAACCTTTCTGGGCTATATCACCGTGAATGCTGTGAAACAAGTTGAGCAGCACACCGTGGTCTACCGTAAGCGGACACTGGGTAAACGCCTCACCTGCAAAAATAGTAAGACCGATATTATCGTTAGGGCGACCGTTGATAAACTCAGAAGCCACTTGCTTTGCAGCTTCCAAACGATTCGGTTTCAAATCCTCGGCAAGCATACTGGTAGACACGTCGACCGCCATCATGATATCGATACCCTCTATCTCCGTATTCTGCCAATTATCAGTAGTTTGCGGACGAGCCAGCACCAATACTATCATTACGAACGACACTACACGAAGTAAGAAAGAAGCATGAAGCAAGTACACCTTCCACGTCTTGGGCGCATTCATATACATGCGGGTAGTAGACACCTGCATGGTAGGTTCCGTTTTCTTGCGTCGCATAAAATACCATACTATATAAGGTATAAGCAACAGCAGCAGAAACAGATATTCTATATTAGCAAAAATCATAATCTATAAATATTAAAAGAACAATTCAATGATACGACGTATTGCAAAATACAAGGCAACTACCGCTCCCACACTAGTCAGCACAATGCTACATATCAGTATGATGCGTCCCTGCTTAGAGCGTTTTTCTTCTACTCGAACCTCTGTAGGTTCTTTATTGGCATTAGGATCTTCTTCTTCCTTAGTCTCATTAATGAAATCTACCGCATTGACCAAGTTCATATCGTTCTCGTTCATCAGCGGAGCGTGCTTGGCGAACTTCACCAAATCGGCAGTTTCGAAAAGCGATTTTAACTCGGCGATAGACTGCTGGTCTTTCATCTGCATCAAATGTTCTATAATCTCTGTAGAGGTCATCTCTAGCGCATTAAAGTTGAAGCGATCTTTTATGTAAGTACGTATAACATCCGTAAGTTCAGTGTAATACGCCTTCGGATCGTTACGCAGTTTAGCCTTATCCGACTTGATTTCGTTTATCTTCTTCATGGCCATCTGGTGAGGCGGCAACTTAGGTTCTATCTTAATAATCTTAATGATAGGCTTATTGTCGCGGTAGCGGATAACAAAGAACACCGAAACGCCTGCCAATATCAGCATAATGAGAAGCGAATATACCAACGTATCGATATCACCCCACGTAATACTAACCTCTTGAATAGGCTTAGGACCGAAGAACTGGTCGGGATGCAAAGTATCTACGGGCACCGAATACACTTTCAGCGCCAACGGATTTTTAGAGCGATATAACTTATTGTCAACACTTACCTCGAACGGCGGCAGATAATACAAAGCCGAGTCGAACGAAGTCACTGTATATTCTTGCGAGATAAGCAAACGCTTGTTGCCGTTCAGCATCTGAGTGTCGGGCTTGGCAACATCTACAACTTCTACCCCGGCAACAATAGTGTCAGGGAATTGAGGCATCAGCAAATTCTGCCCTGCATTCATGCTAACCTGCAGTTTAATTTTAGCTTGCTGACCGATAAAAAGCTGTGTAGAGTCGATGCTGGCATCTACCGTAACCTGGGCAAATCCCTCTATAGCAGCCAAGCACAGCAACAATACACCGCAAATTCTTTTTAGATTTCTTCTATATGATAAGATACACTTCATAGTCACACCTTAGTTTCGTTTAGCAAATAAGTTTAGCAGAGCTTTTACATAATCCTGATCTGTACGCACTGAAACAGAATCTACATTACTATGAGTAAAAATGCCATTCAGCTTTTCCTGACGCTGCATCCACCACGCATGATGGGCGTTTCTTACCGCTCTCGACGAAGTGTCTACCCACTGCTCATGTCCGGTCTCTGCATCACGCAACTTCAGCAATCCTACATCGGGCAGTTCCTCCATGCGGCGGTCGTACACTTGCAGAGCCACCACATCATGCTTACGGTTGGCCACCGTCAACGCATTCTGAAAATCGTGGTCATCAATAAAGTCGCTCAGCATGAACGCCGTGCAACGTTTCTTCTGTACATTAGTAAGATACTCTATAGCACACTGAATATTGGTACGTGTGCTCTCCGGCTTAAAGTCGATCAACTCACGTATTATATACAAGATATGCTTACGTCCTTTCTTAGGCGGAATAAACTTCTCAATCTTATCCGAGAAGAAAATCACTCCAATCTTATCATTGTTCTGAATGGCCGAGAACGCCAAGGTAGCGGAAATCTCCGTTACCATATCTCGTTTCAACTGCTTTACAGTTCCGAAATCGAGACTGTTTGACACATCGACCAACAGCATAACCGTAAGCTCACGCTCCTCCTCGAACACCTTTACGAAAGGCTTGTCGAAACGAGCCGTGACGTTCCAGTCTATATCGCGCACATCATCGCCGTACTGATACTCTCGCACTTCCGAAAAGGCCATACCTCTACCTTTAAAAGCCGAATGATATTGTCCTGCAAAGATATTGCTCGAAAGTCCACGAGTCTTTATTTCTATCTGACGTACACGCTTTAATAGTTCACTTGTTTCCATTATTTTATGGGTTTAAGCCTACGCTCCTCTATTTATAAATTACATTCTCGACCATGAGATTGAGCGGCGGCACTGTGCCCCACTCCTCCCGTGGTCGAGTTTATCTTTATCAGCCGCCCATCCTCCAGACCAACGGCTAAAGGCAAGTTTCCTACAGATTAGGGCACTTCAACCTTATTCAAGATCTTGCTTACAATTTCGTCGGATGAAACGTTGGTAGCTTCAGCTTCGTAAGTCAGTCCGATACGATGACGCAATACATCATGCGCCACAGCACGCACGTCTTCCGGAATTACATATCCACGACGTTTGATGAAAGCGTAGCTACGAGCAGCCAATGCCAAGTTGATAGAAGCACGCGGAGAACCACCGAAACCAATCAGACTCTTCAGTTCCTTCAATCCGTACTGTTCAGGATAACGAGTTGCGAATACGATATCAGCGATATACTGTTCAATCTTCTCGTCCAGATAAACCTGACGCACTACCTTGCGAGCCTCGATAATCTCTTCAGCTTTCAGGATAGGACGAACCTCTACCTTCTCGCCAGAGATATTCTGACGGATAATCTTCTTTTCTTCTTCCAACTTAGGATAGTCAATCACCACCTTCAGCATAAAACGGTCTACCTGTGCTTCTGGCAACGGATAAGTACCTTCCTGCTCAATAGGGTTCTGAGTAGCCATTACCAAGAACGGAGTAGGCAAATCGAAAGTTTCTTTTCCCAAAGTAACCTGACGTTCCTGCATGGCTTCGAGCAAGGCACTCTGCACCTTAGCCGGAGCACGGTTAATTTCATCGGCCAATACGAAGTTAGCGAAGATAGGACCTTTCTTAGCGATGAACTGCTCATCTTTCTGGCTATAAATCATTGTACCGATAATATCGGCTGGCAACAAGTCGGGAGTAAACTGCACTCTGCTGTATTTTGAGTCGATAAGTGATGCCAATGTCTTAATGGCCAATGTCTTTGCCAACCCAGGAACACCTTCAAGCAAGATATGTCCATCAGAAAGCAAACCTATCAACAACGATTCTATCAAATGTTTCTGACCTACGATAACCTGGTCCATGCCAGTCATCAAATTGGTTACAAATGCGCTTTGGCGCTCTATGCGTTCGTTCAATTCACGAATATCAATAGCTTCAGCCATAATTTAATATTTTTATGTTCTCAAATTTTATACTATTTCACGCCATCATTACATGGCTTTTTTGCAAAGCCAAAAGTACGGCATTCTATTAACAGAGCCAACTAATTTTTATTAAAAAACATTGTCGCTTGATAAAAACAAAAAATATTTTTACCAAACGACACAAAGCATCCTAAAACTTTAGACTTATTAGTCCGAAAACGTTTTCGGCTATTTAGTTTTCTCTTCAGAGAGTTCCGGAATCCTTATCGTAGTACCCACAGGTATGTTATCCACATCTGCCAGCGCCTCCTTATTATACCGCGCTATGTACGGCCACAATTTCTTGTTGCCATAATACTTGCGTGCCAACTTTACAAGCGTCTCGCCGTATTGCAACTGATGCGTAGCACGTGTGCCCACTATAGCATACGTCACCGCATCCGATAATGACAAACCACCTTTCGGTTCTTCTTCCCGTTCCGGATTTATCGCTACAACTTTTGCAGAATCTTGGCGAGGCTCATTTGCCACAGCCTCCTCCTTACTTACCATTGCGCTATCTACAGTCAGCGTATCACTCGCCACGCTATCATGCTCTATAACAGCAATAGGTGCTTTCGGTTCTACAGAAGACATCTTTACTGTCGAAGCAGTTCTAAACATACTCCAAACCATAAAACCGCCTGCTATTACACCAACTAAAAGAATAGAAGCAACCATGCACCAAGGAATGCTGGTAGAAGAAGTCGAACGACGCTCTACAGCTTCAGATTCAGATTGAACAAACGATTGTCCTTCTTTAGCTTTAGCCGATACAGGATTTTCTTCTTCTACACTCTGATCCGACACTTCTTCCAAAACAGATTCCACTTCTTCTGATAACGTAGCTTCGTCACTATCGTTTTCCGAAGTAGAATCCGATGCATCTTTTACCGATTCGTCAGTCTCTACATCAGAGATAGGCAACTCATTTTCAGGCATATCATCAAAGTGAGTCTTATCATTCAGCACCACCGTTTCAAAATGCGAGAAAGGTTTATTCACCAAGTCCTTCATCGCCGAATCGGGAGAAAACGTAATACGAGTATCAATGAGTTTGAACGTGCCAAGCCCCTTTATCTTAACATACCTATCAGCCGCCAACCCCTCTTCTATCAACGAAAAAAAGAGCTTGACAAATGCATCCGCATCTGCCCGCTCCATATCATGACGCTTAACCAATAAATCTATCAGATCTTGCAACGTTAGTTCTTCTTCATTCATCGGCTGAGGTATTTTTAAACTTATCTTTCAAAATCGGGCTTGGTTTATATGTAAGTACCAACTTAGGCGGAACCAAAAGACGCTGTTGGGTCAACGGATTCACCGTGATTCGCTCCATCTTCTTCTTCACTTCGAACTGACCGAAATCATCGAACGAAGCCTTCTTTCCATTCGAGAAACCATCGCCCATTATCGACACTATCGACGAAACCAATGTAGCGGCATCCTTATTAGTATATCCCAAACGAGACGAAAGCTCGTTAACCAACTCTTTATTATTCACTAAAAACCCTTTCTTGTTTTTATACTTATTTTATCACTGTAGCATACAGGTCGAAATCATCAGCATCGTAAATCTTGACCTTATGGAAAGAACCTACGCACAAACGCTTGCCCTCATCCTTAATCAAGACTTCCGGATCTACCTCAGGCGAGTCGAACTCAGTACGACCTATGTAGTAATCGCCTTCTTTTCTGTCGATAATCACATTATACTCATTACCGATTTTAGCGTGACTCAAATCTGCTGAAATCTCCTGCTGAATCTCCATCAATTCATCAAGGCGCTGCTGCTTCACCTCTTCCGGAATATCATCCTTATAATGTTCAGCGGCATAAGTACCCTCCTCGTTAGAGTAAGCGAAAGCACCCATACGATCGAAACGAGCCTTACGTACAAATTCCTTCAGCTCTTCAAAATCCTGTTCAGTCTCACCAGGATGACCGACCATTAGCGTAGTACGCAGATGAATACCAGGCACTTCCTTACGAAAACGCTCTATCAGTTCATACGTCTCAGCCTTAGTTACATGACGGCGCATCAACTTAAGCATATTGTCGCTGATGTGCTGCAAAGCTATATCCATATACTTGCACACATTATCATTCTCGCGCATCACCCTAAACAAATCAGTAGGAAAATGAGCCGGATACGCATAATGCAAACGAATCCACTTCACGCCCGGAATCTGAGCCATGCGCTCTATCAACTCAGGCAACATCTGCTTCTGATACAGGTCAACGCCATAATAAGTCAACTCCTGCGCTATGACCTGAAACTCCTTCACTCCTTCTGACACCAACTGACGCACCTCGTCAAGAATCTCCTCCATGGGGCGAGATACATGACGGCCCGTGATGATAGGAATAGCACAATACGAACACTTACGGTCGCATCCTTCAGCTATCTTTAAATAAGCATAATGCTTAGGGGTAGTAAGATGACGTTCTATCTCGAAATCAGAATGATACTTCTTGCCAAGATCGGCTAGAAGTTCCTTCCAGTTAAATTTTCCATAAAACTTATCGACCTGCGGAATCTCAATCTGCAAGTCCTTCATATAGCGTTCCGACAAGCAGCCCATTACATACAGTTGCTTCAGTCGTCCCTCTTCCTTAGCCTGACAAAACTCCAGAATCATGTTAATAGATTCCTCCTTCGCGTCGCCAATGAAACCACACGTATTGATAACAGCTATTTCGCCCTGCGGATTCTCACTATCGTGAGTCACTTTATATCCGCTAGCCTCCAGCTGCTTCATCAATTTCTCTGAATCTACCAGATTCTTAGAGCACCCTAAGGTAATTATGTCGATTGTATTCTTTCTCATTTATCTGAATTATCACCAAACAAAGAACTTACGAATTCTTTTCTGCGGAAAATCTGCAAATCCTCCATTCCTTCACCCAATCCGATGTATTTCACCGGAATCTTAAACTGATCAGAGATACCTATCACTACCCCACCTTTGGCAGTACCGTCCAATTTTGTGATAGCCATCGCATTAACCTCTGTAGCCAAGGTAAACTGCTTAGCCTGTTCAAACGCATTCTGTCCTGTAGATCCATCAAGCACCAGCAACACTTCGTGCGGAGCGTCGGGCACCACCTTCTGCATAACGTTCTTAATCTTAGTAAGCTCGTTCATCAAACCAACTTTGTTATGCAGACGACCCGCTGTATCGATAATCACCACATCAGCATGATTAGCTACAGCCGAGCTAAGCGCATCGAACGCCACCGAAGCAGGGTCCGAACCCATTTTCTGCTTGATGACAGGCACATCCACACGTTCACCCCAAGCCACCAACTGCTCTACGGCAGCGGCACGGAATGTATCGGCAGCACCCAAGTAAACCGATTTACCAGATTTCTTAAACTGGTAAGCCAACTTACCGATGGTAGTAGTTTTACCAACACCATTCACACCTACTACCATTATAACATAAGGCTTCTTATCTTCAGGCAAAGAAAAGCCGTCATTGTCGACAGTATTATTCTCTGTAAGCAAGGCAGCAATCTCCTCACGCAAGATATTGTTCAACTCCTGCGTATTTACATACTTATCCTGCGCAACTCTCTTCTCAATACGCTTGATAATCTTAAGCGTTGTTTCCACACCCACATCCGAAGTTATCAGTACCTCTTCCAAATTATCAAGTACCTCATCATCCACTTTCGACTTTCCGGCGATGGCACGAGCTATCTTACCAAACACACTCTCTTTGGTTTTAGATAACCCCTTGTCTAAAGTTTCCTTTTTCTCTTTCGAAAAAAAACTAAAAAGTCCCATATTATTCCATTTTATTACTCATGCAAAGATATAACTAATATTGTTTACAAACAAAAAAAGTTCTTTCCATCTGTCGATGAAAAGAACTTTTATCAGCTATATATTTCAACTTATTATTTCTTAAAGAAGTCCTGTACTTTATCGTTAGGAACCATCTGTTCGTCAAAAATGTAAGCACCAGTTTTCGGAGACTTAACCATCTTGATAACCTTAGTATAAGAACGTCCTTCTTTGCTACCTGTCTGAAGGGTTGCGACTGTTTTCTTTGCCATGGTTTCTTATTGTTTATTATTTAATTTCTTTGTGAACTGTTACTCTCTTCAAGATAGGATTGTACTTCTTCAACTCCAATCTTTCAGTAGTGTTTTTTCTGTTTTTAGTAGTGATATAACGAGAAGTTCCCGGCATACCGCTATCTTTCATTTCTGTACATTCCAGAATTACTTGAACTCTATTTCCTTTAGCCTTCTTAGCCATAGTTTAACTCTCCTTTTAATTAACCAATAATTTTGATAGTTTTCCAATCACAGTAGCCATTAGCCACAGCTTCATTCAGCGCAGCGTCCAAGCCCTTCTTGTTAATAACTCGCAGGCCATTAGCACAGATATTCAGGCTAATCCAGCAATCCTGTTCTACATAGTAGAATTTCTTAGTAAACAAGTTCACATCAAAAGTTCTTTTTGTTCTTCTCTTAGAGTGTGAAACATTGTTGCCAATCATGGCTTTCTTTCCGGTAATTTGACAAATTTTCGACATTTCTATCTTGTTTTTATAGTTTTATTTCTATATTCTCTCAAACGGAGTGCAAAATAAGTGATTTTATTTTATACGCACAAGTTTTTCACCAACTAATTGCGATTTTACTCCTCTTTTTGTTGTTCTTGGCACAATTCGAGCAACAAAACCAGTGCTTTTTTAGTCGCAGCCTGAATATTTTTGTCGCGTCCCTCGTCTTCCGTTAATTTTGCGGTAATTACTTTGTCTCTACTACCCGCAGCAACCCAAATAGTTCCTACCGGTTTCTCTGGAGTACCGCCCGCCGGACCTGCAATACCCGAAGTAGCCATAGCATAATCCGTGTCGAAAGCCTCAATCGCTCCCTTCACCATCTCGGTTACCGTTTCTTCGCTTACCGCTCCATGAGCAGCCAGAGTCTCGGCGCTCACATGAAGCATATTCTGTTTCACCTCATTGGCGTAAGCCACTACGCCACCTTTATAGAAACGAGAACTACCAGGGATAGCAGTTATAATAGCGGCCACATTTCCTGCTGTGCAACTTTCAGCAGTAGCCAAGGTAAAGCCTTCTCTCCAGAAGATCTCACTTATCTCCTTACTGAGTGTTTTTGTTTCTACTGACATAATCTGTTTTTATTTTCCGTTTTACAATATTTCTTCCACCTTTAGATTGTTACGCGCGAATACGCCGGCTTATCTATCGAGCAGAAGTCTTTATCTAAATATTTATAATAACCAGTTATCGCTATCATCGCAGCGTTATCCGTAGTATATCCGAATTTCGGAATGAATATCTTCCAGCCATACTTGTCAGCATGTTCGTGGAATGCGTTGCGCAATCCATTGTTGGCAGATACACCACCAGCCACAGCTACCTCTTTAATACCTGTAGCCTTAACCGCCTTACGCAACTTATCCATCAAAATATCTACGATTGTCTTTTCGAGCGATGCCGCCAAATCCTCTTTATGATGCTCTATAAAGTCGGGATCATCTTTCAGCCATTCGCGCAGCGAGTATAAGAACGAAGTCTTCAGTCCGCTGAAGCTATAGTCGAAACCAGGAATGTGAGGCTTACTGAACGTATAAGCATTAGGATTACCCTGACGTGCCAAACGGTCGATGATAGGACCACCGGGATACCCCATACCCATCACCTTAGAACACTTGTCAATAGCTTCACCAGCTGCATCATCGATAGTCTGACCCAGCACCGTCATTTTATTATAAGCATCCACACGGATAATCTGAGAATTTCCGCCAGATACCAACAAACATATAAACGGGAACTTAGGCTGATTATCGTCATCTTCAGACTCCTTTATAAAATGCGCCAACACATGTCCCTGCAGATGATTCACATCCACCATAGGAATATCAAGCGAACGCGCCAATCCCTTAGCGAACGACACACCCACCAGCAACGAACCCATCAATCCCGGTCCGCGGGTAAAGGCAATCGCGCTGAGTTGCTCCTTAGTCACCCCCGCACGCTTAAGAGCCTCGTGCACCACCGGCACAATGTTCTGCTGATGCGCACGCGATGCCAACTCGGGTACCACGCCACCATAAGACTCGTGCACGGCCTGACTCGCTATCACACTCGACAGCAACACACCGTTCTTTATAACAGCGGCAGAAGTATCGTCGCAAGACGACTCAATACCTAATATGATAGTATCACTCATAATTTATTATATATAATAATGTGTATACCGATTCCGATTAATACGTAAGAATTTCCAAACCATTCTCCGTCATCACAAACGTATGTTCCCATTGAGCCGAAGGCAATTCATCTTCGGTGACTACAGTCCAGCCATCCTCTTCATCGATGAATACCTCCCACGTACCCATGTTAATCATCGGTTCTATAGTGAACACCATACCCGGCACCAGCAACATTCCGGTACCCTTACGACCGTAATGCACCACATCCGGTTCCTCATGGAATTCCACTCCCACGCCATGACCACACAAGTCTCGTACTACAGAGAATCCATTCTTCTTGGCATGCTTCTCAATAGCATGGCCCAAATCACCTACAAAGCTGAACGGCTTAGCGGCTTCCATACCAACCTCAAGACATTCCTTAGCCACGCGCACCAACTTCTCCTTCTGCGGAGTAGTCCTTCCGATGATAAACATACGCGAAGCATCAGCATAATACCCGTCAAGGATGGTAGTGCAGTCCACGTTCACGATATCGCCCTCTTCCAAAATCTCCTCTTCCGACGGAATACCATGACACACCACCTCATTTATAGAAGTACAAACACTCTTCGGGAAACCCTCATAGCCCAGACACGCGCACACGCCCCCATGCTGAGTAGTATAATCATACACTATCTTATCGATTTCAGCTGTACTCATGCCTGCATGAATCTCTTCGGCCACCTTATCCAGCACAGCCGTATTCAGCATACCACTTCTGCGGATGCCTTCTATCTGTTCCGGAGTCTTGATAAGTTGACGAGTCGGCACCAGATGTCCCTTATTCTGATAATAAAGCACCTTCTTATCCAGTTCGGTCAGCTCCTGACCTTTAGGCACTCGCCAATTGTTCTTAATCCTAATCATAATTATCAAGTCTATATAAAAGTCATGCAAAGTTAGCAGAAAAAACTCAAAATACGCTTTGAGCACATAAAAAAAGGAAGTCTATTTAAATTTCTTTCCAGTCGTCTATCGTTCCCGATTTCGATGAAAAGCTAACGCCAACCTTCCGCACAGTACGCATATCAGCCTCGTAAGGACGGGCATACCCCTTCTCTTCTATCTGTCGTAAAGCATCATCTGCCGTACCGTCCAGTTTAAATTCAAATATATACACCACCTTCTTTGTCTCAATGATACAATCCGCTCTGCCCTCGCTCTGCTGTTTTTCGGTAAGCACCAAATAAGTACTGAGGATACGAAAAATCAAGTAAAACGTATAGTGAAAATAACGCTCCTTCTCAGTTTCCATATCCTTTCTTCGCATAGTATAAGGAATACTGGCAAAAAATGCAGTCAGACTTTTACGCCAAGTATCCAGATCGTCCCTAAGTATGGCACGCACCAACTGTATAGCCAATGTACTAGCCGATTCCTTTGCTCCAAGATAGTTTGAAGCAACTAGCGTTAAGAACCCCTTCTTCACCTCATTGTTCGGCAAGTCAAGCAAATAAGAATCAGAATCACGGTCGTAATCTTTAATAGTCAAATAACCACTCTGGTATATCATCGGCAACGGACGCTCCACATCCGCCTTATAGTCGATAAACTCCGACGTATCATAATATTTCCCCGTAAGCTCATTAAGATTCTCGTCCGTATGATTCAGCAAACGTATAAGATAAGTAGGCGTACCAGTTCTAAACCAATAATCCTGTATGTTATGGTTAGCAAACGCATTAAGCAAACTGAACGGATTGAAAATATCCGTCTTCCGCTTACTGAAATGATAACCGTCATAATGCCTTTTCAGCATAAGCCGAACCTCATCTTCCGGCACATTCATTTCCTCCGCCATCGCATCCATCTCATCATGAAACACCGCTTCAAGCTCCTCCTCTGTAATACCACATATCGCATCATACACCGTACTCATGCTGATATCTGCAGGCTGATTGAAACCGCTGAACACACTTACCTGCGAAAACTTTGTCACCCCAGTTAGCAGCACAAAGCGCAGATCTTGGTCGGCAGACTTAAAAGCAGAATAAAAACCCTTCAGAATCTCACGGTTGATATCTTCAAGCAGCATCTCCTTTCCGTCTCCACCCTGTTCCACCATTCCCGAATCCAGAACATCAAGCAACGGCTTATCATATTCATCAACCAGCACCACACAACGCTTGCCCGTAGTTACATGAACATGCTTTAGCAGTTCGGCAAAACGTTTCCCATAATCAAACTCCTCGTTGCCAACATAACCATACTGCCGTTCCCAATCCTCAACGGTACCCTTAATCAGTTTAGACAATGCATCTCCACTCTTCGTGTAATTAGTACTGTTAAAGTCCACATGAAAAATTGGATAACTATTCCAATCCTTCTCCAGTGCATCGATAGCAAGCCCACTGAACAACTCCCTCTCGCCACCGAAATAATACTTCAATGTCGATACAAGCAACGATTTTCCGAACCGTCGCGGACGACTCAGAAAATAAATTGTGCCTTCATTTGCCAGCTTATACAACAAAGCCGTTTTATCTACATAAACAAAACCACCTTCGCGTATTTTCTTAAAATCCTGTATGCCGATTGGAAACTTCATATACAAACGTTTTTAGAATAATACGAAATTACTTTTTTTTCGTGGCTTACACAAATCACATACCAATAAATCTGATTTTATTCAATCTTCACTCCACCTCTTCGCCTTTCGGGGAATGAAGAGATAAGAACAAAACTTCCACACCGCAAGTATAAAACGCTTCACCATAATACACTAATAACAAAAGGGCGACTAACAGACACACATGCCTCAGCACCCGTGCGTCCGTTAACCGCCCATTACGATACCTTATATATAATATAACTTATTTCACTATCGCCTCCTTGATGCACTCTACTATATAGCGCACATCATCATCCGTAACGTACGGACCGGCCGGCAAGCAGAATCCCACCTTGAAGATATCCTCCTCAATGCCGTTAGTATAAACCGGAGCGCCCTCGTATACAGGCTGCTTATGCATAGGCTTCCATACCGGGCGACACTCAATCTTCTTGGCCAACATAAACACACGCAGAGCCTCAACATTCTCGTTAGGCTGACAGTCGGTAGTAGCCGAATCCACCGCATGGATAACACCAGCAGCGCCACCCACCGCAGTCTTGATAACCTCCTTATAAGCATTCTCCTGACCCTGAATCTTCACGTCAGCATCCAGCGTAGCCGCACACAGCCAGAAGTTAGAGTCATAACGCTTATCTTCAGGCTGCTTGTGGATATGCACACCCTGAACATCCTTCAGCAACTCCTCGTAGAGCTTCTGCACATGCTTATGATGAGCTATATGATCATTCAGCACCGTCATCTGACCACGGCCGATACCGGCGCACACATTACTCATTCTATAATTATAGCCGATAGCCGTATGCTGATAATACGGATAAGCATCACGAGCCTGAGTAGCATACCACATCACCTCGTTAGCGTCCTCAGTGTTACGGCAAATCAATGCGCCACCACCCGAAGTAGTAATCATCTTGTTACCGTTGAACGACAGAACACCATACTTACCGAAAGTACCCAGCACCTCACCATCAAAGCGAGATCCCATACCCTCGGCAGCATCCTCTACTACAGCTATGCCATACTTATCAGCGATAGCCATAATTTCGTCTATGCGATACGGCATACCATACAGCGCCACCGGAACGATAGCCTTCGGATACTTTCCAGTCTTCTCCTTACGGTCCAGAATAGCCTTCTCCAGCAACGCCGGATCCATATTCCAAGTCTCACCTTCCGAACCCACAAACACAGGCTTAGCACCCAGATAAGTGATAGGATGGCTCGACGCACAGAACGTAAAACTCTGCACCAACACCTCATCGCCAGCCTTCACGCCACAACCTATCAAAGCCAAGTGCACCGCAGCAGTACCAGCACTCAGACACACCACCTCTCTATCAAGCGGCTCAGTACCGTTACTTTTGCTATTAACAAACGCCTCCAAATCATTCTCGAAAGCATTCACGTTCGGTCCCATCGGCACCACCCAGTTTGTGTCGAAAGCCTCTTTCACATATTTCTGTTCCAAACCAGCCTCACTCATGTGGGCAAGACAGAGATAAATTGTTTTTCTTTCTTCAGACATAATTATACTATATTATAATTGTTGATACATATACACATTTACACTACACCGTCAAACCTCTTCACCGGCAAACTTTACCTTGAAGCCCAGCACCGTGGCGAATATCATTTCGATATCCTTCCAGAACGAATAATGACGATAGTAATAACAATTCAGGCGCACCTTATCCGGATAAATCACCTCATCATTATACTCTATTGCTATCTCCTGCATGAGGCGCTTATCACCCTCCGCCTGTTTCTTAGCCACATATTCCGAAATCATCTCATCCTCCAGACGATACTTCAGCGTAGCCGGACCAGTAATGCCCGGACGAAGCTTCAACACATCCCTATCATCGCCCTGCAACTTATCAGCATAACCCGGCACATCAGGACGAGGTCCCACAAAACTCATGTTACCAATCAGCACATCCCACAACTCCGGCAACTCGTCAATCTTGTAATGGCGAAGCTTTGCTCCAAACGGAGTGATACGACTGTCGCCCGCCACCGAAACCGAAGAGCCGCTATGCTTTACCGTCATAGAGCGGAACTTATGGCAAGTAAACAACTTACCATCCTTACCCACCCTCTTCTGGCAGAAGAACGCAGGACCGCCCGGCATCTTCTTGTGGATTAAAAACGCTACAATGGGGAAAATCCACCAAATCAAGAGCAGCCCACACAGGGATGCAATAATGTCAAAGAGTCTTTTGATAATCATTCTATTAAGTTTACTATGAAATTCAGGTAGAAGAAACGCGCTTTATAGGCACAACACGCCCCGATAGACATCTCTATGCGAAAGAGAGCCAATGTTCCTCATCGCAGTATCGCTCTGCGCATTGCCGCCACTCGGATGAGGAAGAATACACTTTTTCTGATGAATAATACCATTTAGGGTAGACACTCCATACCAGAATACCTACCTAAAAATCAATTAAAAAATATACTATTATGCGTTAGTGGAATGATAAGACCCTACTCCACCCAAAAGAATACAAATAATAAAAATAAGAAGTTGTTCCCCGTCGCAGTATCGCTCTGCACTATGCCGTCATTCGGACGGGGATTTATTATTGTTTCATCCAACCCGCTTACAGCGAAAAGAACTCTATCTGAATTCTATTGTCATCTCGTCATATAGTCTGAAACCATTTGTTTGATAAAACTTTTGTTTCATTTCCTTGTTACTATATGCAAAATTCGGATGTCTAACATTACATGCAAAGGCACGCTTCCTTTTATACATACTAACATCGTTATATAGCTTGAAAACCTCTATTGTCTTCTTCAACTGTTCCACAGCATGAGGAAACCATTTCTGGCGTTCGTTCTTTAACTCTATAAATACCAAATTATCTGCATTTGATAACATTGCATCACAACGGTTTTCCATATCGTCATTTTCTCTCCGAACAACAACACAATTGTCCACTGCTGTAAAATTCAATGGTTTCCCACTATAGTTTTTTATAATAGCGCCCCATTTCTCTTCGTTGTCGAAACTGACATATGCAGGAGTCTTCTCTGCCTTGTCATCATCATCACAAATACCAAAAATTTCTGCCATTATTCCAAGCACTTGGCACTTAGGGATAAAGAAATCTACTACATCCTCCATATTTATGCTTCCTATATTTGTTCTTCGATGTCAAGCAGTTGGTCAAACAAATAGTTTGTCTCAGCCATCTGTTGATTTAGATAGTTCGAATCCGAAGGAATACCATCATAGTTTTCCAATAATCTTGCTTCGCCATCTCTCAATTCATATATAGCCAAATCAGAAGCATTCATTATAGATTCTGCAGGAACTATACTATATAATGAATCTTTCAGCTCAACGGCATCTGCAGGAATCTGCGGCTCTATCATAGCGGCTTTCACAACAAGGGTCACATAGTTCACCAGATACGGGCTATGAGTTGTCAATACCAATTTGTTTCGTTCCAATCTATTGTTAATGCTAAGCAGGTCAAACAATACACGCTTTTGTGATTCCGGATATAGGTTTTGCTCCATCTCCTCCACCACATTCACATTCTCAGTATATCTATACCTTGCAGATATATTTCGAAGCATTGCATTTTTTACAGTATCGGATATTTTATTATCCTCCATTATCTTATCCACCTCCTGTTGCAAGCGTTGCTGTTCTTTATAGTCCATAGTCTCAGCCCCACTATTCTGAACAAGATCTGATAAATAATGACAAACAAGCGTCATAGGCATCAACGACTGATAACCACTTGAAGCTTCCTTCAATGCGATTTTAAACTCCCTGCCATTTAAATTCTTTCCATTTAACCAGCTCACCTTGTTTAGTCTATCGTATGTAAAATTCATACCTCCGATAGGCAAATCCACACCCTTGGCATAATAAGCTTTGGCATTGTTCAATTCCTCCATCAATGTTTGCATTGATTCAGACAATCCACTTTGCAATTTACCACTCTCCACTACGCTCAGCAAGTTACGCTCTGCAGGAACATACATAACTTTAGCAGAATTCAACTCTCCATTTGAATCATTTCGCCTAATATCCAGATGTTCATTTTTGTATTCAAATACATATTGCTCACCCGTATATAGAATGTATGAATGTTCAGAAAAATATGACTTCAGATTATGATATGCAGCATACTTGTTTTTAAACCGATTATATTTTACTACCGAACCTTCTGAAATCGTATGTCTTAACAATCCCTTTTCAAGCCAAGTGAAAAGGGAATACAATTTAGCGATAGTACTTTTACCTGCACCTTGCTCTCCAATGAACAAAGTGCATTTCTTGAATTCGACATGTGCAGACTGTAATGGCCCAACGTTTTGTATATCGAGAGTTGTCATATCATTTATAGATTTAAAATCACTGATGTTCTTGATATTGTCACAAACCTTATGGTCTGTTAATACAAAGATAACGAATTCAATTCAATATTGCATTATCATTGAGCTAGATGTTTTCAAATTCAACAGATAATTTGAGTACTTACCGATAGACATCTCTATGCGAAAGAGAGCCAATGTTCCTCACCGCAGTATCGCTCTGCGCATTGCCGCCACTCGGGTGAGGAAGAATATTGTTAAGCCTTGCCTATCATCAAACAAGCATAAAGCGGAATATTCACAATCCAATCTTGACGCTCATACGGAAGCATGGAAAAACGTATACCTGTAAGATTTGGATGATTATTGATAAAAGTACGCATCGACTTAGCCTTGACATTAGTCTCAGCCTTAACCTCTATAGGCCACACCTTGCCGCCTAACTGTACAATAAAGTCGAGTTCTATAGTAGAATTATCCACACTATGATAATAGATAGGCATTTCCAACGTCTTAAGCTGAGTGAGCACATACAACTCCGTAAACGCCCCCTTATATTCCGTAAACACACTATTATCTACCAACATAGCCTCAGCACTAGTCTCAGCCATCGCCCCCATCAAGCCCACATCCAGCATGAACAGTTTGAAAGCATTCAAGTCCTCATAAAACTTCAGCGGCATTTGCGCACTGTTGGCACGCATCACTTTATACACCAAACCAGCGTCTATAAGCCACTGAATAGCTAACTCAAAGTCGGCAGCCCGTGCACTCTTCTTCACCGCCCCATAAATAAACTTCTTGTTCTCCTTAGCCAATTGCGCCGGAATGCTGTCCCACACCATATTAATACGTGGCACCTCACCCACCGGAGCATGTTTCGAAAAATCACGTCGGTAGTCTCGAATTATCTGGTTCTGAATCTCTCTTACTACCTTCAGCCCCTTCTGCTCGGCGAAAGCCAACACCGCCGCAGGCATACCGCCCACATAATAATACTGTCTAAGCAATCGCACATACTCATCGGCAAGCATATTAATAACCGTCCAGTTACCGCTCTGCAGCACATCAGCCAAGCGCACCTTATCAATAGCCTGCAAGAATTCAATAAACGTCATCGGATAAAGGCGCAACTCCTCCACCTTGCCTACCGGATAAGACACCCCATCGTGAAGCGAAAGCCCCAACAGCGAGCCCGCCACCACAACATGATATTCCGGAGCATCCTCACAAAAATATTTAAGCGTCTCCAACGCCTTTGGACAATCCTGCACCTCATCGAGCACCACGAGCGTATTCCCAGGAGTTATATCCACATTACTGATTGCCGAAAGCGATAGCAGAATATCAGCTACCGAACCACCCTGTTCAAACACGGTAGCCGCCATCGGATTACGGTCTAAACTGAAGAACGCCACCTTTTCATACTCATTACGTCCGAATTCCTGAAGCAAATATGTCTTACCCACCTGACGTGCACCATTGAGTATCAACGGCTTTCTGTCGTTCTTACTCTTCCATTGCAATAGCTGATTATATAAAGTTCTCTTCATGACTTACACTTTTTCTAACGAATAACAAGCCTAAAGGTACACTTTTTCTAACGAATAATTGGCAAGTTGACACACTTTTTCTAACGAATGACGGTAAACGAGCAATTTTTCATCACTTATATCTGCTGAAAAAAGAGTCCAAATGCCCTTTTACCAATTCTACAATCTTTGGATACAACACATAAGTCTGAATACACTTCATCATTATGGATTCAATTTACCGTTCTTTACCAATTTACCCCAATAATATCCAAACTCACCAAGGATAGCCTTCTTATCTTCTTTGCAAAAATCATCGAAAGCATCAAAACCGCTGAAAGAGAAAACACGTTTCAATTCTTTTGGATTCCATTTCATCTTAACGATACGCCCTACCAATGTAATCACATCACCAAGAATCCATTTAGTACGAGTACCGATGCGAACATTTATAGGCTCAGTATACTTACCCTCCGTTGCCAACTTATAAACTATCCATGGGATATCAAATCCGGCAGCTACCGGAGTAGCCAATCCACCTGTAAAACGAGCATTAGTTTCTATATAAGCAATTCTGTTATTCTCTGGGTCATAACGGAAATCCAGTCCGCACACCCCATGGAAATCAACCGCATCCATTAACTTTATAGCCTCCGCTTCCAGTTGCGGCATATCCACTATCTCACGTTGCGTAGTAGTACCACCGCCATCCGTTTTAGTAACAAGCGCATGATATACCGAAGTTTTGCAAAAACCATCCCAGCGCACACAGTCTACACTATAGTCTGTACCGCCTATCCACTCTTGCAACAACGTCTCTTCATTCTTATGTACCTCCATCAACTTCAGCAACTCCTCCTTACTCTTAGGGAAATACACACCCTTTGCAGAATTACCAATTACCGTCTTGAATACAACAGGATAACGCTTCACTTCATCAGCCGACTGATACACCTCCGGAACTGAAACACCAGCTTTGCGAGCTATCTCAGTACTCTCTGCCTTGTTAGCCAGCATCAGCAACTTCGCTTCATTTTCATACGGAATAATCAACTCAGCAGGAAACTCAGAACGATGACGCATAATTACAACACTCTCATCGTGAGTAGGCATCAGCACCCTTGGCTTAAGCTCGGCAATCTTCTCTTTTAGAACCTTGATAAAAGCATCCTCCTCTTTAAAAGGATCAGGGTAAGTAAAGCTACCCGAACAAAACTTAGACATTGAGCAAATGTTTTTCTTGCTCGTATCTGCCGCCCATACCTTCAATCCTTTCTGATGGAGAGATTTCAATATCGTATAGCCTACGCGATTCCAGCAGTAGGTTAGAATTACGTCACACTGTGCCATTATGCAGCCCTCCTTTCTTCTATAACATTAGAAACGAAGAGCGGTTGCAATCTGACTATCTTAGTTTTACCCCCCCATTTACATGAGAATCAACCTTTTTAGGAATAAACTCAATATAATAGTATCCATTCTCAAGAGTCTTATGTATCTTGATATCATTAGAAGCCTTAGCAGATGCCATAGATGCGTAATTCTCTGGAGATATAGAACCAAACATACGCAAGTTCAAATGCTGAGCGACTTTTGTCATAGCAACGCCCATCAATTTTGCGATGCCACGACCTTGCCAATCCTTATGTACTATCTTACCACGAAAACATTTTCCGTTTACGAAACAACGAAGGAAGAAATAGCCGACAATAGAATCACCGCGTTCTACAACAAAAGTCATGAATGCCTTATTTTTAAGTACCATTGATATTGATTTTTCATCAAAATCATGAGGTTTAAAGAATGTAAAGGCACCCTCCGGTTGTTCTTCAAAGAACTTGGCAAGCTTAGGAGCATCATTCTTCTCTGTTAAACGTATTGAAAACGTATCATTACTTACTTGTTTTAAAATTGTAGGGACATCCTTTAATGCGCCTTGGTGAATCATTCCAAAGAGCGCAGCATTTCCCCATTCGACTGTATCCCAAAGAAAGCCGCATTTTTCTTTAAGGATATGGGCTAGTTCATATAACATATTTGTTATGTTTTAATTATTTATATATTAAGCATAAAGCTGCCCAATGGCAATCATTAACTACTTTGTCAGTATTTAGATAAACACTATTTTATCAACCTCTTATAATAATCCAACCAAGCTTGACTTACTACCTTACAGCCGAAGAGATCAAATACTCGTTTACGACCAGCCTCACCATGTTTCGTGCGTAATTCTTGATGCTCATAATAATGCTTCATGCACTTATAAAGCCCTTCAGCATCATCCACCTTGCAACGGAGTCCTGTTACCTCAGGTACACTTGCGTCACATACGCCATAGGCATCAGATGTTATAACCGGTAAGCCTAGGGCTTGCGCCTCAATTACGCTACTGCCAAAACCCTCGCGCCATGTAGGTAATACAAATACATCACCGCCTTGAAGTGCATCGTACGGAGTACGTGTAAGTCCCGGATAGAAGAAGTTTTCATTACGCTTCAAGTTTTTATATGCAGCAGCTTTTGCCTCATAACCTTCCTCATCAGTTCCATAAAGCAGAAGTTTTGCATTAGGGCATTCTGTAACAAGACGATTAAAAGCCTCATACAATTCACCTATACCCTTATCATGATTCAGTCTACCCAAGAAAATATACACTACATCTTCTTCTTTAAAACCGAACTTCTCACGTTCACTATGGCGTACATCTGCAGATATATTGAACTTTTCCAATTTCACCCCACAGATAGAACCATGTGCAAGGACCTCACTATTATTAGCTTTTAATACACCTTCTTTTATCAAGAACTGACGCTGACTTTCACCATCCACCAAGATATGATTGTCGAATAGAGCTATCGTCTTATCCATCATCTTTAATAAAGAACGCATCACTCCCTTACGTGTTGCCCACACTTGACCTGTATATATATGTATTCTTACTTTAATACCAGCCATCCATGAAGCAACTGCAGTAAGCAAACCCGCTTTAGGTGTTACAGAATGTACAGATGCGAAAGCCTCTTCCTTGAATATTTTCCGCAATGCCAAAAGCGCTTTCAAATCATTCTTTATATTTATAGACCGTTCTATAGGCGCATAAATACATCGTACCCCCATATTAGTGAAAAATGAACGGTCATATCCATCAGGGAAATTAGCGATAAGCGTAACATCATACTCATTCACTAATCGTTCAAAATGATTAACGAGGAAAGACTCTGCAGAACCAGGGATTGCTACTACAAAAGCTATTTTTTTCTTTGCCATATTATTATCTATCTAATATTTCGTATTTTGATACTTTCGATTTATATTCAGGAACTATCTCCTTCATTTTCTTAACTATCTTCATATCATCGTGCGTGTACGACAGTTCCATCAATTCGTCTTCATTTCTCTTTGCCTCTTCGTAATCATATTCACGCACCTTTGCAACCATAATCTTAGAATGATGCGTAGGCATTATATTTTCAGCGTTATTAAGTACCTCTTCATAAAGCTTCTCTCCTTCTCGCAGACCAGTAAACTTTATTTCAATATTCTTCGCTCCAGACAGAGCAATCATACGATTAGCCAAATCAACTATCTTCACCGGTTTGCCCATATCGAAGACGAATATTTCGCCACCTTTACCCATTGTTCCAGCTTCAAGAACCAACCTACAAGCCTCTGGAATCAGCATAAAGAAACGTATTATATCAGGATGCGTAACTGTAAGCGGACCACCTTTCTTTATCTGCTCTTTGAAAAGAGGAATTACAGAACCATTCGATCCTAAAACATTACCGAAACGAGTTGTAACAAATTGTGTTACACCTTTAACCCTACCCTCTACAATAGCCTTATTGAGCGATTGACAATAGATTTCACAGATACGTTTAGAGCATCCCATTACATTAGTAGGATTAACAGCCTTATCAGTAGAGATCATTACAAACTTCTTGGTTCCGTATTTCACAGCAAGGTCGGCTATAACACGAGTACCACCTATATTATTACGTACAGCCTGCATCGGATTATCCTCCATCATTGGCACATGCTTATAGGCAGCTGCATGGAACACATATTCTGGTCGATGCTCAGAAAAGATTTTTTCCATGTGGTCTTTATCCGTTATACTTGCTACTATTGTTTCATTCTTAACATCGGCAAATTGACGCATCATTAATAATCTAACATCATGCATCGGAGTCTCAGCCTGATCTATTAATATCATTTCTGCAGGCTTATAAATAGCTACCTGACGAACCATTTCTGAACCGATAGAACCTGCTGCACCTGTGATAAGCACACGTTTTCCTTTCAGCATTGCACCAATCGCATCCATATCTACCTCTATTTTATTACGAGGTAGCAAATCTTCAATTTCAACCTCATGCAAATGTTGGTAAGTCATATCACTTTTACCATCCCATTCTTGTGCAGCTGGCATCATCATAATCTTGATTCCTGCCTGCATGAATTCGTCCACCATTTCTGTATTATTGCGGAACAATTCAGATTTTAGAGGCGATACGAGCAATACCTTCACCTTCATCTCTTTCATTCTGTTGGCAATACCCTTACCATTGAGAAACACTTTCTTACCCATCAGATAAGCATGTTTCATCTCATTGCCGTCACTAATAAAAGCCTGAAGCAGATATTTCATATTCTTCACAGAGCTAATGCTATTAGCAAGACTTATACCACCAGCCTTTGTTCCATAAATAGCTACAGGAATAGCATTATCGGTTTTATAAGTATCAAAAAGAGCACGTACCATCATTCGCTCTATCCACATAAGCATAGAAGCACAAACAAACAGTACGACACATCCTAATGCTGAATTCATAATAATGTGAGTAATACCCAAATGATTAACCACAACCCCAATAACATAAGAAAGGAGAGAACCAACGAACGATGCAATTCCTACTCGCTCTATATCTATAAGTGATGAATAACGAAGTATGCCAGTATAAGTATGGAATAAACGGAACGTCATTCCAAATAACAAAACGCATACAACGTTACCTAAAGTTATCTCCCAAAAGTTTTGGGCAAATTCAAGTCCTCCCATTTCCAGATAATTACCTACATATCCTGAAAATAGTACTATCAGACAATCTAAACACAACACTCCCCAATAAGGCAAAGCGCCTTTGGAGAAATACCAATTAGTTATTTTCTGTAAAAATTTCATCTCTTATTCTTCTATTTATTAATATTTTTTCTGCAAACAGATGATTTGTTTCAATAAGATTCCTCAAACTATCATTGTTTTGCTACTATAAATGCATAATAACTATTTGTTACAACAATCAACTATGGATCTGCAGTATTTGGTAAAATCTTCTGCTTCCCTATCGGTTACCCTACGACCTCTTTTATACAAGATATCATCAATTGACATAAATGGAAAAACAATCTTTCCATAGATATACTTTAAAAGGAAGATAAAGGACATCTTATAGTTTTTCTGCTTAAAATACTTCAATACATACAAGTAATAGTTATTAACGATCTTATGCTTAGTAACAGAATCCAATTCAGAATAGTAATACATCACATTTCTGAAAATGTGATATTTGGGATTATAAGCCAAATATTTTTCCAAAAAGTCCTGATCCTCACCTAATCTTAAGACCGGATTATATCTACACTTTTTAGCTATCTCAGCTCTATAAAGCGAAGGTGCATGAACTGGATGGTTTTTTCCTGTGAAAACGACATCACAATCTTTTTCAGCCCCTCTCACCAACAACATATCCGTCTTTGTTCCAAATGAACAAAGAGCACATGTTACTAAAGAAACATCACTATGTTTCTCAAGATACTCTACCTGTAACCGGAGCTTATCAGGATGTACCAAATCTTCAGCATCTAGCATACCTATATATTTACCATTACAAAGTTCTAAGGCTTTCTGTCGCGCTACTGCACGTCCAGAATTTTTTTCTAAATGATGAATTACAAATCTGCAGTCTTGTATTGAATCTAGATAAACAGTAGTCTCATCAGTTGAGCCATCATTAACAATGACACATTCCCAATTGCTATAATTTTGTCTTTTTAAGGATTCAACAGATGCCTTTATCAATGGGTAGCCATTGTACACTGGCATCATTATTGAAACGAGTGGTTCTTGTTCCATAATAAATTCATATTTATAGTAATATTTTCCCATTAGGATTTTTGACCATTGTAACAAGCCTAATATGCAAGAAAAAGATAAGAACTGTATATTAATTAAATTTCTGGTTACACTTTTAAATAACCTTATATCGTTTTTTATAAAAAAACAGAAGAATGTAAGTAAACATTATATAATTAATAGGAGCGAGAAATCCATTTCTACTATATGGTAAAGCATACCCCATCATAAAAAGAAATAGCACAATATAATTAAAAGTAGGGGTGTTCTCTAATAATACATTATTCTCTGTTTTACGAAACACCATACCAAGTATAAATAATCCTACAACAATTCCAATAACTCCATAATTCAAATATAAATCGGCATTGAGCGATGTTCCATTACCATAGGTATAATACTCACCTTGTATGATATATGTAATAAAAAAATCACTAGAATGGTATTGTTTGCGATTATCAAAAAATAGCCTAGAGACACGAGACGAAAAAGGGATAGCAGATACTAAATTCCGCACATGGAAGCTTCCATACAAAAAATCGTGTTTGCTAGGAACATAATCTAAAGATGCATTAAATGTTTCCAAACTGCCAGCATATTCCAATGTTGGTGAAAATATACTTTTCCTTTCAAGATTTATACTTTCTACGGCTCGTGCTTTCTCAGACAATGACATTCCTTTAAGATTTCTTGTTATTCCTATAAAAGATAATACATATGAAAACACAGCTACACCTATAATTATATAAAACAATTTAATTTTTATATTTCGAATATAGAATATTGCGAAAACCAAACTTGACAAAACTATTATAACATTCGAACGACTACCACCTATTGTTAACAGCGCTATATAAATTAAGACACAGATAATACTTTTATATCCAAATTGGCCCAAAAAATCCTTTAGGCTATGATTTTTCAACAGACAGCAATTATAGACACTTAAAGATAATAAGGCAAAATATACAACGACAAAGAATATTGAGCTGTAATTACTCATACCTCCTGCATTCTTTTCTAAGTCTTCTTGACTATAATTACCACTTATCAAGTCCTTAGCTTTAAAAACTATTATCAGGAATGTCGCAAGCACCATCAATTTTCTCATCATATTCATATCAAAAAACCGTGGTGCATTATTTTGCGTTTTTTTCCCCCTATATGCAGAAGAGTAATAACCAATCAAAAAGGCAGCTAAGCCTAAACATGAAAGTAGTAGTGAATAAACTATCAAATTGCTATTCCAAAAAACGCTATCGTCTTTTGATGTTAACCCACAATATAAATCATAGTATTTTTGAAAGAATACTATAAAATATCCCATCAAAAAAACAATAAAAGGTCTGAACATATATGATGATAACCGTTTCTCGTCCTTAATTATAAAAGGAATAATAAATAAAACGGAAGATAGTAAAAGTGATTTTCCCAATAGAGATTCACTCTGCCCATCTTGCAGTAATATCATTACAATACAAACGAAAAAAATTACAATAGATATAAAAATTGCAAAATTACGAGATATCATTTTCTATTAACTTTTTAAGTTTCTCACATAACTCATTCTCATCAAAATCACAAATCCATCCATTAACACCATTGGTAATTTGATCTTTAGCTGTAGGATAGTTTGTAAGCAATATAGGTTTATGAAGTGCTAATGCTTCATCTATTGAAACTGAACGACCTTCAAAACGAGAGAAATGCACAATGATATCTGCATCGTTCATGTAAGGATATGGATTACTTGTAAATCCTAAAAGAATAAAACAATCTGCTACATCATATTGAAGTATCAATTTCTCAAGTTCTTTGCGATAACCTAATGGGTCATTCCCCAATATGTACCATCGGAAGTTTATTCCTTGCTGCTTAAGTTTACTACAAACCTTAACCGCAATATCAAGCCCTTTATTGGGATCTATACGAGTAACATCCAACAATCGTACACCATTATAACTATCGTCAAAGCTCTTTCCTTTTAGTTGTGATTGAATTAACGCCATATCAACAATGTTTAACTTCACCTCACTTATATTACTCAAAGCAGGAAATACATCATCGAAAATCACCTTACAAGTATCAGATACACAATATACGTTATCAAACTGTCGTAACAACTCATAATCAATGGTCCTGTCATAGCCAAACACATTGTAATCACTATGAATCCATGTATATTTCTTCTTGGCATCTACGCATTGTAGAACATAACGACGAAACAAACCTGAGAAATCAAGAGCCTCATCATATTGACCTTGTAGATGTGGAATATAGTTGATGGCATCTTGCCACATTCTCTGACGAGCTTGAGCCATATTTTTATGGGACACTCCCCATACGATATTTTTGATAAATAAGTATAGCACAATAGGCTTACTTAATAACTTGCAAATACTTTTAAAAACACCTTTCTTTGGTAATAAAACCCACGAAAAGAAATCTTGTACAGGCAATAAATTTATGTTCGGATTTAAATACTTCATGTATTCTCCTCCATAGTTTACCAATTGCAAATCAACGTCCACTTTGTCGTAATCAAAGCTATTTACAAGCCCAAGCAACGCTTTCTCTACACCGCCAATACCTAATGACGATGCGCATATATATATTTTATACTTTCTAGCATTCATGTTATTTATGAATCAATACGGATATTTTCTTTATAAAACTATATAACGGATAACATCGCCACAACAAACAGAAAGAACGCACCTTAGAATTACGTGATACATATGGATTGCTTAATATTTTATTATTAATATCCGAATATGTGTCTCGCCATAAATTACGATATTTCCGTTGCCCAAGTAATGGTATAAGAAGTTCTTTGCAAGCTAGCTTTTTACTAATTATTTGTTTATCTAAGCATTTGTCCAAACCATGTTCTAAAAGGACTTGCATAATTAAATTGTTATTTTCAATAGCTCCTTCTAAATTTCGAACAACAGATTTTTCGTTAGGCTCCATACAAATTGAAGCAGGGTTAACATAATAATAATATAGAGCTTGCTGCAAATAACCTATTTTCTTACAAGCAAGTACAAGTTGAGTTACAATAACCAAGTCTTCATTCATATTGGCTTTAGGATAAATGAAGTTTGTTAGACTAGTCTGTAACCGTCTTTTGTAAAGACGGTTCCAGACTGATCCTATCAGTCTGGAACTGCTTCCTGCCAACATATTCCCAACAAGTTCTATAGCTTGAGTACTCGACTCCTGTGTTATATATTTATTATGTGTACCGTCCGAACGGTAATAGTCACACCATACCATATCATAATCACCATTCAGCGCATATTCATATAAGCGTTGATACATTTCGGGATGCACCCAATCATCAGAGTCGCAATGGATAATATAATCGCCAATAGCCAATTGTATCCCATGCCTGCGAACAGCGGCCAAGCCGCTGTTCGCAGGCATTCTCACAATTCGCACAGCTTTCTGTTCCCCCGCGAAGCGGGGTCGATACTCTTCTACAATACGCTTTAATATTTCTATTGAATTATCAGGCGAACAATCATCAACGAAGATATATTCAATATCAGTTAAAGTCTGTTCAAACAGGCTACGAGCACAACGCTCTATATATTTTTCCACGCCATAAACGGGAATTACAACGGATACTTTTGGCATATATTATAGCTTTTCTAATTCAAGGAATTCAACGGAACTTTTACGTACTGATTCTAAATTCTGAGAAATTGTACTATAATCAAGTTCACTTCTTTTAAAACTTTGAATATTACTTGTATCTACATCACGGTTCTTTACGCCAAGTTTCTCAAGTAAATCCTTTGTACGGCTATCATTAGCTGCATTAATTGTATAAAACTCTTTGTGGAATATCAACGAAAAAGCAACCATGTGAAAAGAATGCCCACAAACGAAAGTGGCATTTTTAATAAGGTTTAAAAATTCACAAGGTCCCGACGAAATGTATTTTATAGCATTTTTATCTTTATCCTCTTCGTCTTTTGCTGTCACTAATGGCAAACCTGTCATCTTGCTTAACTTTACTGCCAACTCAAAAGTTTCATTCGAGCCATGTGGCTTAGCCGGAGCATAATAGAAAATATATGCGCCATCTTTTATAGGTTGTTTGCTTATCAATGGCATATACGCCTCCATATCGACCAAAAGCGAAGGATCCAAACAATTACAAACCTTATTTGTTGTATACTTCTGTACGTATGGAATTGATATCGATTCTCTTACTGAGATTCTATTGAATTTCTGGAGATATTCCGTATAAGGTTTCAAATTAGTTGTCTGAGGTGCCGGTCCTAAAGATGGAGCATATGCTATTTTAGTACAACTATCAGCGAATGGAATCATATAAGCTACAGAAAAATCAGCAGGATTATTATTCCATATCTGATCACTTCCTGATATGATAACATCATAGCTGAAATTCGCCTCTTTCAATTCTCGCAAATCACTATATTCTTTTGTAAGATTAAGGTGATTAGATAGAAAATCTTCAAAACGATTCCATTTTTCAATCATAGCTACTGTATGACTTGGATGAGCCAAGCATTGTATAAAGAACTTAGGATGTTTAAAAGCATTTTTAGAGAACAGTGGCTTAAAATAAAGATTCTTTTGTTGACAACTACGATAATTAATTATTTCCACCTTATGTCCTTTTAAAGACAAAAAAGTTTGGAGTGCGTATGCTTGCAACATTGACCCAAAATTATGGGCGGCATGAAATGTTATTATTCCTATTTTCATTTCTTTGTAAGTTTTCTTAGTGAGTTTCGAACTATTCTATCCCAAATGCTTATTTTATAAGCTGTTTCTAATCGTAAACTTTTAGCTAAATATCTGAACATCTTGGTTCTCCAACCTTTATTAATCGGATGTTGTAGTTGATGGTTGCCTTTTACCGCTTCGTCTACGATTCGTTCTTTAATATATAATTTTGTCTTAGTTGCATCAATAAGATCTACTCCTTTATCTGTAATTGGCAACAAAACAGAAATGCCTTTGGAATGCTCCGGGAAATCTTGTACTACATCTTTGTTCAATCCCCAAAAATCACCTATTGTAATATCAGAACATCTATATGGTTTTGCATATCTACAAGTGTAACAACTCTCTCTAAAAGTTACTCCATCAATGAATGTGTCATAGTAAAAATCAGAAAACCTATCTGTCAACATTGATTTACAATAAGCTCTTTCTGTATTTACATTAAGAGATAGTTTATATTCATTCCCTTCTCTAAATGACAATGTGATTATTTTGTGATTTTGTAGTATATTCCTTATATGTCTCTTTAAAAGACTTAAAGACGGAACTCCATGACATATTAAATCCACAAGGTATAAATTGTCAGGAGTTTTATTATACAGTTTTTTTATTGCTGCACATTGGCATGGTGTGCCAATAAATAGAACATCATAACCTTTTTTTATATCTTCTTTAAGAAGTGGAATACTTTCTGTTATTCGACTTTGAACATATTTTGAACCCTTCAGTCGATATAATTCATCTATCTTGTCGACCCGTATATGCCTGATGTCAACCACATCATCATCTTCTACAACAGCACAACCATAAACAACACCGTCTTTTTCTATAATATACCTAGAAAATACCGAAGCTGCACCTCCAGATGTAGAACTACTGTATTCTTCTTTATCTTTAGCTATTGCTGCATAAGCTGTAATTGGAACCGTCTGAATAGGGGTGTTTAGAGATGGACATTTTTTCTTGCATAGCCCACAATCCACACACTTATCTTGATCTATCTGAGGATACAGATGACCTAAATTCCCAACAGTAACCATTTTTATACACTGCTTAGGGCACATAGATGCACATAACCCGCATCCTGTACATATTTCTTTATCGCATATAATTTCCATTATCTGTGAAGTTTATTTTTAATAAAGTTTATAAAGAAATTACGTTCTGATTCTGATAGTATAAAATAGAAAGATGCTATCACCACAATCATGTCAGCCACAACAGAAACAATTATAATTTCAACCAGGGGAGATACACGCAAATTTTCTGTCAATAACAGACCTACAGCGTATGCTACCGCAAATACAAGCGTTTCACGAAAAAGAACTCTATAAAGCCATTCTGAAATATTGAATGAATTAAAAAATATATGGGTGAATCGTAATCTTACACCTATAAGAATCAAGAACACACACAAGCGGACAATTATAACATAATAAGGAGGAAATATATTAAGCAATAGTACAATCCAAGCACCTATAAAAGTCATAGAATAAAAAACAGATGTCCACAACTGATATTCCTTTATTCTTGTTTGCGAATTTATAACCATCCATAATGGACCTGATAGATTGTCAAAGAAAACAGCAACCAATGCCCATTGAGCAAATTCTATCGAATACTGTGGATATTCACCCAACCATAAAGTAAGAACATTAGATGTTTCCAAAAGAAGCGGCACTACAAATATCAACATTAAGCAACCTGATATTTTGCTGCTTCGAAAAATAAGCGACTTTAAATATTCTACTTCGTTATTTACATACGACTTGACTATTTGAGGACGAAACGCCATCTGGAAATTAGTAACAAATTGGTTAACAACTGATACGATCTGATTACTAACTCCCATAGCGGCATTAACTGCAACGCCACAGAAATAATTAATAAGAAACGTTACACCTTGATTAGTTCCAACAATACAAGCTTGTCCCATCAAACTCCAACTAGTAAAACCGAAAATAGATTTTAAGAGAGCAATATCTTTAACCTTGCGTATAGAACAAATCTTAAATTTCTTAAAGCAATACCCAATATTCACTGCAGATGTTATTGTAGAGGCTAAGAATACAAGAATTGCATAAAGCACAAGCTTATCCGTACTAACAACTTGTAGAACAAATACAATCAACAGCTTATTAAAGGCATCTAATATTGCAAAATATGCATATATGTTCATTTTCTCATACGCCAATATTGACGTATTAAATGGAGAATACATAATATTAATGAATGCCGTAATTATTGAAATCTGATACACAACATTTGCTGCAAACATTCTAGACTCAGGAATGTTCAACACTGCATTGACAATCCATAAACCGATAGTCTCTGCAAGAAAAAGGATAATAAAGGCTATAACGGCATGGGCTTGTAGGCAAACATTGAATACTTTTGTTCCTGATTCCACAGTTCCAGCACCAACCTCTGCTGTAATATACCTACTACTTGCAGAAGCTAAGCCATTATTTAATATCGTAAAGAATACAATAATTCCACCTACTACATTATATATACCATAATCGTCAACTCCTAATGTTTGTAATACTACACGTGCTGTATACAATGCGATTAGCATCATTATCAGCATACGCGCATACATAAACATTGTATTCTTCAGAATTAATTTGTTTCGTGAGCTATTATCTGACATTTGTAATTTATTGAAATAATATTTAAAGCCTGAATACTGTTAGTACTCAATTTAGGGCATACCCCTTTAATAGGCACTTTTGCAAGTGCCTATACATTGAGTTGTTAAAATTTCATCTTGATTATTAACTATTGGCATATTGCCAATCCGATTTTGTCTGGCCGCAGACTGAAAAAAACTGCAACCGTTAAATATTTTAGTAAAAAACTTACCTAGGTATTCCCATGCAGACCGTTCTTGCATCTTCACCCTACTTATATACTATGATAGGTTGCGGCCATTTCTGTACCTTCATAGCTACCAAAGTGGAGCATAGAGTTACGCTGTGTAGTCAATGGGCGAACAGCACGCTCTGCATTATTGTTGTCTATA
>ULRN01048547.1_pt1 | contig 45323 bp, 31 predicted proteins | sample 1955461 | NCBI WGS metagenome assembly ULRN01 (sample SAMEA4835683, study PRJEB28245) | human gut metagenome | biome: gut microbiome; material: fecal sample | place: Denmark | collected 2008 | reverse complement strand
GCTGGGTGGAATTGGCGCCGAATGACGGAACGCATTATTATGGAGAAGAACGGCCTAAATATTTCGATACGACCAATGGGGTTAAGAATACCTCCTTGTTGCATGCCGTGAAGGTAAAAGCGTTAACTCCTGGAACGACCTATCGTTACCGTATTTATTCCCAGGAAGTGTTGTCGCATGAAGGAATAAATGTCATATACGGGCGTGTGGCTGCATCAGATGTCTACAAAAAGAAAGCTTTGACGTTTACAACGTGCGATCCGAATAAAAAAGAAACCTCCTTTGTCATGATCAATGATATTCACGGACGTGAAAACATCATTACGAAACTGTTGAATAATGCGAACTACAAGGATAAAGACTTGATTATTTTCAACGGAGATATGGTTTCGGAGTTCAAAGACGAACAAACAATCTTCAATGGATTCATGAAAGAAAGCATCGATTTGTTCGCATCGGAGAAACCTATGTATTACGCTCGTGGAAATCATGAAACCCGTGGTGAGTTCGCCACTTCATTCCAGAAATATTTTTCACCTAAAGAACCTTTTCTGTATTATCTATTCAGACAGGGGCCTGTATGTTTCATTATGTTGGATACGGGAGAAGACAAACCGGATTCCGATATCGAGTACAGTGGCATTACCGATTATGACGGCTATCGCACGGACCAGTGGAATGGATGAAAAAATTGTATGATAATGAAGATTTCAAGCAAGCAAAATATAAAGTTGTCATTGCACATATGCCACCATCTGCCGACCTCGATATTTGGCATGGACAGAAAGATGTTTTGAAGAAATTCGTTCCTATCCTGAATGAACTCGGAGTGGATCTGATGTTATGTGGGCATCTTCATCGGAATAAATATGAGGAACCGAGTGCCGGCATCAAATTTCCAGTATTGGTAAATTCAAACAACAGTGTGGTTTCTGTGGAGACTGATGGTGACCGGATGAATTTGATGGTTCTTGATTTGGATGGTAAAGTCATTACCAAAAAATCATATACGGCAAAATAATCTCCATAATTCAATGTTACACATCGCATAAGTGCGATTACTCTGGTTGAAATCCGGGTAATCGCACTTTTTTTACTTGTAGATATCTTTTCATTGGCTTTTATTGGAAGAAAAGTAGCATTTAGCTCCGTATTTTTTCCGGGTTGTTCGTTTAGCTTATAAAAAGGTGAAAAATGAAAAAACAGAACAATATGGTTAACTTTAAATTCTTGTTGGGGTTCCTGCTCCTTTATGGATTGGTAGCGTTTTGCTATTCTCCTGTTTTCTCTAACGGTTTCCTGGATTCGTGGGATGACCAATGGATGGTGATGAACGTATTTACGGAGAGTGGTTTTCGGATGGAAAACCTGATAGCGGTGTTTACACAATCCTACAAAGGGCAATATAGCCCGTTGGTGGAGTTGAACTATATGGTGCTGTACGGCTTGTTCGGCTATGATCCGTTTTGGTTCCATCTGATGAGCGTTGTCTGGCATTGTGGATGTGCCACGTTACTCTTTTTCCTGATCTGTCGTTTGTTGGAGATGTTCGGTCTGTCAGAATCCCGTACAAGTTTGCGAGTGGCAGCCTTGTCCACCTTTCTTTTTGCCATTCATCCGGTGAATGTGGAATCCGTTGCTTGGGTTAGTGCGGTGAAGGTTCCGATGTATGTATTTTTTTATTTGTCAGCCTTGTTGTTGTATCTTCGTTATGTGCGGTCACAAAAACTCGGTTGTTATATAGCGGCTTTATGTTGTTTTGTCTGTTCGGGTTTGAGTAAGGAACAGGCGTTTGTCTTGCCATTGTCGTTGCTTTTGATTGATTGGTTTATTGGCCGTAATCTGAAATCATCGGATTTGTGGATGGAGAAATTGCCTTTTTTCATTTTGTCGGTAGGCTTTGCCTTGTTGACGTTGGACTTGCAGGGACCTCGTAGTGAGGCGGTGTCTTATACGGCAGTGCAACGTCTGTTGTTCGGCTGCTATTCTTTGTTCGAATATCTTACGAAGTCCTTGCTTCCGATCAATCTGAATTATTTATATCCTTTCCCCATTTTGCCTGGAGGTAGCGATATTCCGGTTCGTTTTTATGTTTATCCGGTGCTTGTGGCAGGCTTGTTCGGAGTTTTGTATAGTTTTCGTAAGAAGCGTCTTTTGATGTTCGGCAGCATGTTCTTTGTCCTTCATTTGTTGCTATCGCTACATGTCGTAGCCATGCCTCGTTTGGGAATAGTTGCTGATCGTTACCTTTATTTGTCCCTTTCGGGTATTTTGTTGTTAGTCTCATATAAAATCATAGGTTGGGTGGAAAAAGGGTATCGTGTGTTTCCAAAGCTCCTGTTGTTTTCATCAATACTTTTCTATAGCCTTTATTTTATGAGCTATACGTATAGCTACAGCAAACAGTGGGAGGATACGGACACCGTGAAGCATTATTTGCGTAGTTTTTACAAAGGAGAATACGAAGAAAAAGATATAAACGGTCGTGAAAATCACGATTGAAGTATTAACAAATTAAAAACTTAAAGACAATGGTACAATTAAAGAAAAAAGCCGTGTTGTTAATTGGAGCATTGATGTTGCTCCTCGGTATGGGAATGAATCTCCAGTATGCGCTGGATGATTATGGGTTGGCAGATAATAATGCCGTGATTGCTGTTTGGGCTCAACAGACGAAAACAGGTGATGATCCTGCTGGTACAGGAGACATACAGAAAGGATGTAGGGATTGTAATCTTGCTGGGGGAGGAGGTGCTACTTCTTGTTCCTGTATATCAGGTTCAGTATCTGCATTTGGTGTAACTGCTACAGGTAAAGGATGTGAAGTCTCAACAGGAACTGGTTATTATTCATGCTGTAGGGTAACAAGCGACGGTTTATGCAGATGTCCATCTTGTAAAAATTAAAAATAGGGCTGTACCGAAATTATACATTTTTTCCATATTATGATTGATTTGGGGTTTAATGTTAACTTAGAAAAAATTAGATCGGAATTGTCATGACAAAAGTGTATTATAGGAACAGCCCGTTAAACTAAATAAGAATATGAAAAAGAATATTTGTTTGTTGCTAATAGCGGCTCTGATGTGTTCTTGTGCCGGACAAGATAATGGAAAAGATGATTTTATAACTATTTCGATTGATCCTGAAGACTCTCAAATTGTATCCATTGCGGATTTTTTCGAAAAGATTGCAATTGTCCCGTTGGAAACGAATGACACTATATTGATAAATGCAGTGTATAATATTATTCCATTGAATAAACGTTTATATATTTTGGACCGGAGAAGTTCTTCTGTTTTTATTTTTTCTGATCATGGAGAAGCCAAAGCGGTTATCCATGATCAAGGAGATGGTCCCAACAAATATACAAACGCATCAAGCATTGCGGTTAATGGAGAAAAGAAAGAACTGTATGTGATGGATAACCAATTGAAGAAAAAGTTTGTATATGATTTGAATGGCCGTCTATTACGTGTGGATACAATTCCTTATAAAATAAGCCAAATATTGTTTTTAGGGGAAGGAAGGGAAGTCTGGGCACGATCAAGCATTGAACCTGAAGATGGATATATCATGAATTGTTTTAAACAGGATGAGTTAGTGGCACAATATCATCCTCATCATTATGAAAATGGTGCAACCATTTCTTTTTGGGAGTCTCCGTTCGTTTTGTTTGAAGATGGCTTATATACCCATATTATGTATAATGATACGATTTATAAATATGATTTTAACTATCCCAAAGGAGGTTTAGTGATTAAATTAGGCCATGCCATTCCGAAAGAATTGATAGCTTTGCCGATGCAAAGTAGGGAAGATGAAATATTCAAATATCTCAGGAAAAATAAAAAGGTTGCTCATTCTCCTTATTTATATATTTCCGATGAGACTAAAGTCGGAGTCTCATATCAATATGATGGTTATAATTGCTTTTATATCTACGATAGGCTAAACGGGGAAAGTTGTTCTTTTAGAGGACCTCATATTGGGAAAGTTCATATTGTTGATATCTTATACGGTACAATTGCCTGTGGCGATTATTTCTATTATATACTTGATCCGTCTAAATACCAGGATCTGGAAACGAAAAAAAAATCAGATATACAGTCGTTTTATCCTGAGTTGTTCAACACGCTGGAAAGAGCATCTATTGATGATAATCCGATTCTGATGGTGGCAAAATTAAACAAAAAAATATTTCGAAATGAATAAAACTATACATTTTACATATATGTCTTTGATATTGACTTTGTTCGTTTTATTTATTATAGGTTATATTCGGCAAGGTGATAACAAGTTGATTTATGAAAGTTTAAAGAAAGATTCGTATAATTATCATCAAATATATAGTATTAATTTAGAACAAATGAATACTGATAATATAACAGTTTCAGATACATTGTCTGTTTTGAAAGAAAATGGAGAAAACATATTAGTATCTGAAATCCTAAATACAGGTGATAAATTTGTAATTCGTTTTAATGATGCAGGATGCATATCATGTATGCAATATTTTAAAAAGCACATTGATTATATTAACATGTTTATATCGGAAGTAGGAGCTCAAAATGTAATTTGTTTGTTGAATTCCAATAATCCGAGGATTATACGGTCGTTTAAAAAACAGTATTGCATTTCTTGTGAAGTTTATGGGCTTTCAATAGGACTTTTATCTCCTATTATGGAAGTAAGTGATACTGTTGTTGCTTATTATTTTTGTGTTTTATCGAAGGAGTATTTAATGGAAAATTGTTTTATAAATATTCAAGAAATTTCAGAACGAACAGATGCTTATTTTGAATCGATAAAACGTAAATTCGCTGTTTTGGATGGTAAGGGGGATTAAAATAATCGTAATTGTTGTATTTACTTGTGTGTTGATTCGCCTCTTCCTTGGTGAACCTTGCTACATTCCATCCGAAAGCATGGAGCCGACTCTATGTACCGGTGATTGGGTTTGGGTGGACAAAGCTTCATGCGGCGCTTTGCTACCCGACCGTTTTGCTGATATTCCTTTGCTGAATGTTTTTACCTGGATTACGTTTTTGCGTGAGAAGGATTTGAAAAACAATTGGAATTTGGGACGTATGCCGGGATGGCGAGAACCGCAAGAAAATGATATCGTCGTTTTTCGTAGCCTGGAAAATCGGAATATGCTTTTGGTAAAGCGGGTAATCCGAATAGCAAGGCGAGATGGTGTAAATTGGTACTATATGATGGGAGACAACCGCAATAATTCGGTGGACAGTCGTTTTTTCGGGGAAATCCCGGAGAGTTCGATTGTCGGCAGGATCAGTCGGGTATTGTTTTCTGTAAAAAATAAAAAACGCATATTAAAAAGAATAGAATGATGGAAACGGACATAGATTTGATACTGCCTGTTTATAATCCGGATGAGGGTTGGGAGTTAACCGTTGTCTCGAAATATAAGGAACTGGAAGTCTTGTGGAAACATGCAGACATTCATTTATATGTGGTAAATGATGGTTCGGCAAGAGGCTTTGAGAAAGTTGTCACTGATTATATCCGGCAAAATATACCAGAAGTTCATATTTTGAGTTATTCGATCAATCATGGGAAAGGTTTTGCTTTGCGTAAAGCCGTGTCTGCGTGTAACTCTGATTATATCCTTTACACGGATCACGACTTTCCTTATACGCTTGATTCTATGTCAAGGGTATTGGAAATGTTACAGCGAGGAGTTGATGTGGTTGTATCGACTCGGGATAAGGCTTATTATGATTGTTTACCGTTTTCTCGTCGTTTAATCTCTCGATTTGTTCGTGGATGTAATCGTTATTTATTGAGAATGAACTATTCAGATACGCAAGCCGGTTTGAAAGGGTTTAATCGCAAAGGTCGTTTTGTTTTTCTTTCTACTTGTATAGATACATATTTGTTTGATTTGGAGTTCGTTTACAAAGCATGTCATCATCCAGCTTTGGTTATAGAGGAAATTCCGGTGAAGTTAAGAGAAGCTGTCTGTTTTCCGGTATTTGGAATTGAAACTTATTGGAAGGAGCTTTTACGGGTTTGTATATCAAGTAGAGATGAAAAGTTTAAACAGGTTTGAAACCAAGTTTGCAGATGATGTTATAAGTAAAAACACGCAGGGAACCGACACCTGGCACTTTTGTTTGTATCTCTCTAATAAACATTCAATTAAAGAGTGTCGGTTGGGTTTTGCAACCGGCACTGAACCGACACCTTTTTGTTTCCGGAGGTTTGTCCGGAGTTTCCTCGTTTCCACGGTGCAACTGATGCGGAATATGCCGGGAACTAATTCGAAAATCATAGTAAACTAATTCAAAGCATATAGCATATTGCTGATATGTAGTACTACCTATCCTCCTTATGTGGTACTACCTATTGTCGATTGGTAGTACTACATAAAGTCGATTGGTGGTAACTACTAACAGATACTTTACTATATGTTTTCATTTAGTTCTTCGGGTGATTTGACTTAGTTTGTGGCAGGAAACGGATTAGTTTGTCCGGTTGCTTGAGACTGAAACTACTGATTTGTCGTAAGTGATTAATTATTAATAGCCTTGTTTGTCTGTGGAATAATTGTCTATTAATTGATGAAAAAAAAATGCATTTTTGCTCAGTATTTTTCTGAAGTTGTTCGTTTAGTATAAGTAATATGAACTAAAAATGGATTTTGATTATAGACTTTTAGCAAAATATTTGACAGGAATGCTTTCTCCTGAAGAAATGAAGAAAGTGGAAGAATGGCGTGCATTATCAATTGATAATGAAGAGGTTTTTTCTGAATTAATAAAGCTTCGTGTTTCGTGGAAGTTTACTCAATATAATACGCCGGAGCGTATTGAAAAGGCATTGGATGGATTGAATGCCAAGATAAATAATAGAAAGCGGTTTCAGGTATTCCGTACTGTAATGAGGTATGCAGCTGTGATTTTGCTGTTGTTTTCTTTCTCTTATGTAGGATGGAATTATTTGAAGCCCGACCGTTATGTGACGGTTACGGTGAAACAAGGGGAAGATGTGAAAAAAATCGTGCTTGCGGATGGTTCTTCTGTTTGGTTAAAGGCCGGTTCGTCATTGAAAATTCCGGAAACTTTTGCCAAAAACGATCGTAAACTCTCCTTGCAAGGAGAAGCATTCTTTGACGTTGCAAAGAATGACCAACTCCCACTGTATGTCTCAACGAATTATGTGAATATCAAGGTTCTTGGAACTGCTTTTAATGTAAAGACAGACGAGAAGCGGCAAAACGTAGAAACCGTTTTGACAAGAGGTAAAGTTGCTTTGCTCGATAAGCAATGGAACGCAGTTTTAGACATGTCACCGGGAGAAAAGGTGACATACAACAGTAATAAGAACGAATATACCACAGAGGTTGTGGATGTGAATATCTGTACGGCGTGGCGATTGAACCAGTTTGTCTTCGAAAATGTCACATTGAGGGAAATAGTCAACCAACTCTCCGTAAAATTTAATGTGAACATAAACCTGGAATCAACGAAGCTTGCCCGGCGTAAGTTCCGATGTGTGATCAATGAAGATGAAAGTTTACCTGATATCTTGAAACTCTTGAAGTATTTGGCTCCCATCCAATACCGGATAGAGGGGAAAGAAGTCTTTATATATGAATAATTAAAAGTGAATGCCTATGAAGAAATAGCAGATTGGAAAAGTAAAGTTAACACACACAACAAAAAAACTATAACTAGAAAAATTAGTACTAACATTATTGAATCACATGTATGATTAAAAATGCATCAATTGCTACATTAGCAATGTTTTTATCAGCTGCATCGCCTGCTATGGCGACAAGCGATGCGCATTCTTTGTATGTGAATCTGGAACTGGCTCTAAACCAAACGACTGTTGGTGCCGTCATACAAAGTATCAGTGAACAGACAGGGTATGAATTTTCTTATGATGAAACTTTATTATCGAAGAAAATTTCCAAAGTCTCTGTTAATCTAAAAAATGAACATATAGAAAATGTTCTGAAAGAGGTGTTTAAGAACACCGGTATCTCTTATAAGATCGTAAATAACCGTGTATTCCTGAAGGATAATAGTGTAAAAAAGATGAAACAGACAGAGGTCGTTTCGAACGGAATACAACAAGAAAAACGTACGATATCCGGGGTGATTGTCGACAAGGATGGTTTGGCGATAATCGGTGCGAATGTTACGCTTGAAGGAAACAAAGGAGTCGGTACAATAACGGATGTAGACGGAAATTTTGTCTTGAATGAAATACCGAATGGCGCCACTCTGCTTGTTTCTTATATCGGTTATAAAGATCAAAAGATTAAGATCGAAGGAGGACAGAATTCTTATCGGATAACGCTGTTAGAAGATACTCAGAAATTGGATGAAGTTATTGTGATTGGCTATGGTGTTGAAAAAAAGGTCAATCTGACAGGTGCAATAACCAATGTAAAGACGGAAGAACTGTCGACGATTTCAACGACCAACTTGTCAAACACTTTGGCCGGACGCGCACCGGGTTTGACAATTGTCGGTAGTTCCGGTTTTATGGGAGCCAGTTCTGAAATTCGTATGCGTGGTAGTTTTGGGGATCCGTTGTTTGTCATCGATGGGATTATCCGCGACAAGGCGGCGTTTGATGCTCTTGAACCCAATGAAATCGACCAGCTTAGCTTTTTGAAAGATGCTGCTACGGCTTCTGTTTATGGTTCCAAAGCAGGAAACGGTGTTGTATTGGTTACAACGAAATCCGGTGTGGATGCAATGGGAAAACCGAAGTTTGAATATCAGGGATCTTATACATTCAACAGGCCGACGCGTAAGCTCTTCTCTGATGAAATGAGCGCTTATAAAGAATTGGTGTATCAAAATCTGGTGGCTGAAGCCAATGGTTTGCCGATACCCAATAATGAAGAAGAAATGGAGTATGCAAAAACACATGATTACAATGTCAATGATTTGATTTGGCAAAATCCGTGGAACACGAAGCACTCCATCAGTGCAACAGGAGGAACGGAAAAAGTAAAATATTATGTGTTAGGTAATTTTATTAGAGAAGAGGGTTCTTACAAGAACTTGGAAAATAATAAATATTCTTTCCGTTCAAATTTGACGGTGAATTTATCTAAATATATATCTTTGAATGCCAATGTGTCTGGTTATCAAAAAAATGACAGACGGTTTAATTGGCCGGGCAGTGAGGATGATAGTGAAGATATATTTGACTTTTACCGGACTACGTTTAACTGTTTGAGAACAGTGCCTTCTTACGCTTATTTGGATGGAACTCCGGCAAATGAAAAAACAGATTATCCAGTTTACCCGGATGTAAGTAACTTTAAAGGTTGGAATGTCGCAGACGTTGTGTTAGGTGACCGTTATATCAAAACACGTAGACGCAATGTGAATGGCATTTTGTCTTTAAACATTGATTTGGGTAAGTTTTTACCGGGATTGTCAACTAAGGTTACGGGAAATTACATTATAAATGACTATGCCCGTAAGAAATATATGTCTCACCAGAAAGCATACAACTTCCAGTCTGGAGATCCCAATAACCGATTTGTGCCAGGTCCCCTGGATTTGAATAAGTATAATATTTATACGTTCGGTTCTAACTATGAGAGCTTGACTTATGGCGCTCGCCAGTTCTGGAATGAACAATTCGACTGGACATTGAACTACAAGAATTCATTCGGGAAGCACGAAGTTGGCGGAATGATCACTTTTGAACAAGCAGAAAGCCAGGGAGAGGCAATCTATGCTACAGCCAATGAACCTTTGACGAACTACGACCAGTGGTTTGTATATTCTACAGACCCGGAGAGACGGACCGTGTCTGTCAATGAATCTGAAAATTTAGGCTCGCATCTTTCTTGGATTGGACGTGCAACTTATAATTATGATTCCAAATATATGGCGGAATTCTCATTCCGGTATGATGGAAATAATAAGTTCCCGAAAAATCATCGATGGGGCTTTTTCCCTTCTGCATCTCTTGGATGGCGTATGAGCAGGGAAGCTTTTATGGAAAATACTTCGGGATGGCTTGATGATTTGAAAGTGCGTGTCTCTTATGGTACGACCGGTAATGACTTGAATACCGCTAATAATTCGATCGGTTATTTCCAATATATAGAAAAGTATACAACGGGTAGTAGTTATCTGTTTGGAAAGGGATTGGCAAATGGTATCCAGACGGGTAGCATGCCGACTACTGATTTGACTTGGGCGACTTCGGCCACTATTAACGGTGGATTGGATTTCACCTTGTTAGGCAATAGATTGAGTGGAACGATCGATGGTTTTTATCGGAAAGAAACAAATATTTTGGGTTCCCGGACCACTACGTTACCAAGTACTTATGGTGCTACTTTAGCTCCTGAAAACTATGCAGAACGTTCATGGAGAGGTGGAGAATTAACGTTGAGTTGGAGGGATAAAATAAAACAAGGTATGAATTATTCCTTGTATATGAATATCGGATATTCTAAAGACCGTTGGGATGTCTTGGACGAATCTGTTATTTATATGACTGGTAATCTTAAGGACTTGTCTTTGGTCGGCATGTCGGCCGGCCGTATCGTCGGACTGAAGGTAGACCATTTGCTGACAGATCAAGCTGAAGTGGATGAGTTGATTGCCAAAGGTTTTAAACAATATGGCCGAGATCCTTATTTGGGTGGGCTTTTGTTCCAGGATACTCGTGGTGATGGCTATTCTTTAGGACCGGATGGAAAGATTGACGGAAATGATGCTTATAACTTGTTAAGTGAAAATGGAACTCCCCGTATCAATTATGGTTTCGGTGGAAGCTTTAGCTGGAAAGGTATAACGATCGATATGCACTTCCAGGGAGTGGGTAGCTATGATCGTCTGATCGGTTGTAAAGCAACCAACGGTATGCCGCAATATGGTGGAAACACTCGTCCTTATTATCCGATTTGGACAAGCGAGAAGTGCTGGAGTCCGGAAAATCCGAATGGAGTTTATCCGCGGGTGATCGGAAAGAACCAGTATGAATCGGGTTATGGAACACGGATTTCTGGATGCGTAATGGTGCTTATGTCCGTTTGAAGAATTTGAATATAGGGTATGATTTGCCGGCTTCGATCTTACGTCCGTTAGGATTGCTCCAGGCTCAGGTGTTTATGAATGCAACGAATTTGTTTTCTATCTCAGCTATGAATGAATTCATGGATCCGGAGCAAAAATATTATGATTCATTCCCTTTGATGAGATCATTTACATTTGGACTTAACTTTTCATTCTAAAAATTGAAATTATGAAACTGAATAAATTAAAACATTCATTGGTCGGTTTAGCAGCCGTTCTGTTGTTTGATGGATGCAATAGCTTAGATATAGAGAATTTATGGAATTATGATGCAAATTTGGTTTGGAATGATGATAATCTGGCTACTGCGTATGTGACAGACCTTTATGGTGATATTTTTTCGGGTTGGAGTACCGGTGCGGATAATACGGCCGAACAACAGACTGGAATTCCTTTTATGTTGAGTACGATTACGACTTCCGGAGGCGGTTATAAACGTTGGAATTATACGAACATACGTAATATCAATTTAGGAATCGAATCTTTGGCTGAAGGGACTTGTTCCGAGTCTGTTAAAAACAGTTTGACCGGACAAATGCTCTTTATGCGGGCCTATCAATATGGCGAAATGATTGTTTATCATGGAGGAATGCCTTATATCACAAAAGCTCAGGATAAAGATAAGGACGATCTGTATGTGACCCGGAATTCTACAGCCGAATGCTTTGATCTGCTCATAAAGGATTTGGATGATGCCATCAGTTTGCTTCCGGCAAAAGCGAAAGGAAACGACTATGGACGCATAGACCAGTGCTTTGCGAAATCCTATAAGGCGAAGATGTTACTTTATAAGGCTTCTCCGCAGTTTAACCCCTCAAACATGTATGATAACAGGTATTGGAGTGAAGCTTACGAGGCTGCAAAAGAGGCTTATGACTTTTGTATCTCTCAAGGAATAAAACTGACGAATAAATATAGCGACAACTGGTTGGTGGATGGAAACTCGGAGGTCATATTCCCTATTATATATAGCAATCCTGATAAAACGGCAGGTTGGGAGAATACGATTCGACCGGCTTCATTGAGTCGTAGTAATGCAAGTAACACGCCGACTTGGGATATGGTAAAAGCATTCCCGATGTTAGATGGCAAAAGGTTTGATGATCCGACCGGCAAGTATTATGCAGGAAATGAGGAAGACTTTTTGCAGAAATTCTGGAAGAATAGAGATCCTCGGTTTGAAGATTGTATTTTGTATAATGCCGAGTTGTATCCCGTGGCCGGGACATTGACCGGATATCGCCAATACACATCTGTCGGAATCGCCGTTCGAGAAGATTCATATGGAATCAACCCGAATGTAGGAAGTACGGCAACGCAAAATGATGCTATTAGTGGCATGTATGTCCGTAAAGGCTCTGATGTTTCTTTAAGTCAGGATTTGGTATCTACTTTCGATCATGATTATCCGTTTATGAGATTAGCGGAAGTGATGTTTATTTATGCAGAAGCAGCGAATGAAACGGGACACCAGGATGTGGCTGTCGAAATGTTGAAGCAAATTCGGAAACGTGCAGGGATCGAAGCCGGAGAGGATGGACTGTATGGATTGAAAGTCGGTAGTCGCGAAGAAATCCGACAGGCAATTTTGGACGAACGCAATGTGGAACTGTGCTTTGAAGGACATCGTTTTATGGATCTTAGAAGAACACGCAATATGATGCAGTTGAATGGATTGCAGAAATTTGGAATTGAAGCGATTGCCATTAATGAAGATGGATCGGAAATGGCGATAGCGGAGGCCAAAAAAAGAGCGGATTCCTATTCGTTGACTCCTGATAATTTCAAATATGTTCTTAGAATGGTTCCGATCAGTGCCATTGCAGAAAATAAATTTTTAATTCAGGAATCCTATTATTTCTTCCCGATCCAGGAAAGTAAAATATTGGAAAACCCGAATCTCGAACAAAATAATAATTGGGGCGGAACTTTTAATCCGACAATGGAATAAATTATTACTTTTGTAATAGCAAATAATGAAGAGGGAGACCAAAAAAGAATAACAACCTTTTGGTTGTCCCTCTTTTTTATAGTCATAATTTATTAACTTAATCTGTATCAGGCAATGAAAACTAAATTTTCTTTATTAATTTTTGCTTTGTTGTTTTTGTGTTCCGGGTTGAAGGCCCAAGAAAAGATAACGATAGGGGTTATTCAATATGATTTGAGCGATATTGATAAAAGCTTTAAAGAATTGCATGAACAAGGGTTCGGCTCTTGCGAACTGAATTATAGGAAGAATACGCTAACGAAAGAATTTGCAGAAAAAGTAAAGGCTGCATCCAAAAAACATAATATTAAGGTGACAACGGTTGTCGGTGTTCCGGGAAGCAAAAACCGATGGAATTTCAGACAAGGACCGGCTACGATCGGTTTGGTCCCGAAAGAAGAACGGGCAGAAAAGATTAAAGTATATCACGAAATGATCGACTTTTGCCAGATGGCAGAAATTCCCGCCATGCACTCTCACTTCGGTTTTATACCGGAAGATCCCTCTTCAGAACAATATAAGGACTTCATCAATGTCATGCAAGACTTGGCGAATTATGCCAAACAGCGCGGTGTGATGATCTATTTCGAGACAGGGCAGGAAACGCCGACGACTCTGATCCGTACCATTAAGGACATCGCCACCGGCAACGTGTTCATCAATTGCGACCTGGCCAATTTGTTGATGTACGGGAAATCGAATTCTCTGGATGCCGTGAAGTTGTTCGGCAGCCTGATCAAAGAATTTCATGCAAAAGACGGTAAATATCCGGATCCGAACAATCCGTATGAGTTGGGAGCAGAAGTGCCCATCCCTACCGGAGAGGTGAATTTCCCGGCTGTCATAGCCGAACTGAAGAAGCAAGGGTTCCAGGGGGCATTGACGATTGAATGTGAACTGAATGGAGCAAGACATGATTATGTCGTAAAAACACGCGAATATCTGCAAGGATTATTGGAAAAGTAGTATATTTGTCTGATATTTGTTTTATTTTGAAACAATTAGAGTAGCTAATCTATATAAATTATTATTTTTTACTATGAGAACAAGCAGAAGAGGTTTTCTGAAAACCCTTGGAGGGGTTGCACTCTTTTCGATTGTACCGCGCCATGTGTTGGGAAACGGGTATATCGCTCCGAGTGATCAATTGACTAAAGGTATTATTGGTACCGGAGGAATGGGTAGAGGCCATGTCAATTATGCCGGTACACGTTTGGTTGCCGTTTGTGACGTTGATAAAAATCACCTTGAATTGGGGAAGAATTTGGTGAAGGAAAAAATAGCCGCTTATCATGATTTCCGCGATTTGATCCTGGACCCGAATGTCGATATCGTGCACATCGCCACTCCGCCTCATTGGCATGGCATCATGTCTGTCGAGGCCGCTAAAGCCGGAAAAGACATCTGGTGTGAAAAACCGATGACCCGTACGATCGGTGAAGGAAAACGCGTGATGGAAGCCGTACAGCAATACGGACGTATGTTCCGCCTGAATACATGGTTCCGTTTCAAGGACCAGTTCTACGGATTGGGAACTCCCGTCAAACCGTTGAAGAAACTGGTGCAAAGCGGGCTGTTGGGATGGCCGTTGAAGGTGACGATCAGTGCGCATACCGGTTTCAACTGGAAATTCTACTGGGTAGGAAAAGAATATCTCGAACCGCAACCGGTTCCTTCAGAGTTGGATTACGACATGTGGCTCGGCCCGGCTCCTTATAAACCCTATAACGCACATCGTGTACACCAGACTTTCCGTGGATATTGGGATTATGACGGTGGCGGACTCGGAGATATGGGACAACACTATATCGACCCCGTACAATATATATTAGGTAAAGACGATACCAGCCCCGTTAAAGTGGAAGTGGATGCTCCTCAACAACATCCGGACGCTGTCGGTACGTGGCGTTCCATCACTTATACCTATGACGATGGTTGCCAGATAGTCCTCTGGGGGGGGGATTTCGGAGATCCGAATACGCCGTATATTGCCGGACCGAAAGGAAATGTTTATAAGAATTTCGTATGCGATATCCCTGATTGGGAAAAGAAACTGGCCGACTTCCCCGAACCCGAACCGCAGGTTACGGACTTTATCGAATGTGTGAAGACGCGCCAACCGTTTGCCCTGAACGAAAAGAACGGTTTCCGTTCGGCAACGATTGTCAATATGGGAGCTGTGGCTCTACGTTTGAACCGGACACTGAATTTCGACCCTGTAAAACTTGAATTTATTGACGACGAGGCTGCAAATCGTTTGCTGGACCAGCCGATGAGAGCTCCTTGGAATATCTAATTAATTGACAATTGATAGTTGGCAATTGACAATTACGTAAAATAAAATAAAATGAGAAAAGCATATATATCAATAGCTGCCTTACTGTTATGCGGAAGCATGCTGATGGCGCAGACTCCGGCCAACCGTACGGCCAAAACGACCGCAGCCGATGTGTTGGCTCAGATGCCTGCGGCGAAACAAGCGGCATACAATAAACTGATTGGTGATTTGAGTTCTACCGGCGAAGAGAGTGTCCTGCTGCTGGTAAACATGATAAACGCTCCGGGCAAAGGCAATAATGCGAATGTTGATTACGCTTTGAGCGGCTTGACGCATTACGTCATGGCGAAAGGGGAGGAAAACGCCCGGTTAGTGACTGCCAATGCTTATCTGAAAGCTTTGGAAATGGTGAACGAGCGCGAAACAAAAGCATTCATTATCCGCCAGCTTCAGATTTTGGGAAAAGACGAATGCATAGATGCACTGGCTTCTTACCTGAATGATGAGTCGTTGAGCGGTCCTGCTGCCCGCGCACTGGCTGCCAACGGCAGCGAAAAGGCCGGACAGGCTTTGGTTGCAGCCTTGAAGAGCCGTTCGGGTTCTCCCAAAACACAAAAGGATGTGATCCGTGCGATTGCCGATGCTCAGGTGAAAGAGGCGGAAGCTGTCTTGTTGACCTTGCAAGGAGCTGCCGATCCGGATATGCAGAAAGATGTCTTGTACGCCTTGAGCCGTGTCGGTGGTCTTAATTCGATGCCGGTTTTGGCGAAAGCAGCCGAGAAGGCCGGCTACACGATGGAAGTGACCGGTGCCAACGAAGCCTATATCGCATTGTTGAAACAATTGGTTCCGAGCAACCGGGATGCGGTGATGAAAGCCGCAAAGAAATTGCAGAAAGATGCAGTAAAAGCCGGACAGGAACAGACACGGGAAGCTGCCCTGCAGATACTTTTGGCAGCCGAAGAACCGTCCAAAGTATCCAAGATGATCATTGCCGCCATGAAAGATCCGAGCAAGAACTACCGGAACGCGGCTTTGAGCTACGCATCGGACTTTGCCGATAAGGAGCTGTATATCGAATTGATGAAAATGGTTCCGAAAGCCAAACCGGAACTGAAGGTAGACATCTTGAACTGGATCGGACGCGAAGCTAAGAATCCGTCCAAACACGATGTTATCCGGGATCTGGAAATACGTTTCGACCTTCCTGCCAAGCAAATCTTGCTGGAGCAGCTCGGCGATGCTAACTTCGATGTGAAGCAGGCTGCCACCTGGACATTGGTGAAGATAGGCGATAAGTCCTATATCCCTTCGTTGGCTGAATTGTTGAAGAGCGAAGACAAGCAAGTTGTCCTGTTGGGGCAAGATGCGTTGGCTGCCTTCCCCGGAGATATCGACGGTGCGGTGGCTAAGGCTGTCTCTTCTGCTGCCAATGAAGGTAAAATAGCCGGACTCGAATTGTTGGCCATGCGCAAGGCAACCGCCAATATCAACACGGTGTTGGATCAGATCCAGACGGGTTCTCCCGAAGTGAAAGCTGCGGCTTATGTAGCCTTGAAGGATGTGGTGGGAGAACGGGATATAACCAATATGTGCGGAATGCTGGAAACGGCTGATGCATTGGCTGTTCCTCCTATGCAACGGGCTGTTATTTCGGCTTTGTCCTCTCTTTCTGCTGCCGACCGGGTCGAAACGGTGACGCGCCGTATGTTGCAGGCCGGCAATAAGGACTATTTGTATTACCTGGTGTTGGCTTCTACCGGCCAACCGGATGCTTTGGCAACGATCGTGAAGGGGTTCCGTTCCAATACGGGTGTCAAACGTGATGCTGCCTTCGAAGCTTTGCTGAACTGGAAGGGTATCGAAGTGGCAGACGAATTGTATGCGATCTGCAAGGAAAATCCTTCTTCCAATTATTTTGATCCGGCTCTCACCGCTTATGTGAAATTGGTTTCCAATCCGGCGTTTACAGGTGAAAACCGTTTGTTAAGCCTGCGTAAGGCAATGGAAATAGCCAAAACGGATGCACAAAAGAATGCAATCTTGCAACAGATAGAGAAGACAGGAACATTCTTGGGTATGCTGTATGCAGGAGAATTCTTGGATCAGAAACCCGTGCAACAGGCTGCTGCCAATGCTGTCATGAATATTGCTTTGGGTAATAAGGAATATATGGGCACGAATGTCCGTGCCTTGTTGAACAAGGTGATGGAAGTACTTGACAATCCGGATGCCGGCTATCAGAAGGAAGCGATCAAGAAGCATCTGGCCGAAATGCCGCAGGGCGAAGGATTTGTTTCTTTGTTCAACGGCAAGGATCTGACCGGTTGGAAAGGTCTGGTGCAGAACCCGATTGCCCGTGCGAAGATGAAACCGGCACAGTTGGCCAAGGAACAGGCAAAGGCCGATGAAAACATGCGTCGGGATTGGAAAGTCGAAGATGGCCTGTTGGTATTCGAAGGTAGCGGTTACGACAACCTGTGTACGGAAAAGCAATACGGCGACTTCGAAATGTATGTGGACTGGATGCTTGATCCGGCCGGTCCCGAAGCGGATGCCGGTATCTATCTGCGTGGTACGCCTCAGGTACAGATATGGGATACTTCGCGTGTGAACGTAGGTGCGCAGGTCGGTTCCGGTGGATTGTACAACAACCAGGTGAACGAAAGCAAACCTTCGAAAGTGGCGGACAATAAGCTGGGCGAATGGAACAGCTTCTATATTAAGATGGTCGGTGACCGCGTAACGGTCGTGCTGAACGGCGAGAAAGTCGTGGATGATGTGATCCTGGAGAACTATTGGGATCGTAAACTCCCGATCTTCCCGATCGAACAGATCGAATTGCAGGCTCATGGCAGCAAGGTGTATTACCGGAATATCTATGTAAAGGAACTGGAACGCAAGGAGCCGTTCAAACTTTCGGCAGAGGAAGAGAAAGAAGGGTTCAAGGTTTTGTTTGACGGCACGAATATGCATGAATGGACAGGCAATACAGTCGACTATACTTTGGAGGACGGTTGCATTTCCATGATCCCGAGCAAGAGCTACGGCGGTAATTTATACACAAAGAATGAATACGGAAACTTTGTGTACCGTTTCGAGTTCCAGTTGACGCCGGGTGCCAATAACGGTGTCGGTATCCGTACCCCGATGGAAGGAGATGCCGCTTATGTCGGTATGGAGATCCAGATTCTGGATTGCGAACATCCTATTTATAAGAATATTACTCCTTTGCAGCATCACGGTTCCGTTTATGGCATTATCCCGGCCAAGGCAGACCATCATGATGCATTCAAACCTGCGGGCGAATGGAATTATGAAGAGATTGTGGCCGATGGCGATAATATCAAGGTGACGGTCAACGGTGTGGTGATCATGGAAGGTAATATCCGCGAAGCAACGAAGAACGGTACTGCCGACCATAAGAAACATCCGGGCTTGTTCAATAAGAAAGGACATATCGGTTTCTTGGGACATGGTTCTCCCGTTAAGTTCCGCAATATTCGTATTAAAGAGCTGAAATAACGCTTTTTTATCTATAGTTAAATAGCAGCATAGGCAGAAATTTGCTTATGCTGCTATTTTTTTTGTGTGGTAAATAGTATGTAGAAAATCCTTGAATATTAGGGGAAATAAAATTTGTCGGTTCGGTTTATTATCACGACTTTTGTGCGGAAGATAATAAATAACTCATATTCATGGATGCAGACCAGTATCAATTAATATTAGACAATGCTCAGGTTGGCTGGTGGAAAGCCGATTTAGAAGAAGGGTGTTATATTTGTTCGGATTATTTGATCAGTCTCCTGGAATTGAAGGGAGCGAAAATCCTTATGGCTGATTTTCTTTTGTTGATCCGTGAAGACTATCGGGACCGTATTGCCAGCGAGTTCGCTTTTTTTAAGGGTATCGGCATATATGAACAGATCTTTTCACTAAAAACTTGTTATGGGTATAGGTTTGTCCGTACAAAGATTTGCAAATGGGAAAAGGCTACTGATGGCAAATTGACCATATTGGGAATTTTACAGTTGATCCCTTTCAGCGAAACGGAAGAGAACAGGCCTGTGAACGGGCAGGTCGATAGTGTTCTAAGGCACTTGGGGAGTTTGTCGCGTGCCTTGTATTCCTTTATCCAGACAAATGATTTGCATAAATCGATCCATTCGGCCCTTACGGAGATTCTGTTTTCGATCGATACGAAAGGTCGTGCATATATTATGGAATATGAGGATGAAGGGTTGGTCGGTTGTACGTATGAGGTGTGCAATGAAGGGGTTGAACCGGTCCGTTCGTCTCTGCAAAATATTCCGGTCGCGACATTGTCTTGGTCTACAAAGAAAATTCAAAATTTATATCCGATCCTGATCAATAATCTGGATGAATTACCTCCTGAAGCGGTTGAGGAAAAACGTTACCTGAAAGCACGCGGAACATGTTCTCTGATATTAATCCCATTGATAATCAAAGGTGAATCTTGGGGGTATATGGGAATCGATATAGTAGATAAATATCGCATGTGGAGCTTGGAGGACTATCAATGGCTATCGTCCATTTCCAATATCATCAGTATAATAACGAAGATGGCCCGGACCAACGAAGCGTTGGACCATAGCGAGAAATTGCTTCGGAACATATATACCAATATTCCGGTCGGGATCGAACTGTATGATAAGAACGGTTATCTGGAGGATCTGAATAATATGGATGTCGAGATATTCGGCCTTCCCTCCAAAGAATCTGCTTTAGGTATCAATATCTTTGAAAATCCGATAATAAACGATGAAATACGAGAAAAACTAATTCGCAAAGAACCGGTCTCTTTTCACATGGATTATTCATTTAAAACGATCGAGGACAATTGCTTTTATCCGACAATGAAGAAAGGAACGATCGATATTTTTACGAAAGTCAGCATGTTGTATGACATACATGGCGATTTGATTAATTATATGTTTATCAATCTTGATAATACGGATAGGGCTGTCGCTTATAACCGTATCGAAGAGTTTGAGCATTTCTTCAGTTTGGTCAGCCGTTTTGCAAAAGTCGGGTATGTTAAATTCGATTTGTTAAATCATGATGGGTATGCTATCGGGCAATGGTATCAGAATTTGGGTGAAAAGGATGGAACGCCGTTATCGGAAATCATAGGTGTTTATAAGCACATCCATCCTGAAGACCGGAAGGCTATGCTTGATTTCTTTGAGCAGGTAAAGGTTGGGCGGGCTGATAGCATTCGGAAAGAATTAAGGGTGAGGCATGGGGAGGGTTGGCGTTGGACTCGTGTGAATGCAATGCGTAATACGCTCTCTGCCGACCCGGCGAAGTTGGAAATGATCAGTGTGAACTATGACATCACCGAACTAAAGGAAACACAGATGATGCGCGAGAAAGCGGAGGAGTTGGATCGTTTGAAATCAGCATTTCTTGCCAATATGAGCCATGAGATACGGACTCCGCTGAATGCTATTGTCGGTTTCTCCACGTTGCTGGTCGATACGGACGATCCGGAAGAAAAGAAGTTGTTTGTCGGGATTATCCAGAAAAACAACGAACTGTTGTTGCAACTGATCTCCGATGTGCTGGATCTGGCAAAGATAGAATCCGGCATAATCGAATTGAAGTTTGTCGATGTCGACCTGCGGGAACTGTGTAAAGAGCTGGTTGTTTCGATGCGAATCAAAGTGCCTGCTGATGTCGCGCTTTGTGTGATTTCGGACCTGCCGCCCTGTATTATACGTTGTGATAAGATGAGGCTGACACAGATCATATCCAACTTGATCAATAATGCCATCAAGCACACCGGAAAGGGGGCAATCATGCTTGGTTATGAAGTTCGGCAGGATGAAATAGAGTTCTCTGTGGCGGATACCGGAGACGGCATGTCGCCTGAAGTGCAGCAACATGTGTTCGACCGCTTCTATAAGGGGAACAGCTTCAAGCAGGGAACAGGGTTGGGGCTTTCTATCTGCAAGAGCATAATAGAACAGATAGGTGGAAAAATCGGGGTAGAGTCCGAGGAAGGGAAAGGGTCCCGTTTCTGGTTTACTTTACCCCGTTAGATTTATCCCTTATTCTTTTTCACCGTAGGACAAATCGCCGGCGTCGCCCAATCCGGGAACGATATAAGAATGATCGTCCAGTTCGTCGTCGACAGCCGCTACCCACACGGTTGTGAGTTCGTCCGGCATTTTACGTTTGATATATTCGATCGCCTGCTTGCTGGCAATGATGGAAGCGACATGGATATGTGCCGGGTGGCCTTTGGTGCGCAACGCTTCGTAGGCCAGTTCCATGGAACTGCCGGTAGCCAACATCGGGTCTGTTATGATCAATGTCTTGTCTGTTAATCGGGGAGAAGCGATGTATTCGATATGAATATCGAAGTTCAGCCGGTCCTTGTATTTCCTGTAAGCCGAAACGAATGCATTTTCCGCGTTGTCCAGGTAGCTGAGGAAACCTTGATGGAAGGGGAGCCCGGCACGCAGGATCGTGCTGATGACGACAGAATCGTCGGGTGTGTTCATCGGTGCGATTCCCAAGGGAGATTGAATACCTTTTGTGCTGTAGGTAAAATTTTTACTGATTTCGTAAGCCATAATTTCACCGATTCGCTCGATGTTACGACGGAAGCGCATGCTGTCTTTTTGTATATTGACATCGCGCAATTCTGCGACAAACCGGTTTAACACCGAGTTTGATTCTCCAAGATTAACTATTTTCATGATTAGAATGTCATTTTTTCGGCGCCGAAATTACTCATAATTTGGATAGGTCGCAAAAAAGAAGGCAACCTTTTTTAGATTGCCTTCCTTTGTCAGGTAAAAAAAGTATCACTTCTTTTCTCCGGGTTTGTTAATTGCATCCAGCAAATATTTGCCCGGTTTGAATTTCACGGTTGTTCTGGCTGGAATCATAACCGGGGTTCCAGTCTTGGGATTACGAGCTAAACGCTCAGTCTGCGGACGCGGTATGAATGTACCGAAACCGATCAATACGATCTCTTCGTTGTGAGACATAGCTTCGGTTACGATCTCAACATAAGCCTCCAGCATGCCTTTCGCTTTTTGTTTTGATAATCCCGATCTTAGGGCCAGAGCCTCAATTAAATCTGATTTGTTCATGAATGTTTTTAATTAATTAATGATATTCAAGGCAAATGTACGCTTTTCATTGATATGTTGTATCTTTTTTGGCATATAAAGAAATCAACGTTCATTTCTTATTTAACAGCATGTATGTACATTTGTTACGGTATACGGAACAAAAAATGTTAAATAGCCTTTGAAAGCAATATTTGGAAGGCTTTTTTATATACCTGCTGATTGATTTGATATTTATCGTTACTTTTGTCCTGCAAAATAAAACAGATGCAAAATGAGAATAGAAGAGAATTACTCGCTGGAGAAACATAATACTTTTCACCTTCCGGTGAAGACCCGCTGGTTTATGGAATATGAGAATGAAGAAGAACTGGGACGGATCTTCAGGGACGAATATTTCCAGGAATGTTTGTCGTTGCATATCGGAAGTGGCAGTAATCTGTTATTCATAAATGATTTTAACGGGATTATCCTGCATTCGCAGATCAAAGGCATCTCTGTCGCGGAAGAGACGGACGATTCGGTGCTGCTTCGTATCGGAGCGGCCGAGAAATGGGACGATGTGGTCGCTTATGCCGTGTCTGAAGGGTGGGGAGGAATCGAAAACCTGTCCGGCATACCGGGCGAAACCGGTGCTGCCGCTATCCAGAATATCGGGGCGTACGGTTCGGAAATCAAGGATGTGGTCGAGAAGGTGGAGACATATAACCAGCTTTCGTTCGAGAAACGTACGTTTACAAATGAAGAATGTCTCTATGGTTACCGGGACAGCTTCTTCAAGAATGAACATAACGATCCGCATGTTGTTACTTTCGTATATATACGTTTGAGCAAAAAACCTCGATTCTCCGTCAATTACGGTAATTTGAAAGAGGAGCTGGCTAAATATCCGGAGCTTACGTTGCAAGCTGTGCGGGAGGCCGTGATTTCGATCCGTCGTCAGAAATTGCCTGATCCCGATAAATTGGGAAATGCCGGAAGTTTCTTTATGAACCCGGTTATTCCGGTTGCCCGTTACGAAAAGCTGAAAGAGCAGCATCCGGACATGCCGTCTTACCCGGCGGGAGAGGGGAAGGTGAAAGTGCCGGCAGGCTGGTTGATCGAGCAGTGCGGTTTTAAAGGCAAGTCGCATGGTGCGGTCGGCGTATATGAAAAGCAGGCGTTGGTATTGATTAATTTAGGTGAAGCCAAAGGGCATGAGATCGCATTGGTTGCCGAAAGTATCCGTACGGCCGTCCACGACCGGTTCGGCATCGAGATTATGCCTGAGGTGAAATATGTAGGATAAATGGAAATTTCGTTTTTAGGAACGGGAACTTCAACCGGAGTTCCCGAAATAGGTTGTCAGTGTGAGGTGTGTACCAGTTCGGATAAGCGGGATTGGCGTCTGCGTACATCCGTGCTGGTGGAAACGGATGGTAAACAGTTTCTGCTGGATTGCGGCCCGGATTTTCGTTGGCAGATGATCCGCAACAAGACGTATCACCTGGATGCGGTCTTGATTTCGCACGAACATTACGATCATGTCGGCGGGTTGGACGATCTGCGTCCTTTTTGCCGCGAAAAGGGAGTGGACGTGTATGCGGAAGATAATGTGGCGGAAGCTATCGAGACGCGTATCCCTTATGTGTTCCGTGCCCAGAAATATCCCGGAGTTCCGAACCTGGAACTTCACCGGATCGGGAACGAGCCTTTTGTGGTTGCCGGGATCCAGGTTACGCCGGTTAGGGTGATGCACGGGAAACTGCCGATCTTAGGTTACCGTATCGGGAATATGGCCTACTTGACAGATGTGAAGTATCTTCCGGAAGAAGAATATGCCAAACTCGAAGGTTTGGACGTGCTGATCCTGACCGCCCTTCGGCGAGGGCCTCATCCTACGCATGAATCGCTGGAAGAGGCCCTTGTCAATGTCGGACGGATAAGGCCGAAGGAAACATATCTGATCCACATGAGCCACCGTATCGGATTGCATGCGGTGGTGGAGAAGGAGTTGCCGCCTCATGTTCATCTGGCCTACGACGGATTGCGTGTTTACTGTCCTTGAGCGGAAATGAATGTTTCGCCATTCTTCGGGTTGCCGGAAGAAATCTCTCCGGCAATCAATTCATACCCCTTGTTGTTCGGATGGAGGCCGTCGCCGATAAACAGGCTTTCGTCTATTTTGCCGTCTTGCTGCAATAAGGCTGTTCCCGGATTGGCAAATTCGTAGCCTTCGGTTTCTACCATCTCTTTAATGTCGACGTTGATGTTCCTTACCCATTGTTCCTGATTGCGGCGGGGAAGGATGCCGATCACTTTGATGCTGGCTTCCGGTTGCCGCTGGCGAATGGCGGAAAGGAGGAAGCGAAGGCCCTCGACGATCTCTTTGTCGCTGTTCAGGCCGCAGTTGTTCGTGCCGATCATCAAAACGACTTTTTCGGCTTTATAGCCATCCAGTTCGCCATGATATACGCGCCAGAGCACATTTTCGATGCGGTCCCATCCGCAACCTAAGTTCTGGAAACCGGCAGGGCGCATGACTTTTTCCCATGTCTCCCGTCCGTTCTTGTTGCGATGTTCCGGTTCGCCACCCCAATAGTGGGTGATCGAGTTGCCTAAGATTACGGCTTTAGGCGGATGGTTGCGTACCTGCTCCAGGAAAGCGCGGTGACGTGTGCGCCATTCGTACATGTGCGGTTCCCGGCGTTGGGTGACGGGGATGGTTGTCGGCATGGAGCCAACAGGAATATGCAGGATTTCCCGAACCTTTCTTTCAACGACAGCTGCTTGTTGCTTCATCCCGAAGTCGGACGGATGCACATAGTCTACCCAACCGTCGGCAGGCATGTCCAGTTCTTCGCGTGTCAGATAATATACATCTTTGATTCCTTCGGACTGGATCTGTTCGTAGGCCTTGCGGGAGGCACGGTTCACCTGCTCGATTTCTTTGTGCTTTATGGTGTCTGTATGCATGTTGCTGTATCCGTCGTGTTCGATCAGCAGGATAGGCGCCGAGTGTTTTTCGCGGAGTTGCTTGACGGCGGCGATTGCCAGGGCGGTCACCTCTTCTTCTTTCTGATTGGGCAGGTTCGGCATGCAATCCAGTATGTACAACCGGGCATCCGTCTCATTGATAAATTGCAAAACTTCTTTCGCCAATTTGCCGTTACCGGAAAAACCGAGGTTTATGAGCGGATAGTCCAGCGAACGTTGGAGGATTGTTCCCCAGGCCATTGCCGGGCGGGAGGCGCAGGCTCCTTGTGCGATAGAAGTCCCGTACAAGACAATCGGCTTTTCGGGTGAAACGGGGATGAACTCGAGTTTTGCCTCTTCAGGCGTACCTATTTCCAGCCATTTCACTCCGTTGTACAGAGGCAGATAGAGCCGGTATTCGAAGCCTTTTTTGTGGTAGCGGTCTTTGCCTATATTATTATATGTATAGGTGACCGTGTCTTTGAATGAATAATTGCCGAAACAAAAATGCCATTCCCCGTCGCTGTTTATGCTGTAGAGGTCGACACCCGACACTCCGGTCGAAGGCATATGCGGCATATTCAGGCTGCCGGTAACGGCATAGCGGACTTTGATCTGCGGTGCGTCGCTGTAGAAATGAATGGCGAGTCCTGCCGAATGTCGTGACAGGTTCCATACAGCTTCGCTCACCTGGCCTTTTGCCCGTTCGGGCAGGCGTGTGTAAGAGTTTCCGATCTCTTTAATGAATCCTTGGTTTTGGATAACCGGAAAACCGGCTTCCATCGGGTTGTGCCATTTCCATTGGGCTGAGGCCGAAAGGAAAAACAGGCAACAAAACAGTAAATAAATAAGCTTTTTCATGGATATTATCTCTTTAATAACCGTATTATGATACAATATCAACAAAGATAAGACAATTTTGCAAAATCATTTATTAGTAAATCCAGTATATTTGTTGCACAATAACAAAATTTGAAAGCCATGAAAATAAAAGCTCTTATTGCATTCTTCCTGATGGGAAGCGTGTCGCTGGCGGCACAGAAAAACTATCAGTTGCAATCGCCTGACAAAAAACTGCAAGCAGTTGTTACGGTAGGCGACGATATCCGTTTTTCGTTTACACACGATGGGACCGAAGTGCTTGCCGCCTCTCCGATATCCATGACATTGCAGAATGGAGTCGTCTTGGGGGCAGACCCCAAAGTTTCGAAAGTGCTGAAAGCGGCAGTCGATAAAGTGATTCCTTCTCCTATTTATAAAAAAGCAGAAGTGCAGGATGTTTATAATGAAATGACACTCTCGTTCCGGGGTAATTACGGTCTTGTTTTCCGTATGTATAATGACGGCCTGGCCTATCGTTTCACGACAAAGATGAAGAATGATATCATCGTGGTGAATGAAGAGGCCGGTTATAATTTCTCTTCCGACCATACGGCTTTTGCTCCTTATGTGAACAGCAAGAAGGCTACTTTCGAGGAGCAATTCATGAATTCATTCGAGCAGCCTTATGTACACGAACCGATCACGAAGTTGAACAGCAAACGTCTGATGATCCTTCCGTTCTTGGTTGAACTGGATGGCGGCAAGAAACTTTGTATCACTGAGGCGGACCTGGAAGATTATCCCGGTATGTTCCTGAATAATTCGACAGACAAACCGATGTTGAAACCTGTGTTCGCTCCTTGCCCGAAAGTGAAAAAGCAAGGCGGCCACAACAATCTGCAGATGTTGGTGGAAGAACGCGAAGACTATATTGCCAAGACAAACGGTACGCGTGCTTTCCCGTGGCGTGTGTTTGTTGTTTCCGAGAATGACAAGCAGTTGGCGGATTGCGATATGGTGTATCGTCTGGCTTCTCCCTGCCGCCTGCAAGATGTTTCATGGGTGAAACCGGGCAAGGTTGCATGGGACTGGTGGAATGACTGGAATATCTATGGCGTGGATTTCCGTGCCGGCATCAACAATGAAACCTATAAATATTATATCGACTTTGCTGCCGAACATGGTATCGAATATGTGATTCTCGACGAAGGCTGGTCTGTCAATATGGCTGCCGACCTGATGCAGGTTATCCCGGAAATCAATATTCCCGAACTGGTGGATTATGGTAAATCCAAGAATGTCGGTATCATCCTCTGGGCCGGCTACCATGCATTCGACCGGGATATGGAAAAGGTGGTGAAACATTATTCCGAGATGGGAGTGAAGGGATTTAAGGTAGACTTTATGGACCGCGATGACCAGGAGATCATCGACTTCCTCTACAGAGGTGCCGAAACTTGTGCGAAATACAAGATGCTTGTCGATTATCATGGCATCTGCAAGCCGACAGGTTTGCAACGCACTTATCCGAACGTGATCAACTACGAAGGCGTTCATGGCTTGGAAAACATGAAGTGGGCGGCCAACACCTACGATATGCCGCTATACGACGTGACGATTCCTTTTGTCCGTATGGTTGCCGGTCCGATGGATTATACACAGGGTGCCATGCGCAATGCGATCCGCAAGAATTATGCTCCGGTCTATACCGAACCGATGAGCCAGGGAACGCGTTGCCACCAGCTGGCTACTTATGTGATCTTCGAGTCTCCGCTGAACATGTTGTGTGATAACCCTTCCAACTATAACCGGGAACCCGAATGTACGGAATTTATCGCCAACATCCCGACCGTATGGGAGAAGACGGTTGCTCTGGATGGTAAAGTAGGTGAGTTTGTAGCCATTGCCCGCCTTCACGGTGATAACTGGTATGTCGGCGCTTTGACGAATTGGGATGCCCGTGAGATGGAGCTTGACTTGTCTTTCTTGGGCGACGGCGACTATAAGCTGGAATTGTTCAAAGACGGTATCAATGCCGATCGTGCCGCCTGCGATTATAAGAAGGAGGTCATTCCTGTTCCCGCCGATCGCAAGGTAAAGGTGAAGATGGCTCCCGGTGGCGGTTGGGCTGCCAGGATTTATAAATAAACGCATTTCCCTGGCTCAACGACACGATAAAAACTCAACCCAGGGAGAAAGCTCTCATTTTTATTGCTATAATAGCTATTGCATGTCCAATGGCTATTATAGCATTTTTGTTTATTCAGGAATAATTGGCATACGGAGAATAATTTCCTGTTTCATAAAAAGGTAGGAGTAAACTCAATCCCCAAAGCACGAGCAATATAACTCCTTGCTGTGCCGACCTTTTCGGCTAACTCTTGCTGGGTAATCTTTAGTTCTTTCCGGCGGTCACGCAATATCTCGCCATAATACCACGCTATTCCGATTTTGCGTAAATGATTGATATATATAAATGCCGAAAGGCCTCAGTCTTTCGACTGAAGCCTTTCGGTTAATTGAGGTTCCTGGCGGTTTAAAATCTGTCAATATAATCTCTTTATTCTCAATTAATTAGAATATTCTTAGTTCCGCTACTGTAAAACAAATATTCTGTTTAAATCGTTTATTAATAAGCACAGAGATAAACTGATAATTTTGATTTGCAAAGAAAAAACGGAAAGATTTATTCTATTTCTTCTTATGAAGTGCGTCTAAGCCATGATAGACAAGTACTTCCTCAAAGCAGCTATCTCCGCTTCAACAACCAGCTTCTGAAAATCTTCCGGCAGATGTTCTGTGTGTGACTTCTCTAATGCCATGTAATAGTTTACCTTTTCATCATTGCTACCTTTCAAGGTGATAATAACGTAACCGTTACGAAGAAGATACAAGTTCATCAAAAGGCGAGAAGTGCGCCCATTGCCATCTATGAACGGATGAATCCGCACCAGTTCACCATGCAGATAGGCGGCAACAAGAACAGGATGTACCATTTCTTTCTCCATTTGCTTAAACCGAATCATAAAGTCCTCCATTTGCTTCTCTATGAGATACGGTTGCGGTGGCATATGCGCGCTACCTGAAATCATAACAGGAACAGTACGATACCTTCCGGCATTTTCCCGGTCTATCCCATGAAGAATAAGAGCGTGTATCTCTTTGATGGTACGTTCGCTTATCTCAATGTCCTGCTTGGCAATATCTTTAATATAACTGATGGCTTCGGTATGATTGATAGCTTCTAAGTGTTCACGCATGGACTTCCCTGAAATGGTAACACCTTCGTTTACCACAAGAGCGGTTTCCTGTAAAGTAAGCGTATTGCCTTCTATACGGTTACTTTCGTAGGTGTATTCAATATCCAAAGCATCCTGAATCTTCCTCAGGGCTTCTTCGGGCAGTGGACGCAAAATGGATAGCTGTTCTTTGAGAGCATCCACTTCTTTCAGAAGTTTCTTTATCGCTTCACTCATGGTCATTCTATTTCTTTAATTCGTTCTACTTGCTTATTTTAGGAAGTAATGTTTTCCACCATTCGGGAGGTACGTTTGTTTCCATCAATGAAAATCACTAAAGTTGTTCCAATCTGCTTTTTTAGTTTTTGAGTGCCATTCCTCCAATGGAGTCTTTGCATCTGCATGTTTCTCGTAGAAATCAACAAGTGGCTTTTTCTTGATAATCTTCATCGGCATGATATTTATCACAAAGGTATATATAAAATTCCATATAGCAAAACATAATTCCACGAATTGTATGTGTAAAACAAAAAAACAGGTAAAGCAAAGTTGAACAGGGTTAATCTTCTACCGCAAAGGCGTTATCTGCTTGAAAAACAAGAAAGGATTAGAAATTATCTTTCTAATCCTTTCTTGTTTTTGGAGGTTCCTGGCGGATTCGAACCGCCGTGAACGGTTTTGCAGACCGCTGACTAAGCCACTCATCCAAGGAACCGAAATAAAATAGTAAGAAGTAATTTTCAATTCTCAATTTTGAATTTTCAATTACCAAGAGGTTCCTGGCGGATTCGAACCGCCGTGAACGGTTTTGCAGACCGCTGACTAAGCCACTCATCCAAGGAACCAATATGTTTTCAAAATAACCATTCCGGTTTAGCGAGTGCAAAGAAAGAGAATATATTTGGAATATGCAAATCTTTTTCTCCCTTTTTGTTTTCAGGGAGGCTTGGAGAAGTAAGGAAAAAGAAGTTACTTTGTCATCTGTTAGCGTAAACAATAAGATAATGACATACATTGAAACTGAAATTCCCGGCGTGTGGATCATTGAACCGAAAGTTTTTAAGGATGCACGCGGTTACTTTATGGAGGCTTGGAAAAAGGCGGAGTTTGAAGAACATATCGGCAAAGTAGAGTTTGTGCAGGACAACGAGTCTTGTTCGTCGAAAGGTGTGTTGCGTGGATTGCATTACCAATTGGCCCCTTATTCGCAGTCCAAGTTGGTGCGTGTGATAAAAGGATGTGTTTTGGATGTGGCCGTCGATCTGCGCAAAGGCTCTCCGACATTCGGAAAATATGTCGCCGTTGAGTTGTCGGACGAGAACAAACGCCAGTTTTTTATTCCGCAGGGATTCGCCCACGGTTTTCATGTCTTGAGCGAGGAGGCAGTTTTTACTTATAAGGTCGATAATCCCTATATGCCTACCCATGAACGCGGATTGCGTTTTGATGATCCGGTGGTCGGTGTGGATTGGAAGATACAGGATCCGTCTATCCTCAACTTGTCGGATAAAGACAAGAACGCCCCCTTGTTGCAGGATGCCGAATTGAATTTCGAATTATAAATCTAAAATCATAAATCATAAACATGAAGACTTATTTGGTTACCGGAGCCGCCGGCTTTATCGGCGCGAACTTCATTAAATATATGTTGGCAAAATATCCTGAAATAAAGATTGTTGTTCTGGATCTGCTGACCTATGCAGGTAATCTCGGAACGATTGCCGAAGATATCGACGGAAAGCGTTGCGAGTTTGTGAAAGGTGATATTTGCGACCGCGCGTTGACGGACGAGCTCTTTGCCAAATACCAGTTCGATTATGTCGTTAATTTTGCAGCGGAAAGCCATGTGGATCGTAGTATCGAGAATCCGCAGCTTTTCTTGGTTACGAATATATTGGGTACGCAAAACCTGCTCGATTCCGCCCGTAAAGCCTGGGTGACAGGCAAGGCGGCAACCGGCTATCCCGAATGGCGCGAGGGAGTCCGTTTCCACCAGGTTTCAACCGACGAGGTGTATGGCAGCCTGGGGGCTGAAGGCTATTTCCATGAAACGACTCCGCTGGATCCGCGCAGCCCGTATAGTGCGTCCAAAACGAGTGCCGACCTGTTTGTGCAGGCTTACTCCGAAACCTACAAGATGCCGGTCAGCATCACCCGCTGTTCCAACAACTACGGGCCGTATCATTTTCCGGAAAAGCTGATACCCCTGATTATTAAGAATATCCTCGAAGGCAAATCGCTTCCGGTTTATGGCGATGGGACGAATGTGCGCGACTGGCTGTATGTCGAAGACCACTGCAAGGCTATAGACCTGGTGATCCATAAGGGACGGGCTGGGGAGGTCTATAACGTAGGAGGCCATAACGAGAAGCAGAACATCGAGATCGTGAAGCTGACAATCAGTACCATCCGCCGGCTGATGACGGAACAACCCGAATACCGCCGGGTTCTGAAGAAAAAAGAGATCGGTGCGGACGGGCAGATTTCCATCGACTGGATCAACGACAGCCTGATTACTTTTGTAAAAGACCGTTTGGGGCATGACCAGCGTTATGCCATCGATCCGACAAAGATCACGAACGAACTGGGCTGGACGCCCGAAACTTCTTTCGAAACCGGTATCGTCAAAACGATCCGCTGGTATCTGGACAACCAGAAATGGGTGGAAGACATCACGGGAGGAGACTATATGAAATATTACGAGCAGATGTACGGGAACCGTTAAGGTTCCCTTTCTTCCGCAGCCTTAGCCAAAGCTGTTTTTTCTCCTAATTCCGGTGCCGCTTCCCTGAGCTGTTTGCGTACGGCATCGCGTATATCTTTCCTGATGTTCTTGCGTGTGCTGTCGAGTTCCGCCTGCTTGGCCGGTTTGAATATATCCTTGTATTTACATTTCGTTATCTTGTATTTGAAATCATCCGGATTGCCGGTGATGTCGATTCCCAACTTGAAAGGAACAGGCGATTTGAGAACCGATAGATGATAATTGAACGTCATGTCCAAATTATGTGTTCCTCCGACAGCCACCTTGTAACGGTCCATCTCCACCAGGAAAGGAAAGACTTCGATCTTATTGTCCTGAATGGCGAGATCCACGGAAATACTGTCTATCATATTCCGTTTCTTGTTTTTGAACATCAGCGTTTTGGATATTTCGGTAAATGTCTCTCCGTCCAGCAGTACCATATTGTTCCCGTGCAGATAGCAGGAAGAATTGATGGACGGCATAATGAGAGACATGGTCGAATCCATCTTGCAAGTAGCCGTGATCTGGCAGTCCAAGACTCCTTCGAACGAACGAAGCATCGGAACTAATGTGTCGATCGAAGGGAAGAGGGCGATCAATCTCTCCACCTTCACGTCTTCCATGTCGAGGTCTAAACCGGCGGTTGCCTCCTGTCCGTTCTTGGCACGGTAGACCATTGTCAGGTTTCCTTTTCCCATATTGGATTGTATATCGAGCTTGCTCAGGTTGATGCTCTGATCGCGCAGGACAATCTCACCGGTCACGTTCTCTAACTTTAGATCCTTGAAATCAATGCGCTTTGCGTTCGTATGGAGAGCCATGTCGAGAAAAGCCGGGAGAACAAATAATTGGCTGGTCGTGTCGATTTTCGTTTGGGCGAGGCTGTCTTGCAGCGATTCAGCGTTGAGATGAGCTAAGTTCTCGTCACTGAGTGCCGGCTGGTTCGAGTTTTCTGCATATTGCATACCGCTGTTGATCGACTGCATCAACTGGTTGCAATCGATATAGTCCGAACTTAGATTGAAATTCCCTTTCAATTTTCCTCCGCGGAGCATTGCCCTTCGGATATGGCTGATCTCGCCGTTAAGGGTAAAGTTGCTTTTGCCGAGATGCAGGCGGGCGTCTGTCAGCGTGATGTCGTTTGTGTTGAATGTCATCGTTGTCGGCTCCATCCACATCGGGAGCGGGAACAGACGGCTGAACCCTCGCATTTGTTTGAAGGAAATGCTGCCCCGGGCTTCCCATTTGTGTAGGAAATGGTTGGAGCGTGTGCGTTGTTCGTCGGTCGGTATGCGGCGCCGCAGCCGGTTGGCCATCCGGGGGCGTCGTGCGTCTTGGTAGGGGAGGGCTTCGATCGTAAATGAACTTTCCGTCAGTGAGACTCCTGTCCGTAGAGGGGCGCTGATATATTTCAGCGTGTCGATCGAAATGACGGCAGCTGCTGTCGGCATCTGCTTGTCGGATACCGACGGCTTGATGCCCCCTTTCAGTTCGGTACGCCCGGCCACGATCCAGACGGAATCGGCCGTGCGGGTTCTCAGATGGTCGAAAGCCAATCGTCCGGTCAGCGGTATGACGGCAGTCGTGTCGATGACAGGCGAGGTCTGCACAAGCATCTCCATTTTACCAATGTTCGTACTGATTTCATCTTTATATTTGATGTTCAGACTATCTATCCCCATCGTTATCCGCATCAGGTTGGGTGATTCTATGTAGAGGCTTTTCTGATGTGTCGTGTCGACTGCCAGATGGGCGGCGGAAACGAAAATATCCATGCCGAGCGGTTGGCTGAATGCTTTCAGTTTGTCTATATTGAGTTTTCCCGAACAGTGTATCATTCCGAACCGGCTTTCGACAAGGTCTTCCACGGTAAAGGAGGTCGAAAGGTCTGCATCCATTATGCCTTCCAGCAGCAGTGTGTCCGGATTAAGGAATTCCTGTCCCAATCGGGTGAAATCCACCTTCCCTTTCATCCCCGCCCGAACAGCCGGATTCTCGAACAGATTGGTCACTTTTGCCTGCATATCCAACGAAGTGCCGAGCCCTTTCATCGTGAGCTGTTCGAGCGAGACGAAAGAAGAATCCGGAGAAGGTCCGTTCAGATGGATGTCCAGATCCATCTCCAGTGAGTCGAGACCTTGCTTGATTCCTTTGATGTGGTAGGAGCCGTTTTTTATCTTGCAGCACAGGTTCACGTTAGGCATGATACTGTCACCCAAGAAACCGTGAATGCTTCCTTCCGTAAGGATCGAACCTGCCGCCAGTGTTTTGTCGCGATTCTGGAAATATGCATCGGGTATGAATTTCAACAGATCGTTCATGTCCGATATTTTCAGCCCCATATCCATGTCGATACGTGTGCGCCGGTCTTCCGGAAAGTGGCGTATGGCACCGTTGGCAGTGAAAGGCAGATTGTTTACCATCAATTCCGCATCTTTCAAAGTCATCGAATTGTAGTGTTCGGCAAGTACCAACCTGCTTTTGAGGCGAAGCGACAAGTCGTTCTTCAGTGTGTAAGTCGGGTTTCTGAAAAGAAGAGAAGAACAGCCCGTTTCGAAATCGAGCATATTGGCTCCTCCCGTCAATGAGCCGTCGAGGCGCACGAAGAACCCCCGGATCTCGGTGAAGAGGTCTGCCTGGCGGTCGTCATACGTGAAATGCCCTCCATGAATGCGTACTTTTTGCAGGTCGATAGGAGGCAAAGGTTTTTTACCGGTCTCAGTTTCTGTCGACTCCGTTTCACTTTTGTAGATATCCCAGTTCGCACGTCCGTTTTTGTTGACGAATCCGTAGAAGCGTGGTCGCTCGATGGAAAGGTCCTTGATGGTGATCTTGCCGCCGAAAAGATAATCGAGCGGTTGCAAAGACAGAGTTGCCCGGCTGAAAGCAAGCAACGAATCGGAAGGGATCGCCAGTTCATCTTTATGAGCGGTCGAATCTTCGGCAGCGTGCGAGATCAGGTGGCCGTTTGTCAACTTCACGCCTAAATAAGGATAAGTTTCGAAATAGGTCAGTTCCACCCGTTCGCAATCCAAATGAGCATCGATGAACTTATTTGTCTGCTCGATAACCAGCGGTGTCAGTTTCTCCGGTGGCAATACTCCCCAGTTCAGAATACTGAACCCGATAGCCGGTAGTATGAAAACAAGGGTTACAACAGCTGGAACGATGATCGTCAGTATTTTCTTTTTCATATCTATTCTATCTCACGTATGTTCCTGTCAAGAATTATTTTGAACAAATGTATGAAAAAGCCGGAAATGACGGAATGTATCTGTCCCCTTTTTTGAATAATCCATCTATAAAGCTCATTCCATTTTGCCATTTGAAGATTGGCTCATGGGTATGCATGGTGAGGCCCCTTATTGTCAAAAACGAGCTGAAATTACAAAATCTGAGTTTGAATAGACGGTTTTCAGAGGTCTGTTTTTGGGTGTAAAAGGAGGTTGGAAAAAGGTTGTTCCCGTGAGGTGCGCAGTTTTTTCCCTCGAAGACGGTCTTCGTTGCCATGACGACCGTCTTTGTATGGGAGGAAGTCGGCACTCTGGAGCGATGAAGTCCGTCCTTACGGCGATGAAGACGGTCGTCACGGAAACAAGTTGCCGGAATCCTTGAAAATGCCCTCCGGTTTCTTTCTGTATTCCCTCACTCTCCCTCTTGTTTTCCCGGATATTCGATTCTCCGGAAGTTTAGCTTTGTCGGAATGTCGAAAATTCCGGCAAAAAGATTGACAAACAGTCGGCTTTTTTTCATCTTTCAAGCGGACCGTTAGCCTGTATGCCACGAGAAGCACTGTTTCGGTGTACAAAAGTCAATCCGAAAACATCCGGCTTTCCAACTGAAATAGAAAAAACGGGGGATATTGTAAAATTTATTCTTGTTTCAAAATCAGTTTATACCCGATACCTCTTATATTAATGATCCTGATTCTTTCATCGCAGGAAAGTTTTTTACGTAACTTACAGATAAAAACATGAAGGACCCTAACTACCAGTTCCAGCATTTTGAATGGCTTTTTGAGGTAATCATTTCCCCCTAAATTAAATCCGTGCACCAAATCCTCGATAGAAGAGCGTGCTGTGAGAAATAATACGGGAATAGCTTGATTGTCCTTCCGGATTTGCTTTACCATCTCAAAGCCATCCATCTCCGGCATCATAATATCAGCAATGATCACATCAGGACTGTCTGTATAGTAAAGTTTTAATCCCTCTACACCATTCATGGCACATATCACATCGAATCCTTCATATTCAAGTGTATCCTTAATGATCATGGCCAATGTCTTTTCGTCCTCTACCAAAAGAACCTTAGATTTCCCTTTTTTCATTTTCTTGGTATTTTTATTGTGAATATACTCCCTCTTCCCAAGGTACTTTTCACAGAAATTTCTCCTTCATGTTTTTCTACAATTTGTTTGACATAAAAAAGTCCCAGTCCATACCCTTTGACATTGTGGATATTTCCATTCGGCACCCGATAAAATTTGTCAAATATGCGTTCTACATTTTGAACTTCAATCCCAATGCCGCAATCTTTAAAGGATATGTAGCTGTATCTTTCATCTTGAGAACAGTTTATTTCTATATTAACAGTTTCTTTTGAGTATTTCATGCCATTGTCTATCAGATTGCTTATAACATTGCTAAGATGTACATTATCAGCATAGACTTCCATTTCGGCAGGATCAATATGGATTTTGAAGATTGCCGGTTTGTCTGATTTTAGCTGGTGTAAAGCTACTTGCTGGTTTATTATATCTTGTAGAGGAAGATTTTCTTTCTGTAGTGCAAGAGATTTCCGCCTTTCCATACTCATTGAGAGAATTTGCTCCACTAATCCACCCAATTGGGATAGCTGGTCAAGACATATCTGAAAGTATTCGGTTCTTTTCTTTTTGTTCTCACCCTGATGAAAATTCAACAACGAATCAATAGCCGAATAAGCCACAGCTATCGGAGTTTTGAGTTCGTGTGTCATATTGTTAGTGAAATCATCTTTCATTTCTTCAAGACTTTTTTGCCGTATGAGAACCTTAATTAGATATCCGAAAGCTATGCCTAACAAAATAATTATAAGCAGAGTGGAAACCAAAAGCCCTGCCACCTGTCTTAATATGAGGCCGGTAAGTGATGGCATATGTACTTGGTAAGCATATTGCTTAGCCTTGTCATAGACATACAGGACTGTTTCTTCATCCGCATATTTTATTCCCGGATCCGGATTTGAAGTCCTGATAATCTTCTTTTCTTTGAGGTCTATCAGCTCAGAATAATAGACTTTTGAGTGTATACCTCTATTTGCCAGTTCTATATTTAACATACTGTCCAGCACACATAAGTTTATGGGGACAACAGAATCTATATTTTGATGTAAGGTGACTTTGATTTCGCTTACGATTTGTTCGAAAGTTGTAACGGGTTGGTTGGACACTTTGGATTGTATGACTGTGGACGTGTCTTTTTGTACGGTCGCCTGTGTGGATTCCAAAACTGTTTTATTCGAGAGAGTATCATTAGTTAATGACTTGTTTATAGCAAAACTATATTGATTATCGGAAACAAGAGTTATCTCTTTCAGGCGATATTGTATCTCTTTACCGTCCGCTTTGTCAATACATGAGTATATAATACTCAATATATCATTACTTCTATTTTTAATGAAAGAGCCGTGAATGGTGAATATAGAAATAAAAGAGAAAAGAGAAAATATAGGTCGTGTAAAGGATTTCCAATATTAGATAATGCTTTTTACGATTGGGTAGATACAGGCTGCTTAAGTTTTATCCATAAACAAAGCATAGAGGGTCCTTTGACTTTTGTTAGACATATATCTGCATCATTTAATATTAGAATTCTATTCCAATTGCCTGTCTGTATTTGGGGAATTTCCAATTCTCTATTGAATAAAGTGAATGTTGCTCCCAAATTATTAAAAACATATACGAGCCTATTAACAATAATCTCTATTTCTTGAATTAGTAAAAGTTGGTTTGCCTTTTTATTTTTCACAAGCATTATTACAGTTTCATCTTTTGACGTTCGTTCCAACATATAATTGAAATATCCAAAATATATGTGAGATGCGCCCAAATGTGTCAAGGTATATGGAGGAATCGTTTCTGTCTTTGTAACAATTCTTCGTTGGTAATCACCACAAATTTCATCAAAGTATTCAGAAGCAGATTTTTGATTATTCTTTATAGCTTCATCAAATACTTTTATAAATTCGTCTATTGAATATATTTGAGTTTCAATATTAAAGAGCTTATATAACGTTTTACTTTTTTTGAGTATACCCGCATCGTCACTTACAAAACAATCACAATATCCACCAAAGAAGCTATGCATGCAGTCAGTTTGCATATTATGGAGCTTAACTTTCCTTCGAGTTTCTTTACTAACTCCAAGTAAATCAAGGAGCATATAGGATACATAATATACAATAGTCGCGTCAGATGATTTAACGCCAAATTGGTTTATGACAGCTTTAATCGTTTCTATAAAAGATAATCCTAATGGGGCTGCTTTCAATTGATCGTTGAAAACATTCTCATTGTCCGAAGTTATTGATGTTGGGTTGTAATTTTTGACAGCATTATCCCTGATGTTTTTATATGAATTTTGGTCCTTGTAAAAATTATCCTTTACAAACTTCACGAATGAGATAAGATTCCCTTTATCTATTGTTAGTTCTTTTGAGTGTATTGGAGTCCTTTTCTTTAACCAATCAAACCCCAATTCTCCTCTTAAATCTTTGATGGCTATGTCTATTGTATTATTAATGGCATCACATTGTTCTTCTGTAATCTGTGACAAATCAAGATTGTAAAGCCAAGAAAAATCATCCGCTTTTGCTACATTACTAAATGCGGAACGTGGTGACTCTTTTGTTACACCAATATTAGGATATTCATAAAAAATATGATTACCATCCACAATAGATTGTATGAAATCCATCTCATCATACTTAATATCAGTCGTATCCTGCTGAAGATCGAATAAATGAGCATTTGAATACGGGAAAATAAACTCGTCCCGATGTGACAGTATTTTCTCACGCAAAACAAGATATTTTTCTTCTTGCGATTTGAACAGATGACTAAAAAGTTGTTTGTCAAAATATATAGTAACCATGTGTGTGCTGAAATTATTTATCTTTAAATCTTTTGATTTCTCTATCAAAATCGCTTTCAAGCAGTTCCATTTCGCGTTTGCGGTAGATTTCAAACTCCTTTTCTGCCTTCTCAATCGCTTGTTTATGCGAGATGTTTCCCTTGCCAATCAAAACCTTTCGCTTGTGTGCTATAATTTGGTTGTCCAGTGCTTCTATCCAATCTTTCATTGTCATAGGATTCATTTCCAACGCTTGGAACTCGGCAAAGTCCAAGAAACCGGAAACAAGCAGATTCAGACGTTGAAGTTCGATCTCGGACAAATAGTTCTTGGCAATCTTTACATCATCTTTGGTCACATAGTTTCCCTTGAAGTTCGTCATACCCACAAACGGCTTCTCGTTGTCCACACGATTGTATATCACTTCTGCCGCAGTATTTTCATGAACAGCATAATGCAGTTTGTTCTGTACGGTGGCGAAGAACATCTTTGTCATACTGTCGCGTGGGTCATAATCCGTAGCCGTAGCATAAATATCAGTGACTTGCTGATAGAAGTTGCGTTCGCTACTACGAATATCCCTAATGCGTTGCAGCAACTCACGGAAATAACGGTTACCTCCTTGCTTTAAACGTTCATCATCCATCGCGAATCCTTTTTGGATATACTCATGAAGCCGTTGTGTTGCCCATCGGCGGAAACGAGTTGCCACTTGAGACTGGACACGATAGCCCAAGGCGATGATCATATCAAGATTATAGTGGTCAATGTTACGTTTTACTTGACGATTTCCCTCCTGACGAACTAACAAGAATTTCTTGTTGGTTGCTTCCATGGTCAGTTCTCCATCCTTATAGATGTTATCTACATGCTGACTAATATTCTGTTGTGTAGTACAATAAATATCTGCCAACTGATTTTGTGTCAGCCACAAATCTTCATCAGCGAAACGCACCGAAACACGGGTTATTTCGTTATCGTCTTGATAGAGTATGATTTTGTTATCTTCGTTCATGATTACGTTTTCTAATTCAATCCTTAATGTAAATGATTTAGAACTTTAACTAAACCTGTTGGCGGAATTAAATTTATAAAAGAATTATGAATAAAAAGTTGTGCATATTATTGATATTTAGCAAATTAAAGGCGACTAAACTTTTAATAGCTAAATATCGTATACACAACCTATATGCAATATTCGCAAAAATTCTGAACATATGCAAGCAAGTAGCCGGCAATTTAGTCAATGAATCAGGGAATGTACCAAGAAAAGGAGTGGTTCCCTGATTCTCAGACCTTGAAATAGTGGCATTGAACATGACATCAGAGGCTGTTGGTATAGACAGTGAGTCATTGTTGTTTGCAAAGCTACAAGAATATAGGAATGAAATTCCCAATCTTATATCCCCCAGACAATACAATGACAGACGTAAAATTACTTCGTCCCTATGTAATGTAATCCGGGAAAGAATGGCAGCAGAAATGGATGGAGGCGAAGATTATTTCTGCATTGATTCGAAGCCGATAGAAGTATGTCGTTTAGCTCGTTCCAAGCGTTGCCGTATGGGAAAGAAGGATTTTGAGAAAGCTCCGTCAATTGGATACTGCGCATCACAAGGGGTGTATTATTACGGATATAAACTCCATGCGGTCTGTGGATTAAGTAGAGTCATACATTCCTTTGACATTACTAAGGCAAATATGCATGACATTCTGATATTTCACAAAAATCATCTTCTGTTATTATAAGTGTATGGCAAATTGTTTGTAATCAGAAGATTAAAATGATTTAATCAGGGGAAGGGTAGTTACAGGCTTGCCTACACTTTGTCGTGTTAAAAAATATTACCCTTAGGTGTAATTCCAAAAACATGGGGTACTAATCCGATTTTGAGGGGGTAGTAGTGACATTTTGATTATCTTTACAATCATCATGAAACATTTGCCGGAATAGAGCAGGATGGAACTACCCCAATTAATAAATAACATATTTGTTAAAGATAAAGCAGAAAAGGAAAAGCGTGAGTTCTATAATCGTATTTTTATGGTAAGTATGGATGGGGGTTTAACATAATTTGCTTGGTGCTGTGGTGAAGGTGTGTCCTATAAATTATTACCTTTGTGGCCAAAACAAGAAAGATAGAGAAAAGTGGCTTCAAAGATAACAAAAGGAATTATAATTTCGTTCTGGGTGCTGTTTGCCATGGCAGTAGGTGCTGTCGTTTTATTGTTTTCAGCAATAGCCAAAGGCTCGATAGGTTATATGCCTCCGGTCGAACAGCTTGAAAATCCGATTGATAAATATGCTTCACAGGTCGTGTCTGCCGATGGGAAGACGCTTGCGACTTATGCCCACAGTCAGGATAATCGTATTTTTGTCAACTATAACGACCTCTCGCCTGATTTGGTGAAAGCCTTGATCGCGACCGAGGATGTCCGTTTTGCAGAACATAGCGGTATCGATGCGCAAGGTTTGTTCCGTGCGGTCGTGAAACGTGGAATCCTGATGCAGAAAAGCGGCGGTGGCGGTAGTACCATTACGCAGCAGTTGGCCAAACAGCTTTTCTCGCCGAGTGCGGACAATGTGATGGAGCGTCTGTTCCAGAAGCCGATCGAATGGGTGATTGCCGTTCAGTTGGAACGTTTCTATACGAAGGAAGAGATCATTAATATGTATCTGAACAAGTTCGATTTCCTCTATAATGCTGTCGGCATTCAATCGGCAGCCCGTGTTTATTTCGGAAAAACGCCCAAGACATTGAAGATAGAGGAAGCCGCTACGTTGGTCGGGATGTGTAAGAATCCCTCTTATTTCAATCCTGTGCGGCATAACGACCGGACGCGCGGACGCCGGAATACGGTTCTGGAGCAGATGTTGAAAGCCGGCTATATTACGCAGGCCGAATGCGATTCTCTGAAAAAATTGCCTCTTACCATACATTTCAGCCGCATGGACCATAAAGACGGCCTGGCGCCTTATTTCCGTGAGTATTTGCGCTTGACATTGACGGCGAAGAAACCTGAACGCAAGAATTATCGGGGATGGCAGATGCAGCAGTTTAAGGAAGATTCGCTTGCTTGGGAGACAAACCCGATGTATGGCTGGTGCAATAAGAACAAGAAACCGGACGGAGAGTTTTATAACTTGTATACCGACGGGCTGAAAATCTATACAACGATCGATTCCCGTATGCAGAAATATGCCGAAGATGCTGTCCGTGAACATATCGGGGGGTATTTGCAATCTGCTTTCTTCAAAGAAAAGAAAGGTAAGAGCTATGCTCCGTTCTCGCATGATTTGCGGCAAGGTGAAGTCGATACGATTTTCATGCGTGCGATGCATCAGACAGATCGTTATCGCGCGATGAAAAAGAGCGGGGCGAGTGAAAAAGAAATCAAGGCGGCTTTCAACGAGCCTGTCGAAATGCGTGTCTTCAGTTGGGATGGGGCGATCGATACGATCATGTCGCCGATGGATTCAATCCGTTACCACAAGAGTTTCCTGCGTACCGGATTTATGTCGATGGATCCGCGTACCGGCCATGTGAAGGCTTATGTGGGAGGAATAGATTATAATGACTTCCAGTACGATATGGTAAATGGCGGACGACGCCAGATCGGGTCTACTATCAAGCCGTTCCTTTATTCGTTGGCGATGATCGAGGGGATCAGCCCTTGCGATGAGATGTTGTATGTGCAGCAACGGTTGACCGATGAGAATGGCAAACTTTGGGAACCCCGTAATGCGAACAAGAAACTTATAGGCGAAATGGTTTCCGTGCAATGGGGGTTGCAGAATTCGGATAACTGGGTGACAGCCTGGTTGATGAGCCAGTTGTCCCCTTATACGTTTGTCCGTTTGCTCCATTCGTTTGGTTTGAAGAACGAGATGGATCCGGTGATTTCGATTTGTTTGGGTACTCCGGATGTGTCGGTAGGCGAAATGGTAAGTGCCTATACGACTTTTGCCAACAAAGGAATCCGTGTGGAACCATTGTATGTGACCCGCATAGAAGATATGTCAGGAAATACGATTGCCAACTTCAATCCCCAGATGAGCGAGGTGCTGACGGAAGATGCTTCCTATAAGATGCTCCATATGCTGAAAAACGTGATAGACGGTGGTACAGGCGGACGCGTTCGTTCCCGTTATGGCATCAAAGCGCCGATGGGAGGAAAAACCGGTACGACACAGAATAACTCCGACGGTTGGTTTATGGGCTTTACGCCGAGCCTGGTGTCCGGTGTGTGGGTCGGCGGTGAGGATCGTTCCATCCATTTCGACCGGATGTCGGAAGGGCAGGGAGCCAGTATGGCTTTGCCGATCTATGGGCTTTATATGCAGAAGGTCTATGCCGATAAAACATTAGGCTATTCGCAAGAAGAAGATTTCGAAATCCCCGAACAATATCAAAATCCGTGTAAGATGACCACCGAAGAGGAGCGGAAGCAAACACCGGCAGACGTGGGTGGTATCGATAAGATGTTTGAGTAAAAGGCGATTTGCCATTGAAGGCAAGAAAGAAATGCATGGTTGTGGAATTGTCATTCCATGTCCATGCATTTCTTTTTTTATGCCGGTGCGTTTCTTTTTCATGGCGGTGGAACCATAATCGAAATTTATTTGTTAGATTTGTAAATGTTAACTTTCGAAATGAAGGATATGAATTTCAGAAATAAATACGTGTTGGCTATCGACCAGGGCACGACCTCTTCGAGAGCCATTCTTTTCAACCATCAAGGCAATATCATTACGCTGGCGCAGAAAACATTCCAGCAGTACTTTCCTAAACCCGGCTGGGTCGAACACGATCCGAACGAGATTTGGTACACACAGTCGTCAGCCATCAAGGAGGCTATGGCTAAGGCAGATGTGACGGATGCGCATATTGCCTGTATCGGTGTTGCCAACCAGCGCGAAACAACGATAATATGGGACCGGGAGACCGGTTTCCCTGTCTATAATGCCATCGTCTGGCAGGACAGACGTACGGCAGACTATTGCGAAGAATTGAAAGCAAAGGGATATGCCTCTTTGATCCAAGAGAAGACCGGATTGGTGATCGATGCTTATTTCTCCGCCACGAAGATACGCTGGATTCTGGATCATGTGAAAGGAGTCCGCGAGCGGGCCGAACGGGGGGAACTTTGTTTCGGTACGGTCGATTCCTGGCTGGTCTGGAAACTGACCCGCGGAACCGAATTTATTACGGATATCACGAATGCCTCCCGTACGATGCTGTTCAATATCCATACGCAGGAATGGGACAAGGAGCTGCTCGACCTTTTCCAAATCCCGGCCTCCATGATGCCGGAAGTGAAAAGCAGCAGCGAGGTGTATTGCGAGACTTCCACCCCTGTCTTTAAGACCGGTATCCCGGTTTCGGGAATGGCGGGCGACCAGCAGGCCGCCCTGTTCGGCCAACTGTGTACGGATATCGGCATGATCAAGACGACATACGGGACAGGATGCTTTATGATCCTGAATACCGGAAGCAAGCCCGTTTTGTCTCAAAACAACCTGCTGACGACGATTGCCTGGAAGTTGGACGGGAAAGTGACGTACGCCCTGGAAGGAAGTGTTTTTGTCGGTGGGGCGGTCGTTCAATGGTTGCGCGACGAATTGGGGCTGATACAGAGCGCTGCTATCACGGAACAGTTGGCCAATTCCGTGCCGGATAACGGAGGTGTCTATTTTGTTCCGGCGCTGACCGGGTTGGGAGCGCCTTACTGGGACCAGTATGCCCGTGGCGCCATTGTCGGAATCACGCGCGGAACGAGTGCCGCCCATCTGACCCGTGCCGCCCTGGAAGGTATCTGTTACCAAGTCTACGATGTCCTGATGGCCATGGAAAACGATATACATGCCAAACCGAAAGAGATCCGTGTGGATGGCGGAGCGATTGCCAATAATTTCCTGATGCAATTCCAGGCAGATATCTGCCGTTGTCCGGTAGTCCGTCCGCATGTCCTCGAAACAAC
>ULRN01037845.1_pt1 | contig 45469 bp, 30 predicted proteins | sample 1955461 | NCBI WGS metagenome assembly ULRN01 (sample SAMEA4835683, study PRJEB28245) | human gut metagenome | biome: gut microbiome; material: fecal sample | place: Denmark | collected 2008 | reverse complement strand
ACTACTTGTATTGTTTATCAATATTTCAAAGAACTAACGTGGCTTCCGCCGCGCCTGCTTTCTTTGCGAAAGCGGATGCAAAGATAAGGACTTTTTCAGATAACTTCCAAACTTTTTTCAAAGTTTTTTGTTTTTATTTTCTGATGCCTTAATCTTGTAGCAGAATGTCAATCATTAGGCTCTGTCTCTCTAGCAAAGCGGGTGCAAAAGTAGACAACTTATCAATAACATCCAAATATATCGGACTATTTTTCTATTCTTTCTTGAAACTTTTTTGTAACTCATTGATTGATAACGATGTCATAGAGTATATTTTTTCAGATAGACACATCCTTATATGGAACACCTATACATTATTATATAGTGCACTCAAATGTAAGTTCTATTTTCCTATACCTAACAGAAATTCTATATACATTCAAGATTCCACGATCCACTTTTCGATATTACGAGTTTCTGCGCTGAAATTTATTCCTATTTTAAAATGATAGCCGTCATAACACTCTCTCAAATCTTCACAGAGTTTATCATACGTTATTCCACGTGCTGCTGCAAATTCATGTAGTTCCGCTTCCAGATTTTCATGGATTTCACGCTCGCTGACACCACAAATTTCGACATACTCATTCCACATTGAAATATCATCCAAATTGTTCAAGTCACTGAATACACTGACTTTGCCAAACTTTGTCACGCCGGTAAGCAGAGCAAACTTTATATACCCGTCCTTCGTTTTCAAAGCGCCATAAAATGGCCTCAGGGTATTTTGGAATTGCTTTTGAAGTTCTTCATTGCCGATGGCTTGTAACATAGGTTTGTCATACTCATCTACCAGAATAACTACACGTTGCCCCGTCTTTTCGAATGATACCGGCAAAGCGCAGGGAAAAGAATGTTTCAGACGGACGGGTGCCGTATTGGCTTTCCCAATATTCAAGATTATCATTCAATATTTTATCCAGACTTTCCAGCGTGTCATACTTCTCAATATTAAGGTCGAGATGCAATATAGGATGCTTTATCCAATCCTTTTCCAACTTTTCCACAGCCAATCCTTCAAACAGTTCCTTTTTCCCTTGGAAATAAGCCTCCAAGGTAGAAATGAGCAGACTCTTTCCAAAACGGCGCGGACGACTCAAGAAGTAATAACTTCCGGTCTTGACCATTTGATACATTAATGCAGTTTTATCAATATAGAAATAACCGTCATTACGAATCTTTTCGAAATTCTGAATGCCGATAGGATAAATTTTATTGCTCATAATCTCTGCTTTTATAAATTAATACCAGTCACCTGTCCTACATATATATATATATATTTTTAATAGAACTCCTTCTCACGCAAGGTTAAAAGATTCTTTTCCTCAAGCCACTATTACCTCTAATTTTCCCTACAATAAAGTTTGAAAAATAAAAAAACATCTGCCACCTGCAACAAAATCGAAATAACAAACTGACTGATAAACAATTATAGCGTTGCAGATACCGTTGCAGATAAAAACATCTGCAACACAGCGGTAAGAAGAAATGTTGCACACCAAGCATCAAAGTTTATTTTCCTATCATTGAAGCGCTCGTTTCCTGCGTCAGAACTCCGGTTCCCAAGCGGGAAACTACAGTTTCCGCGCATGGAAACGAGAGTTTCCAGCCAGAGATACTAGCGTTTCCCGCTAGAGACACTGGAGTTTCCATATAGAGAAACGACAGCGAAACCGTAGCTAAAGATTTTCAGAGAAGGAGATATACAAGACTAACCCCAGTTATAATCCTCCACGTAACCGTCGAAATACTCATCCAGACTAACGCCAAGCTCCTTGGCTACGGCAATAATCCGCCGTTGTTCGACCGGACTAAGGTTCATGTCTCCCCTACGTTTCAAATAATAGTTCTTTCTACCCATATATTCAATCATACGATAGCGAAAGGTATCTGCCACACGAACCGTAAGAGCACTAATCGTACGCATAAAGCCGCGTGCATAACGCACTTTCTCATTGGAACGGTAATAATCACAAGCACTTTTCATCGCTTTCAGCCGGTTGGGATTCATTATTGACAGGAAAACCCGCTCCGCCGGAGCATACTCTAAGGCGATATGCCGCAGACAAGTCGTGGCACGCGGACATTCTTCGGCTGCACACAAGCCGAAAGTATAAGGAACGATTGAATAATCGAATGGTTCTTTCATTGCTGTTTATCGGTTTTATTGTTATTAAATTCTACAAATGTACGGATAAAAAGGATAAACAGATAAAATATCCATGTTTATTTGCAAGAACGGGCAAATATGACTAACTTAGCAGAATATTATTAACAAAACAAAAGATGAAAATCACTCAATTAAGAGACAAGGACAAAACTACTGCGCTGACTACAATGGATATGGAAACGTGGATAGGAAAAACACGGACAGAAACAAAGACACAGCCTGTGTCCGCCTTCAGAGAAGTGTTGCGATATTCCCTGCCCGACTCACGCTGCTACGAAGCAGACAAGCTTCCGAAGATTCTTCCGGCTGCGGAATTCCGCAGGACGGAAGGTGGAAAACAAATGAAAAGTTATAACGGAATAGTCGAACTGACCGTCGGACCGTTGTCAGGCGGCCCGGAGATTACATTGGTAAAACAATTGGCATGGGAACAGCCGCAGACTCACTGCGTCTTTACCGGTTCGAGCGGACGGTCAGTGAAAATATGGGCGAAATTTACCCGCCCAGACAATTCGCTTCCACAGAAAAGAGAAGAAGCGGAGATATTTCACGCGCATGCCTATCGTTTGGCCGTGAAATGCTATCAGCCGCAAATTCCGTTCAGCATTTTACCCAAAGAGCCTAGTCTGGAACAGTATTCACGACTGTCATACGACCCGGAACTTATGTACAGACCGGATTCCGTTCCGTTTTATCTGTCGCAACCGTCAGGGATGCCCGAAGAACTGACTTATCGGGAAGCGGTACGCTCGGAAAAGTCACCGTTGACACGGGCCGTACCGGGATATGACACGGAGCGCGCTGTATTTATGCTTTTCGAAGCGGCTTTGAGAAAGACCCATGAAGAAATCTACGAAGCGGAAGATGAAGGCGCCCCCGAAAGAGGGGAAGACTTTCAGGTTGTGGTGACACAACTGGCTGTCAACTGCTTCCATTCGGGCATTCCCGAAGAGGAAACGGTGAAACGTACTATTTTCCACTATTACCTGCGCCGTCAAGAGGTGCTCATCCGCCAGTTGGTCAAGAATGTATATGAAGAACAAAAAGGGTTCGGAAAGAAGAGCAGCTTAGGGAAAGAACAGTACCTGTCACTCCAGACAGAGGAGTTTATGAATAGGCGCTACGAATTCCGTTACAATACCCAAGTGGGAGAAGTGGAATACCGCGAACGGAACTCATTCCATTTTTACTTCAATCCTATCAACAAACGGGTGCTGAACAGTATCGCACTAGATGCGCAAGCCGAGGGTATTCCGCTATGGGACAGGGACATAAGCCGGTATATCTACTCCAACCGCATCCCTGTATTCAATCCGTTGGAAGATTTCCTCTACCATCTCCCCGTCTGGGACGGCAAAGACCGTATCCGCGGACTGGCGCAAACCGTTCCCTGCGAAAACAAGCATTGGGTAGACTTGTTTCACCGCTGGTTTCTCAACATGGTCATGCACTGGCGTGGGACAGATAAGAAATATGCGAATAATGTTTCGCCCCTGCTGGTAGGCCCGCAAGGTTGCCGTAAATCGACATTCTGCCGCAGCCTCATCCCGCCCGCCATGCGTGCATACTATACGGACAGCATCGATTTCTCACGAAAGACGGATGCCGAATTGTATCTCAATCGTTTTGCGCTCATCAACATTGACGAGTTCGACCAGATCAGCGCCACCCAACAAGGATACCTGAAACATATCCTGCAAAAACCGATTGTAAATATGCGCAAACCTTATGGAAACGCCGTACTTGAAATGCGCCGTTATGCTTCATTCATCGCGACGAGCAACCAAAAGGATTTGCTGACCGACCCTACGGGCAGCCGCCGCTTTATCTGCATCGAAGTAACCGGAACGATAGATACAAACAAGGCGATAGATTATGAACAGCTTTACGCGCAGGCCATGTATGAGCTCGACCACGGCGAACGTTACTGGTTCGACCAGTCCGAAGAGCAGATTATGACCAGAAGCAACCGTGAATTTGAACAAGTTTCACTCGAAGAACAGTTGTTTTACCGTTATTTCCGCCCGGCCAAAGAGAAAGAGGATGGCGAATGGCTTTCACCGGCGGAGATTTTGGAAGATATAAAGAAAAGCAGTGCCATACCGTTGTCAAACAAGCGGGTAAGTGTGTTCGGGCGAGTTCTCCGTAAACATGAAATCCCGTCGAAACGTGTACACAGAGGTACTGTCTACCATGTTGTACGAGTTTTATAAGACCAACAGATGCGTTGCAGATACTACATCTGCAACGTATCTGCAACAGGTATCTGCAACGCCGTAATACGCTTATTTTCAATAAGATAATTCAACTTCGTTGCAGGTGGCAGATAAAACAGCACTTTACAAACTTATGTGTAGGTAAAGCTATCTTTCTGTTAAATTCTCAATGAGCCATAAACAAAAATCCCGCCTGTCTGTTACATTGGCAACTTAAACATAGTAACCTAAACATAAAAATTATGGCTAGAGAAAGTGTAAAAATTCTACAAGGGAAACTAGATGTAGAAAGTTTAATCGCACAGTTGAACGCAGCATTAGCTGAAGAATGGTTGGCATACTATCAATATTGGATAGGTGCATTAGTAGTGGAAGGTGCCATGCGTGCCGATGTACAGGGTGAATTTGAGGAACATGCCGAAGAAGAGCGCAGACATGCGCAACTGCTCGCTGACCGTATCATTGAGTTGGAAGGAGTTCCGGTGCTCGACCCTAAGCAATGGTTTGAGTTGGCAAGATGCAAATATGATGCTCCGCAGGGGTTCGACTCTGTCAGTTTGCTGAAAGATAATGTAGCTTCCGAACGCTGCGCAATCCTTCGTTATCAGGAAATTGCAGATTTTACCAATGGGAAAGATTTCACTACCTGCGACATTGCCAAACATATTCTTGCCGAAGAGGAAGAACATGAACAGGATTTGCAGGATTATCTGACTGACATTGCGAGAATGAAGAAATCATTCCTTGAAAAGTAAAATGGCAATATTATAACGGACAGCCTGAAAGCATACACCGGAACTCAAACCATTAGATTTGGTCGGAGTTCCGGTGTGTTATTTTCTGCAGCAGAACCTTTTTAGTTCCTGGTAAAGAAACGACCGAATTTATTTAGCTGGATTTCTTCGCCACAACTTAACGCTTCCATGAAATGAAAAGATACTATGTTGGCACGGGTAAGTGCCCGGCATGAGATTCTTATTCCGCCGTCACCGGATCTTTATTCTCGGTGTTCCACGGTCTTATCCAGCAATTGGCCACTACTTCGGTGCGGGTGATGGTGACCTCGTAGATGTACTCGTGTCCGGGTTCCAGCGTTATAGCCTCTACGTTCCAGGTAAAGGTTTCACCGCCATCGGTGGTGAAGTCTACCGCCAACTGTCCATCGGCATACGCGCCCGGCAGAATAATGGCATCGTAGGTGGCATGGAAACCTGCCGGAACGGTAGCCGCCTTGCGCGGAGCAATATCCGCAGGTGTTTCGGGCACGGCTCCCAGTGTGCCGGTGACAAGGTCGAACGTGTTGTGGGTGTTCATGCCGTGGATGGTGACCGTGCCACCGTCGAGCACCCCGGGTGCCCCTACGCTGGCGTCCACCTTGCAGTTCATCGTCAGTTTCGCAAGGCAGTGGCCGAAGGTGAGGGCAACGGTGGTGTTCTCCGATTTTCGGTAACCGCTACCGCTATTGTCCGCTTTAGCCCACATCAGGTCGGTGGCGGCTTGCGTGGCGTCGGTCTGGGTGGTAGCTATGGCGAGGCCGAGGTGGGTGTCGAGTTTCGCACCGTCCCGGTAGGGATAGTAGGCGATGAAGTCCACGGCGTAGTTGTCGTCCATCGGGTAGTAGATTTCGTGGCCGATGGCGGGAGTAAAGGCACCGTCGCCCTTGCCGGTGACGTACTGTTTGTTTTCGGCTGTTCCGGCAATGGACGTTGCACCGTGGTCCACCATGAAGATGCCGATTTTGTCCATGGCCGCCCACTCGGTGCTGGCGGCGCGGGTTTGGGGTGTTGCCACGGCTTCGCGGCCGATGCCGGCGGTGAAGCGTACTGCACCGTCATTCACATTCACTTCTTCGTTCTTGTCGCACGAAGCGAGGCACACTGCTGCCAGCGTGCTCAACATGACAATTGTCTTTTTTGATTTCATCTGATTGATAATTTTTAGTATATTATACATACATTCTGTCGTTTTCATCATTTATTCCTTTACCAGTCACTGGGCGTCACCGTGCCGTTCTTCAGCGGGTCGAGGGTGTAGGTAACGCCGTTGTATGCCTCGTTGATGCGACTGAGGGTGTAGGCGTTGCCGTCGAGGGAGATTTCGGAATTGACCGATATCCTCGCGAAATAATATCCACCTTCGGCGGGGACGGATATGGAACAACTGTTCAGGTCTATACTGGTCATATCACTAAGGTTCCACTCGTTAAAGCATCTTATATTATCAAGCGAGAGTTCGGCCTTGTCTGTAACGTGCAGACGGGCATACCTGTGCTCAAGGCTGATGGTGAACGGGATGCCGGGAGAGTAATTCAGGCTGCTTCCTATCATCACGTCCGTGGCATAACCCAGAGAGAGGATACCGTCGACGGGGATGCTTTTGCCGAGATAGAATGCTTCGACAACTACCGAACCGGAGATGCCGTCGGGGATCTCGGCGGGCCAACGGAGATGGCGGTGGAAGCCGGAGTAATAAAAGCCTTGGCTGTCTACGGGCTTGATGCCGGAAGTATTGAGGTCGATGGAATCCTGCACGGAGAGGGGGAGCCACCCGGCACCGTTGTAGCGGAGGGCCGAGATGTAATTTTTACTTTCCAGTTGGAGTGCTCCGGCCGGAGTCCACCAGAATTTGGCTTTGAGCCAGATGACATCGCCCGTTTCCCACTGCGCGGCCCCGGGGGTCTGGATGGCACGGGTGGCGGGGAGGGTGGTTCCGGCAGTGTATGCTGGGCGTGGGCCGATGGTGATGCTCAGGGCAGACGCGTCGGGTGCGGACGTAACGGGTTCGTCGTCGGTGGCGGTGCAGCTCCACGCCAGCAGGACGAGGAGCATTACGGCGGCGGTGGAAAGAAGTTTATGTTTCATATCATTATTACGTTTTTAATGTGAATGGACAGGGTTAATTAATCAGGATTGCGGGCAAAGTCGATGACGGGCCATGTTCCGTTGCCGGATAGCCAGAAGTCCTTCGCCATCAGACTGCTTTTACGTTGTACCACTATGCCATAGGCGGGCGTGGCGTCGGGGTCGTAACGGGTGAAGAGAACAGTGAACGCCTTGCCGGACGCTTTCATGAGTGTGAGTATCTCGCCTGCTCCGGGGTTGGTGTTGTAGACAATATCGTTTATTTTCGGACTGATGTTGGATGTACCTTTGCCACCGGCACCGACACCGTAGCAGCAACTTATGATGTCGTCTTGAGACATTCTTCGTCCGACGATGGCACCGGCCGCTCCGGAGGAAGTGGTTCCCGCAAACGAAGCGTTGCCTCGGGCGTAGCAGCTGCGGATAGCTCCTCCCTGGTGATAGCCTGCCAAACCACCGGCATCGCCAGAGAGTCCTTCTGTTTCAGATATGATAGTAACATCACCTTCAGCTATGCAGCAGTAGATATTGTCATTATAGCTGGAGGAAAGATTCATCCCTACAATTCCTCCTGCATATAAACGACCGGAAGCAGTATTATCTTTATACCTTCCTTTCAGAGTGACGCTGCCGATGGCGTGGCAGGCAAATACTAAACCTTCGTTTCGTCCGGTAATCCCTCCGGCACTTTCCAAAAGTTGATTTTCCAGTGTGACATCTATTTTCACCGTGACGTCCGTCCGGCAACGGGTGACAGTACCGATGTTGGAGCCTACTAATCCGCCGACTTGTGTGCCGGAACCGCTCATATTGATTTTCCCCTAAGCCGAACATAGGGAAACAGTAGCACCCCACAGAACAAGTCCGGCGAGAGTTCCGCAGGCTATACCACTGCGGTCCGGTATTATCTCCACATCGCGCAGGTGAATGCCGGTCAGCAGAGCACCGCTGCCTATCTGCCCGAAAAGGCCGTTATATATTCTCTGTGAACGACTGATTCTCAGATGGGAAATCGTGTAGCCGTTGCCATTATAGATGCCGGTAAAGGACGACGTGAGGTCATTCACATAATTAATAGGCTCCCAATTATCAATGCCACCCAAGTCGATGTCCGCCGTTTGCAGGGCATTGAGGTCCCGCTGTCCGCCATTCACATCGTCGGCAAACCGTTTGAGGTCGACAGCATTGCGGATAATCCGAAACGGCTTATTGTCAAGGGTCACGGTTAGCAGTTCGCTTTCCGTCCAGGGCACGTCGGTAGTGGGCATCCCCACTTCAACGCCGGTTTCGCGCACGGTGACGGGATAAGTGTACATCGTGTTGGCCGCGTAGGCATCGGTTGCGGGGAGGGTGCCGGTGTATTCCTTGCCATTCACTGTCACCACTATGGTGCGGGGGCTGTCCGCTGCCAGCGGGATAAGCAGGGCGGTGTAGGATGCGTCGGCTCCAACCGGAGTCACAGCCGATTTCAGCGCACGAACAGGCTCATCGGTGGTAAACGACTTATTTACAGAACCATCACGCATATCGAAACTCCCCTCTTCGGGGAAGCCTGCCAGTCGTACATCCGTCAGCGTACCACCGGACAGCCCCAATCCGAGGGTGATGTCGAACTTGACTTTGCTCATCAGGTGGCAAAATTGGAGGGCGACGGGATTATTGCTGCGGGCAATGCCTCCGGCATTATCGCTGTAGAGGATGTCGAGTGCAAGCTGTTTTTCGGCGGTAGTCTGGTCGGTCGTGTTCAGGGTGAGGATATAATTGTCGTCAGGGGCTTTAGCGCTATGCCAGGCGACGAAGTCCACCGCTGTGTTTTGCGGATAATACATCGGCGTGCCCCCGGCAGGGGTCAGTGCTCCGCTCATCGGGTCTACGTTGTGAAGCACGTTGGCACGGCCGGGGACGAGGTCGTCGGGCAGCGTGCCGCCGGGGGTGAGCATGGAAATGCTCACGGCATCGCCCGCGGTCCACACGGTGTTGCCATCGGAGTCAAGGGCTGTGCGGGTGGCAGGTGCCGAGCCACCGATATTCGTATGCTGCGGCAAAGCGGTGGATTGCACCACGGCTGTAAATGCTACGGGGGTGCGGCTGTCGGCGTCGTTGCCACCCGGCTCTTCCTTGCTGCACGATGCCAGCATCATGGCCGGAAGCGTTGCAAGCAGCAGGAGTTTCTTGTAATTTACTGTTGTCATATCATTGCTTTTTTAATTATTACTTATCAGTTGCCAATGTTATCAGTCTGCCGTCACGAGACCACCGTGGACAGGAGTCCAATCGGTAATTGTCGCAGAGAATCCTGCGCCCGTGGGCGTTTCCACGATGGTTCCGCCCAGCGTGAGGGGCGTACGCTTGTCGGCGTTGAAGGCGGCAAGCTCCGTGGTGAGGTCGCTCGTGAGGGTGACCGCTGCGGGGCTGCCGTCCGTAAAAGTGATGGTGGCCGTAAGCTGTTGCTGCGTGCCCGCCGTGCCCAGCAGCCGGACAGTTGCCGTGTATTTGCCGACGTTTGCGCCGTCGGTGATTTTCGAGAATGTCAGCACCACGCTTGAGGGTGCGGCGTGCGTGCCGTCCGCGATGTCCAGCGATGCGGCAACGCCCGAAAGCGTGCCCGTGATGCCCGCAATCCTGTCCGTCGTTCCGCCCGCAGGCTCGATGACGATCGTGAACTGCCTCACCTGCTGCTGCATCACGGCGGTATAGGCGTGCTCCGTGTCCGCCTCTATCGTGGCATCCGTAGCCGAAGCGAACAACCAGCCCGGAGTGTTGCGGACGAATGTGCCCGTCTGTCGGGCAGGAGCCGAAGCTGCCTCTACGTTTGCCGTCGTTCCCGTGACGGTGATATGCTCTGCCGTGTTGTAGGCGTAAATACTGTACCTGCCCGGAACGAAGAGGCGGTCGAGCCGGTTGGTTACGCCACTGACGGTTACCGTATAATCGGCTGCTTTTACCGTGTAGCTCGCGGGAGCGGTCAGCCCCTCGCCGATGCTGCTCCAGTCGGCGGTCAGCGTAACCGTGCCGTGATCCGGATGCGGGGTGTTGTAGATGGGGTCTTTCACGCGGCACCCCGCAAGCAGTGTTGCTATTGCCACTGCCCCGATAAGTTGATATATCCTGTTTCTTTTCATATCTCTCGTTTTAATTGTTTTCTATTTATTTCTTCCGATAGTCCAAATCAGGCTGATACCCGCCTGCGTGGGGCCCCAGAGGTTCTTTGTTTTCTCTCTCTCTTTAGATACACGCATGCCGTCGGTGATTCCGAACGTGTCGTAATCGAAGCGCGTATGACCCAGACCGAGATTAAAGTCGACGGAGAAACTGCGGGAGAGGGATAATTGGTAACCCAGCGTCACGCCCGCATTCCATAGCTTGCCCTGATAGCCGGTATCCTTTGAAACGATACCGCCCAACATATACTTATATATATTATATTCCCCATAGCTGCCCGATACTCCAGCATAAAAATGCTTTTTATCCAAAAGGTACCAGCGTACTTCGGGGTTGACGAGCCACATCTTCTGTACTTTACCACGCTCACCGCCCCACCACGAGAGGCTGCCGTCCAGTTTCACGCTCAGATCATGGTTCACCCGCCATTCCACGCCAAGCGTAGGAAGCAGGAAGGCGTCATACAACACATTCGTGCGGACGGCAAACCGATAAGGCTGTTCCGTCTCCCGGATGCGTTGCTCTGATACAAGGACAGGCTGTTGCTCCGCTGCGGAGGGTTCGGATGGTTGCTCCACGGCGGTTTCCGTTTTTTGCTCCACGCATCCTTGTTTTGGTTGGGGTTCTTCCCGTTTTACTCTTTCTTTGACGGGTGTCGTCTTCGGCGTAGCCTTAGCCGAAGGGATACGGAGCGTCACTACCACTATATCCTTATTATCCTCATACGCACGCGCGTAATTGGCGGTGATGAAATCCGCTTCTTTCAGCCCTTTGCGGATGATAAGTTCCGACTTCACGCGATTGGCACGGGCGAATGCCATGTTCAGGTTCTCTTTAGTGGTGGACAGCGAAGCACAGTAGCCATCCACATAAACGGGCATGTTACCTTTCGCGATCTCCGCCTTGTGATGGTCTATCAATCCATAGAGCCTTTCAAGTTCCGCCTCATTGCCCGCAAGGATAAACATCTCCCCGCCCGGAAGAAAACGGAAAGTGATTACTCTGTCTTCTGCTTTCTGTGCGGAAGCTGTTGCTCCGGATAATATGAATATAAGAAGCAGAGCCAGCAGTTTTTCTTGTAATTGTTTCATAAGGTTCATTTTTATTTGTTTCACTCTAAATATGTAATGTTATTTATAGGGTATCAATAGGATATAAATCATCTGACAACAAAGTTAAAGGCATGCTTTGGGTTCCCTTAACAAAAAGGTAAATAAAACCTATATCAAAAAGTAAATCTTACATTTTTCTTAGTACGTTTAGTTGTTTCAGTACGCCTGGTTGCGTTTTTTAGTACGTCTGGTTGTATTTTAGCCCATATAAGGTGTTTTTTGAGATAAATCAAGGAAGGTATTATTCATTTTATTAAATTTGCAAAACAGATACACAAACCTCATGGACAACAGAACACTTATCTTACTTTTCACTTGTTTCGTACCGCTTTTTACAGCAGTAGTGGGGACGATTATCGAAGCTATTTCCTTACAGAATAGTGTGACCGTCCGTGAAAAGCATGTTAAGAGGATGCTTATGTGTTATTTCCTGATGTTTATTTTTATTGGTACCGGAGTGGCTACCGGAGTGGCATTGCCGAAGATTACCATACAGATATTACCACTCACTGTTTTTTCCCTTTACATAGCTCCCGTTCTCTATTATCGTTTCGTTTACCTGCTGACCAATACGGAGAACAAGGAAACTTCTCATTTCAGCAGATATTACCTCTTTCCGGTTCTGTCCGCTCTCGGTTTTTGTACCTTTTATTATACTGTCCCGCCCGCCATCCGCCTGCAATTGGTGGTAGAAAGGACTGTTGCCGGTTATCCGGTCACTACCTTTATCTTCAAAACGATTCCGTTGGTACAGTTCGCCCTTGCCATCCTATATATGTCGCTCGTCTTCCGAAAGCTGGCAATATGTTACCGCCAAAACGGGCCAAAAAGTGTTTTGTGGAAGAAATGGTTTCACATTTCCGTTTTCCTATGCAGTCTCACCATCATTTGGTCGGGAGCGTTCTGCCTGACGACGTGCCGCCAGGTAGCGGTAGCCGCTTTATCCATAGCGATTGTCGCGGCCTGGATACAGGCCATTCATCTCTGTTGCCACACCTTCAATCGAAGGTCGTTGCTCTTCCTGCCGCTCACTATTGCTCCTATTCCCCTGAAAATGCCTTCCAGAGAACAACTTTTCGAGCAAAGAAACGGTAGCGGAAGGCATCGTACATATACCCGCTGGACACAAACCGGTGTTCCCGTGAAGGTAGAACCGGCACCTCTCAACCGTAAACTCTTTGAACAGCAAGTCATCGGGAGAAAATTATATCTGAATCCGCAACTCCGGTTGTCCGACCTGATGGAGCTTTTCAACACCAACCGCAGTTATCTTTCCGGTTTTATCAATGAAACGTATGGCTGCGGCTTCAACGGATATATCAACAGGCTGCGGCTTCGCGAATTCGAACGGCTGATGAACCTGCCCAGTAACCGGAAAAAAGCGGCAACCAAACTCTATGCGAGAGCCGGATTTCCCAACTACCAAACTTATCTTAGAATTAAAAAGAAGGTTTACAATCAGGAAAGTTAAATACGCAGCGACATGATTACGAAAGAGTTTTTGCAATACACCGGCTTTTGTGCCCCCATTATTTCTTCATTGGGGTGCGCGATTATGCTTGTCCTTTTCCGCCATACCCATGCCAAATCAGAAGAGGGAACACTGCACCGCCTGCTGGTGTCATACTTCCTGTTGGTGAGCTTAGGGTGGATATGCTCGCTCGTCTATGTCTATCTCCCTTTGCTGTATGTGCGTATCAATATCCTTTATTATCTGATTGTATTTTGGAGCCAGGTGGTCTTCTACCAGTTTATCTATACACTTACCCGGTTGCCCGGAGAAAAACCGTTCTCAAGAATCCACTATATTTTTCCTTTGGTGATAGTCGGCACATTCGCCGTATGGTCGGCTTTCGTGCCTTTTGAAACGCAAGTGTATATTGTCACATCGCGGGGAGAAGTTGCGCCCGGTTACGAAGCCTACTCCCGTTTCTTTACCGCCCGCCTGCTGCTACGGGGAATATGGAACATAGCCTACACCGCCCTTGCCTGGTGGCGGTTGCTGGCTTACCGCCGTTCTATATCCGACTATTCTGCCAATGCCGACCGCACTTCGTTGGCTTGGGTGACACTTTTGCTGCTTATTTCGTTCAGCCTGGTTCCTCCTTCTCTGCTTTCGGCCATTTTCTCCAAAAAGATACTGATAGCGTCACTGTTGCTGCTGATTCCCCAATTGTTGCTGGTAGTGCAGCACGCTGTGATCTGTTACAATATGGCTGTCGGGAATTTCGTGGTTATTTATTATCCGGGAGAAGAAATAGAGACAGAATCAAAGGAAGATGCCGAAATGGGAATGGAAAAAGAAACTGAATCGGAGCGGGCGCATAAACGGAAAAAGTTTGAGAAATATATATATGAACATCGCCCGTATCTGAATCCCGATTTACGGATAACGGATCTGATGCAGGCTTTTCACACGAACCGAACGTATATCTCCCGGTTTATCAACCGCGAATATGGAATGAATTTCTCCCGTTATATCAATATGCTACGCCTTCGTGAAATGGAAGCGTTGCGCAACGACCCGGCCTGCTCCCGCCTTCCCGAAGAGGAACGCGCCTGCCTGGCAGGATTCAGCAATTTTCGCAGCTATCAACGTGTAAAGAGGATGGCGGAGAAGGAAAAATAGATCATGTTTTCCAAAGACTGGAAAACAAACAACATATAAACAGTAAGCAAGATGAATAATATTACGAATTATTACGGAGACTTGGGCATATTTCTTTATTATACCCCTATCGTGAGTGCTTTTATGGCTGCATTCGCCCTACTTGCCAACCGTCGGCGAACTCCTTCGCAAACGTGGTTGGCTCTCGTCTTAGTTACATTAGGAACCGGCATGGCTGCCAGCTTCCTGTTCGACCGCTATTTCAGCGCGAGCCATAGCGAAATATTCCGCCCGGTCAATTTTATTTTTTCAACGGCAAATTCCATCGTCATTCTGTTTTACTATGTTTCACTGATGCGTCCCCAATTGCTTACCCGGAAATATATGCTTTATTTTAGTGGGGGCTGGGCGCTATTTTCTCTATTTGTCCTGTTGCCCGGCACGTTTTCGGCCCGTTTTCAACCGGTTCAGGGTATCCACAGGTTGGCGGATTTATCTTCGCTGCCGATGGTTTTCCACCTTCTGACTATCTGTTGCATCCTTGTTTTTTATACCTGGATGGGTGTTTTTATACTACGTATCTACCGTGATTACCGTAAGTTTATCGTCAACAGTTATTCTTTTGTGGGAGGGATTACCCTTTCGTGGGTGAGCATTACGATTTATTTGTTTATTATCATGGGCATCCTCGATATACTCTGGATGGTGAACACTTCCGCCGGATACAAAATGCTGTTCAATGTCGTTTCTTTGGGAGCGGTGTGGACACTGTTCTGGTATGGTTCCCGCCAGAGCGCGATTCCTCCGGTGGATATTGAGCCGAAGAAGAGCTTCAAGGAAGTGGAAGAGTTATCTGTCACCACGGATGACAAGCAAGCAAAACTCAAAATACAATTGCTGGAATATTTTAATCATAAAAAGCCTTATCTGAATCCGGAACTTTCGCTGAAAGAGGTGGCACAAGCGTTGCAGACAAATCATTATGCGCTTTCCCGTTTTATCAACAAAGAGTTTGAGGTGAATTTCTATACACTTATCAACCGTTTCCGTGTGGAGTATATACTTCACCTGATCGAATTGAACAAAGGCGCTATCAACTGCGATACGCTTCATGCAATTTCCGGTTTTAAGAGCCGTACCACCTTTTTTAAACAGTTTAAGGAGATTGCCGGATGCACGCCACAGGAATACATCGAAAGCCGGAAGACAGAAAAGTCCGACAATAGTACGATAAAAACAAAACTATTTTAGAGTAAATCAAGAAGAAATCTTTCTTTTTTCGTATTTTTGTCCCAATATGCACGTTTAATCCAAGTAGATAACGAACATTAGCAAAAAAAGAATGAAAGTAATTGATTTAATACATAGCAACAAGAAAACTGCTTTTTCTTTCGAGATACTTCCACCGCTGAAAGGAACGGGAATAGAAAAGTTATATCAAACAATCGATACGCTTCGGGAATTTGACCCGAAATATATCAATATCACTACTCACCGCAGCGAATATGTGTATAAAGACCTCGGTAACGGATTGTTTCAGAGAAACCGCTTGAGAAGGCGTCCAGGAACGGTTGCCGTGGCTGCCGCCATCCAGAACAAATACAATATTACGGTAGTCCCGCATATTTTGTGCAGCGGATTCACACGTGAAGAAACCGAGTATGTGTTGCTCGACCTGCAATTTCTGAATATCACGGAATTACTGGTGTTGCGTGGTGACAAAGCGAAACATGAGTCGGTATTTACACCGGAAGGTGACGGTTATCATCATGCTATCGAGTTGCAGGAGCAAATCAATAATTTCAATAAAGGTATTTTTGTGGATGGTTCGGAGATGAAAGTCAGCAGTACGCCATTTTCTTACGGGGTGGCTTGTTATCCGGAGAAGCACGAAGAAGCGCCTAATATCGAGACTGACCTTTACTGGCTGAAGAAAAAAGTGGAGAACGGGGCGGAATATGCCGTGACACAGTTGTTCTACGATAACAGGAAATATTTTGAATTTGTGGAGCAGGCGAAGGCAGCAGGTATCAATATACCTATCATTCCGGGAATCAAACCGTTCAAGAAGCTGTCTCAATTGAGCATGATTCCAAAGACTTTCAAAGTGGACTTGCCGGAAGACTTAGTGAAAGAGGCTTTGAAATGCAAGAATGACGCGGAAGCCGAGCAAGTAGGTATCGAATGGTGTGTAGCCCAGTGCAAGGAGTTGATGGCTCATGGAGTACCAAGTATTCATTTCTACTCTATCGGAGCAGTAGACAGTATCAAAGAAGTAGCCAAAATCATTTATTGATATGTTTTTCAGAGACGTAATCGGACAAGAAGAAATCAAGCAACGGCTCATTCAGGAAGTGAATGAGGGGCGTATTCCACATGCCCAGCTTATTTGCGGACCGGAAGGGGTCGGGAAAATGCCGTTGGCTATTGCATACGCACGTTACATCAGTTGCACCAATCGGGGGGAGACTGATGCCTGCGGAACATGTCCGTCCTGCGTGAAATTCAATAAACTGGTGCATCCCGACGTACATTTCGTATTCCCTATCGTGAAAAGCGCAAAGGGGAAAAAGGAAGTATGCGATGATTATATAGCCGACTGGCGACCGTTTGTTATCAATCATCCTTACTTTAATCTCAATCACTGGTTAGGAGAGATGGATGCGGAGAACTCACAAGCATTGATCTATGCCAAAGAGAGTGACGAGATTCTGAAAAAACTTAGTTTGAAATCCAGTGAAGGGGGATTTAAAATTACAATTGTATGGCTGCCGGAAAAAATGCATCCGGTGTGTGCCAACAAACTGCTGAAGTTGCTTGAGGAACCGCCCGAAAAAACGGTTTTCTTATTGGTATCGGAAGCGCCGGACATGATTCTGCCCACTATCCTAAGCCGTACCCAGCGCATGAATGTACGGAAGATTGATGAAGCCAGCATCGACCGGGTATTACAGACGAAATATAACATTTTGCCTGCCGACAGTATTTCCATTGCCCATCTGGCAAACGGGAATTTTATCAAGGCACTCGAAACAATTCATTTGAATGAAGAGAACCAGTTGTTTTTTGACTTGTTTGTCAGCCTGATGCGGTTGTCTTACCAACGGAAAATCAAGGAAATGAAAATGTGGAGCGAGCAAGTGGCGGGCATGGGACGTGAACGTCAGAAGAACTTCCTGGAATATTGCCAGCGCATGATTCGGGAGAATTTTATCTTCAACTTGCACCAGCGCAATTTGACGTATATGACAATTAATGAACAGAATTTTGCAACCCGCTTTGCGCCTTTTGTCAACGAACGTAACGTGATGGGCATCATGGACGAATTAAGCGAAGCGCAACTACATATAGAACAGAATGTAAATGCTAAAATGGTATTCTTCGACTTCTCGCTGAAGATGATTGTACTGTTGAAGCAATAATAAATATATAAACTTATGGAATATAAACTTCATAATGGAAGCGGTGGCCTTTGCTGCAAAGGATGCTCCCGACAAGATAAAAAGCTGAACACCTACGATTGGCTGGCGGACATTCCGGGCAATGCGGAAGAGAGTGACATGGTGGAAGTGCAATTCAAAAATACCCGGAAGGGATATTTTCGGAACAGCAACAAGATTAAACTGGAAAAAGGAGATGTAGTTGCCGTTGAAGCGGCTCCCGGCCATGACATCGGCGTGGTTACATTGACCGGCCGGCTCGTTCCCCTGCAAATGAAGAAAGCAAACTTCAAAGCAGATACGGAAATTAAGCGTGTCTATCGGAAAGCCAAGCCGGTAGATATGGAAAAGTTCAACGAAGCCAAAGCCAAAGAACACGCTACGATGATTCGTGCGCGTCAGATTGCGTTGAATCTCAATCTGGATATGAAAATCGGAGACGTGGAGTATCAAGGGGATGGCAACAAAGCTATTTTCTACTATATCGCCGATGAGCGGGTAGACTTCCGGCAACTGATTAAAGTATTGGCCGAAGCATTCCGCGTACGTATCGAAATGAAACAAATCGGTGCCCGTCAGGAAGCAGGACGCATCGGCGGTATCGGCCCTTGCGGACGCGAACTTTGCTGCGCTACGTGGATGACGAGCTTCGTCTCTGTTTCTACCAGTGCAGCCCGTTTTCAGGACATCTCATTAAATCCGCAGAAACTTGCCGGACAATGTGCCAAGCTGAAATGCTGCCTGAATTATGAGGTGGACTGTTACGTGGAAGCTCAAAAACGTCTCCCTTCGAGAGAGATAGAACTGGAAACGAAGGATGGTACTTTCTATTTCTTCAAAGCAGATATTCTAAGCAATCAGGTTTCTTATTCTACGGATAAAAACTTCCCTGCCAACCTGGTCACCATCAGCGGCAAACGTGCGTTTGAAGTAATCTCCATGAATAAGAAAGGGATGAAACCGGACAGCTTGCTCGAAGAAGAAAAGAAACCGGAACCGAGAAAACCTGTTGACTTGCTGGAACAGGAAAGTGTTACCCGTTTCGACCGCAGCCGGAATAATAAAGAGGGCGGCAATAATGCTAACCGGAATAATAAAAAGAAGAAGAAAGGAAACAATAATAACGGAAACCGCCCGCAACAGCAAGCAGAAGGCGGCAATCGTCCGCAACAACCTCAACGGGAAAATGAAAACCGCCCGCAACAGTCAGAAAACGGCAACAGAGGGGAAAGAGACAACCGCCCGAGAAATAACAATAACAACAACCGGAACAGAGGACAGAACCAGGGACGGAACAACGAAAACAGACGTCCGGAAAGAGGATCAAATCAGGAACGTCCGCAAGGTCAGGAACGTCCGCAAGGTCAGGAACGTCCGCAACAACAAGACCGTCAACGGGAACAGCAAGGGCAGGAACGTCAAGAACGCCGTCCCAACCACGAGCGTCCTTCCAGACCGGAAAGAAATCAGAATCAGGAGAAACAGTCAACTAATGAAAAGCCTACTCAAGAATAGTATATTGAGTCTATTCAGCGCTTGCTTACTGACAGCCTGCAATGAACATACAGTGTATCACTCTTATCAATCCCTTCCCAACAAGGGATGGGGAAAGAGTGATACACTCTCTTTTCAGATTCCCATAACTGACAGCGTTCCCACTACTCTCCGGCTTTTTGCGGAAGTCCGCAACAGTATCGAATATCCTTATCATGACCTCCATTTATTTATCAGTCAGAATCTACAGGATTCTACGGTATGGCGCACTGATACCATTGCTTTCTGCCTGGCTGACTCTACCGGAAGATGGACGGGACACGGATGGGGAAGCATTTACCAATCGGAAACTTTTATTACATCTGTTCGCCCTTTACATCCTACAAATTATACTATTAAAATTATGAGCGGAATGAAAGATGAAAAGTTACAAGGATTGAGCGATGTAGGTATCCGTATTGAGAAGCAGTAAGATTAGAGTCTTCTGCCACGTCCTGCATCAATACGCAGGAAGATAAACAGCAATATCGTAAATCCCCATAAAGAAGAACCTCCATAGCTGAAGAAAGGCAATGGAATACCGATAACCGGAGTTAACCCCAGCACCATACCGATATTAATAAATAAGTGGAAAAGGAAAATACTGACAACCGAATATCCATAAACCCGCCCAAAGTTGGAAGTCTGCCGTTCGGACAGGAAGATTAATCGTAAGATCAAAATAAGGAAAGCCAACAGGACAGCAGCCGAACCGACAAATCCTTGCTCCTCACCCACTGTACAGAATATAAAGTCGGTATCCTGTTCGGGCACGTACTTTAATTTTGTTTGCGTACCATTCAGGAATCCTTTTCCTGTCAACCCACCGGAACCGATGGCAATCTTGGACTGATTCACATTATATCCGGCACCGGTCAAATCTTCTTCCAAACCGAGCACTACTTTGATACGGACTTGCTGGTGAGGTTCGAGCACATTATCAAATACATAGTTACTGGAATACAGGAAGCCGACAGAACCGATTGTAAACAGGGCAATCAGGAAATAAGTACGCTGCCGCTCACTTAATGCCAAATAAATCAGATAGCCTATCACCACAATACAAAGTGCCCATTGCACCCAAACGAGGCTAAAATGTACCCAATATTCGGATATTAAATAAGCAATCAGTAATATAGCCAAACTTCCACCAATGATATTGCGGGTAGCAGACCATTTCTTACGATATACCCACACCATACCACCGGCAAATAATAAGATCAATAGTAATACGATAAATTCTCCCAGTGGTGTAGGAGTATCGGCGATAAAGACTTCATCAAAACGAATGCCGACCACAAAGTAGATTACCGCACATACGCCCGCAAAAAGCACTACTCCCGGCATTCCTTCACGATAAAGCACCAGAAAAAAAGCAAGATAAACCAATGCAGACCCTGTCTCCCGCTGCCCGATAATCAATAACATCGGGAGAAGAATGATGAATCCCAGGATAAAGGCACACTTTTCTTTCTTGATACTGAATGAATAAGAATTCATGTATTTGGCCAACGCCAAAGCCGTAGCGAACTTGGCAAACTCGGCGGGTTGCAGGCTCACAGGCCCCATGACAAGCCAGGAGCGTGATCCTTTGGTGTCCGGCGCTATGAAGATGGTAACAATGAGCAAGAGAATCATCCCCACATATATAATGTACGCGAACATATCATACATACGGTCTTCCAGCATCAACAGCACGAATCCGAGTCCGAAGGAACAGATAATCCATACAAACTGCTTGCCGGCACGGGTCGAGAAGTCGAGGAAGTCGCGTTCGCCATAGTCATAGCTGGCTCCGCAGACGCTAAACCATCCGCCAACAATCAGGAGCAGGTAAATAAAAATCGTTACCCAGTCCAGCGTTTTCCACAAACTATCGTTCCTCGTTACCATATAATATCACTCTGTTACTAAATTCTTCCGCCCTCAACTCGTTCTCCGGCGAGAGCTTGCCTTTCAAATACTGTTCCATCATCAGTGCGCCGAAAGGAACTCCGTAAGTAGCCCCCCATCCGCCGTTCTCTACATAGACGGCAATAGCTATCTTCGGTTTGTTCATCGGAGCAAAGCCCATAAATACCGAGTGGTCGTGTCCGCGGTTCTGCGCAGTACCCGTTTTTCCACAGGCTTCCAAATCCGGAACCATCACTGACAGCATACGGCAAGTTCCTCCGGTGGCTGCGCCACGCATCCCTTCTACGACTGATTCATAATGTCTTTTCTCAATAGTGGTATAACGTGGTACGCGATAGATGCTGTCCAACTGATTATCTTGGATTTCCTTTACAATATGCGGTGTCACAAAGTATCCTCTGTTAGCAATCGTTGCTCCCAAGTTAGCAATCTGAAGGGGAGTGGATAGAATTTCCCCCTGTCCGATAGAGATACTGATTACTGTCAGTCCGTTCCAATGTCCGCGATAAGCTTTATCGTAGAACTGCGCATTCGGAATCAGCCCCCGTTTCTCTCCCGGCAAATCAACTCCCAGTTTGTAGCCAAATCCTTGCGAAACCATGTGGTCTTTCCAGACCGTAATGGCGTTTTGTGGCGAACCGTATTTACGATCGCCAAACATACGGAACAATCCCCAACAGAAATAGGAGTTGCACGATGTAGCAATAGCCGGAATCAATGGCAAGGGAGATCCGTGAGCATGACAGCCTACTGTCAATCTTCCGTAATGGAATCCATGTGAGCAAGGAAATGCCGGACTTTGTTCAGTGATAATTCCTTCTTGCAGAAACGTCAGTCCTTGCGCTGTTTTGAACGTAGATCCCGGAGGATACACTCCCATCAGAGCACGATTCAAAAGCGGTTTGGTCATATCACGTTGCAAGGCCAGATGGTTCTTGCCACGTTGGCGGCCAATCATCAAATGCGGGTCATAATTGGGAGAGGATACCAGACAAAGGATTTCTCCGGTCTCCGGTTCAATAGCCACAATGCTTCCAATCTTATTCTTTAATAAACGTTCGCCCAGCATCTGTAAGTCAATATCCAAACTCAATGTCAGATTCTTGCCGGGAACGGAAGGACGGTCATATTCACCATCCATATAATGCCCCTGGATACGACCGTGTGCATCACGAAGCAAAATCTCAATTCCTTTCTCGCCACGCAGGTACTTTTCATACGATTTCTCGACTCCTAACTTGCCGACATAATCCCCACGGATGTAGTATCCTTCTTCATCCGCTTCCATTTCTTTTGCGGAGACTTCTCCGATATCTCCCAAAGCATGGGCGGCAGCATTGTACGAATATTGACGGATGGTACGCCGTTGGATATAAAAGCCACGAAACTTAAACAGCTTTTCCTGAAAGACACCACATTCTTCCGCCGAAAGTTGCGACATAAACAACTGGTTGGTATAGCGGGAATACCCCGGATTGCGGCGACGGTCTTTCATATCGCTCATTATTTTGAGAAACTGTGCACGGGTGATATTCAGCGATTGGCATAAATCGAGTGTGTCCAGATTCTCTATTTCCTTTGGCACGATCGTTATGTCGTATGCCGGCTGGTTGAATACCAACAGTTTACCGGTCCGATCATAAATAGCGCCACGCGAGGGGTACTGGATCTTATTCAGAAAAGCGTTACTGTCAGCATTCTTCTTGTAGTCATCAGTCGTAATCTGCAATACAAAAAGACGTATCAGATAAATCAAAACAATGGAGATAGCAATGCCTCCGATTACAAATTTGCGCTTCTCTAAGATATAATCTTTTGCCATCGTTACTTCTTAATCCCTTCTATAGCTATGATACAGGTTACAGTCAGAATAGTGCAAAGAAGCACTCGCAACAGTAACAGCCAAATGCTGGTAAATGAGAAGAACTCAATGGAGAGTAATGCCAGACTGTGCACAAAAACACTTGCAGTAGTATATTTTAAGAAAGGACTGATTCCCATCGTCTTGAAAGAGGGAATAAGGCTGTCCGGATTATCACGGGGCGTGAACAGACGAAGTAAAGAGGGACGAAGAAAGGCTAGCAGCACGGTAGCTGCCGCATTCATTCCCGGAGTATCGGAGAATATATCAATGGTCAGCCCGAAGAAAAAAGCCCACAGCATCAGTTCATTCCGGGAAGTGCCGGAGCTGAATTTCAGAATAAAATAGATATAGAGAAAAGGAGTAGCATAGCCGGCAATATGTACACTATTAAGGATTAGCACCTGAAGAAGTACCAAGCCGATAAACCATCCGATTCTATGTATATAAGTAATAATCATTCTTTCATCACCTTGTTTTCAAGTTTCTTCTGTTCTTCCTGACCTGTCCGGGCTACCACCCGAACGTCACTCAACTTACCGAAATCAGTAGCCAGCTTGATTTTCAACAGATAGGAAAGTCCGTCATTAGAGTCGGACATATCATCTACCGTCCCCACCATTATACCTTCGGGAAAGACGGTGGAGAAACCACTGGTAACGACTGTATCTCCCAAATTAAACTCTGCATGTCGAGGCAAGTCTTTCAGATAAGCATAGCGCGAATCTCCATGTTCCCATTTCAGGTAGCCGAAATAATCACTGCCGATAATCTTGCAACTGATATTCGACTTGCTGTTCAGTACCGAAATCACCACCGAGTAGGAAGGAGAGGTTTCATAAACAATCCCTACAATCCCATTACCATCCACCACTCCCATTTCGGAGCGAATACCAGAAGAGGAACCTTTATCAAGCGTGATATAATTATCAACCAGATTCAAACTGTTCTTTATCACATGCGCTTTAAACAACTGATAATCTGCTTGCGGCACCTGCCGGATGCTGTTGATGGCCATAGAATCGAGCTGCTGCTCTCTCAATGCTTTTTCCAGATTAGTGATCTGTTGTTCGAGCACCATGTTGCGATCCAACAGATCTTCATTGACCGATTTCAGATGAAAATAAGAGGAAATCCCTCCCGAAACTTCATAAACCGCCCCCACAACCGTATTGGCAGAAGTGAAGAATGCACTCTGCTGATAACGGTTGAACCGAAATAACAAAACAAAACTGGCTACCTCCAATAAGATGAAGAGGAACCAGTAATTGTATTTCAGAAGGAAGTTTAATAAATTCCTCATTCCCGGTTTATCTCATTAAGAAAGAGAAACGGTCTACGTTCTTTAATGCCACACCTGTACCTTTGGCAACTGCGTGCAAAGGATCTTCCGCAATATGGAAAGGAATGTTGATCTTGTCGGTCAAACGCTTATCCAGTCCACGAAGCAATGCACCACCTCCGGAGAGATAGATACCATTGTGTACAATATCAGCATACAGTTCAGGAGGCGTATTTTCCAATGCACTCAAGATAGCCGTTTCGATCTTTGAAATAGATTTCTCCAAACAGTGAGCCACTTCCTGATAGCATACAGGCACTTCCATCGGAAGAGCTGTGATACGGTTCGGACCATGAACGATATAATCTTCCGGAGCGTCTTCACCCAGTTCGGTTAAAGCAGCACCCACGTTGATTTTGATACGTTCTGCCATACGCTCGCTGACTTTCACATTGTGCTGACGGCTCATGTATTCGCGAATATCTTCCGTCAGGTCATCACCGGCAGTACGGATGGAGTTGTTGGAAACGATACCTCCCAAAGAGATAACAGCAATTTCCGTAGAACCACCACCTATATCGACAATCATGTTTCCTTCCGGAGCTTCTACGTCGATACCGATACCGATTGCCGCAGCCATCGGTTCAAAAATCAAATAGACGTCACGGCCACCGGCATGTTCCGCAGAGTCGCGGACAGCACGGAGTTCGACTTCCGTACTTCCCGAAGGAACGCCAATCACCATGCGAAGAGAAGGTGAAAACAAATGGTTGCGAGTATTCACCTGCTTTATCAAACCGCGCATCATCTGCTCGCAAGCATAGAAGTCGGCAATCACTCCGTCTCTCAACGGACGGATGGTACGTATGTTTTCGTGGGTTTTTTCATGCATCAACTTCGCCTTTTCCCCCACGGCAATCATCTTTTCTGTACGGCGATCCAAAGCTACAACCGAAGGCTCATCGACCACGATTTTTCCATTCGTGATGATGATGGTATTGGCTGTGCCCAAGTCCATTGCTATCTCTTGTGTAAAAGAAAATAATCCCATTCTTAATTCTTATTTTTAGTGTTTAAAATGACGGATACCGGTAGTTACCATCGCCATACCATGCTCATTGCAATAAGCAAAGGATAAATCGTCTTTTACCGAACCTCCCGGTTGGATAACAGCCGTAATACCTTCTTTATCTGCAATTTCCACACAGTCGGGGAACGGGAAGAAAGCATCGGAAGCCATCACTGCACCATTCAGATCAAAACCGAATGATTTGGCCTTTTCTATTGCTTGCTTCAATGCGTCTACACGCGAAGTCTGTCCTACACCGCTTGCAAGAAGTTGCTTATCTTTTGCCAATACGATGGCGTTGGATTTGCTGTTCTTTACAATTTTGTTGGCAAACAACATATCTTCTACTTCTTCCGGAGTAGGAGCTTTGTCTGTCACGGTTTTCAGGTCAGCTACCGTTTCAATATTAGTATCTTTATCCTGCACCAATACGCCATTCAGTAAAGCACGGAATTGCTTTTTAGGCAATTTAGCTTCTTTACGAACGAGGATGATGCGGTTCTTTTTCTGTCCCAGGATTTCGAGTGCATCCACATCATAATCCGGCGCGATAATCACTTCGAAGAAAATCTTGTTGATTTCTTCCGCAGCTTCTTTGTCGATGACACCATTCGTAATCAATACACCGCCGAAAGCAGAAACCGGATCACCGGCCAATGCGTCTTTCCAAGCTTCTAAAACTGTAGCACGGGAAGCTAATCCGCAAGCGTTGTTGTGTTTCAGGATAGCGAAAGTGAGGTCATCAAATTCGTCGATCAGGTCAACGGCTGCGTTGATGTCAAGAAGATTGTTATAAGAGATTTCTTTTCCGTGAATCTGGTCGAACATTGCTTCCAGATTTCCGTAGAAATAACCTTTCTGATGTGGGTTTTCACCGTAACGAAGTTGCTTCTGGCTATTAACAGAGCAACGGAAAGCAGAACCTTCGCCGGCATCGAAATAATTGAAAATAGCCGAATCGTAGTGAGAAGAAACGGCAAATGCTTCTTTAGCCATCCAGCGACGTTCTTCAAGTGAAGAAGTAGCGCCGTGCTCCATCAACATATCCAATAATGGTTTGTATTGAGCTTGAGAAGCTACGATGATTACATCGTTATAGTTCTTGGCTGCGGCACGAATCAGTGAGATTCCGCCTATATCGATTTTTTCAATAATGTCTGCTTCAGATGCACCGGAAGCTACAGTAGCTTCGAACGGATACAAATCAACAATAACCAGATCTATCTCGGGAATTTCATATTTCTCAATCTGTTGCATATCCTGTTCCAGGCCGCGACGACAAAGAATACCTCCGAAAATTTTCGGATGTAATGTCTTTACTCTACCACCGAGAATAGAAGGATAAGTGGTCAAATCTTCCACTGCCTTGCAAGGATATCCCAATGATTCAATAAACTGACGAGTTCCGCCTGTTGACAAAAACTCTACTCCCTCTTCATGAAGTTTGGTAATAATTTCATCCAAACCTTCTTTATGGTATACAGATACCAATGCAGTTTTTATTCTTTTAGACTCTGACATTGAATTGCTTATTAAGTATTTGGTGTGCAAAGTTACGAAATATTGTTTATCGTACGTAATAAATAAGGTGTGAATTAATAAAAAAAAGCGTTGACTCTCCTCAACGGAAAATCAACGCCTCTTCGCATATATGCTATCTATTCAAAAACTATTACCAGATAGATACTCGTTTTTCTTTAGGTACGAACATCGAATCCTGTTCGGTGATTTTGAATGCTTCATACCAATTCTGGATATGAGGAAGAGCACCGTCCACACGCCATTTGCCTAATGAGTGAGGATCAAGTTTGGTTAATCGGAGAATTTCTTCCGGACGGATATTTCCTGCCCACACATTAGCGTAAGCCAGGAAGAAACGTTGTTCCGGAGTAAATCCGTCAACAATTTCCAGTGGTGCGGCTTCTGTTGCATTCTTGAATGCCTGGAAAGAAACTTGCAAACCTCCGTGGTCGGCAATGTTCTCTCCAAGTGTCAGGCTACCGTTTGCGTGTACGCCCGGAGCTACTTCAATGCTGTCAAAGAAGTTAACCATCACCTGTGCCCGTTCTTCGAACTTTTTAGCATCTTCTTCTGTCCACCAGTCTTTCAGGTTTCCGTCTTTGTCATATTGACGTCCCTGATCGTCAAATCCATGAGTCATCTCATGGCCGATTACCACGCCGATTGCACCGTAGTTCATAGCATCGTCCGCATTCATATCGAAGAACGGAGGTTGCAGGATAGCTGCCGGGAAACAGATTTCATTAGTAGTCGGGTTATAATAAGCGTTCACAGTTTGAGGAGTCATCAACCATTCATCCTTGTCTACCGGTTTGCCGGCTTTGGCAATCATTTCGTTATAATCCCATTCGTTGGCACGCTCGATATTTGCCCAGTAAGAATCATCTTTGATCTCCAGTGCGGAGTAATCTTTCCATTTATCAGGATAACCTATTTTTACATGGAAGGTTGCCAGTTTCTCCAACGCTTTTTCCTTGGTCGGTTCACTCATCCATTCCAAACCTTTGATACGTTCTCCCAAAGAAGTTTGCAGGTTCTTCACCAGTGTAACCATACGTTCTTTGGCAGCAGCCGGGAAGTACTTCTCTACATACATCTGTCCTACCACTTCGCCAAGTACACCATCTACGGTGCTCACGGAACGTTTCCAGCGAGGTTGCATTTCTTTCTTTCCAGACATTGTTCTGCTGTAGAAATCGAAGTTCTGTGCTTCAAAATCATCGCTTAGATAAGAAGCGGCAGCATCTATCAATCCCCATTGGAGGTACAGTTTCTGATCGTCCAGTGATACGGTGTTTATCACATCGGCTACTTCCTTCATGGCAGCAGGCTGACCTATATTCACTTCTTCCAAATCTTTCAAACCGGAAACGGTGAAATAAGTATCCCAGTCAAAAGTCGGGAAGTTCTTTTTCAACGTCGCCCTATCCATCTTGTTATAATTAGCATGAGGATCACGCAATTCCACTTGTGAACGAGCCGCTTTCGCCAGGCGAGTTTCGATGTTCATCACTGCTTTCACCGCTTTCTGTGCAGTAGCCTCATCATAACCTGCCAACTGAAACATTTTGGCGATATGTTCCTGATATTTATTACGGATATTTTTAGTCTGCTCGTCATTCTCCAGATAATAGTCACGCTGTCCCATTCCGATACCACCTTGATAGGTCTGTACGATATTCATGGAACTGTTCATATCATCCGCACTTACAAACATGGTGAAGTAAGGACGGATGCCTTTCTTCTGGCTCTCTGCGATATATGCATAGATTTCTCCTTTATCCTTGAGAGCGTCAATGGCTGCCAGTTCTGCTTTGATCGGAGCTACACCTTCCTGGTTCAGCTTCACGCTATCCATTGCGATATTATAAAGATCGCCTACTTTCTGCGCAGCACTGCCCGGTGCGTTATCTTTCTTCGCTGCCAATTCGGCAATCAATGCTTTCAGTTGTTCACGACTGTTTTCGCGCAACATGTCGAATGTACCGAAACGTGAATACTCGTCTGTCAGCGGATGATCTTTCACCCAACCTCCACAGGCATATTGATAAAAACTTGTACCCGGCATAGCCGTGGTATCCAGATTAGCAAGGTCGATACCGGACGTCAGTACGGCCTCTTTCTTACTGTTACATCCTGTTGTCATAAGGCATACGGCAAGAATTGGTAAATACTTGGTTACTTTCATATTGTATAAATAATTAAATAGTCTCTCTAATCAGCAATCATCCTACCCGCAGTCCGGCACCGAGGAAGAAGGTGACCGACACCGAGGAACGCCTCGTTCCTCAACGAGAAACACCTGTTTCGACACCGAGAAACAGATACCCGCCAGGAATACCTTCTACCGAGGTATAACGTTTCTCTCACATACTGCCCGGAAGTATGCGTTTTGTTCTAATTTTTCATTTCTTCCAGTTCCATCGAAACCCGCTCCCACTCTTCAACAATGCCATCCAACTGTTGCTTCAGTTTTTGATGCCGTTCATAGAGCTGCATATCCGAAGCTCCTTCGGGAGTTGCCATCTTCGCTTCTACGATAGCAATCGCGGATTCGGTTTCCTCTATTGAAGCTTCACAGTCCGCCACCTGGCGTTCGAGTTTCTTAATCTTCTTATTAAGTTCTTTCTGGGCTTCGTAAGAGAGCTTATTCTCCGAAGGCTGAACGGTTTCAGGTTCATTACCTTTAGCTGAAGCCGTGGGAGAAGCCGACAATCCCGCTCCTTTCTGAAGCTCGTTCAAGCTATCTATCTTTTTCTTTTGCAAGAATTCATAGATACCTCCAAGGTGTTCTTTTACAAGTCCACCGCCAAACTCATATACTTTAGTCGCAAGTCCATCCAGAAAATCACGGTCGTGGCTGACAAGAATCACTGTTCCGTCAAATTCGCGGATAGCTTCCTTCAAAACATCTTTCGAACGCATATCCAAATGATTGGTCGGTTCGTCCAGAATCAGTAGATTTACGGGTTCCAGCAGAAGTTTAATCATCGCCAATCGCGTACGTTCTCCTCCGGAAAGGACTTTCACCTTTTTATCCGAAGCTTCGCCTCCAAACATGAAAGCTCCCAGTATATCACGTATCTTCAAACGGATATCTCCTGTCGCTACCCGGTCAATCGTATCGAATACAGTCAGGTTCTCATCCAACATTTGTGCCTGGTTCTGCGCAAAATAACCGATTTGTACATTATGTCCGATCGTTAGTTTGCCTTCGAAATCAATTTCGTCCATGATACATTTCACCAAGGTAGACTTACCCTCTCCGTTCTTTCCGACGAAAGCCACTTTCTCTCCCCTGTTGATAGTCAGGTTGACATCATGGAAAACGACATGGCTGCCATACGCTTTGCGCACATCTTCGCAAATCACAGGATAGTTTCCGCTACGACTGGCTGGAGGGAATTTTAAACGCAAGGCGGAATTATCTTCCTCGTCCACTTCGATGCGGTCTATCTTTTCCAGTTGCTTGATACGGCTTTGCACCTGTACGGCTTTCGTTGCTTTATAGCGGAAGCGTTCGATAAAGTCTTCCGTATCTTGTATTTGTTTCTGCTGATTTTCGTAAGCACGGAGTTGCTGTTCACGGCGTTCTTTACGCAGGACTACAAACTCATCGTACTTCACTTTGTAGTCGTAAATCTGACCGCAAGTGATTTCGATGGTGCGGGTAGTTACGTTATTCAAGAAAGCACGGTCATGGCTGACTAATACGACTGCATTGGCACGTGTAGACAAAAAGTTTTCCAACCATTGGATACTTTCAATATCAAGGTGATTGGTCGGCTCATCGAGCAAAAGCACGTCCGGGCGTCGTAAAAGCAGTTTTGCCAATTCGATACGCATACGCCATCCACCGGAAAACTCCGAAGTAGGGCGCTCAAAATCTTCCCGGCTGAATCCCAATCCAAGAAGTGTCCGTTCGATTTCCGCCTGAAAGTTCGTACCGCCCATCATCAGGAAGCGGTCGTTTTCATGCGTGAAACGGTCTATCAACTGATGATATTCTTCCGAATCATAGTCTGTCCGTTCCGCCAGTTCCTGATTCATCCGTTCCAACTTCGCCTGAAGCTCAAATATATGTTCGAATGCCAGTTCTGCCTCTCCCATCACCGTCCGGTTGTCGGAAAGAATCATGACCTGTGGCAAATATCCGATGGTTACATCTTTCGGAGTAGCTACCACTCCGCGTGTCGGTGACTGCAAACCTGCCAATATCTTCAGCATGGTTGATTTGCCGGCACCATTTTTGCCGACCAGCGCAATGCGGTCTTTCTTATTAATTACATAGCTGACGTCCTCAAAAAGCGGCGTCGCATTAAATTCTACTGATAATCCTTCTACTGAAATCACTTCTGCTTCTGATTTATAACATTTTGGACTGCAAAGATACTGAATATTTATTAGATACTACTTAGTATGATACGTTATGAAAAACAAAAAAAGCAGTCATTCTTATGAATGACTGCTCTCTATCTTAATCAATGGCTCTTCTTTAGAACAACTTAGCAGGATATTCACCGGCATCTACCAATGCCTGAATCTTGTCTACTACGCTCTGACGGTCTTCCGGATAAGTGACGCCGAACCACTTGCTGGTAGTATCCAGTACTTCAACAGTAGCAGTTCCGTCATTAATCAATTTATCTACCATCAATGGGATGAAGAACTCGCTCTTCAGGTTTTCCATATTCTTCGGATCGCTTAAGAAAGTCTTGAAGAATTCCTGGCTGTAAGCGAAGTAATCAGGAGTGAATCCCCAGAAGTTCATACTTACCGGAGTCGTGTCGGGAGTAGCCGTCCATTCGCCATCATCACCGATATATTTCACTTCACCGTCCAGACGTTGAATCTTCGTACGTTCTACTACAGACGTCAACAATCCTTTAGCATCTGTACTACAGATACCACGAGATACCGTACCGCTTTCGCTCAATGTATTTCCTACACGGAAACCTACCATTGAATAAACGTTCTTTGAATTTTCAGGAAGAGCAGAAAGGAATTTGCCCATTACCTGAAACGAATCGCGACCATAGAAGTCATCGCAGTTAATCACTGCAAACGGTTCTTTAATCACATCAGCACCCATCATTACTGCATGGTTAGTACCCCAAGGTTTGGTACGGTCTGCCGGGCAAGTAAAGCCTTCCGGAAGATCGTCAATTGATTGAAATACCAGTTCGCAAGGAATGTGACCTTCGTATTTGGAAATAATTTTATCACGGAAATCTTGTTCAAAATCTTTGCGGATTACAAATACAAGTTTGCCAAATCCGGCATTGATAGCATCATAGATTGAGTAATCCATAATAGTTTCGCCATTAGGACCCAGTCCGTCTAATTGCTTCAAGCCTCCATAACGGCTACCCATACCGGCTGCCAATAAGAATAAAGTTGGTTTCATAAATTGTGTAATATTAAAAGGTTAGTGATGTCAACGGCATCAGATTTCGTTGCAAATTTACAAAAACTTTCTTTCTTTTGTCTTGAAACAAAAGAAAGAAACAAAGAAAAATTCAAGACTGACTTTTTTCTCCTACTCACACCCTTCACTACGCTAAAGGGCAGAAACTCGCTTCGCTCAAACAATCTGCCCTTTTTAACGCTTCGTTACGGGTGTTCGCTTAACGGAGAAAAAAGTAGGTCGGAAAACCTTTCGGCATGTAAACCTATGCAGAATCAAAAGTACATCAATGACAAATCAAGAAATCCGGTAATTCATTAACCTATGCAGCAAACACGCCGCAAGGGGATCGGCCTCGTTTTTCCGGCGTTAAGCGCAGGCGTTTTCTCCAGCGTTAAAAAGGGCAGACTGTTTGAGCGAAGCGAGTTTCTGCCCTTTAGCCGGAGAGAACACCGGAGTAGCCGGAAAAACGCAGCCTTGAATTTTCTTTGGTTCTTTCTTTGTTTCAAGACAAAGAAAGAATGTTAGAAGGGATAACCGATAGCAAAATGTATTCCCAGATTCTTCATAAAGGATCCTGTGACATTGTAATATCCGCTTCGTTCTGTATCGTAAGGCAGATGCAAAGGAATACCGAAATCAAGACGGAACACAAGAATATCCATATCATAACGAATACCGACACCGGTGCCCAAAGCGATCTGTTTCGGGAACGTTTTCAGTTCGAGTTGTGAATTGGGACGGGCCTCATCCTTGCGCATCAACCAGACGTTTCCCGCATCCAGGAAAGTGGCTCCCCAAATGCTCTTAAAGATACGGAAACGATATTCTACATTTGCCTCAAAACGGAAAGTACCCGTCTGGTCGAGGTAAGAGTAGCGGCTTTCCGCCGGATGGTATCCGCCCGGACCGATGCTACGTACCGTAAAAGCGCGGATGCTGTTGGCACCACCCACATAGAATTGTTCGCTGTAAGGGGCTATCGTTGCATTACCGTAGGCGAAGAGAGCACCCAAAGCTACACGGGAAGCAATCTTATTATTCTTGTCCATATTCCACAAATGGCGGAATTCCGTATTCAGTTTCACAAACTGCGCGAAAGGGACGTTCAGCAAACGTTTGTCCTCTTTGCTGAAAGACTGACCGAAAGCACGGTAAATCACCGAGGTCAGGTTACCGGCAGAGGTTACAGTCGATTGCCACCAAATCGGATTTTTAATACCGCGTGCGGAAGCATTATCATAAGTATAGGTATATTCCATAGCAGGAATAAACTGGTCTTTCAAACTGATATATAATGCAGGATTGGCATCGGCAATTTCCCTGAACTCTTCCGATTGGTGTTGAAGGACGTTGAATGTCAGTTTAAAAGGGGTGATACTATGCCGGCTTGTACGTGTCGGTTGGAAATCGTAGGTAGCATTTCCGCCGAATGACAACAGTTTATAATACCTGGCACGGTTCAACTGGTCAATGTATAAACGGAATGTAGTGGTAGCCGGGAAGTCAAACTCCCTTTTCCCCCAATGCGGGAAAACCACGCGCGGGAAAGTCAGAGAAGTAGAAACTCCCATCTCCCAGCTGTTCATTAAAGAGCTTTTTTCTCCTCCGCCGGTTTGCCATTCATAAGAGCCTTTCAGCTTCACGTTCCAGCTTTCGCCACCTCCGAATACATTGTTCCGGGTGACACCGAATGATGCTCCGGGACCGGTTTGGTCGTTACTTTTGGTTACGACATTCAATTCCAGTTCGGCGTCCAGCGGCTTGGCAAACGTGGCCTGCATGGTTACGTTCAGCGTATCACAAACGGCTGTCGTATCTTTCGGAGCATATTGTAAATCCAGATAACTGAAGATTCCCAACTGGCTAAGTTTCTCCTGCACCTGCTCCTGTCGATACTGACTGTAAAGACGAGTGCGATTGGAAGCCCGCATCTGTGCATTCCGCACAAACTGTTGATAGTTCAACCAACGATAAAGCATATTCGGACGTACCTGCAATTTCTTATAATAATGTATATTCAGATTCTTATACATCATGCTGTCATTGGGCGCCTCACCATTCTTGCCAAACAGGTAAACAGAAGCATCTCCTACATAGTAAGGACGTTGTGCCGCAGCAGGTAATCCCGGAACGGGAATCAGACGAAGGCTGATATGTCCACCGGGAACCAATGTCGTATCTGCCTGATAAGTCATATAATCGGGACGGAAGTAAAAATATCCCCGGTTACGCAACAGCGTACTGATACGGGTACGCTCTTCATCCAGATCGACCACGTTAAACTGCTCGCCGGGACTTATATAAGACATTCGACGTCCCCGTTCCATAATGCGCAACGTTTGGGGAGTGAAACGCTGATAATAGACCGTATCTATAAAATAAGGATTCTTCATGTCTACCGTATACAGGATACTTGCTTTCAGGCTGTCTTTCTTATCGACCAATGTTTCATAAGTCACTTTCCCATTGAAGTAACCATAATCACGGAGCAAGTTTGTAGCCACCTTGATGCGGACCTCCGGATTGACAGTGGAAATAAATACCGGAGGGTTAGCAGCCAGACGGTTGAACATCCACTTTCCAAATCCTTTTTTATATTTCACAAAGTCATTGTACATCCACATCTTAAAAGGAATAGGCAGAAGCCCTCCCAACATCTTCGTACTGGGAGTTTTATCAAGAGCCGCCTCAATCTCTGTCAGGGCCGTCCCTCCTACCGGTGTTGTCGACTTATTCTGTATGACAGTTTTCCCTCCTGTATAAAGTACCTCCCCTTCGGGCAGATGCTTTGTCACCGAACAACCCGAGAATAAGATGATACCCATCAGGCAACTTATTAATATGTTACTATATATACCTTTCATGTTTACTTCTTTTTCTTAAAGATGAACAGTTCGCTAAGTTTATCCAGCTTCTTGCGAAGTACCAAACCGACTCCGGTTTCCGTAATCTCGCCTTCGAGTACACTTTCGTAGTTTTTATCGTAGAACAGACGGACATAGCGGGTTCCGGTTCTATCCAAGCGATATTCCAGAGAGATGTTATCGATGAAAGATTCTGCGTCATTCGTCGCATTCTCACCCGTAGAAACTTTACCTCCGATTACAATCTGGAAACGGTTATTGAAGAGACGTTGTGAATAACGGAAACTGTAATCCGTACGCTTACCACCCGTATCCGACAAATCGTGATCTTCGATACCAACAGAAACGCTGGCATTTTTCAGGTTCCCCATCAATGAGTTGATTTGGCTACTTAATACGGAGTTCAATGCAGAACCCATATTCAGTTTACCCAGTCCACCACCTCCGCCACCAATCGGTCCGGTGCCAAGGTAGGTTTTCATAACCATGATATACAGAGCCTGTTTACCTCTCTCTTCCGCTCCCATAGCCGTCAATTCATTTTGTATGGTTGCGTCTTCGGGGGCAGATACGTCAAAGGCGAAAGAAAGATTATCCAGTCGGTTCTTGACGACGATAGACACATCGAAATTAACCATACGTGTTCCGCCATTCTCTCCTTCGGAGACAGAAGCGCGGATACGGTCGGTTGCTTTGAAGTTCAGCATCGGGTCCATAGGATTTCCCGTCCATTCCACATAGCTGCCGTTGTCGATAGCAAATTCTTTGGCAGCGATGACAGGCAAAGCATATTTCATCAAACCGCCGCTCAACGTATAGCGTCCGGTCAATGTCAGATCTCCTTGCGGAGTATATTTCATTGAGAGGTCACCTCCTCCCTCCAGCTCAACACGATTGTCATTGCTTGCGTCCAAATCGACTTTCAAACGAACGGACGGGTCGATGTGTACCATCATCACCATATCCAGCCCGCCTAAAGAAACGGTCGGCACTTCTTGCTGAACAACCGTCGTGGTGTCACTAAATGAAGTAAAGGTTACCAAACTTCCCAAACGGTCCTGCACAGTCAACGGTGAATCGGTCATTATATAAGAAACATCTGTATTGCCCAACAAGCTCATGTTTCCACGCATGTTCAATCCGTCTAACGGGCCTTTCACCGTTGCCCGGAAGTCAGCATATACTTTTCCGTAAACCAGACTTTCACGGGTACGTTTGGCATCCAGAAGCGTATAGTTCTGCGCCAGCAGATTCAGATTTGCCATCGGCCGGGACATATCTCTGAAATCAACAGATCCGTCAATCGTAAATGGATTCTTTCCTGTTGTATAAATAGCGAACTTATCAAATTCCAAACGATTATTCTTTATCTGCACCGGGCGGTTATCGAACCGGAAGTTAGCACCATACTGCCGGGAAAGGACAGTAACACTATCCAATATCAGTTCGCCATTAATCAAAGGTTGTTCGGTGCTACCGGTAATGTTCAGATTACCATCCATATCACCGGCTAATGTAACCATCTGATCGGGAATGAATACGTTCGCTACACGGAGCGGGAAGTGTTCCAGAGTAGCATTTACTTCCAAACTATCTTTTCCTGTCCGGGTTGGAACCAATTTGCCATCTGCCACCATCACTTCCACATTGTCATGATTCAGATAAGCGTTAAGATATTGTTTCCCTTGTTCGCTCGGCAACCAGGTAGCTCCTAATGTTACATCACCAATTCGTTGACGTTCATAAGTCAGCTCGTCAATAGATGATTCAACCGAGAGTTGAAGATCTTTTTCAGTCTGCACGTAGTGTGCTTCCGCAGAGAATAAACCGGTTATTTCCGGGAAGTAAGGCAGTACTTTGCTCAATTCGGCTAAACTGATTCTTCGGATTTCGACATCAATATTCTGTAAAGAAACAGTGTCCCCCCGCACCGAATGTACACGGAATCCCATTCCTTCATCATCCCACATATCTACATTAGCGTATACACGCATATTCTTATGCACATAAATCCAGTTGTGATTCTCATTAAAATGAAATTTTTGGAAGGCAATAATCGGTTCTTCCGGGATTAATGTGAAAGCTAATCCATCGCCTTTTCCTTGCCCTTCAAACAAAGGACGCGCATTGACACCGAGCAGTACGCCCGTTTCTCCTTTTCCATTCTTAAAATCTACCAGCAGTTCCGCATCCCGGTCACGAATCTCTCCTGTCAGTGTAGTAGAGAAGGAGAATTGCGGATTCTTCGGTCCGTTAATAACACCGGCACGCAATTTCATGAGTGTGGTATCTTGTTTGACTGTAAAGAAAATCGTGTCCAGTTGCAAGGTGTCTACTTTCAAAGCATGAATAGCGGCTTTTCCATTAATTCCCCAATTAGGAGCTGCTCCGAATTTCACAGAAGCATCATGGTAAGCTATCTTTTTAGTAGCCAGAAAATATGCCAAAGGGTTTTCTTGTCCTGCAGAGAAAGAGAAAACTGCCGTCGGTAACGCCTTACGCAGTTCAGCGTGATTCAATGCTTTCTCATCAATCTGCTTCATCAATACATCCACAAAGTGAGTAGATTGGCGAATTAAAGGATTAACGCCGGAACGTGCGTTCAAGTCGAGTTTCATATCTCCGGAAACGAAATGTGCCGAGACTAAATCCCGACGAGCTTCGGCAGCTAAATTAAAAGTAAGCGGACGCTTCATTGGCTGTGGCATGATTCCTAATTCATGTAAATCCAGTTGAGTGACATTAACCGTTATCTTACCATCAGGATAACTGTGCGCCAAATTATATTCCGCATCGGTTGTCATTTTCAATAAAGCATTGTCACTTGTCAGATGTGCGGTGACCAGTGCGCCTTTAAGGTCTCCTGTCAAATTAAGATTGGAGAGATGATATTTTGCATAATGAAGCTGATCTAATGAAAGATTCAGTTTGGCAAAAGAATGATAAGACATGACATCCAGTCCACGACCATTAGCCGCAGCCGAAAGAGACAGTTCGTAGATAGAATCTTTCGGAAGGAAGTTATGGAGTTGCAGATTGTCTATCTTCAGATCAGCTTTGTAAACTTCGGTAGATGTATTTAATGCTGCATTCACGTCCATAGCTCCTTTCCCCTCTTTCAGACGGAGGCCTGCTTTATATTCAGGACCTTTGATATCAACTTTCGCCACCAGATTCATGCTGTCAGGGACTACAATCGTACCATTGGGAGCCTCTCCTAACAGAGCGGTCAGGAAGTTCAAATTTTGAGTTGTCATTTTCAGCCCAATGGTTCCGGTACGAGTCAGGCTGTCAGCCAGGTTTTCTATCATACCGCCGCCTTCTAAAGCAAAAGCACCCGGCAAGTCTACCGTAAAACGGGAAATCTGCATTTGTTTCAAGTTACCGTCCGTACCGGCACGAATGACAAGCGGACGAAATGGATAGGCTTCTTTAAAGCTATCAGGCAATCCTCCTGCAAATAACATAACATCTTCTTTGCCGATATAGGCATTGAGATTGGCGGACAAACGTCCTGTAGTCGGGATGTTGACAAGTTCCCAATAAGTATGGGCAGATAAATCGATTTCAGAATGAGGGGTTTTTAGTTTTAAACCGGGAACACTAATGATTGAATCGTTAGAGTATGCTCTACCTGTCAGTGAAACAACACTTAATCCGGAACGTTCATTCATTGTAAACTCACGAATGACCGCATTCATGTCCCTGCCTTTATACAACAGGGAATCCAAAGCGATGCGAACATCACGAACGGCAATATGGGAAGCATCAAAACCTTCTATTGGTTGCGCAGTTCCTGTATCATAACTGGCGGAAGTTCCCGACAACAGAAACTTCTTCAAACCATAAAACTGATTTTTCAAATCAGCCTGTGCATCATCAATAGCAGCCTCCCCGATATGAGCTGCCATCCGCATGGAATCAACAGGAAGTTGCATACTGAATGATACATTCTTTAATTTCAACTGATGAAGATCCACTTTCCAGTTTACAGGAGCAGAGGCTGTGGTATCTTTAGGAGTGGTGGTAGTATCATTCATCAGCAACTGCACATGGGTATCAGACAGTTCGGCCTGATTGATAATCGCTATTTCATTGGACAAGTCAACACCATGGCTTTGCAGGAAGAAACGTCCTAAAACGCCTTTAATCTTCATTCCTTCCATCAAATTGGCTGAATTAACGGCTACCCGGCTCAAAGTGACTTCATCCACTTCGACTTTTCCTTTTATTAACGGCCATGCCTGCACACGGACATTCAGGCTTTCCAAAGACAAAAGAGTATCCGGCTGTTGAATAACCTCTACGCCACGAACCAACAGATTAAGCGGGAAACGAAGGTCTATCCGTTCCACCTGAATCTGCATACCGGTTGCCTTAGAGGCGTATGCAGTAACCTCCCGACGCAAAAGATTCTGAACGGGAGGAACATAAAGCAATACCATTAGTATTACAAAGAGTATTATAGGAGTAAGCAGTATCCAGCTTACCCAGCGTATCCATTTTCGTTTCATGTAAAATGTGTCAGTGTAAATAAGGTGACACAAAGTAAACAAATTATTTTGAAAAAAGGTTTGGCTAATAGTAAGAAAGATACAGATACTAGCCAAGGAGTAGAAGAAAATAGCTTATCGGGTATTTTTCATCACTATCAAATAGCGTTCTGCCTCACTTATGACTTTACGGACAGCCTCTAATATATTAAGTGTCGTTTCTTCTATTTTTTCCGAGAACTTTTCTCCACGACAAGCTTCCAGCCACTTTAATGGAGTTATGGTTTCATCCGCTCCAATCATTGTAAAGAGAGGGAGGAGCTTATGCGCCATAGCAGCTATCCCGTCCACCTCTTTATCGTTCAGCGCTTGTTGCATCCGTTCGATATTCTTACCTGTTTCTTCAATAAAAGTCTGAATAATGGAGGATGCCGCTTCCGGATCGTCTTCAGAATAAGCAGTAAGTGCAGAGAAATTTATTCCGGCTGTTGCCATATCTTCTGTGATATGCGCTTCATCAGCCGAAAGTTGCCCTTCATTTACCGTCATCAATAATTCTTTTACTGTAAACGGTTTATGCAGACAACCGGCAAAGCCATGTTCATGTAAAGCAGCCTTATCCATTTCGCTACGGGCGGTCACAGCAATGACGGGGATTGTTTTTGCTTGTGGTATATTAGAAGCCCGCAATAATTTCACCAAATCAAAACCGTTAATGGCAGGCATTTGTATATCTGTCAGCAATACATCGAAGACGGAAGAGCGAAGCTGTTCAATCAACTGCTCCAGCTGTTCACAACATACCGCATCGATACCATGTTGTTTCAACATGGCAGCAGTCAGATTCAACTGAATCTTATCGTCATCGATCAAAAGAACACGGATGACTTTCATCGGAGGAATCGCGGCCGCCCCCTCTGTTGTATCCGCATTTTCGCTTTCAGTAGATTCACTTTCCGCAATGGATTTACCTACCGGATAAAGAGGCATAGTTACAGTAAAACAGCTTCCTTTTCCTAATGTGCTTTGCACGTCAATAGTTCCCTCAAGCAAGGTTACCAGTTTCTTCACAATAGAGAGTCCGAGTCCGAAACCTTCCTCTCCCTGCGCACCGGAAAGACGTGTAAACTCCTGAAAGATACGTTCACGATCTTCTAATGCCATTCCTTTTCCTGTATCGGCGATGGCGATGGTTAACTTAGAAGAATCATAACCGGCTGTCAGGCTAATCTCTCCTTTTTGAGTAAACTTTACGGCATTAGACAAAAGGTTGTTCACTATTTGCCGGAGTCGCAAAGGATCACTGATGTATCTTCCGTTTAGTTCCGGGGCGACGTGACATTGCAAGGCTAAACCTTTGGCAGCGGTCAAAGGTTCGAAACTGACATAAATTTCGTCGAACAGCTGGGAAGGGTTAAAGGTTACACGGTTCACTTCCGCTTTATTGAGATCGAGCCGATGGAAATCGAGCAAGTCACTGACTAGTTTCAACAAATGTTCCGAAGAGCTTTTCATATTGTCGAGGTAGAAACGTTGCCGTTCATCTTCTGTCAGCCGGGACAGAAGTTCGGTATATCCCATGATTGACCCCAGCGGCGCCTTAAAGTCGTGGGTAATGGCCAGCATTAATTTCTCACGGGCAACAAGCAAATCTTCCGCGCGTTTATTCGCCACCTCCAATTGCTGACGATAACGGTTGCTGCGAGAGATATCCCGCATAATCAATATCAGGAAAAAAGCAGATAATAGTACGGCACCAACCGCGATACCGCCGATGATACGTGCCGACCGCATCCTCACTTCCTGTTGAAGTTCGGCATCCTGACGGGCACGCAGGGTCATTTCTTCCTCATATTGTTTAATCAGACTATCCATTCGTGCCGTCAACTGCGTATTCATCCGCTGGTACTTCGTACTGGTACGCCGGATGGTTTTCCTCCGTTGCAGCCGTTTTTCTTCGGTAGCCATGCGGATTTTCTGTTGAAGAGAATCTTTAGAGGTAGTCGGTTGGAGAATGGTATCAGTGGCTACTTCCAGCGATGTATTAACTAATACGGCACTGTCTTGTTTAGAAGGGGAAAACACTTCGGCGAGCCGTTTGAAGAATCCCTTCTTTTTAGGAGTAGTTATTAACGAGTCACGCTTGGTAATGACCCGATGTTGTACCCGTTGCTGGGTAATGACAGAATCTTGTTCGGAAATGATTTCTTCAATCTCCGAAGCAGAGAGAAGGCTGTCGTTTGCTTCACTTAACACCCGCAACATCTGAATCGTGTTTTGATCTTTCTCGTGGAGAAGGGTCAATAGACTATCAGTTCTTAAGTTCTGCTGATCGTCGGCTGCCGACAATGCTTCCATCTCACGATGTACAAACACCAGCGAGAAAAGGAGGATCGCCAGTAACAAAGTGTAACCGGCGGTTATTTTCAACTTTGTAAAACGGAAGGAAGCCATTGGGATAAAAGTTTTAAGTATTAAGTATTAGGTTTTGGGGTGGGGTTCGGGGAGTTTTGTCATGTAGTGGAAACGCCACCAGAGCATTAGTCCCGCACTCGTCAGACCAAAAGGAAATGCCATCCAGACACCTACTATCCCCCATCCCATTACAAAGCCGCAGAAATATCCTACGGGAAGCGAAATAACGAAATAGGCGATAAAGGCGATAACCATCATTAGTTTTACATCTGAAATTCCACGCAAAGCATTGGCGAAAGTGATTTGAAGCCCGTCGCCAAACTGATAGACAAGGAAAGGAAAAATTAAAGATGTCACCATAGCAACCACTTCCTGGCTGTCGGTAAACCAGCTTCCCAAGTAATTCCGGCAAAGGAAGACAATCAAGGAAAGCACGACACCCAATGTCATCATCAGATGAAAACCGGCATAGGCGGAACGGCGTACATTGACGATGTCGTTCTGCCCTTTGAAATTACTGACACGAACAGCAACAGCAGCCCCCATACCGTAATACATCATAAAGGTAAACTGCGAAATAGCCAACATCACCTGATGAGAAGCCAAAGCGATCGTACCTAGCCAACCGATCATGATAGCACTCAAACTAAAGGAGGCTGTCTCCATTCCCATCTGGAAAGCAATCGGCCATCCTAGTCCATTCAAGCGTCCAAATACAGCGCGTGACCATCCTAAACGGAAAAAGCCAATCTTATAACGGACGAAACGCGGACTACGCATAAAGATGATTATAAATACAATCACCATCACAATACGCGAAAACAGCGTACTGATACCTGCTCCCAACAAACCTAATTCAGGCAATCCGAGTTTACCGTAAATCAGGATATAGTTTCCTATGATATTCAAGACATTTCCTCCAAGCAATATCCACATGGCGGTTTGGGTATCCGTTATTCCGTCTGTGAATTGCTTGAATCCATTGAAAAGCATGACAAACACTAATGAAGCAAGCAAAACAAGGTAATACGGTTTAATCAGAGGAATCAATTCTTCCGGCTGTCCGAGATGCTCTATATTCAGATAAAGAACGGTCATACATATAGTCAGCAGCAACGCAACCATCAGGTTTGCCAGCAAACTGTTGCGCAATGCCTGTCCGGCAGGAGCATACTGATGAGTCCCATACAACCCTCCTACAATGGGAGTCAGTCCATACGAAAACCCTGTACTGAAAATAATCGCCAGATTAAACACATTATTTACGAAGGAAGCTGCTCCCAGCTCAATCGTACTATGATGCCCGATCATTAATGTATCAGCAAATCCGAGAACGATCACTCCTATTTGCCCGATCACAATCGGTAGTCCGAGAAAAATTAGTGCTTTGTAATGCTCTTTATATGTACTATAAATATGTCTCATTTACTTTTCCGTTACCTAAACGTATCTCCATTTTCAGGCAAAGGGGCTTTCCCCTTTCACTGATAAATTATAAAAAAGAGAGAATTTAATTTTGTTGTTTCTTATAGTAAAGTACAACTCCGTTCTCCTTCCGGAAAGCGGATTGGGCTACTGTCCGCAATTGTTCCGCCGTGACAGAACGATAACGTTCTACTTCTTTTTCCATGTCTTCCGCCCGGCCAAGCAATTCGAACCAGGCCAGGTTGGTTGCCACATTCAAATAATTGATGTTGCCGAATATCTGGGTAGACTCAAATTTGTTCTTCACTTTTTCCAGTTCCTGTTCGTCAACCAGTTCTTGCTGTAACCGTTCCAGTTCTTCCCTTACTGCCGCTTCCGCCTGTTCCAGAGTGACACCAGCCGAAGGCTTGCCACTAATATGGAATAACCCCGCATCTACACTGCCTGAAATATAGGCATCTATGCTCGAAAATAATTGTTTCTGTTGTACCAAACGCTGGTTCAATCGACTGGAGCGCCCATTGCTCAACACATCCGACAAAATATCAAATGCATAATAATCCGGATGCCGATGGTCGGGCATGTGATAGGCCATAAACAAAGCATCGAGAGGCACATTTCTCTCTACCGTCAGCCGCCGTTCTTCTGTCTGTTCCTGTTCTTGTGGCAGGTTCCGCAAAGGAACTTCCCGATGAGGAATAGAAGCGAACCATTTTTCCGTCAAAGCAACTGCCTCTTCGAAAGAGATATTGCCGGTCACAGCCAATATTGCATTATTAGGAGCATAAAAACGGAAAAAGAATGCCTTTACTTCTTCCAGCGTAGCATTGGCAATATGCGACAACTCTTTTCCGATCGTAGGCCATTGATAAGGATGCGTCTGATAAGCCAGAGGGCGCAAAAGATGTCCGACATCTCCATAAGGCTGGTTCAAACAACGCTGTTTGAATTCTTCCATGACCACTCCCCGCTGTACCTCCAGGCTCCGTTCGCTAAAGTCAAGACTCAACATCCGGTCGGATTCCAGCCAAAAGCCGGTTTCTACGTTCTGACGAGGTACAGTGAGGTAGTAATTGGTTATATCATTATTCGTCCAGGCATTATTCTCTCCACCCGCCAATTGAAGCGGCATGTCATAATCGGGAATATTCACCGACCCTCCGAACATCAGGTGTTCGAACAGATGGGCAAAGCCGGTATGCTCGGGATCTTCGTCGCGAGCTCCCACATTATATAATATATTAAGGGCAACCATCTGCGTACTCTCGTCCTGCGAATGTACCAGACGTAACCCATTATCAAGAATATGCCTGTTGATTTTCATACGATTCAGTCAAGTATTGTCACCTTTGTTATCTTTACATCTTCTTCGGGACGGTCGCTGCGGTCTGTTTTCACCTGCTGGATTTTATCCACAATGTCCATACCTTTCACCACTTCGCCAAACACAGTATATTCGCCATCCAAATGCGGAGTACCACCCACCGTGGTGTAGGCTTCAATCTGTTCCGGAGTGAAATGGAATTCCGGTTCTTTGGCAGCCATCTCCTGTGCCTGTGCAAACAGTTTTTCCTGCAAATCATAAAGACCGTTTTCATCGTTTGCTTTCCGCATCTTATAGATTTCCTTCATGTGTTTCTGTGCCAGTGTATTGAAAATAACATTTATCTTATTCTCATTCATCTGGCTTTCCATTCCCAGCAGAGTAGAGTCGTTAAACACTTTACCTGTCACGATATAGAACTGGCAACCGGAAGATTCCTTCTTCGGGTTCACGTTATCCCCCTGGCGGGCAGCGGACAGGGCACCTTTCTTATGGAAATATTTAGGATATACAAATTCAGCGGGAACAGTATAACCTACGTCTCCGGTACCCAGCATTTTTCCTTTCGGCGCATTTTTTGAGTCCGGATCACCCGCCTGAATCATAAAATCTTTGATAACACGGTGAAACAGTGTACCTTCATAAACTCCGTCCTTCACCAGTTTGATAAAATTATCACGATGTCTCGGTGTCTCATTGTACAGTTTCACCTCAATGTCTCCTAAAGTTGTTTCAATCTTTACCAACGTT
>ULRN01050079.1_pt1 | contig 45618 bp, 37 predicted proteins | sample 1955461 | NCBI WGS metagenome assembly ULRN01 (sample SAMEA4835683, study PRJEB28245) | human gut metagenome | biome: gut microbiome; material: fecal sample | place: Denmark | collected 2008 | reverse complement strand
GAAACCCCGATAAACAGGGCGTTTCAGACGAAAAGTGAGGGCGTGAGGGTAAAAAAAGAAAAAAGTTTTTTTTTATTAGACGAGTTGACAAGGAGGGGTGTCTTTCCTCTTTATTCAGAACAAAAAGCGGAGGGGCATAAGTGGAAAGATAGATAAACATTGGCGGGGCATAATGGGGCGTAGATAAAAAGAAAGTCCGCCGGATGGGGCGGACTTTGAATGAGTGATAAGATTAATTTGTGTTTCATGGCATAGACCACCAAGGGACTATGTGATAATTATGGCTTGGATTCTTGTTGCTGTTCCTGTCCTTGTGGCAACTCTTGTAGTTGCAGCCGGAGGGAGCGGAACTTACGGGGACTGCTTATTTGGCTGACAGGGCGCGCTTGCAGCGGATCAGTGCCGAGATGAACCAGGCGGCGGCCAGGAGTCTCAGGGCTACGGAGAAGTCGGCAGGGAAGATACCGGCGAAGAAGGCAATCTGTACCTCTATCAGACGCCATGTCTGACGCATGGTAATGTCGCGCTCCAATACCGAGGAATAGTATCTTGCGAGCAGTCTTGCAGGCGTTGACGCCCATTCGGAGAAACTTCTCCACAGTTCAGAGAGACCGAATTCGCGGTTGTTGATATCTTTGGCGGTAATTGTGATGTTCTTTTCCATAATCGTTTTCCTTTCCTTTTATTTTGATTTATTGTTTCTGCTGCAAAATTATGCCGGTTTTTTGCACAATAGGTTCACTTTCATACCTTTTTTTGTTAAGAATCTGTAGGGAATCCTTGTTTGCTGCATACAATAAAATATGGAAAACGGCGTATATTATTAAAATAAGTAATAGAAAAGATATGCTGAAGAATCATTATTACGAGGACTTCGTAGAGGCGGGCTGCGATGAAGCCGGTCGCGGATGCCTTGCCGGAAGCGTGTTTGCGGCAGCCGTCATACTGCCCCGCGACTATGAGAACGAACTCCTCAACGACTCGAAGAAACTCACCGACCACAAACGCAAGCTGTTGCGCACGATAATCGAGAGGGATGCCGTGGCGTGGGCGGTGGGTATCGTCACGCCCGAGGAGATAGACCGCATCAATATCCTCAATGCGAGCATCCTTGCCATGCACCGTGCGCTCGACGGACTGAAGGTCCGTCCCGAGGCAGTGATAGTGGACGGCAACCGCTTCAAACCCTACCGCGACCTGCCGCATACCACCATCGTGAAGGGCGACGGCAAATATATGTCGATTGCCGCAGCGAGCATCCTCTCCAAGACCTATCGTGATGACTATATGGACGGGCTTGCCGTGGAATACCCCCAGTATGACTGGCAGGGCAACAAGGGTTATCCCACGAAGAAGCACCGCGAGGCCATCCGTGAGTATGGCACGACGCCTTATCATCGCATGAGCTTCAATCTGTTGGGAGGCAGCCGTGAACTGGAATTGGATTTCAAGGACTGATAAGTTAACTCGTCTATGTGGTCTAAACTTCGCCTTTATTGGATATAATAGTTATAAAAACGTAAAAATCAGAAGATTAAAGAGGAACAGAACGTTTTTATATGTAATTTTGCATATATTATGTCCGCCACAAGCCGCACAGGGGGTACGTGTGAAGCCGTGTGGAGGCAGACAAGGAACAGACATACATTATTTAAAGAATAGATATGAAGAAAATTTTTACTCTATTGACATCGGCACTCTTTGCCGCAACAGTTGGCGCAACGGACTATAATGGTCCGCTGAGCGTTACTCTTAACGGAAGCACAATGCCTTCGGGCGAGACTACCGTGAGCTATACGGAAGGAGCGGACGGTACTTGCGACCTCTCGCTCAAGAACTTCTCTTTTGCCGGAATGCCTATCGGAACAATCAATCTGAAGGGCGTCGCTATGGACAAGAAGCCTCTTACTTCTGTATTCGGCGACAAGAAGACCTTGGTAATCGACAAGGGTGATGATGCTTCGGTTAAAGAATGGTTTGGTCCGGATATGGGTCCGATGCAGGTATTCGTGAAGGGTTCCGTGCAGAATGGCAAGCTCAATGCCGTAATCCTCATTGACATGACTGCCAGCAATTTCGGAATCATCAAGGTACACTTCGGTGATTGTGCAGACGAAGTAGGTCAGATTGCAAACTCGGGCTTCGAGCGCTTCCGTGCAGAGAAGATTGGCTTTGCAAAAGGCTATGAGCCGGATGGTTGGCATTCTTTCCTGAGCTGTGACGGTAGCTTGGCCACGTTGGCAGGAGGTTCGCATACAGAGGAATCCAATGATGTGCGCCCGGGTACAACAAGTACGAAATCAGTCAAGGTGTTTTCGACGACAGTTGTGGGGAAGTCGGCAAACGGAACAATCTCTACCGGACGCATCTCAGCAGGCAGTGCCACAGAGGCAGATCCAAGCAACCACTCGTATATCGACATGAGCAAGACAGACAAGGACAGCGCAGGCGATCCTTTCTATACAGCTCTTGTGGCAAGGCCAGACGCAGTGTCGGCATGGGTGAAGTATGTTCCGGGCAAGGCCGGCATCACGGCAACAATGTCTGCCGTAATCACCGACGGAAGCTACTACCAGGATCCTGAGGACCCGACTGTGACATACAAGAACGTATGCAGCAAGACAAGCAACACAGCCATCGGCACGAACAACGGCGAGTGGCAGCAGATCACATTGCCGTTTGACTACGCCAAGATGGATGACGACGCCACGCTGAAGGCAAGGGCAATCCTGCTCACTATGTCTACATGCTCCGTTCCTGGCGGTGGCAGCACCGACAAGAAGAATCCGGACTGCTTGTATATCGACGACGTGGAGTTGGTTTATAACTATTTGCCAACATCTATCTCATACGCAGGCAAGGATCTGCAGGCGTTTGATGCTTCAAATAATGAGTATGCAATTAGCGGAACAGGTGATTTTGATGCTTCAAAATTGGCGAGCGTGGTAAACGCTAAGGATTATGTCACTTCTGTTTCTATGGGTGAAGAGGAGAACGGAGTACTTCCTGTTTACTACTCATTCATTTCAGGCGACTATCAGAACACAATGACCTATACTCTCAACTACACCAAGCAGGGAGAGTCTTCTGCAATCAGTGGCGTTAATGCAAACGCAAAGAAATCTGTTGCAGGTATCTTCGACCTGAGCGGCCGCCGCGTGAAGCTCGGCAGCCAGCACGGCGTATACATCATCCGCACAGCCGAAGGCAAGACAGCCAAGATAAGCAAGTAATCTGCAGCCGCCTGCGTTGGCAGGAATGGCGCAACAGCGATATTCCCGGATTCTCCGTCAAAGGAGGGTCCGGGTTTTTGTTTGTCAGAGGGTGGGGGATATGCCTGTTCGTCAGGAAAAGTGTGTGGATTGACTGATTATTCGTAGGAAAAAGTGTGGGGTTTGATTGTTTGTTCGTCAGGAAAAGTGTGTGGATTGACTGATTATTCGTAGGAAAAAGTGTGGGGTTTGATTGTTTGTTCGTCAGGAAAAGTGTGTGGATTGACCGATTATTCGTTAGAAAAAGTGTGGAGTTTGGTTGTTTATTCGTCAGAAAAAGTGTGTGGATTGACTGATTATTCGTCAGAAAAAGTGTGGAGTTTGGTTGTTTATTCGTTAGAAAAAGTGTGTCAAAATGTTCGTTAGTGTAAGCTGTATTAAGCGTAAGACCTTAAAAATCATGATGTAATGTGTGCTGCGTTGCTGGCTTTCTCCCCTGGAAATAACGCGATTTGGCACTATATTCTTGTTTCATAACGAATTTTGGAGTAACTTTGTCCCGAAATTTCATCAAAACAATAGAACAATATACGAAAGATTAATGAGGCATTCAATTATTATTCTGTCGTCGGTGGTGGGATGCGCCATGCTCACATCCTGCTTCAAGGACGAACCGCTCAACGCCGAGTGTGACATACAGCAGGCTTACGTGCATCTCGACGACCCGCTCGTGATGTTTCCGCAGGTTACGGACACGCTCGTGAACGTGTTGCCAAGCAATACCGACATAACATTCTATGTCAATGAGGGCGTGGACATGAGCCGCGTGGCACCGATGTTCACCCTTACGCCGGGAGCAACCGTGTCGCCGGCAAGCGGAACGGAGCTGGACTTCTCGGCAGAGCAGCAGCACGTCTACACCGTGACGTCGGAAGACGGCAACTGGACGAGAAAGTACACCATAGACTTCAAGGTGAAGAACCAGGGCGAGCTGCCACTGAAATACAGTTTCGAGAACTACGAGGCGTTTGCCGAGAGCGGAGTGGAGAAATACTACGTATGGTATGACTACAACTCTTTCGGCAGCCGCGTGGACTGCTGGGCATCGGGCAACGCCGGATTCAAATACTCGCCCGATAACTCAAACAAGAAACCGGACGAATACCCCACCGTGCCTATGGCGGACGGCAAGGGACCGCTCGGCGCCGCTTCGGGAAAATACATGAAGCTGGAAACGAAGGAAACCGGCAACTGGGGAGTGGCCGTGAAGCGCCCGATAGCCGCCGGAAACATGTTCATCGGCGAGTTTGACGCCACAAAGGCGCTCACCGCAACGCTGATGACCACCCGCTTCGGAAAGCCCTTCAACCGCATACCGAAACGCTTCAAGGGATGGTATAAGTACATGCCGGCATCGCCAGTGACCAACAAGAAATACCAAGTGGTGGATGGAGCCAAGGACAAGGGCGCAATCTACGCCGTGCTCTACCGCAACCACGACGATGAGGGCAACGCTTTCGTGCTCAACGGCGGCGACGTGAAGAAGAACAAGTATATCGTGGCAATCGCCGATATGGGCGATATAGACAAGACACCGGAGTGGACGCAGTTTGACATCCCATTCGTATACAAGGACGGATTCGACACCACCGACCCCGAATTCCTGAAGCAGCTGATAAACCTCAACGGCTACAGCATCGTCATAGTGGCAAGTTCGAGCAAGGACGGCGACCTGTTCATCGGAGCTGTGGGCAGCACGCTGTATGTCGACGAGTTTGAACTGGAATGTGAATAAAGGCAGGAGCTACTGATTCTCACTGCCGAAAAACAACAAAGAGAAAATGAAAAAAGCTATCATATCGCTGCTCTTCGCGGCAGCAACCACAGCCCCGGCTCTCGCCGGCAATATCTTTGACAACCTGGCATACGACCTGCGCGTGGGCTACAACATCGGAGGAACAGCCCCGATGGGCATGCCCGCCACCATCCGCTCGCTTGATGCCTACAGACCCACATCGAGCTATGTGCTCGGACTCGGAGTCTACAAGCCCCTCACCCGAAGCTGGGGACTCTCCACAGGACTGCGCCTGGAGAACAAGGGAATGAATATCGACGCCACAGTGAAGAACTACCACATGCGCATAACGCAGGGTGGCGGCGGAGAGCTGGAAGGTGTGTTCACGGGAACGAACCATACGGAGGTGACCCAGTGGATGCTCTCCCTGCCCTTGCTTGCCACGTATTGGGTCAGCGACAAGGTATGTCTGAAGCTCGGCCCCTATTTCTCCTATGTCAAGGCCCCTACGTTCAAGGGTTATGCCTCCGACGGATACCTGCGCGTGAACCCCAAGTCGCCCGGCGACGAGGGCTACAAGCCAAACGACCCTACGGGCGACAAGATGGAGCTGGGCAGCGTGGAGGGAGAGCGCGGCGACTACGACTTCTCCGACGACCTGCGCCATCTGCAATGGGGAATGATGCTCGGTGCCGACTGGAATTTCCATAAGTCGTGGGGCGTGTTCGCCGATGTGTCATGGGGATTCACCGGAATATTCAAGAGCAGCTTCACCGTGCTCGACCAGAAGCTGTATCCAGTGTACGGCACGGTGGGAGTGTCATATAAACTCTAAATTCAAAATGACTTCCACCTACATCCTCCAGCACCGCCATGAAGACCCGCGCCGGCTTGCCCTGCAGAGCCATCCCGAGGGCGTGGACATGAAATATGCCCTGGAACAGATAGCGGGCTGGCAGGCCGCACGCCACAAGATACCCGAATGGGCGGAAACCGAGGGCATCATCTATCCCCCGCATCTCTCCATGGAGCAATGCTCGTCGCAGTCCACGGCGATATACAAGCGCAGCGTGGCGGCGAGACTGCTCGGTGACGGGGCGGAGTCGATGGTAGACCTTACGGGAGGCTACGGCGTGGACTTCTCCTATATCGCCAGAGAGTTCCGCAGGGCTGTGTATGTGGAGCGGCAGGAAGTGCTCTGCACTACCGCCCGGCACAATCTGCCGCTGCTCGGACTGGACAGGGCGGAGGTGGTATGCGGCGACGGAGTGGAATATCTCCGCAGCATGGACCATGTGTCGATGGTCTTCCTTGACCCGGCGCGCCGCGACAGCAACGGCGGCAGGACATACGGTATAGCCGACTGCACGCCCGACGTGATGGCTATCGCCCCGCTGCTCAGGGCGAAGGCAGACGTGGTGATGATAAAACTCTCGCCGATGCTCGATTTCCATAAGGTATTGGAAGACCTGCACGGCGTGAGCGAGATACATATCGTGTCGGTGAAGAATGAATGTAAGGATCTTCTTGTGGTAATAGACAACCGCAGGAATGGTGCCGGCGGGGCAGGGGGCGGCGGCAGTATGGCGGCTCCCGACACCACGCTGGATACGGAGATATACTGCGTGAACTGTCTCGATGCCGACGGTATGGCGTCGGCAGTAAGCTTCTGTATGGCGTCGGCACAGGACGATATGCTGCCGGACGAAGCCCCCGTGAATGGTGCTCCGCGATATGCCGACCCGCAGCAGGGGCAGTATCTCTATGAACCCAACGCCTCGGTGATGAAAGCAGGACATCTGGGCATGGCGATGGTAAGCCGGAAATACGGAGCCGTGCAGGTGGCGCCGAACAGCAACCTCTTCGTCTCGCCCTCACACATCGCCTCCTTCCCCGGCAGACAGTTCTGCATACGGGCCGTGACGGGGATGAACAAGAAGGAACTGCGCCAGGCGCTCAGTTCGACGGACAAGGCGAATATCACGACGAGGAATTTCCCCCTCTCCGTGGCAGAACTGCGCAAACGGCTAAAGCTGAAAGACGGTGGTGAGACGTATATCTTCGCCACGACGCTGCGCGACGGAAGTCATAAACTCATGGTCTGCGAGACAGCAAAAGTATAGGAAAATCCCCCGAAAAGAACAAAAAACGAAGAAAATTGAAAATTTCTTCATAAAATATTTGGAGGTTTCAGAAAAACGCCGTACCTTTGCAACCGCAATCAAGAACGATAGCACAATGCTTCAATAGCTCAGTTGGTTAGAGCACCTGACTGTTAATCAGGGGGTCGTTGGTTCAAGCCCATCTTGAAGCGCAATTTAAGAGCCTTACAAGTCAACCGCTTGTGAGGCTTTATTGTTTTTATACGGTTAAAGTTGCACTCTATTTGCACCCATAATTGTTGCTTCAGTGCATAAATATTAATCGGTTTTTATTTGCAAAGAAAATTCCATGCAATAATAAAGATATATAATACCTGCGGGATGCTTCTTATATTGTGTAAGAGGCGTCCCGCTTTGGGTTTGGGGAGGGGGGATTCAGGATTAATAATGTTTTTAATGATAATAACTTTGCAAGTTGTTGTCATTGTAAAACAAAAGAGCTATATTTGCATAAGTAATGCTCTGGATTTACATAAAAACAAGGAGATGAAGCTTATGGAGACAACAAGAAAATCCGGTCAGGCGATATTGTCAAACCAAGGGGAAATGACGTCGTTCAGATATGGCGGCTACAATATCCGTTTCCGCACCCCGGCCATTCTGAAAAAATATGTAGAGGTGAAGGAGTGGGACAATGGCTATATTGTCGTAATGGCAGATTATGACGGTATGGGGCTGACAGAAGAATACATCGACCTTATACCGATACTTGAGAATCTATATATTAATCCGGAGAGTTTTCTGAAGAATATTCAATCAGTTAAAATTGGAAACTATGAGCAATGATGAAGTTAAAAAAGCATGCTCAACTGCTGACATGATTGTTTGCGGCTATGCATTCACAAGAACTGAAGATTCAAATGTACGTGTCTTGGATCTCCGGGAACCGCATCATGCACTTTTGTTGTCGGAACAAGGAGAGGTGTTGGAGACGAGCATGGATGATGTGGAATTAAGTATCGTGAAAGGTTATTGGGAGAAGAACAAGAAGTATATGGAGGTAAGCTATGCCTAAATATTTTGATTTTAAGGTTTGTGGCTATTTCTTGTATTTCACGTCGCATTGTGTCATTGAGGCAATGCATGTCCATGCAAGTGACCGGAGGCTTACTGAAGCTGGTTCGGCAAAGCTTTTTGTGCGTGGAAACGGGGATACGGAGGTAAAGGTACGTGGTATTCTTACTGATAAGGAACTTCGCATAATCCGCGATTTCATCAAGGATAATTATAAAGAGATGTATATACGTTGGACGGAAATGAGCCGTAAGGGATTTTATGAAGGATGATATGAAGACATCATTCGGTAAACTACAACAACGAGAAAGATAATGGACAACGATTTCGATATAAGACAAGAGAATGTGAGTTCGGCGGAGAAGGAGTTTGAGAATGCCCTGCGACCGCTGAAATTCACTGATTTCAGCGGACAGCAGAAGGTGGTGGAGAACCTGGAGGTGTTCGTGGAGGCGGCGAAATACAGGGGCGAACCGCTCGACCATACGCTGCTGCATGGTCCGCCAGGACTGGGAAAGACCACGCTGAGCAATATCATCGCGAATGAACTGGGAGTGGGCTTCAAGATAACGAGCGGACCTGTTCTCGACAAGCCCGGCGACCTGGCAGGAATACTCACGTCGCTGGAGCCGAACGATGTGCTCTTCATCGACGAGATACACAGGCTTTCGCCCGTGGTGGAGGAATATCTGTATTCCGCCATGGAGGACTACCGCATCGACATAATGATAGACAAGGGTCCGTCGGCACGCTCCATACAGATAGACCTGAACCCCTTTACGCTGGTGGGCGCCACGACCCGAAGCGGACTGCTCACGGCGCCTCTGCGCGCACGCTTCGGCATCAACCTGCATCTGGAATATTATGATCCGGAAACGTTGAAGCGCATCATAAAGCGCTCGGCGAGTATCCTCAGGGTGCCTATCGACGATGATGCCGCGATAGAGATTGCGCGACGCTCGCGCGGAACGCCACGTATTGCCAACGCCCTGCTCAGGAGAGTGAGAGACTTCGCCCAGGTGAGAGGGTCGGGAAGGATTGACACCAAGATTTCCCACATCGCCCTGACGGCGCTCAATATCGACCAATACGGTCTGGACGAGATAGACAACAAGATTCTGCTCACCATCATTGATAAGTTCAAGGGCGGTCCGGTGGGCATCACCACCATCGCCACGGCAATCGGTGAGGACTCCGGCACGGTGGAGGAGGTCTATGAGCCTTATCTCATCATGGAGGGCTTCATCAAGCGCACGCCGCGCGGAAGAATGGTGACGGAGCTTGCATACCAGCACTTCGGCAGGAACCCCTATTCGGGCAATATCATGGAGCCCACGCTGTTCTGACATGCGTGACGGCAGGGTAGGGGACAAGGCATGAATTAACCCCCAAACGGTCAACTGCAAGGATGGCCGTTTGGGGGTTAAACTGTTGTCCGGGGTCAGGGATATTATATGATATTAAACTGATGCAGGAATACCAGAAGGATAAGCAGCGGACAGATGATGCGCGCGCAGAACATGTAGATGCCGTAGAATCTGCCGCGCAGAGTGCCCATATTGGTGAATTCGTCGTGTGTGATCTTCTTGGGCATGTACCATCCCACGAAGAGACAGGTGAAGAATCCGCCCAATGGCAGGAGGAAGAGACTCGTGATGGAGTCGAGCCAGTCGAACAGCGTCTTGCCGGCCATGGTCAGGAAATCCCAGTTGCTCAGCGACAGCGAGCACAGCGTGGCCACTACGGCGCATATTGCGGTGATTATCGTCGCTGCCTTCTTGCGGCTCATGTGGCGCTCCTCGTGGAGGTATGCCGTGCCCACTTCATGAAGCGAGATTATCGAGGTGAGCGCTGCAAGGGCGAGCAGGGCGTAGAAGCTCAGGGATATGAGGTAGTTCACTATCGGCATGCTGCCGAAAGCCTGTTCGAAAACGTTGGGCAGCGTGATGAAGATGAGCGACGGACCCGAATCGGGACGGATGCCCACGGAGAATGCCGCAGGGAAGATGATCAGTCCGGCGAGTATCGCCACCACCGTATCGATTACGCTTATCTGTATGGCGCTGTTGGCAAGATTAGTGTCGCGCGAATAGTAGGAGGCGAAGGTGCAGAGGCATCCCATACCGATGCTCAGCGAGAAGAACGCCTGGCCTATGGCGTCGAGGAACACATCCTTCGTCATCTTGGAGAAGTCGGCATTGAACAGGAACTCTATTCCAGCCCACGCATTAGGCAGCATGCAGGCAGCCACGACGATGATGATGAGCAGCAGGAAGAGCGCCGGCATGAGCATCTTGGATGCTTTCTCGATACCATCCTTCACGCCGCGGATGATGATGAAATGCGTTACGCCGAGGAATACGATAGCCCAGAAGACAGGCTTCCAGGGGTTTTTCTCGAACAGTTCGAAATAGCTGGCGAAATACTCGGGACTGCCATGCAGATGACCCACGGCCGAGGCATAGATGTAATGGAAGCACCAGCCGGAGATTACGGCATAGAAGCTCGTCACGATGATGCCCGTAAGCACGCCGGCGTAGCCGATCAGCGCCCATGGCGTCTTGCCGGCAAACTTGCGGAATGCTCTGGCGGAATTGCTCTGCGCACTGCGTCCGACGATGAACTCGCTGATGATGCACGGCACACCGAGCAGGAAGACGCAGAAGATGTAGATAAGGATAAACACTGCACCGCCGTTCTGTCCCGCCATATAGGGGAAACGCCACACGTTGCCTAATCCCACGGCACTGCCCGCCGTGGCGAGGATGATGCCGAGTTTGCTACCGAAACTCGCTCTGTTGTCACTCATAGTCTTAGTCTTTTTTTATTAAAGTTATAATGTTTCTGATAATCGTTGTTTCATAGTATCGGCGTCCGCCTCCGGCAATGGATAATCATTCATCGTTCCATTGATGACCAACCGCTAATCAGTGTTAATTAATCCGTAATCAGTAATAATTAATCATTAATAATCCAATCACCAAACACCAACAGCCGACGCAATGTTGCAAAAGTACAAAATATTCCGTATTTTTGCATGAAACAACAGAATAATTATGAATAAAGCGATGAAAATTGTTTCCCGTTATCCCATTTCCTCGTTTTGCGTGGCATTGATATGGGTATTGTGCTTCTGCACTCCGCCACAGACACCGCTCGACGATGTGCCGCTCATGGACAAATGGACCCACATCGTGATGTATGGCGGCACGTGCTCGATGATATGGATAGAGACGTTGCGGGCGCGCCGCCCGTTTCCCGGAATGTACCGTGTGCTGGTGTATTCATGGCTCTGCCCGATACTCATGAGCGGACTCATCGAACTGCTGCAGGCTTACTGCACCGGCGGCAGACGCAGCGGCGACTGGATGGATTTCCTGGCCAACAGTGTGGGGGCTACTCTGGCGCTGGCCTTGGGATATGGGTTGTATAGATGGAAGGGAAAGTGAAAAATGGGGGATAATCCTTTGTTTTTCGCACAAATTCTCGTAATTTTGCAGAGCTTATGGCGTTTGCGCCCGTTTGGATTCCATGTGTCTCCTTATGGCCCCGCAATTTCCATACGCTGCCATTTGTACTACTAATCAAAAAAACGAAAAATGAAAAAGACAATATCAATATCGACAGTAGCCGTAATGATGCTTGCGGCAATCATCATCACCTCTTGCGGGGGGAAGAAATTCCATGTGGACGGCAATATAACGGAAGCCGCCGACTCCATCCTGTATTTCGAAAACATGAGTCTCGACGGTCCGGTCACAGTGGACTCAGTAAAGCTTTCTGCCGACGGCAGTTTCAGCTTCAGCGACGACGCGCCGTCTGCACCGGAGTTCTATCGTCTGCGCATAGCCGACCAAATTGTGAACCTCTGTGTGGATTCCACCGAAACCATCCATGTCAAGGCGGAATACCCGCACATGTCTACCAACTATGTGGTGGAGGGTTCGGAGCAGTGTGCCACGATAAAGGACCTTGCGCTCAAGCAGATAAACCTGCAGTCGTTTATCATCGGCATAGAGAACAATCTGGCGATAGGCTATGATGCCGCAGAGGATACCATAATGAAGGAGATCGAGAGATATAAGGACTTCATCAAGCGCAACTATATCTACAAGCAGCCTATGAAGGCCTCGTCGTATTTCGCATTGTTCCAGACCATCGGCAACCGGCTGATATTCAACCCGCGCGAGAGCAAGGAGGATATAAAGGCATTCGCCGCCGTGGCCACGAGTTGGGACGTGTATTACCCGAATTCGCTCCGTGGCGAGAATCTCCACAACATCGCCCTCGAAGGAATGAAGAATGTGCGCATCATAGAAAACAAGATAGCGCAGAGCCGTCGCGGCATCGACCCCTCAAAGGTGAACACCGCCAATATTATCGAGATTGCTCTTCGCGACAACCGTGGCAACATGCGCCGGCTGACAGACATGAAGGGCAGCGTGGTGCTGCTCGACTTCCATGTGTTCGGCGCCGAAGGTTCCACACAGCGCATCATGCAGCTCAGGGATATTTACAACAAGTACCACTCCCGCGGACTGGAGATATTCCAGGTTTCGCTTGATCCCGACGAGCATTTCTGGAAGACACAGACTGCCGCCCTGCCTTGGATCTGCGTTCACGACGATGATGCTATGAATTCCAATCTCCTGGTGCAGTATAATGTGCAGCGTCTCCCCACATTCTTCCTCGTGGACAGAAACAATGTGTTGTTCAAGCGCGACAGTCAGATCAAAGACCTCGACAAGGCCATCCAGAGTCTTCTTTGAAATCAGTAGCCAAGATCTGCCCGTTTGTTCAGATTGCAAACTCATTAAAGCATAAAGTAGGGCAGATGGTCGCGGCTTGAATTCATAAAAGGAAGCATTCGTTTTATATGTGGACAAGAAGCTGTTCGGGTATCATATAAAAAGCAATATATATATTATAGAATAATAGGTATGCGCACGTGCGCATACCTATTATTCTATAATACACATCAAATAGTTCTATATAACACAACAATAAGACCGCTGATGTACAGGTTGCCGTCCCCTGATATGCGATCACTCATTCTGTTATGGCATGGTAATATGTGCCATGATGCATAATCGGCATGTATAATTATTTAAGACCGTATTGTCTGCTTTGTCAGTCTTCATTGCCTTTGTCTTGCTTTGGTCGAAAAAAAGCCCGAATTGTCGTCTTTGTTTCATTTCCTTCAAGACCGCTTGATTTATCTCAAGCCTCTGTTTTTCTAACAAGGTGTAAGATTTTGCCCACTAAAATTTACAGTTTTTGTTGTATTTATACCCTTATATTACTATTTTAGTTAAAAAATAGCCCTAATCTTGATTTTTATGTCCTTTTGTTTTGCACGAAAAAGAAATAATACTTAAATTTGCAAAAACGTAACAAAATTATTATTTATTCATTCATTAATTTAGGGAAGAGAGTATTTATGGAAAAAAGACTAACTATGCTGTTGGCCTCCCTGTTCCTCTGCTTTGGAATGGCGTTGGCTCAGACAGAAGTCTCGGGTACCGTGATATCTCAGGAAGATGGCGAACCTGTTATTGGTGCTACCATTATGGTTAAGGGCACCAGCACTGGTACCGTTACTGATATCGACGGTAAGTTCACTCTGAACTCCGCAGCACCTAACCCTGTCATCACGGTTAGGTATCTTGGTATGGAGACTCAGACACTGAAGGGAAAAAAAGGCATGAAGATTATTCTGAAGCCTGAGGATGCACATCAGATCCAGGAGGTCGTTGTGACCGGTATCATGAAACAGGATAAACGTCTGTTTACCGGTGCTACGACGAAGATTGATGCCGACAAGACGAAACTTGATGGTGTTGCCGACCTTACACGTGGACTTGAAGGACGTGTTGCTGGTGTGCAGCTCGAGAACGTTTCCGGTACATTCGGTACGGCTCCTAAAATCCGTGTACGTGGTGCTTCCTCTATCTATGGCTCATCAAGCCCGTTGTGGGTTGTTGACGGTGTGATTATGGAGGATGCTGTAAGCGTTAGCTCGGATGACCTTTCTTCAGGTGATGCCCAGACGCTTATCGCTAATGCAATCGCAGGTCTTAACCCAGATGACATTGAAAGCTTCCAGGTATTGAAGGATGGTTCAGCTACATCTATCTATGGTGCCCGCGCCATGTCAGGTGTGGTTGTCGTAACTACAAAGAAGGGTAAGGCTGGTAAAAGCTCTATCAACTATACAGGTGAGTTCACATACCGCTTGAAGCCAAGCTATAGCAACTACAACATCTCTAACTCTCAGGAGCAGATGGGTATCTATAAGGAAATGGCTGCAAAGGGATGGTTGGAGTTCGCTTCTTTGGCTAACAGCTCGACATCAGGTCTCTATGGTAAGATGTATAATCTTATCAAGACTTACAATGAGTCTAATGGCCAGTTCGGACTTCCTTACACTCAGGCTGCCATGAATGGTTACCTGCAGCAGGCAGAGTTCCGTAACACAGACTGGTTCGACCTCTTGTTCAAGAACAACCTTACACAGAACCATTCTGTGAGCGTTTCTTCTGGTACTGATAAGGCTAACCTCTATGCTTCTGTTTCTGTATTCGATGATCCGGGATGGACCGACCGTAGTGAGGTACAGCGTTACACAGGTGTGATGAACGCTACTTTCAACCTCAGCAAGAAACTGAGCGTAACACTTCGTACTAACGCCAGCTACCGTAAGCAGCAGGCTCCTGGTACATTGAACCAGAGCATTGACCCTGTAAGTGGTGCAGTCAGCCGTGACTTCGATATCAACCCATTCAGCTATGCGTTGAATACATCACGTACTTTGGATGCAAATCAGATTTACACACGTAACTATGCTCCATTCAATATCTTCGATGAGTTGAGCAACAACTACATTGATATCAACGTACACGATATCAAGTTCCAGGGTGAAATTGCATGGAAGCCAATCAAGCACGTTGAGGTTAACCTTCTTGGTGACTACCGTACGATGCGTTCATCACGTGAGCATATCGTAATGAACAAGTCTAACCAGGCTGAGGCTTACCGCGCAGGTGTTGACAATCCTAATATTATGTACAGCAATACTTATCTGTATACAGACCCGGATGTGAAGAATGCACTTCCTGTTTCTGTTATGCCTACAGGTGGTATCAACATTATGGACGAGAACTCTGTGACGCAGCTCGACTTCCGTGGAACTGTTCGTTATGACAATACATGGAACAACACTCATATCTTCAATGCACTTGCTGGTATGGAGGCTAACCGTGCCGACTATGATGCTCGTCACGATGAGGAATATGGTATCGACTATAACAACAGCCGTCTGCAGTCTCTACCTTATGAGTTCTACAAGCAGGCTAAAGAGGAAGGTCTTGAGCGTGTTCAGTATGCCAAGTCATGGAACCGCCGTCTTGCTTACTTCGCTTTCCTGAGCTATTCTTACATGGGTCGCTATACAGCCAGTGTGACTGGCCGTTATGATGGTTCTAACCAGTTGGGCCGTTCTACAAGCTCTCGTTGGTTGCCTACATGGAACATCTCAGGTGCATGGAATGCACATGAGGAAGAGTGGTTCCAGAAGTGGGCCCAGGCTAACAAGAACTGGTTGTCTCACGGTACTCTCCGTCTGAGCTATTCACTCGTAGGTGAGCAGACTACAGCTTCAAATGCTCTCGCAGTATTCCGTTCTGGTATCATGTGGCGTCCACAGGGTGACCAGCAGGAGCAGTACATCTATCTCTCTCAGCTCGCAAACTCAGATTTGACATACGAGAAGAAGAAGGAGTTCAATATTGGTGTTGACCTCGGTTTCCTGAACAACCGTTTGAACTTGTCTTCAGACTTCTACTGGCGTGACAACTACGACCTGATGGGTTATGTCAATACTCCGGGTGCTGGTGGTGAGACTCGTAAGTTCGCTAACGTGGCTTCGATGAGATCTCACGGTCTTGAGGCAACAATCTCTTCACAGAACATCCGCACTAAGGACTTTGACTGGTCTACCGACTTGACATACTCTTATACAAAGACAAAGATTAAGGACGTGCTTTCACAGGCTAACGTTATCGGACTTGTATATAACTCCGGTTCAAATATCCGTAAGGGTTATCCACACCGTTCAATCTTCTCTATTCCATTCGTAGGTCTGAATGACGAGGGTATTCCACAGGTAATCAACGAGAAGGGTGAGGTTACAACAACCGATATCAACTTCCAGGAGTATCAGGCTCTTGACTTCTTGAAATATGAGGGTCCGACTGAGCCGACGATGAATGGTGGTCTCAACAATACATTGAGATACAAGAACTGGCGTCTGAACATCTTCGTTACATATTCGTTCGGTAACAAGATACGTCTCGACCCGACATTCTCTTCAAGCTACTCAGACATGTCTGCTATGCCTAAGGAGTTCAAGAACCGTTGGGTGATGCCAGGTGATGAGAAGATTACAACGATTCCGGCAATTGCCAGTGTGCGCCAGTATTATAACGATACACAGTTGAGCTTTGCTTATAACTCGTATAACTACTCTACAGAGCGTATTGCTGACGGTGGCTTCATCCGCTTGAAGGACGTTTCTTTGACTTACGATGTGCCACGTTCGTTCCTCTCAAAGATAGGTCTCTCTACAGCTGCTATCAAGCTTGACGCAACAAACCTGTGTCTGCTCTATGCTGATGACAAGTTGAATGGTCAGGATCCTGAGTTTGTAAACTCTGGTGGTGTTGCAACTCCATTGTCTAAGCAGTTTACTCTTACAGTTCGTCTTGGTTTGTAATCCGTGCGGACTTAGAAGATATTAAATTTTCAATAATATAGAATTTATATAATGATGAAATCATATAAATATAAAGTACTGACATTGGGTCTGGCTCTTATCGGACTTGCTTCGTGCAGCGACAGCTTCCTTGATAAGGTTCCTGATGAGCGTACCGAAATAGATACAGAAGAAAAGGTTGTTCAGCTTCTCGTATCAGCATATCCGGAGTCCAATCCGGCATGGGTTGGTGAGATTTCTTCTGATAACCTTATAGACAATCAGGCTCCTCACCTTCCGTCTAACCCTAATGACAAGCAGGTAGAGTCTCATTATAACTATAGCTCTTACAATAAGTGGGATGATGAGCTTTTCAGCTTCAAGCCTGCTGAGAATGCCACTTTCAGTGAGATGGATTCTCCTGGTCAACTCTGGGGAGCATACTATAAGTCTATTGCAACAGTAAACCAGGCTCTTGCCAGTATTGACAGGGTTTGTCCTGACGGCAATCTGTCTGCATCAATGAAGGCTGCCAAGGGTGAGGCTCTTCTGCTGAGAGCATATTGCCATTTCCAGCTGGTTAACATCTTTGCCAAGGCATATAAGGATGAAGAGGCAAGCAAGAATGATGTCGGTGTTCCTTATGTGACTGAGATCGAGGATGTCGTAACGAAGAAGTATGACCGTGGCAATGTTGCCGACGTATATACGAAGATCGGCAAGGATCTTGAAGAGGGTCTTGGCTTGGTTAGCGACATTAACTATAAGACAGCTCCAAAGTATCATTTCAATACAAATGCTGCTCATGCTTTTGCTGCTCGCTACTATCTTTTCTCACGTAATTATGAGAAGGTTATCGAGCATGCAAATGAGGTTCTTGGAACAGACTCGACAAGCTTCCAGCGTGTAGTTATGGATCTTTCCAAGTTTGAAGGCTGTGCTACGCTTGCTGACTATGCAAACGTTTGGCATAATCCGGATGCTAAGGGTAACCTGATGTTGGTCGACACATATTCTCTTATGCAGCGTCGTATCTTCGGATACCGTTATTCATACGCCGGTCCTGCTGCAAGTAATGCTTTGATGATCAGAAGTAATCACTCAAGCCTCTGGAGCGGATTCATCTGCCCGGCAATCCTGTTAGTGAACGGTTCATTGTTCAGCAGTTCTTCAAGCGACTATGGATTCTTCAGTTCTAAGGTTGGTGAGCATTTCCAGTATTCTGATAAGGTTTCCGGTATCGGTTACTGTCATCAGATATACCGTGCATTCACAACTAACGAACTTATCCTTGAGCGTGCAGAGGCGTATGCTATGCTTGGCAGATATGCTGATGCTGCTAATGATCTTCGTTGGTATTGGAACTGCCAGCTCAATTCTATGGGCGCAGCAGACTTCAAGATGTATGTAACAGGTAAGTACATCAAGATGATGAAGAACAGCGAGTTTGAAAAGAGAGGCTATTATGCTGTACCGGAAGGTGAGGACGTTGACGTGAATACAAACTGCTTCCGTAATTGGGATTTTACTCAGAGAATGAGTTCTAAGTTTGTTGTTCCGGCCGAGGCAGTTCCTTATATGAATTGTGTAAATGACTTCCGCCGTTTCGAGACAGTATATGATGGTCTGCGCTTCTTCGACCTTAAGCGTTGGGGTATAGACTATACTCACGTAGTTGGCGTGAACAAGCAGCGTATAGAGAATAATTATGACGATGCAATCCGTGCAATTGAGGTTCCATGGGAGGCCCTCTCTGCAGGTATGGATTCTTCTCGTCCGGAGGTAGAGGTAGACAAGAAAGCAGCTAAGGCTACAATGAACCCAAGCAGCTTTATTGTTAAAACAAAATAATGAGGAGGACAAGTAAAATGAAATTTAGTTTAAGAACATTACTTTTCGCTGCTGTTGCAGGATTATCTGTTGGTTTCACTTCTTGTTCAGATGATGATTTCAATGATACCATCTTCAACACTGACCCAAGTCAGGACTATTTGGATAAGACGCAATATACTTTCCCATTGGATACTTTCATAAAGAAAGAATTCCTGGAGCCGTATAATGTCAGGTTCACTTACAAGTTTGATGACAAGGGTTCTGACAAGAACAAGAATCTTACTCCGGCGTCTTATGACAAGTGTGTGGACCTTGCAGTCTTGACCAAGTTCATGTGGTATGATGTATACAAGAAGCTTGCCGGTGAGGAGTTCTTGAAGAAATACAGCCCACGTGTGATAAATCTTACAGGTTCAAAGAACTACAACCCTGCTTCAGGTACTGAGACCCTCGGTGATGCAAGTTCGGGTGTAAAGATTAACCTGTATAATGTAAACAACTTGGATGTAAATGACATTGCAACTCTGAACGAGTACAGTTTCAAGACGATGCACCATGAGTTTGCTCATATCCTTGACCAGACCATTCTTCGTCCTACGGCGTTCAACACTATTTCAAGTAGTGGTTACGATGCTTCAGGTTGGAGTGATGCAGCAGACTCTTTGAAGGCTGGTGCTGGTTTCATAACTCCGTATGCCTCAAGTGCAGTTACTGAGGACTGGGCCGAGTCACTGGCAAATTATGTTACAATGGACTCTCTGAAGTGGGAAGAGAAGCTTGCTTCTGCATCTTACGAATGGGAGGAGATTGACTGTGAGAGCCGTTCTGCTTACAATAAGCTTCTGTCGCCGGATTGCGACCTGGATACAATCGGTTATTTCAAGGAGACAAAGAGCGGTACTAACAACAAGGTTTATCGTCGTAAGTGTCTGCGCAATGGTGATGGAACAGTTGCTCTTGACGAGAATGGAAAGCCGCAGTGGGTTCATGACACTGGTGTAGACGGTAAGTCTGTTATTCTTCGCAAGATTGATTTGGTAAGGACCTATTTGAAGGAGAACTTCAACATTGACCTTGACGAGTTGAGGAAGACTGTTCAGGAACTCACTTATGTTACGGATGAGAACGGTAAGTTCGTAGTAGACCAGTATAACAGAATGGTAAACAGACTCACCTCTGTGCAGCCTTCAGGCAAGACTCTGATAGATGAGTTAAGAGATGAGGTATATAAGTATAAAGCACTTCAATCAGAATAAAGACAGTAACGATTATGAATAAAATATTTTCAATAGCTCTCCTTTGCTCTGCTGCACTGTCTTTCACGGCATGTGTCAATGAGGAGGATGATTTGTTCGACAAGACAGCTGCTGAGCGTCTGAATGAGGCAAGTTCGCTTTATTCTCAGCGTCTTACAGCTTCTCCAAATGGTTGGGCAGTACAGCTCTATCCAACCACTCAGAATGAGGCTCCATACGGAACTGGTTATCTGTTGATGTTCCGCTTCCATGCCAACAAGTCAGTAGATGCTTCCATGAATAATCTTCTTTCAAATGGAAAATATCTCAGTGCAACTTCAAGTTGGGATGTGATAACGGACAATGGTCCGGTATTGTCATTCGACACATACAATCCTGTTGTACATGCATTCTCTGATCCGGAGGATGTTCCTCAGACAGGTGACAGGGACAATACTATCGACGAGACCGGTACCGGTATTGGCGGCGACTTTGAGTTTATCATTGTTGATGCTCCGGAGGATGCCTCTTATATGATGTTGAAGGGTAAGAAGCGTGGTACCTATAACCTTCTTACTCCAGTAGAAGAGGGTGTTGACTTCGAGGCTTATCTTTCGGATGTAAAGAGCTTCCAGTCCAAGATGTTCCCATCCACACAGCCTTCATTTGATGTGCTTCACATAGGCGGCGACCGATACAGGATGATTGATTATGCCGGTGGTGTGCCTAACATTTATCCTTATGATGGAGATGCTGTTATGGACCAGACTTTCAATCCGTTCCTTATCACGAAGCGTGGTGATGACTATTATCTTCGTTTCCGTGATGCCAAGACCTACGGTGATTATACGGTTCAGGACTTCAAGTATGACAAGGAGAAGGACATCTTCCAGAGTGTAGACAATGCAGATTGCTATATTGATGGTGACGAGCCGCTTCGTTTCTTCAACCAGCGTATCTCTGTAGACAAGAGAAGACTTTCGGTAAGTGTCAAGGCTCCTGGAGTATCAGACAAGGTTGCTGAATGCATGTCATCTATTTCCAATGAGTTCAAGAGTATTAACAAGAAATATGCTTTGAAGGCAATGTTCTTGTATTACGATAATTCTGTAGAGAAATATTATCTGAGGGTTCAGTACGGTTCAGATAACTTTGCAGAGTATGAATTCGCATATTCTGAGAATGAAGGCAATGCTAAGTTTGAATACGTCCAGCCGAAATCTGATTCAGATGCTAACGTGCTTTCAGGTATTCCAAGTCTGAGTACATTCATCCAGAATCTTTCAAACCAGTTTGTCGTTTCTGCTGTAGACACTAAGTTTGATATGTCAAATCTGAAATTTGTTTCTACTGCTGATGCAGCTTGGTGGTTCAATATGACATTGTAATAAATTTATTAATATTTTAAATTCGTAATTATGAAAAAGGCATTACTTTTATCTGCTGCTGCAATGTTTTCTGTAGCAGGTTTCGCCCAGAATGCTCCATATTCAATGGATGCAAAGGTGAAGAATCCTTTGGTAAACTCACTTAAGGTGAGCGAAGGAATCGGTATGTATGTGAATAAAGGTAAAGGTGCGAAGGCTCCTGCACGTTCAGTTACCACAGGAACTTATTTCAATCACCCTACAGGAACATTCTATGTTGGTTGGGGTCTTGATGGATATGGTTCTGTCCTCACACAGCTGATGACTCCTATGAATACTCCGATTGTATTCGAGAACAAGTCAAATAAGGCTTACTTCAGAGATTTCCATGGAAATGCAGTGTCGGAAGCTGGTGGCAATTATACATTCAGTACCAATATGGGTATCCCACAGTTTGCTCCGATTCTGATCAATCAGCGTGACTCTTTCTGTGTTGGAACAAACAACATCTACTCAATGGGTTTGGCTGACGGTGATTCCCGTTTCGATGATTTCCTGGATTTGGAGTATGGTCTGAACTGGGGATATGTCGGTCCTAACGAGAAGAGCGTTCTGTATCCTATCGATGACCACTCAGGAGAATACGTCAACGATAAGCTTTATTCTAATGTGAACTCTCTTTCTGGTATCACTTCTACAAACTATCTTTTCGGAAATGGAAAGGTTATCGTAAATAACGAAGAGCGTGGTACAATCAGTGGCGTTTCACAGTATTTCGGAACAACAGCTGCTCCTCTTTGTATAAATGAGATCGTATTCACAGGTTTCTCTAAGTCTCAGCCTCTTGCAAAGGATGTAAAGCTTACGGCATACATTACAGACGCTTCTTTTGACAGTTGGAGCAATGGTGATGTTCTTGTTATGCCAGGTGATAATATACTTGCAACCCTGACATGTGAGGCTGGTGATACAACAGATTTCGCTACAAAGCAGCAGATCGGTTCTTATTTCAGGGCTTCTGACGGTTCTATCCATTTCACAAAGAAGGTTAAGGACGGATTCGGTAATACAACATCTGAGCCGGTTATCCTTCCTGCAGGTACAGAGTTCTGTATTTATGTTACAGGTCTTGAGCAGGACGGTGTTGACTTCGGTGGTTTCGGTATGACTCCTCCAGCAGAGGATCTTGATTCGAGATTCATGGGTCTCATACTCTATAAGAAGAAGGATAACCCAGATGAGATGGGTATGACAGCTTATGCTGGCAACCTTTCTACAAAGATTGGTATCGTTGGTATGTATGACGGCGTAGATGCAGCTTACCAACCTGGCTTCTATGGCTTCGAGGATCCGGATTTGTTCTATAACGTTGTACGCGTAACAGGAACAGGTACCAACACTGTAACTCTTACAGACGATGCTCGTGGCAATGCGTTTGATTCTGCTCCAGTAGAGGGTGCTGACGGTTATCCATGCGCTCCTTTCTACACTGTAAATCCATTCTTTGCTACAGATAGCGAGGGTAATATTGATGAGGAAGCTCCAAACTATGAGGTAGAAACTCCAGAGTGGCTTTCTTGGTCAATCGGTGACCTCTATACAGATGCCAAGGGCGACAATTATGCTCACTTCTATGGAATGTCTTTCCAGGCAGATGCACTTCCTGAGGGTGTAACAGGTCGTCAAGGCGAGGTTAAGATCAAAGGTAAGGGCGTTGAGACAACAATCTACGTTCTTCAGGGTGATGCAACTCTTGACGTAAACAATGCTGTTGCTGACAAGCTCGTTAAGAAGAGCGGCAAGATGTTCAACATCGCCGGTCAGGAAGTTGGCAAGAACTTCAAGGGTATCGTTGTTAAGGACGGCAAGAAGCTTCTCAACAAGTAAACTCTTATCAGAGCAATAATCCTTCCGGCATACATGCTGTGATGGATTGACAATATCAGGCGCTGCAACTCAATGGTTTGGGTTGCAGCGCTTTTTCGTATTCGCATTTGTGGTGGCAAAGCAGGAATATACCTTGTAAAGAGCGGTAAAAACACTGAAAAAACAGATAAAATCTAAAACAATGATAAATATTTGCCATAAAAGATTGGTAGTAAGCTAAATGTTCGTATATTTGCAATGTGTATTTATGATATAATGAAAAGCATTCGTTTTTTTGTAAATTTTAATTTTAGAAATATGAAAAAGACTTTAGCAATGGCAGCGTTGGCATTGGCTGTAAGCATGTCTGCCCATGCGGTGCGCGCTATCCACAAGTTGTTCCCGATGAAGCAAAGTGACGGAACGACAGTAATGCTCTACAAGAACGGTGACGGTTATCTTGCGTATTACACCACGCCGGATGATCAGGTAGTAGTGCCGGATGAAAACGGTGCTCTGTATTATGCTGTAGTAAAGGATGGCAGACTGTCTGCATCATCCATACTTGTGCATGACATTGCAGACCGTACAGAACGTGAGAAGGCATTTGTACTTCAGAATACCCTCAAACCGGCAGATGCTGCAGAGATAGAGTACAGCAGGACTGACAGCCCTGCAAGACGCTCAATATCCAGAGCCATCGGCTCATCGAGCGCAGACGGACTCGGTACGTATGGTCAGAGCGGACTCGGTGCGATACCTTCTGTAGGCAAGCACACCATACCTGTCATAATGGTAGAGTTCTCGGATGTCAAGTTTCAGGCATCTACGACAATAGAGAAGTATAAGCGCTACTTTAATGCTGAAGGCTATGCAGAAGACAGTCCGTATCAGGTAGGTTCGGTGAGAGATTATTTTCTGGCACAGAGCCGTGGAATGTTTGACCCTACGTTTGATATCGTAGCCAAGGTTACTCTTCCTAATTCCTACAAGCAATATGGAGCCAATGGTTCAGGCGGCGGTCATGATGTCGGCGTGTTGGCAATGGTCAAGGAGGCAATCCGCGATGCCATCAGCCAGGGAGTGGATTTCAGCAAATATGAAGAGAAATACAAGATTCCTAATGTAATTGTCCTGTATGCCGGTTATGGTGAGGCAACGAGCAGCGACCCTAACACCATCTGGCCTCATGAGCGCGACTTGGGTGTAAGTACAGGAGCTGTAGATGAATATATCTTTGGTTCATATTTCGTAGGTAATGAGCTGAACGGTTCAACCGGAAAAGAAGTAATGGGTATGGGCGTGATGGTTCATGAGTTGGGTCATGCGCTTGGTCTGCCTGACTTCTATGATCCTACATATTCTTACAGGAATGATTCTCCAATGGGCAGCTGGTCTGTCATGGATACAGGTCCATATGCAAGAGGCTCATATGCTCCGGTGGGTTATAATGCATACGAGCGCAGCTATATGGGTTGGCTCAAGATACCAGAGCTTAGTGATGCAGCGTCAGTATCTCTCACAGATGTAAATGATGCAGAGGGTGATTTCGCAGTATTGTACCGCAATCCTTCAAATGCCAACGAATATTACATTATGGAGAACCGTCAGGCAGGCACCTGGTATCCGAAAGAGTTCGGTACAGGTCTTCTTGTTACGCGTTTCGCTTACGACAGGGCCAAGTGGTCGTCCAATGCGGCAAATGTGGTACAGAACAAGAAACGCGCCATGGTGGTTACAGCAGGCGGCAGAGCCCTCGGTAATGACGCCAAACCGGCCGACCTCTTCGGAAATGGCGTGAACAATATAACAAGCTTCAATTGGCTTGAGGGCGGAAGCACCACGGATGCCCCAATCTATAAGATATTGAAGACTGCTGACGGTATCGTGACATTCAATTTCAAGGACCGTGACCTGGCTCCGGCTTATATCGCAGACAATGGCGAACCATTCGTCCGTGTAGATGATGTAAGCACTCTTGCACCCAATGACATGGTGATACTGGTAAGCAAGGATGACAATGTGGCTATGTCGGTAGATGCCCAGGGCGACTATCGTGGAGCAACTTCAGTTAAGATTCTTGGCGACAATGTATTGAGCAATGATGCCGTAATGGTGATGAAGCTTTTGCAGACAGATTCGGGCGACTGGGGCTTTTTGTATGATAAGAGCTATCTGAGCATGACAAAGACTGGATTGAAGCTTACGACCAAGGCCGATGCCAACTGTATGACAAAGATTTCCATTGCCGATGGTAATGCTTCAATTACATTCTCCGGTACATCCACTCCGAGATACCTCTCTTACAGCAAGGATGCAGTAGGTTTCTCAAGCTTTACGGAGGCAAAGGGTAATTTCCAGATCTACCGCAAGACAGATGCCCTTAGCATCAATGGCGTTACGACCACAGGCGTGAAGAAGGACGGCAGAGTGTTCAATCTGGCCGGACAGCAGGTGGGCGATGACTATAAGGGAATCGTGATTGTAAATGGAAAGAAGATTGTGAGGAAGTAATACGCTTCTCATATTTATTTGATTTAAGATTTGACGCGGCTCTGTGAAGGGCCGCGTTTTTTCGTCACCCCCAAACAGGTCATCAGGGCGTTTATAATGACTGGTTGGGGGTAAAGGCATAGACAGGGAATAAGAATCCGGCTTATAGGTAGTGAGTAAAGCTGTTTTTTGCGGGTTAAATATTGATTGTAGACGTCACTGTAAAGACTTTAGAATAATAGTACCAGAAAAGTCCAGCTGTCTGGTACCAAGAGTCCAGCTATCTGGTACCAAGAGTTCAGCATAGGTATACCGACAGTATATCATAGCTATACTCCCGGTAAACCATAGCTTAGCTCGCGCCCTGCCCGTTGAATCTCCGGCGATAAGCAGGGCGCTTCCAACCGGGAAGGTGAGGAAGTGAGAGTAGAAACGAATAAGATTGGGATAGTGGGCGGTATCGAGTAGAGGTGACGACGGAAATTGGGCATTGTGGCGGTTTTTTGGTTGATTGTGGCAGATATTCGTGTTTTGCGCTTGCCCAATCGGGGAAATGTATTAATTTTGTGAGGTAAACGGAAAAGAGGACAATAGATATGTATGATAATATTGAAGTGATCACGGTGGCTTCCACCAAGCAGAAATATCAGGGACCGTCAATCGGCGACGACCTGCTGCTGTTCCCGGAGTTCGGCGATTTGCCTATGGAGTATGATGTGGCGCGCCGTATGGGCTGCATCCTTGTGGGCTTGTGCCTGCGGGGCGAGGCTCGCTATACGGTTGATACGGAGGAGCGTGTGGTGAAACCCAATGACGTGATTATCATCAGCGAGGGTCAGGTGGTAAACCATAGCTGGCTGAGTGATGACTTGAGCGGCGTTGCCATAATGATGTCGGAGAATTTCTTCAATGGTGTGATGCAGGGCGTGCATGACCTTTCGTCGCTTTTCCTTTTCTCGCGCAGTCATCCTGTGTTCGGACTGAAGGCTGACGAGGCAGACAATATTCTTACTTATTATGACATGATCCAGCAGAAGGTGGAGATGACTGACCATAATTTCCGCAGTGATGTGGCGCGCTCGCTGATGGCTGCCATGATTTACGACATCAGCCATGTGATGTATGGCGTGCAGCAAAGTTCAACGAAGAAGCAGACGCGTGCGGAGGCTATCTTCACGGAGTTCATCCGCCTTGTGGAGCAGAATTTCCGTTCGGAGCGCCGTGTGGGTTGGTATGGCGAGCAGATGTGCATCACGTCGAAGTATCTCTCGGAGACGGTGAAGTCGGTGAGCCACCGTTCGCCCAACGAGTGGATTGACAAGTATGTTACGCTTGAGCTTCGTGTGCTGCTCCAGAATACGTCGAAGAGTATCAAGGAGATTGCCAAGGAGCTTAATTTCCCCAACCAGTCGTTCCTTGGCAAGTATTTCAAGGAGCATGTGGGTATCTCGCCTTCGAGATACAGGAAGGATTGAGGGTTCTTTCTCTCATCCTGTCACGGATTGTTGCTTTGTATGGTTTTTCTCTTACAGTTCCTGCTTCAGGAATTCTTCTGCCACGGCTTCGAGCTCTTTGTACCATTCTTCGCCGAAGCGCCTCGTGAGCGGACCTTTCAGGAATTTGTATATGGGGAGGTCGAGCTCGCGGCCTTTCTTCACAGCGTCGCGGCATACGTCCCAGCGGTGGTAGTTCAGTCCGGTGAGCCCGTTGCCGAGCTGCTTTTCGCGTATGGGGTATAGTGCGCAGCTGATGGGCTTGCAGAAGTCTGTGAGCCTGTGTGCGCGCCATGCTTTCTCGAGGGCGCATAGGCAGCATCCGTTATCGTAGCAGGTGAAGACGCAGTCTTTTCCGCCTACGATGCTTGTCACGAGGTCTCCGTCGCGGTCGGCGTAGGCCACTCCTTGCTTGTCTATTACGGCTTGTGCCTGGGCGGAGAGGTCGTTCCACACGGTGTCCACGGCGTTTTCTATCTGTGCTGTTTCGTCGAGCGTGACGGGTGCTCCGGCGTCGCCTTCCACGCAGCAGATGCCGTGGCAGGCGTCGAGGTCGCAGCAGAAGCGCTCGGTTATGATGTCGGGCGAGAGGAGTACGTCGCCGACTTGAAGTATGGGGAGGTAGGGGGTTGGCATGATAAGTTCCTTTAATTTAGAAATGTGACGTATTGCCCTTTACCAGTTTATCGGGGTGATGTTGTGCTGCTTCAGGTATTCGTTGCAGCGGGAGAAGTGGTGGTTGCCGAACCATCCGCCGCGGTTGGCAGAGAGGGGCGATGGGTGCACGGACTGGAGCACGAGGTGCTTCCCCTGGTCTATGAGCGGTGCCTTGCTTCTGGCGTAGCCGCCCCAGAGAATGAATACGAGGTTCTGGCGGTCGGCGCTGAGGGCCTTTATCGCGGCGTCGGTGAACTGCTCCCATCCTTTGCGCTGGTGGCTGGCAGCCTGGTGTGCCCTCACGGTGAGCGTGGCGTTGAGCAGCAGCACTCCCTGCTCGGCCCAACGTGTCAGGTTGCCTGTCGTGGGGATTGGTGTGCCCAGGTCAAGCTGTATCTCCTTGAAAATGTTCTGCAGTGAGGGCGGGAACGGCACTCCGTCGCATACGGAGAAGCTGAGCCCGTGGGCCTGGCCCGGCTCGTGGTACGGGTCCTGGCCGATGATTACCACCTTCACGTCGTCGAACGGACAGAGGTTGAAGGCGTTGAATATCTGGCTGCCTGGCGGGAAACAGGTGTGGTGGAGGTATTCCTCCCTGACGAAATTTGTCAGGTCGACGAAGTATTGCTTCTGGAATTCCCCACCGATGTGCTGTTTCCATGAGGATTCAATCTTTACGTCCATAGTGGGTCTGTTTTCTTTGATTCGTAGGATTATATACGACAAAGGTACGAATAATTTCCGCATCCGCCTATGCCGCAGGCTAAAAAACCGCCACATAGTTGCTCTGGCTCGGATATTTTTTGTAGATTTGCATCTATATTCAGCAATGACAAGAGAAAACCTGCCTCATGGCAATCGAAAAAAACAGAAACAAGATGAAGAGAATATTATCAGCAATGCTCCTTGTGCTTGCCCTTGCGGCGGGCATCGTGAACGCTCAGGAGGACAAGGACCATAATTTCAAGGTATCGAAGAACATCGAGGTGTTCAACAACATCTACCGCTATCTCGACATGATTTACGTGGATACGCTGGATGCCGACGAGGTGATAGGCAGCGGCATCAAGGGAATGCTCCGCTCGCTCGACCCGTATACGGAGTATTATCCCGAGAAGGAGGTGAAACGCCTGAAGAACATGCTCACGGGCAAGTATGTGGGCATCGGTGCCGTGATACGCCAGAATATGAAATTGGGCAGGGTGGTGATCGACGAACCGTATGAGGGCAGTCCGGCGGCGGAAGCCGGGCTGAAGAAGGGCGATATCATCCTGAGCATTAACGACACGGTGATGACGGACAAGAACACGGCGTTCGTCAGTTCCCATCTGCGCGGCGACCCAGGCACCACGTTTCTCCTGAAGATAAAGCGCCCCTCCACGGGCAAGACGATGCAGATGCGCATCACGCGCCGCGCCATCACGCTGCCCTATCTGCCGTATTACGGACTGCGCCCCGACAGCATCGGGTATATCAACCTGAACAGTTTCACGGACGGATGCTCCAAGGATGTGCGCCGCGCGTTCATCGACCTGAAGCACAGGGGGATGAAGGGCCTCGTGTTCGACCTGCGCGGCAATGGCGGCGGTTCGGTGAGCGAGGCCGTGAAGATAGTCAACATGTTCGTGCCGAAGGACATCACGCTGGTAAGGACCCGCGGCAAGATGAAGCGCATGAACAGCGACTACAAGACCACCGTGGAGCCTATAGACACGGTGATGCCCATCGTGGTGATGGTGAACGGGGAGACGGCATCCGCCAGCGAGATAACGTCGGGCGGAATGCAGGACCTCGACCGTGCCGTGGTGCTCGGCACCAGGACCTACGGCAAGGGCCTCGTACAGGTTCCCGTGGACCTGCCCTACAACGGGCAGCTGAAGCTAACCACCGGAAAGTATTATATCCCCAGCAACCGTTGCATCCAGGCAATAAACTACAGGCACGCCCGCGGTGGATACACGGAGCATATACCAGACAGCCTGACCAAGGAGTTCCGCACGCGCAACGGCCGTATCGTGCGCGACGGCGGCGGCATCAAGCCCGACATCGAGGTAAAGCCCGACTCGCTGCCCAACATCGCCTACTATCTGAGCGTGAGCGGACTCGACTCCACAGAGGTGATGCTCGACTATGAGATAGACTACATAGCCAAGCATCCCACGATAGCTCCGGCCGGCGAGTTCCGCATCACCGATGAGGAATACGCCGAATTCAAGCAGCGCGTCATCGACAGCGGCTTCAAATACGACGCCGAGAGCGGCAAGGAGCTCGACCGCCTGAAGAAGATAGCCCAGTTCGAGGGCTATTACGACGATGCCAAACCCGAGTTCGATGCCCTGGAGAAGCGCCTGAAGCACAATCTTGCCAAGGACCTGGACCGCAACAAGCAGCTCATCAAACAGATACTCCAGGCCGACATCGTGGCGGCATACTACTATCAGGCAGGGGCGATAGAAAACAACCTCAACACAGACAACCAGATGCGCGAGGCTTGCCGGCTGCTCAACGATTTGCAGGAATACCGAAAATTGCTGGCACCGCAGAAGTAGAGATAATATGAACTTAAAAATGAAGGATTATGGAAATTACAAAAGAAAAAGCAATTGACAATATCAAAAAAGCTTTGCAACATAAAAAAGAAGCCTTGAAGCGTACGGAGGAGCAGTGGAAGAAAGAAGGTATTGAAGGAAAAGTCGTTTTTGTATGATAAAATTTTCGTTAGCCAAGCTGCAGCAGAATTCTCCGTATGAACTCTTTTATTCAGATGGGGATTTCTCTTTCGTTACAGATAATGGTTTGCATTATAGCGTGAGCTTTTCCGAAGAGAGTTCATTGGGAAATTGTGATACTTATCAACTTATAATCAGAAGAATTGACAAGGATTATAACGGGTATGACAGTAAAGTTGAAAAAACAATATTGTCCATCGTCAATGAGTTTTTCAGGTCTAATCTTTATGTCCTGTTATATATTTGTGATACAAGTGATCATAGAGAAGGTGTGCGTAATAGATTGTTCTTGAATTGGTTTGACAGAAATGCAGAACCCGGTGCGTTTGTCATTAGAACAGCAAATGCCAAAGTTGAGAATGAGGAAATATATGCAGCAATAATAGTGGATAGACGAAACCCAAAGCTGAATGATGTGTTGACAGAGTTTGCTGCAATGGCAGATGTGTTGTCCGCAGACAAATAAAAACAGACAAATAATTGCCACGTTTTAAAATCTTTATTATCTTTGCAAAAACAGACGCCGGCAGCAGACGCTCCGCATGAGAGTGGCGCCACTGCCATAAAAACAAGAACATTATGCAGACAAAAAACCATTTGTCGGTTCTGGTACACAACCAGGCAAAGAAATACGGTGACCGCGAAGCCCTAATCTACAAGGACTTCGGCGGCAAGACATGGAAATCATATTCATGGAACCAGTTCTCGCAGAAGGTCAAGACGGTGTCGAACGCATTACTCAACCTCGGCGTGAAACCGCAGGAGAACATCGGAGTCTTCTCGCAGAACTCGGTGCAATACATATTCAGCGACTTCGGAGCATGGGGCGTGCGCGCCGTTACCATCCCGTTCTACGCCACGAGCAGCGAGCAGCAGATACAGTTCATGATAAACGACGCCAAGGTGAGGTTCCTCTTCGTAGGCGAGCAGGAGCAGTATGACAAGGCACACCGCACACTCGCCCATTGCCCCACGCTGGAGCGCATCATCGTGTTTGACAACAGCGTGAAGATAGACCCCAACGACCCCAATGCCATATACTTCGACGAATTCATGAAGCTCGGCGAGAACCTGCCGCGCCAGACCGAAGTGGAATCACTCTACAAGCAGGCAAACCTCGACGACCTCGCCAATATCCTCTATACCAGCGGAACCACGGGCGACAGCAAGGGAGTGATGCTCTCACATCTGCAGTATAAGGCGGCGCTGGAGGCAAACCACAGGGCAGTACACGTGACGGAAAAAGACCGCGTCATGAATTTCCTGCCCTACGCCCATATCTTCGAGAAGGGATGGACCCTGCTCTGCCTCTCCGAGGGCGCCACGCTGATTGTGAACACCGACCCGAAGGAAGTGCAGAAGTCCATGCGTGAGACCCATCCCACAAGCATGTGCGCCGTGCCGCGCTTCTGGGAGAAGGTATACACCGGAGTGCAGGAGAAGATAGACAATGCCAGCACCGTGCAGCGCAAGCTCTTCCGCCATGCGCTCGCCGTGGGCAGGAAGCACAACATAGAATACCTGAGCCGGGGCAAGCGCCCGCCGCTCGCCCTGCATCTGGAATATGAGATGTACGACAAGACACTGTTCAGCCTCGTGCGCAAGGAGCTCGGACTGGAGAAGACCAACATCTTCCCGACGGCAGGTGCCACGGTATCCGCCCACGTGGAGGAATTCGTACACTCCATCGGCCTCAAAATGGTGGTGGGCTACGGACTTACCGAGAGCCTCGCCACGGTCAGCTGCGACCGCGTAGGCGAACAGCCGTACACCATCGGCTCCGTGGGCCGTCCGATACACAACATCGAGATAAAGATAAGCGACGAAGGCGAGGTATGCCTCAAGGGCGACACCATAACCAAGGGCTACTACAACCGTCCCGACATCACCGCGGAGAGCTTCGACGAAGAAGGATTCTTCAAGACCGGCGACAGCGGATACATCAAGGACGGTGAGCTCTTCCTGAAAGACCGTATCAAGGACCTCTTCAAGACCTCCAACGGCAAATACATCGCCCCGCAGATGATAGAGGCAAAGCTCCTCGTGGACAAGTTCATCGACCAGATTGTCATCATCGCCGACCAGCGCAAGTTCGTCTCCGCCCTCATCATCCCCGAATACAAGTTGCTCGAGGAATACGCCCGTGAGCACGGCATACAGTTTGCCGGCCGCGAAGACCTCTGTGGCAACGCCCTCATCCACAAGATGATAATGGAGCGCATCGAAACACTGCAGCAGCAGCTCGCCCATTATGAGCAGATCAAGCGCTTCACGCTGCTGCCCAATCCGTTCACGATGGAAAGCGGCGAGCTGACAAACACGCTCAAGATGAGAAGAAAAGTAATAAACGAACACTATAAAAAAGAGATTGAGGCAATGTATGCGGAATGACGTTTCCACACTCCTCACTCCACACTACACACTCAATAAAATGATTACTCAAGATCAACTGAAAGACGTGCTCGAGCGCGCCGACGCCCTGCACAGATACCTGGATATAGACAAGAAGAAAGTAGAGTTCGAAGAAGAACAGCTCCGCACACAGGCACCCGACTTCTGGGACGACCCCAAGAGGGCACAGGAACAGATGAAGAAGGTGAAAGGCATCGAGAAATGGATTACCGGATACAAGGAAGTCCGCACGTATGCCGACGAGCTGCAGCTCGCCTTCGACTTCTACCATGACGACATGGTGACCGAAGAAGAAGTGGACGAAGACTACGCCAAGGCCATCACCGCCATAGAAGACCTGGAGCTGAAGAACATGCTGCGCCAGAAGGAAGACCCGATGGACTGCGTGCTGAAGATAAACTCCGGAGCCGGCGGCACCGAGAGCCAGGACTGGGCGTCGATGCTCATGCGAATGTATATGCGCTGGGCGGAGTCCCACGGCCACAAGGTGACCATAAGCGACCTGCAGGAAGGCGACGAGGCCGGAATAAAGAGCGTGACGATGGAAATAGAAGGCGGCGAATACGCCTACGGATACCTGAAGAGCGAGAACGGAGTGCACCGCCTCGTCAGGGTGTCGCCCTTCAACGCCCAGGGCAAGCGTATGACAAGCTTCGCCAGCGTCTTCGTCTCGCCCCTCGTGGATGACACCATCGAGGTATACGTAGACCCGTCGAAAGTGAGCTGGGACCTCTTCCGAAGCGGAGGCGCCGGCGGACAGAACGTGAACAAGGTGGAGACCGGAGTGCGACTGCGCTACCAGTATACCGACCCCGACACGGGCGAAGAGGAAGAAATCCTCATCGAGAACACCGAGAGCCGCAAGCAGCTCGAGAACCGCAACAATGCCATGCGACTCCTCAAATCGCAGCTCTACGACCGCGCCATGAAGAAGCGCCTCGAAGCACAGGCAAAGATTGAGGCCGGCAAGAAGAAGATAGAGTGGGGCAGCCAGATAAGGAGCTACGTCTTCGACGACCGCCGTGTGAAAGACCACCGCACCAACTATCAGACCTCTGATGTGGACGGAGTGATGGACGGAAAGATTGATGGTTTCATCAAGGCATATCTCATGGAGTTCCCCGTGAGCGATGAGGAGTAGGCCCGCAAGCAGACAAGGCCAATCCCCTCGTCAACTTGCCGACTCGTCAACTCAAATAACATAACAATTAAAAACATTAATACTATGAGTCAAAAAGGAAAGGCACGCCGCGAGCGCTATCAGGAGCAGCAGGCGAAAAAAGGAGCAAAAGTGTTCAACTGGATTCTCGCCCTGTTGGTGGTGGGAGCCATAATATTCATTGCTGTTTCAGCATTACAGGGTTAACACTAAGAAAAGGAAATACAGGAAATGAGCGGACTGGAAATAGAAAGAAAGTTCCTCGTACATAAACGTGACGACGAATACAAGCGTGAAGCGTATTCGTCGTCGCGCATTAAACAGGGATACATCTGCAGCGCGCGCGGCAAGACCGTGCGTGTACGCATACGCGACAATAAAGGATACCTCACGATAAAGGGTCCCTCGACCCATGGCGGCATGACGCGTTATGAATTCGAGAAAGAGATAACCCTCGACGAGGCCGAGCATCTGATGGCAATCTGCGAACCGGGCATCATCGACAAGACCCGCTATCTCGTGAAGAGCGGCAGCCACACCTTTGAGGTGGACGAGTTCTATGGAGACAACGCAGGGCTCGTGATGGCCGAAGTGGAGCTCTCGGGCGAAGACGAGCCATACGAGAAACCATCGTTCATTGCACAGGAAGTGACGGGCGACCGCCGCTTCTACAACTCCAGTCTGCGCCAGCTGCCCTTCGTGGTATGGAAGAACCAGTTGCCCGAAGAATTCCGATAGAAAGCAGACAGTATGAAGACAAACGGAATGTTCTATTTCCACAAGAACGACCGCATGGTAGTATGCTTCCTTGTGGCCGTGGCAGCCGTCATCATTGGTGTTATATACCTGATTGACGACAAGAGCAGCATCTGCACCAAAGACATGAATGCCGCTTCCACCGCAGAAAAAGGCGGAGGAAACGGCATTTATTCTTCCGCCAAACGAGCGGACGACACCTTCGGCAGCGGAGAAAACAAGGCAGAACCCTTCCCCTTCGACCCCAACACCGCCGATGTGGCCACGCTGCAGCGGCTCGGTCTGCCGGCATGGATGGTGAGGAATATCTTCAGATACCGCGAGGCGGGAGGCGTGTTCCGCCAGCGGGAAGACTTCGCCCGAGTGTACGGACTGACCAAGAAACAATACGAAACCCTCGCCCCGTTTATCCGCATCAGCGACGACTACAGGCCGGCGTCAGATTTCTACGCCCCGTCCCCGTCGTCCGCCGCCAGTCATAGAACCGGGGGCGCGGAAGGAAAAGCCTATACGGCCCGCGACACGATGCTCTATCCCATAAAGCTCCGTCCGGGCGAACATATCGACATAAATACCGCCGACACCACGCAGCTGAAGAAGATACCGGGCATCGGCAGCGCATACGCACGTGCCGTGGTGAGACGGCGCGAGAAGATAGGCGGATTCTATTCCAAAGACCAGCTCGCCGAAATCGACGGCTTCCCCCAGGAGGCGATGCCCTATGTGAAGGTAAGTGCGGGGAAGGTGAGGAAGCTCAACCTCAACAGGCTGACATATGCCCAACTGCGCCAGCACCCGTATCTCAATTATTATCAGGCGCGCGATATCGTGGACTACCGCCGTCTGCGCGGACCGTTGAAATCGCTTGCCGACCTGCGCCTGCTCAAGTCGTTCACGCCTGCCGACATGGAGCGGCTGAAGCCCTATGTCGAGTTCTGAACATTGCAAAAACATTAAAAAAGCGAAATTTCTCACCTTATATAATATAAAATGTGAAAGTTTTTCTTACTTTTGCCGCCAAAATAAAAAATCCCAGGCAGCCGGCCGCTGCCTCACAATGTAAATAGACACAAGATATGCAAGAAAATCTGGTAATCGTAGAGAGCCCCGCAAAGGCTAAGACAATTGAAAAATTCCTGGGCAAGGACTATAAGGTGATGTCGAGCTACGGACACATCCGCGACTTGAAGAAGAAGGAAATCAGCATCGACCTGAAGACCCTTGACCCCGATTACGAAATACCCGACGAGAAGAAGAAGCTCGTAAGCGAACTCAAGTCAAACGCAAAGAAAGCCAAGAAAGTATGGCTCGCATCCGATGAGGACCGCGAGGGAGAGGCTATATCATGGCACCTCTGTGAGGTGCTCGGACTGGACGAGAAGAACACTAACAGAATCGTGTTCCACGAAATCACGAAGCCCGCAATCCTTGAAGCAATAGAGAACCCGAGGTACCTGAACATGGACCTCGTGAATGCGCAGCAGGCACGCCGCGTGCTCGACCGCTTGGTGGGATTCAAGCTCTCACCGATACTCTGGCGCAAGGTGAAGCCGGCACTCTCGGCAGGACGCGTGCAGAGCGTTGCCGTAAGACTTATTGTGGAGCGCGAGCGCGAGATACAGGCATTCAAGTCGGAGCCGTACTACAGGGTGAACGCCGTGTTCTACATTACCGGAGCCGACGGCAAGAAAGCCGAACTCAGGGCAGAGCTCGACACACGGTTCCCCACACACGAGGCAGCTCTCGCCTTCCTGGAGAAATGCAAGACGGCAAGCTTCAGCGTGGACGACGTGCAGAAAAAGCCGTTGCGCCGCACGCCGGCACCGCCATTCACCACATCTACACTGCAGCAGGAAGCCGCAAGGAAGCTCGGATTCACCGTGTCGCAGACCATGATGCTGGCGCAGCACCTCTATGAGAACGGAAAGATAACCTACATGCGTACCGACTCCGTGAACCTCTCGTCGCTCTGCCTCAATGCTTCAAAGGAAGAAATCATAAAGACATGGGGCGAGGAATACCATAAGTTCAGACAATACCACACCAGCTCGAAGGGAGCGCAGGAGGCACACGAGGCCATCCGCCCGACATACATGGAGAATAAGACCATCGAGGGCACCGCACAGGAGCGCCGCCTCTACGAACTGATATGGAAGCGCACGGCAGCCTGCCAGATGGCCGACGCACAGATAGAGAAGACCACCGTGGCGATAAAGATGGAGCAGGAAGACGGCAATGTGGCCGCAGAGAAGTTCATCGTAAGCGGAGAAGTGGTGAAGTTCGACGGATTCCTCAAGGTATACCGCGAGTCATACGACGACGAGGACGCAAACCGCGATGAAACCTCAAACCAGCTCCCGCCATTGGCAGTGGGCGACATGCTGCAGCGCGGCGAGGCAATGGCAACGGAGCGTTTCAGCCAGGGACCGGTGAGATACACCGAAGCCAGTCTCGTACACAAGATGGAAGAGCTCGGCATCGGCCGTCCGTCAACATACGCCCCGACAATCAGCACCATACAGCAGCGCGGATACGTGCAGAAGGGCGACAAGAAGGGCGAAGACCGCACTTACACCATCGACATGCTGAAGGGCAATACGATAAAGAGCCAGGAAAGGACTGAGACCGTGGGAGGAGACAAGGGAAAACTCTTGCCCACCGACATCGGACTGGTGGTGAACGACTTCCTGCTGGAGCATTTCCCGACGGAGCTCGACTATAAATTCACGGCAAACGTGGAGCATCAGTTCGATGCCATCGCCGAGGGCAAGGAGCAGTGGAAAGACATGCTCTTCGATTTCTACAAGAAGTTCGAGCCGGCAGTGGAGAAGACGATGAACAGCCGTCAGGAGCACAAGGCCGGCGAGAGACAGCTCGGCGTGGAACCCGTTACGGGCAAGCCGGTATACGTCAAGATAGGCCGCTTCGGACCGGTGATACAGATAGGTTCGGCGGAAGACAAGGAGAAGCCGCGCTTCGCCCAGCTCCCGAAAGACAAGGGCATGGAGACGATAACGCTGGAAGAGGCACTCGAGCTGTTCAAGCTCCCGCGCACCGTGGGCGAGTTCGAGGGCACACCGGTGGTGATCGGAGCAGGCCGCTTCGGACCATACATCCTGCACAACAAGAAGTATGTCTCACTTCCGGCAAGCGAAGACCCGATGACGATAAAGCTCTCCACGGCAGTGGCGCTGATAGAGCGCCGGCGCATAGAAGACAACATGCGCCATCTGAAGAAGTTCGACGAAGACCCCAAGCTCAAGGTGATGAAGGGCAAGTACGGTCCATACCTCGTCTACGACGGAAAGAACTACCGTCTGCCCAAGGCAATGCACGATCGTGCGGCAGAGCTTACCCACGAGGAGTGTATGGAAGTGATAAACAGCACAGTGAAGAAATAAGGACACAAGCCAATGCGGAGAATTATCCTTATCGGCTATATGGGAGCCGGAAAGACCACGGTGGGGCGTCAGCTCGCCAAGCGGCTCGGACTGATGTTCTACGACCTCGACTGGTATATCACGAACCGCATGCGGCGCACCGTGGCGCAGATATTCGAGGAATCGGGCGAGGAAGGCTTCCGCAAGATAGAGCACGCCATGCTCCACGAAGTGGCGGAGTTTGAAGATGTGGTGTTGAGCTGCGGAGGCGGCACGCCATGCTTCTTCGACAACATGGACTATCTGAACCGGATGGGCGAGACGGTGTATCTGAAGGCATCACCCGAAGTGCTCTACGCCCACCTGAAGATGGGAAAGAGCGTGCGCCCGCTGCTGCTCGGCAAGACACCCGGGGAGGTAGAGGCATTCGTTAAGGAACAGCTCGCGCTGCGCGAACCGTACTATTCTAAGGCGAAGCACACGCTCGACGTGAACGTGCTCGACACATACGACAAGATAAAAATATCCGTAGAGAAAATAATAAAGATGCTATAATGAAGAAATGGACCATCGAAGACTCGAAAGAGTTGTATAACATGGGAGGATGGGGAACATCCTATTTTGGAATCAACGACAAGGGCGACGTATACGTCACGCCATGCAAGGACAATACGCAGATAGACCTGCGCGACATCATGGACGAACTCGCCCTGCGCGACATAACGCCGCCCGTATTGCTGCGCTTCCCCGACATCCTCGACAACCGTATCGAGAAGACGACAAGCTGCTTTGAGAAAGCCGCAAAGGAATACGACTACAACGGCGAGAGCTTCATCATCTATCCCATCAAGGTGAACCAGATGCAGCCCGTGGTGGAGGAAATCATCAGCCACGGCAGGAAGTTCAACCTCGGACTGGAATGTGGCTCAAAGCCGGAGCTGCATGCCGTCATCGCAGTGCAGTGTCAGAGCGATGCGCTCATCGTATGCAACGGATACAAAGACCAGAACTATATAGAGCTCGCACTCCTGGCACAGAAGATGGGCAAGAGAATCTTCATCGTGGTGGAGAAGCTCAACGAGCTTGAAATCATAGCCAAGGCGGCAAAGAAGCTCGGCGTGAAGCCGAACCTCGGCGTGCGCATCAAGCTCGCCTCGTCTGGAAGCGGAAAATGGGAGGAGAGCGGCGGCGACGCCAGCAAGTTCGGACTGACCAGCTCGGAACTGCTCACGGCACTCGAGATTCTTGAAAAGAAAGGAATGAAAGACTGCCTCCGCCTGATACATTTCCATATAGGAAGCCAGATAACGAAGATACGCAGGATACAGACCGCACTGAGAGAAGCGTCCCAATTCTATATCCAGCTCCACAAGATGGGGTATGACGTGGACTTCGTGGACTGTGGCGGCGGACTCGGAGTGGACTACGACGGAACACGCTCGTCGAACAGCGAGAGCAGTGTGAACTATTCCATCCAGGAGTATGTCAACGACTGTCTGTATACCTTCGTTGAGGCTGCCAACGCCAACGGCATAAAGCATCCGAACCTTATCACCGAGGGCGGACGCTCCCTGTCGGCACACCACTCGGTGCTCGTGATAGACGTGCTCGAGACAGCGTCGCTGCCCGAGATGAACGAGGAATACGAGCCGGAGCCGGGGTCACACAAGCTGGTGAAGGACCTTTATGAAATATGGGACAACCTGAATCCGCGCACCATGATGGAAGACTGGCATGACGCCGAGCAGATACGCGAGGAGGCGCTCGACTTGTTCTCCCACGGAATGGTGGACCTGCAGACAAGGGCCGAGATAGAAAGGATGTACTGGAGCGTCTGCCGCGAAGTGAACAGTATGGCAAAGACGATGAAGCATCTGCCCGAGGAACTCAAGGGACTCGACAAACTGCTTGCCGACAAATACTTCTGCAACTTCTCGCTCTTCCAGTCATTGCCGGACAGCTGGGCTATCGACCAGCTCTTCCCTATAACCCCTATACAGAGACTCAACGAGAGACCCACGCGCAGTGCCACGATACAGGACATCACGTGCGACAGCGACGGCAAGATAGCCAACTTCGTAACCAACCGCCATATTTCGCATATCCTGCCGGTGCATACGGTGAGGAAGAACGAACCGTATTATCTGGGAGTGTTCCTCGTGGGCGCATACCAGGAGATACTGGGCGATATGCACAATCTCTTCGGCGACACCAATGCCGTACACATCTCCGTGAAAGACGGCAAATACAGCATCGACCAGATATTCGACGGCGAGACGGTGGAAGAGGTACTGAGCTACGTGCAGTACAATCCCAAGAAACTCGTGCGCCAGCTCGAGATATGGGTGACAAAGAGCGTGAAGCAGGGCAAGCTTTCCCTCGAAGAAGGAAAGGAATTCCTCTCCAACTACCGCTCGGGACTCTACGGATATACTTATCTTGAATGATATTGCAGAAAAACGGGAGGGCAGAGGGAATCATGATTTCTTCCTGCCCTTCCGCCGGTTCTGCCAGTCATGTGGTCGGAGTCCTTCCGCTCTGCATATTTCCCTACCTATTAATTAAAACAAATGTTAAATCCACAGGGATTTTCCATTTTTCTGTAACTTCTCCAAACATGAATCGTCTAACATATAGAGGCAAATGAAAAAAGTCAGTTTCCGAAACGATGTATTGCCGTTGAAAAACGTGCTGTATCGACTTGCCCTCCGTATCACAATGAACAGAGAGGAAGCCGAGGATGCCGTTCAGGAAACGATGATAAAGGTCTGGGACAAGCGCGACTCATGGCAGGAATTGGATTCGATAGAAGCATTCAGCCTGACAATCTGCCGCAACGTGGCCCTCGACATGACGAGGCGATCGGCGCGAAAGGACGAATCGCTCGACGTGCAGACCTATGAGCCTCAGGCTTCAAGCATGACGAACCCCGACGAAAGGGCAGAGCAGAAAGACATGGTGGACATGGTGAGGCGCATAGTGGACAGCCTGCCGGAGAAACAGCGCACATGTATGCAGCTCCGCGATTTTGAAGGGAAATCGTATAAGGACATCGCCACGGTGCTCTTCATATCGGAGGAGCAGGTGAAGGTGAACATATACAGGGCGAGACAAGCCGTAAAACAAAAGTTCAACGAAAATGCAGAATATGGATTATAAATACATCGAACAACTACTGGAACGCTACTGGAATTGCCAGACAACCCTTGAAGAGGAGGCAATCCTGAGGGCTTTCTTCAGTCAGAAGGACATTCCGGCAGGGCTTGAGAGATACAGAAGTCTCTTTGCCTATGCTGCTGAAGGACAGAAGACGGATGTTCTGGGTGACGACTTCGATGACCGCATGGTGGCTATGATAGACGACCCCGTGGTGGTGAAGGCAAAGGTAGTGCCGTTCCGCCAGAGGCTCATGCCGCTCTTCAAGGCTGCCGCGGTCGTAGCTATAATCCTTACCCTCGGCAACGCTTCGCAGATGGCTTTCCACGACGACAGGAATGTAGGGGCCGATGCCTCTGCCCTCGCACCGAAAGTGCAGAACGGGCCAAGCGTGGCGATGGGAGGCGATACGGTGAAGGTGGACACGATGAAAAAGGCCGTCGCCATGCCGATCGTAATCAAATAAGACAATTTTCTATGCTTTCTCATAATAATCATTTTTAGTAAAACAACTCAGAAGCTGTGAAGCTTCATTCTCTCAAATTTTTCATAACATACTAACGTAAAGACCGCCAGTGACTTGAAACAGTCATGGCGGTCTTGTTTCGTTTTGTCGTTTCCCGTTTTATTCTTACCTTTGCAGGGTTTTCTTATAGAATGAATTTATGGAATACAATACGATTACCCTTCCGAACGGACTGCGCGTGATACACCTCCATTCACAATCCCCCGTGGTGTATTGCGGATATGAGGTATGTGCCGGCACGCGCGACGAGAGGAATGGGGAAGAGGGCATTGCCCATTTCTGCGAGCACGTGACGTTCAAGGGCACAGAGCACCGTACGGCAATGCAGATCCTCAACCGCCTCGAAAGCGTGGGCGGAGAGCTCAACGCCTTTACAAACAAGGAGGACACCGTGTATTACTCCGCCATACTGAAGGAACATTTCCCGCGCGCCGTGGACCTCCTGACGGACATCGTCTTCTTCAGCACATATCCCCAGCACGAGATAAACAAGGAGGTGGAGGTGATATGCGATGAGATTGAAAGCTACAACGACTCACCCGCCGAACTCATCTACGACGATTTCGAGAGCGCCGTCTTTGCCGGACATCCCCTCGGCCACAATATCCTCGGCAGCGAAGAGATGCTGAAGGGATACACCACGGAGGACGCACTCCGGTTCACACGGCGCTACTACAGACCCGAGAACACGGTGTTCTTCGTGAGCGGAGACGTAGACTTCAAGCGCGTGGTGGCATTGGTGAAAAAGGCAACGGCTTCGTTCCCCGAAGCCCAGCCGCTAATTGACGTCACGCCCGCAGCTGTCCTGCCCGACTACGAGCCACAGACGATACGCCACGACCGTGGCACGCACCAGGCACATGTGATGGTGGGAAACCGTGCCTACAGCGTACACGACAAGCGCCGTATGCCCCTGTATCTGCTCAACAATATCCTGGGCGGTCCCGGCATGAACGCACGCCTCAATATCTCGCTACGGGAGCGCAACGCCCTTGTCTACACCGTAGAAAGTTCCATGGTGTGCTATTCCGACACGGGACTGTGGACCACATACTTCGGTTGCGACCCCAAGGATGTGGACAAATGTCTGCGCTTCGTCAGAAGGGAGCTCGACAAAGTGATGCAGCGCCCCCTCTCGGCAAACCAGCTGCGCATGGCGAAGCATCAGATAAAGGGGCAGATAGGAGTGGCATGCGACAACAGGGAGAGCTTTGCCCTCGATTTCGGCAAGACTTTCCTGCATTATGGGTGGAAGAAAAACGTGGAAAGCCTGATGGAAGACATCGACCGCATCACGGCTGAAGAAATACAGCAAGTGGCACAGGAAATATTCGCAGAAGACAGACTGACCACGCTTATATATGAATAAATGGTTAAAATGTTTGCAAAGAACAACTTTTTCCTCGAAAAATGTAACGTATATGAAAAAGATAGACTATTTTTGCATTAATTTAGAGAAACAGGAATCAGAAGGAAATGGAAGTTACCGAGAAGACGATAGATATCGACAAAATACTTAAAGACAAAATGGGCCGCAAGGCACGCTATGTGCCGTCGCTGCTCACACGCTGGCTGAAGCATATCATCCACCAGAATGAGGTGAACGCCTTCCTCTGGGACAGCCGCCGCCACGTTGGCGTGGAATGGCTGGAAGACTGCGTGAAGTATCTCGATATGACCCTGAAGATTGAAGGGATGGAGAACCTGCCCGACAAGAACGACGGAAGGCTCTACACGCTCGTGAGCAACCATCCCCTCGGCGGAATAGACGGAGTGGCACTCGGAGCCGTGATAGGCAGGCATTTCGACGGCAAGTTCCGCTATCTCGTCAACGACCTGCTGATGAACCTGCCAGGACTCGCCCCTCTGTGCATACCCATAAACAAGACAGGACATCAGAGCCGGAATTTCCCGGCAATGGTTGAAGCCGGATTCCAGAGCGACAACCATATGCTCATGTTCCCCGCCGGACTGTGCTCGCGGCGCATTGACGGAAAGATACACGACCTGCCGTGGACAAAGACATTCGTCTCGAAAAGCGTGGAATACAAACGCGACATCGTGCCGATACACTTCGGGGGACAGAACTCCGGATTCTTCTATGGGCTTGCCAACCTTTGCAAGAAACTCGGCATAAAGTTCAACATCGCCATGCTCTTCCTCGTGGATGAGATGTACAAGAACGTGCACAAGGAATTCACCGTGAAGATAGGCAAGCCGATACCGTGGCAGACCTTCGACAAGAGCCGCACCGCAAAAGAATGGGCGCAGTGGGTGGAAGACAGAGTATACGAACTGTAAGATAAAAAAAAGAAACACCAGGGCATACCCCCTCCGAATAATACAAAAATAGAACATGGAACAAGAGATAATCCAGCCTATTGACAAAGAACTCCTTAAGAAGGAGCTAACGCCAGAGCGTCAGTTGCGCATGACAAACAAGAGTCACAATGAGATTTATATCATCACGGCGCATGAGGCACCCAACGTGATGAAGGAAATTGGCAGACTCCGCGAGATAGCATTCCGCGAGGCTGGTGGCGGAACAGGCAAGAGTATGGATATCGACGAGTTTGACACCATGCCGAACTCCTACAAGCAACTCATCGTGTGGAACCCCGATGCTGAAGAGATAATAGGCGGATACCGCTATATCCTCGGCACCGACGTGGAAACCACAGCCGACGGACAGCCCGTCCTCGCCACAAGCCATATGTTCCATTTCTCCGAAAAATTCATGAAGGAATACATGCCGCAGACCATTGAGCTCGGTCGCTCCTTCGTTTCGCTGCCATACCAGAGCTCGCGTATGGGCGCCAAAAGCCTGTTCGCCCTCGACAACCTCTGGGACGGGCTCGGGGCTCTCACCGTCATAATGCCGAACGTGAAATACTTCTTCGGCAAGATGACCATGTACCCTTCATACATCCGCAAGGGAAGAGACATGATTCTCTATTTCCTCAAGAAACACTTCGACGACAAGGAAAACCTCGTCATCCCGATGGAGCCGCTCAAGATAGAGACAGACCCCAAGGAGCTCGAGGAACTCTTCTGCGAAGACGATTTCCGTGCCGACTACAGGATTCTGAACCGCGAGATACGCAAGATGGGCTACAACATCCCGCCCCTCGTCAATGCCTACATGAACCTCAGCCCAACGATGAAACTCTTCGGCACGGCAATCAACGACGGGTTCGGCGACGTGGAGGAAACCGGCATACTCATAGCCGTAGACGAGATTCTCGAAGAGAAGCGCATGCGCCATATCGACTCATACATCAAGGACCATCCCGAGGCGCTCGAAATCACGAGCGGTGCTAACCCCATCATCTACAAGGAGAAATAAGCCCCCCTACCCATCCCAAAGGAAGGAGATTTGCTTTGATTAATTAAGGTGAGAGGCAGGTATTGTGTATCTGCTTGCCTGAAAAATATAATATTATAAAGAATCCGCTTTGGCTCCATTATATAATATGGGAGCTGGAGCGGATTCTTTTTCATTTTATGCTTGGCGTTTCGCTTGTTTTGTCTGAATGAGAAAGCCAATTCAAATCTCCTTGTCAACTCGTATTTCGTCAATTCGTCTACTTAAAAAAACTTTTTTCTTTTTTTACCCTCACA
>ULRN01051924.1_pt1 | contig 46462 bp, 46 predicted proteins | sample 1955461 | NCBI WGS metagenome assembly ULRN01 (sample SAMEA4835683, study PRJEB28245) | human gut metagenome | biome: gut microbiome; material: fecal sample | place: Denmark | collected 2008 | reverse complement strand
GCAAAATCCCACTAAACCCTATAGGTTGCGGATTTGAGGCTGATGATATTGCCACTTGCATGATTGGCAGACTTGTGGATTGTATGCCTCTTGTAGATGAGGAAGAACATAACAAACTTCAGTTGCGTAACGCAATCTTCAAGTTCTTCACTCGTGTTCTCGATCGAGACTGGCTCCAGTTGTTCCTTCTGATAAAGGAACTGCCCGACATCGTCAGTCCTGGAAAGTCTGCTTCCGTCAAATTGAACACAGCTGAAGACATGAGCCTTTTCCAATCCCTGTGTTCCGCTTATAAGGCTTGCTGTCCTACCTCAACAGTTGAGACAGCTGCCAAGCCAGTTGTAACCGCCAAGGCGGACAACCATAAGTAGAGTTCATTCTGTTCCATTATAGCTGCCTTACGGACATTCTCCTTTTAAGACCTCACGGTTCGGTACTGGCATATCGCACTCGTCGTGGCTTGCCTTTTTTAGCGCATCTGGCTTGCCCGCTGTTCACGAATTTAGGGAGTGTGGTAACTCATTACCCCTACGACCTAAAAGTCTTCGGGAGAGTGTCCGCCAAGGCAGCAAGCTGGGACACTGTTTTTACTGACACATATAAGCATATCAGAGATATGGAAAGAATAGCAAAGCAGGTTTTGAACGTCAGGGGACGTAAGGGATGCGCCGCCGCTCTCAGCCGTGAATACCAACGCAACTGGAGCGACCGGGCTTGGCAGGTAGCTATTGCCAAAGGTAACTATGACATCGGCAGACAGCATCTGAACTTCCAGATTTCCAAGGGAGGCAAGATAGCACCTATCGACAAGAGCAAGTCCATCCCACAGATGATGGCTGAGAACTTGGCTGCTCGTGGCATCAAGGACAAGAATGAGGGGTTGGCAGAGCCACGCTTCAGAACTGTAGCGGACTTCATTTTCAGCGGTTCGCAATGGAAGATGCGTGAGCTTGCCTTCGGTGACCAAGAGGTAGTCTTCAAGCCCGGCGACAACAAGGAGAATTATGCCGTCAAGCGTATGCCTGAGATTGAGCAATGGGCGACGGACATTTATAATTTTGTCGCAGGAAAGTATGGCGAGGAGAACATCGTTGCCTTCTATGTACACTTGGACGAGACTTCACCACACATCCATTGCGTTCTTCTGCCAATCAAGGACGGCAAGTTTGCCTTCAAAGAAATCTTCGCAGGTGCCAACAATCGGGAATATAGTCAACGTACATCGAAACTTCATGACGAGTTGGCGATGGTCAATGAGCCTTGGGGACTGGTGCGTGGAACGAGCCAAACGGAGACTCGGCAACGACACAGACCCACGGAGGAATACCGCAAGCATCTGTCCGAGGAATGCTCTTCAAAGGAAGAGGAACTGGACAACCTTAACAAGGCTGTAAGCGACCTTCGGGTGGAAATAGCACTGGCAGAACGTCGTGTGAAAGGTCTCTTTTCTATGGTGGAAAATCTGGAAGAAGAGAAACATCAGAAGATGTTGGATATTGACAAGTTGAAGGTGCAGATTGCCAACAAGGAAGGAGATAATTCCATCTTGTCGCAGAAGTTGGAAAAATTGCAAAACGAGTTGGCTTCCGTTGATGATAAACTGGCAGAAAAGAAAGACAAGCTTGCTGTAGCTGACCGGCAGTTGGATGAGTTGAACAAGGACATGGAGTTTGTCAAGGAGCGGACAGAGACGCTTCGACAGGATGCCATGCAGTTCTCTCGTGAGGCTCAGACTGGTGCTGGCGCACTTATCAAGACAGCTATGTTGGAAAGCATGGTCACTGACTACCGTTCCAAGATGGTATCGTTGCCACCTGAAATCAAAGTCGCATTTGACGGCTCGCCATTGGAAACCATAGCCGAGCACACTGCCGAAGTTCTGCATTGTGCCACATTGTTGTATCTTGGCTACATCGACCAAGCTACGACATTTGCCGAAGGGCAAGGTGGTGGAGGTGGTGGTAGCAATGACATGAAATGGGGACGCAACGATGACGAAGATGACAGGCGTTGGGCGCACCGTTGCCTTGCGATGGCAAACAGGATGATGCGACCGAAAGGCAGCAAGAGTAGAAAGCGTTAATAGAAAAAATAATCGACAAATTGAAATTTATGATTAGAAAAGCAATGTTTATGATGGCATTGTGTGTGTGCGGACAATTACACGCCAATGAAGAGACAATAGATGATGGCACGGATGATTTGGTACCGTCTGGCATAAATGAGGATTTGCTCCGACAGATTGAGCCTACATACCTCAAAGAAGTGGCAGTTCCTTCTGCATGGTCTTCCAACTGGTTCGTTGGTGTATCGGGTGGCACTTCCGCTTTTGTAGGAAAACCGCATGGTACAGGGAACTTGTTCGACAGGATGAAACCTTCCCCGGCAATAGAGGCAGGAAAATGGTTCACGCCAGAGATTGGTGGACGATTTAGTTTCCAAGGTTTTCAGTTCAAGGATGCCAGCAAGAATGTCCGTGATTACAAGATGGTTCATGCGGATTTTCTTTGGAATGTGACCAACAGTTTTGTCAAAGACCATGCCACCACACAAAGATGGGGATTCATTCCGTATGCTGGTTGCGGTATTATCCATAACGAGGATAACGGCAAGAGTCCGTTTGTCATCAACTATGGTGTGATTGGACAATATCGTTTAACAAAGCGTTTGGCGATCAACATGGAATTGGGTGGCGCAACCACATTCCGTGACTTTGATGGTGTTGGCGCATCCAATAAGTTTGGTGACAATTTGTTCACCTTGTCTGCCGGACTGACTTTCAATATCGGGAAGGTCGGTTGGAAGAAGGTTGTAGATGCCGCTCCTTATATCAACCAGAACAAATGGCTGGCATATTACACCAATGATTTGTTAGCTCGCAACCAAAAGTTAAGCAAAGCTCATGCGGAGGATGCCAATGCCATCGCTGAAATGAGAAAGATCTTGGAGATTGAAGGATTGCTGAAAGCCTATGCCGACCGCCTGACATATTATGCGGATAGTACGGAGTATCACATCTACCCGAAAAATGACTACAGCGGTTTGAACTCGCTCCGTGCAAGATTGGCTCACAAGGATTGGAATGGCATGGTAAAACCAAAAACAAGCCGCTCTCTGGAGTATAGCTTCTCTGTTTCCGATTCTGTTTCTTGGAACAAATACGTTGCAGAAATGGCAGGTGGAACCAAATGTATTGGTTCGCCAGTGTTCTTCTTTTTTAAGATTGGAACCACGCAGTTGGTTGACGTTTCACAGATGGTAAACTTGGATGAGCTTGCTCGTGTAGCAAAGGCTTATCATCTCAAAATTTCCGTTGTTGGTGCTGCCGACAGTGCCACAGGAAACGATGGCATCAACAATCCTCTCAGCAAGTCAAGAGCTGACTACATCACGCAACAACTTGTGGTAAGAGGCATTGACAAGTCCATGATAATATCAAAAAGCGAGGGCGGTATTGATGAGTATTCACCAATTGCAGTCAACCGTCATACGGCAGTCAGACTATTTGCACAGTAAATGTGTTTTACTATCATTCATACGATAAGCGGTAATCTGCAAAACAATGATTATCAAAAGAAAGAGTCCGTTCGTGATGAATGGGCTCTTTCTGCTATTGGTTGTTTTGTTCTTTCTCCTGTCGCAATATCTTGTTTATGACAGTGATGACTTGCTCTTGTATATAAGCTTTGAACATCGTGTCATCCTTTATGGCAAAGTCCAACTGTTCATATACTACAGTATTGACAGAACTTCTGAGTTGTTTTAACTTGTCATTTACTGGTATCTGTCGATGGGCTTGCCAATAGAACGTAACTTCATCTTGCACTATCGCTTTCAACACCATTTTCTGTTCACGGCTGAGTTTCTTGAAAGTCTTGTTTTCTCGTTCTTCGTTGTTGCCATATAAAATAGTATCGATATATTCATCGGCATCAACGATCTCAAACTCATTGTCCCCGAAAGGCAAGTCCAAAATCTTCTTGTTGCTTTTCTTCATCTCACCCATGCACTCCTTACAGATGTGTTGGACATGACCTTTCCCCGAAAATGACTCGTTCGACTTGTATTCACCACAAATCTTACAGTAATGTCCTTTATGCTTCTTCTTTGCCATATCTCTTATCTTATCAAGGGTTATGCAACTGTATGAGAATGCAGGATGCATCATCTTCCAAGTATTCTATACGACTTGGCAATTTGTTTTCTACTATAACAGAATCTATGCAATCCTTGGATTGATAAAATCCATCTGTACATAAAAACAACAAGTCCATGTCTGATATTTTCGTTTCTTGAATGGATATAGGGTTGCGGAAACCTCTTCCATTCACACAACGAGTCAGAAAGGTACAATTATCACCTTCCTTCTGGTGGTCTTCAGTAAGTTGATGTATACCTTTTTCTTTTTTGTAATATAGACGAACATTTCCTTGCCATGCGTAATAGGCAGTATCATCTTTTATGTATAAGACGGTAACTGCTGCTCCCATTTTGCAACAAAGAGTCTTGCATTTATCTGCAACTGCAATGTCTGCTTGTTCAAAAGCCTTTGCTAACAGCTCTCTTATATCCACAGAATTATGTTCTGCCAATATTTTATAAATACTTTGTGCAACAGTGGCAGCTGCGATCTCACCATATTGTAAGCCACCCATACCATCGGCAAGGATAGCGATGCAACTCCCATCTTGTAATTGTTTGCACAAGATAAAATCCTGGTTTGTATCACATAAGCCTTTTTGACTACAATAATTTATATCTATCATTATAAATCCCTTTCTTCTGTAGCAGAGCGAAACACTTCTGAAATGACTTGCCATGTTCTCCTTACTTGGTCATAATTCAAACCCGATTGTGAATTGAGAGTTTGGCTTATCAAATAGCTTCTCTCCTCCAACTGCAATTCCTCGTCAATTTTGTCTGCATAATATACAAGTTGGTCTCGGTTCAATAACTTTGCCAAATCGTTTGCCAGCCAATAGCCACCAGCTACATATTCGTCAAAATCTTCCCAATCATACACTTCCATATACGCTTCTCGATCCAAGTTTGCCATAAGGTAGTTGTCCAATATGAACGACATATCCTCTGCATCCTTGTTTGTGGTTAGATGTCTGTCCATCCAAGCATTGAACTTCAGCAAGAATAATCCATGCAAAGAAGCTATCTTTACAGTGAATCTGTCATCAATACTAACCGTTATAGCATCAGAAAGCACTTCGTCGAACCCTTTTACGGACATGGCAATTGTTTCTTCGGGTGGCCAATAGATGTTGTCATCTTCCTTGGCGACATATCCGTATGGAACAACATCTATCTCATAGTCACCATAATAGAAGCGTTGGTGTTTTGCCTTGTCCTTCTCGAAACCATCCGCAATCAAACTATTTTTGATTTTGTCAAATTCCTGCCAGTTTGGAACAGCTATAGCCAGATCCAAGTCTCTTGTCTTTCTACGTGATGACGTGTTCAGCATCTGCTGCATGACTATATCTCTAGCGGTGGCTCCTATGATAAAGAAGTCGTGATCCATTCTACGGAAACTATCTGTAAGTTTCTCCAACAAATCCACAAGAAATGGATTGTTTATCTTTTCACTCGAAATCTTTAAACTCATTCTTTAATATGCGTTGCGCAGCCTCCAAGCAGCGACTATTGCCACTACCCATCAAGTCTGCATAGATTAATATAGCAGGAACAGTTCTGTTGTCTGTTTCCCAATTCCAAAATTTGTTGTACAGATGAATTTCCCCATTTGCATCTTGCTTGACGACACCTGTTCGTATAAGATGTGCTGCAGGTATTTCTGTGTATATGTCGAAAATTCCTGGTTGTAAGTAGCCATCCGTCAAGTTTGCGGCAGGCTCTCCTCCCCATGACATGCCCTTTGGCAATGCTATGTTTTTCCACTCATTTCTATTCGCTTCTGTTCGAAATGCCATTGCGCCTACCAGCAATTTGGGTTTCAATACTTCATTGTAATTGCTAACCCATAAGTCAAGCAGTTGTTTTTTGTCTTTTATTATGCGACCGTTTTTAGTGTCACAAACAAAACCACGTCTTGCAAGTTCATCCAAAACGTTTTTCACGCTTCCCAAAGATACACCAATTTGCTCTTTTATCTCTCGATAAGGCTTCTTTATATTGTCTGCATTTTGCAACAGATAAAACACGACCTTCAATCCTGCATCTTGAAACACGGGATAGGTTTTCACCTTGGACTCTGTATTTTTCCTTCCTTGATTAAATATTTGGAAAATCAAGTTTCCTGCCTTTGTATATCTGACAAGGCAGTTTCCTGCACAGTCCAGATAGTTGATGCCTCTGTTTGCCAATTCTGTTGATACCTGTGGCGTGACATATTGCGTAACAAGCAAGATTTGCTGCTTGTCATTGTTCATAGTTTGCATAGTAGCTAATGTCGGATTTAATGTGGCCTTGGTTATGTTTTCCCTTACATGACACACAAAATCTACATTCATGATCTTAACAGTGACATCATTTTCATTGGTACAATTTACTTTGACGGCTGTTGTTGACACAACATCCCCCACAGGAAGGCTTGCTCTAAGAGCATCCAATGCTTGGTTTATTATGATATTGTTTGCCATCATTTTATATTATTTGTTCAATATGTCAGTTGTGTTCAATTTGATTGAACACTGCAAAGATAATGAACAAAACTTAAACGAACGAACTTTTTGTTCAATATTTCATCTTGTTCAATACTATTTAACATAGTGCGAAGATTGAACAGGGATATTTTCAGAAATACAATTCCCGAAAAGTGACACAAATGACAAAAAACAGGAATGCCCGAACTGTATATGTCGGTTCAAATAAATCTCTATTATCAAAAAGTGGTAATTTTACCACTTTTCGTCACTAGAATATTCCCATACCCTTCATCCTCCCTTGTTTTTCCTTAGCAAATTTAGTTCAGCCCACCAGACTATCAAGTACCGCCTTGCTATTGGCTGGTTATTTCCTTAGCAGCCTTCCGCCAATCAAAGATTGGGGTATTCCAATGAAATAATCACCCAATTCCTTGCCTTGTCTGCCCATGCCCGAACTCTTGATTGCACGTAAAATCAATTCCCTCGATGAAGTCGTAAAGGCTTCGAGAATAGGGAAAAAAGAAGTTTCACAATTTAATCCGAACAGATATGAACGATATGATTAGCGAAAGAGACAAGGAGTTTGCCAATGAGTTTTCACGCTTCGTGAACGGCAAGATGTGTTCCGCATCCAAGGTGGGTGCAGAGTTTGCCAATGACCACCGCTTTCTTGTAAACGAGAAGTTCAAGGTGATGATGGCTTTCATGGAGCAGTTGGCAATAAACTATCAGAAGGGCTATTATGACCTTCGCAATGAATGGGCTTGCACTTTGGCACATGCAGCCATTGAAGCCTTGCGTGAGCAGCAGCTCTACTATCCATCTTCATCAGAGTGTTCACCCAATAAATAATGCAGTTATGACAAGCAGATTGATTACACCACAGTTGGCGGAGCAGTTCAAGCAATATCCGCTTTATTCACAGGACGGCAAGAAGAAGGATGCCATTTGCCAATGCGTCTTCTTCATCGGCAAAGTCCGTTGGTATATATTGGAAGGTCAGCCAGAAGGCAATGACTTCACGCTGTTCTCTATCGTTGTCGGTCTTGCCGATACAGAATATGGCTATGCTTCCATCAAGGAAATGGAAAGTATCAGCGTGGATGTCGGACATAACCTTCCCAAGATACCGATATTGCAGGACAAGAGCTTCAAGCCTTGCCCAATCGGAAACATTCCCGACGAGAGATTGCAGTCGTTTCTGTCTGACATGTATGACAGGGAAGAAGTTTAAACCATTCATCAGCCGTAGGCTTCTTGCCTATGGCTGCTAAAAATCAAACGATATGATACAGCAAAAGATAACTGAGATAGCCGAGATATTAGGATGGAGCGTTGATTTCTCCGAGCCACAAAATGGCAAGACAGATGTAAATTTCGCCAAATATACTTCCTATGGTCAAGATTTCAATTTCAGCGTGGAACTTGAAGACGATGATATGGAAGCCTTCATCGACAATATCCATGAGTATTATGAGAACTTTGATGTTGACGAGGAAGCGTACATTTGGATTGGCTCAGACGGTCACGGCAAAAATGGCGCACCTTACCACATTGCCGATATAGTCAAAGACATGGAGGAAGCCGAAGTAATGATGGCTGACCTTTACGAGGCGTTCAGACAATATTATTCACAGTTGGAACTTCAATCCGTATGACAATAGAGCAATACCTCAACCGCCTATGCCGAAACATTCTCAATGAGCGTTTCGACTGGCGCAAATACCTTACCACCCGAAGCAATTTCGGCAGAGACCTTTGCGTCACTCCGCTCCATGTCTCCTATGGACAAATTGGCTATACCATCCATTTCCCTTACTCTCGTGACCCAATGCCTGAACTCGCATACGATTGGGAAATGAACGACCTCACCATCGATGAGGAAGATTGGCAGAAATGGCTATCACCCGAAGAAGATGATGAGAAGGAAGAATAAAACTCCCAAAACGAAAAATCCAAGATGCTTACACATTATTATATATGTGCGCATCTTGGATTTTTGCTTTTTTGCTACAAATAGCCTCATTATCGGCGGAACGCAGACCTTGCGACCTTTTCTTCTTCTGCCTCAGTTTGCTCACCATCATTTGATGACGCAGATTGCTTCATGTCCTTCGCATCCTTGTTTTCTTCCGATACTGAAGCTGCAACATCCTCACTCTGTTGCTCCTTCATTTCCAAAGACACTTCGTCTATTCTCTGCGTGAGAATGGACGTTGCCTTTTTCACATCCATCAAGGTGGTCTTGATGAAACTTGGCGTCTCCTTCAGACTGCCGAGCCACGATTTCAGATAGGCGGCACTGTCTTCTTTCAAATTCTTGGTCATGCCATACTTCTGGCACACCAACGCACTGCCCAACTCTGCCACCAGTTCCTCACGTGCATATTCATCGGAACCGAAGCCCGACTGCGGTTTAAGGCGGTTCAACTGATTTTCCGCTCCTGTCGAGTGAACCATCTCATGAAACGCTGTACCATACCACGACTCACCATCCTTGAACTGTGACTTCTCTGGAATGGTTATCTGATTGCGGGAAATGGAGTAGAAAGCATTGTCCTGGTGTTCGATGTTGATGGGGCAAATCCATCTCTGCTCCTTGAACATCTGGTCAACAGCAGGAAACGAATACATATCACCTTCCTTCACCAATGCCTTTTCGGGCTTGTTCTCCGTTTCCAACTTGGCATACAATTCAGGTCTTGCCTCCTTCAGATTGGTCTGTGCCACATTGAACACCTGGTACACATTCAACTTCGGATAGACATTATACTCCTTCTGCTCCTCAGCACTCATTCGCTTGTAGTCGTCATAGGGTATCTTTTCTTTTGTCTCCTTGTGTACAATGGTGAAACTCGTCAGCATCACAGGAAAACTCTTCTCTCCCTTGTTGATGCAGACCTTGGGCAACGGCTCGCCATTAGCATCCGTCATCTGCTTCTTGTTACCTTGCTTGTCCGTCTGATAGTTCAAACCCACTGCACGATTAAAGGTGCAAAACACTGGCAACTCGTAGCCTTTCTTCTCGCAGAGCATGGTGAGCAGCAAGGCATTCATACCGTTATACTCCCTGCCAGACAGGTTCTTCGGCCAGCTCAATGTACCTTCCGTAAACCAAGGCTTTTGCCATCCGTCCTTGCTTCCCAACGACTCGATTTTCTCTATCATCATGTTTGCGAAGGTATCCAAGGCTCTGTCCTCAGCATTTTTCCCATCGCCATTATTCTGTGGACTCTTATTGTAATATGCCATACTTGCTAATTGTTAGGATTATACGGTTTCTTTTCCCACTGGCTCAACTCCACCACCTTGCAGCCCAGGTTGAGTCTGTCGTTATACACCGAGATTTCCAACTCGCCCTTTGCCTCGATGGTGGCTTTCGACTGCAGCCATTCTTCCTTTTCTTCCGAGAAACGGACAAAGCGCACCCATGTAAAAGCAAATTCTTCTCCAATCTTCTCTGCACTGAAAGCAGAAAACATCAGGAAAGCCCTCCCATTTTTGCCTTTCTTCATATCAATGTCCTTGCCGACCTTGCCCTTGAACTCCATGTCGCCCACGATGCCATCCTTGCTTTCCGATACAGGCGAAAGCTTCACTTCCGATACTTTCAAGTTGAAATACAGGTTGTCATCTTTCTTCTTGAAGGTCAATACACCTTTCAACTCAATGCGGTTGCCCACGACAATGCCTTCCGCATCGTCACCATCCATGATACAACTGACAATCACGGTTTTGTTGATACCACTCTTGGCTGGCACCACCACATCCACGGAATATGTCGTAAAAGGCATTCCGTCCTTCCCATTGCGAACCACTGCAGCCTTGCTGACGGTTCCGCACACACTTATGTTACATTTAATCATAGCTCAAATACTTTTTTATTCGTTTTCAATCGACCAAGATGTGGAACCTCCAAGTATCTTACTTCCTTTGCATTGTCTGACTTTGACCTTCTTGCTGTTCCAGGACTTGCTCATAGTTTTGCGATGCCTGTTGCGTCAGCACGATAGTATTCACCATTCCAGCGATGCGCATTTTCTTGGCATCATTGCTCAGGTTGGTATCACCCAACACTTGCGACAATCTACAGAACTCCGCATTGGTCAGCTCTCTCGTCACTTTGATAGTGCCATTGTCCGCTTGCAACACAGCCTTTCCATTATCGCCAACACTCAGCACGCACTCCTTCATAGTCGGCATCAACGGTTTCAAGTCCACCTGCCTCTTGCTTACAGCTTCTGAGATTTGCGCTTTTTGCTCTTCCTCGCTTTTACTGTCTATTTGCACAGCGAGGGCAAGCAGACTGCTATACATGGTAGTCACCAATCCCATTATCGGGTCTGCACTTGACAATCCTGTGCTTGCGTCCTCGGATGAAAGCAGTTTCTTCATCCAATCGTCAGGTGACAGACTCGTGTCCACTGCCGAACTATTTCCCTTGTATTTTGCCAACAGGTCATTGCCGTTATACAATGCTTGTTGCTTCAGATTGCCTTTCTGCGCTATCTCCGCCAAGTACGATGCAGGATCCACGTCCCTTGTCTTGCCGTCTGCCGATATGGTCTTCACCCCGAAATGCAGATGCTCACCTGTGGTTCGCGTTCCAGTATTGCCAGATACACCCAACTTCTGTCCTGCTTTTACCTCGTCACCCACCTTCACGACGATACTGTCCAAGTGCATATAGGTGGTTTGCACCTTGCTTCCATCCGCTCTGCTATATTCCACAGTCACAGACTTGCCACCGCCAGTATTGGCATTGTGGTTCACAGCTACCACCTTGCCACCATTCTCAGTTGCCAACACATCATCATGTTTGGCTCTGATGTCAATGCCCTTGTGCATCTGCTGTTTGCTTTTGTCCATAGGGTCTTGACGCATACCGAATGGAGAAGTGACAAACAAGAACTCGTCCCTTTTCACAGGGAATGAGTATTTGTCGTTGGTTGTTTGAGATGCTGTTTGCTTCTTTTCGTCATTATTGGATGTCGATACCGAAGACGATACCGTTGCTGAAGTCCTTGCATTCTGTTCTACGCCGAACTTCTTGCCCTCAGCCCTCATCTCTCGCATCACCTGTTGGTCATACTTCTGTAATCCATTGATCTCGATAATCTTTAGCAAACTGGCTGCATATCCTCCACTGGTGGCATAACCGCCTCGCTCAATGCCGTTTGTCCATCCCTTGTAATCATCGGGAGAGAGTTTGAAGCATTGGCTGTAGCGGCTGCTGTTCTTCAATATCTTGGAATGGTGCTCGTATGAGTCACCCACCGTGGCATACTTGCAGAACTTCTCATTAGGCTTGTCATCGGTATAGACAAGATAATCGCCACCGTTCTTCAACCAACTTTTCGAAGCCTTCACGCCAAAGTGGTTGTTGCCCAACTGCGACAGTTCACTCTGTCCATTACGGCTTTCTAAGATGCCTTGCGCCAAGGTGACGGAAGCAGGGATGCCATATCGCTTCATTTGTTCCATCGCCTCGACAGCATATCTTTCTGCATATTGCTGATTCTTGCTCATGTCTTTATCCTCATTATTATCGTTTCATACCGCCAGAACGCTGCTGTTCCTCAGTATTTTGCTCCTCTTGCTTCTGCTTGGGTGCCTCCAACTGGTCACAGATAGCTACTCGTTCTCCTGCTCGGATAAGTTTGGGTAGATAGGTGTCCAAGGCATGATGTGGAAAGCCAGCCATGTAGGGACCAGCTTGGGTGTTTCTTTTTGTCAATGTAATCCCCAACACTTCCGCTCCTCGCTTGGCATCCTGTTCATACATCTCATAAAAATCACCTACACGAAACAGCAGCAAAGCATCTGGATGCTTAGCTTTCAACTCCTTCCATTGCTTCATGATGGGAGAGTCCTTGGTCTCTTCCTTCTGCTTACCCTTTGTTTCTTCCTTCTTTTCCACAGTAGCGTTATTATCTCTTTGAACAGTCGCATCCTTCTCTTCCCTAATATTTGTCTTTTCCTCAGAGGAAGCTTGCTTGTTTTCTTCCTCATGATATTCTCGATGCTCTTCCTCATTCTTATCGGTGGAGACTTGCGTTTCTTGCTTCACCTCGGTTTCCTCAACTTGCTTCTCAGATGCAGTCTGCTCCTGCGTCTGTCCTTTCTGCAGGATGTCAGCAAACAGGGTAGCAGCAAGATGCTTTTTGTACTCGTTCTTGTCTTCGGCAATCCACATCCGTTGCCATTGGCTTGGCGATACCACACGAGGCTGCAACTTGTCTGCGCCATCAATGGTAGCTGCACACAGAATGACATCGTTCTTTGCCTTGAACACGTTCACTTTCTGTATGCGGTTCATGTCCACCTTGTTGTGCTGACCGCAGCCAAACAAGTCCACCTTCAGGTCAGGCTTTGTCTCTGCCATCGCATAGTATTTCTGTGCCAATTCCACTCTCAAACTGTCCATCGTGTCCTGCGCCTGTTTCAGCGTGGTGAAGAAGCGGTTTAAGTCCGCCTTGTCGGGATAGATGGAAAAAGCCTTTTGTCCTTCTGGCTTGATATACATCGCCCAACGCTTGTTGTCATCCTGCACCATCTGTATGCGATCGAAGCCCACCTGCTTGCTCTGGCTCACAGCATCACTCACGTCTATCTTGGATATGTCTTCCAATTGCCAGTTCTTCAGTCTTGCCACAGTGATGTCCTTTCCTGCGAAATAACTGTCATCAGGATGGTAGCCTAATGCACCATCGGGATTGTAGAACTTGACAGACAGAAAACCTTCCTTCTGCAAGGCATGTTCAATGCGCTGCTTGCTCATGCCCGACACCTCGTTGTTTACTTCCAATGATGCTCCTGCAGGCAACACCACATCGGCACTCTTGTTTTCTTTGTCCCTTACTATCACCACAAATTTCTGTTCGCTGTCAGGATGCTTGGCTATCTCATCAGCTACAAAGAAATGCTTGGGCATCTGCGCTTGCATCTCGGTGGTCTGCTGCTCGTTCTTCAAGGATGAATATTCTATTTTCTCGCCACGCTCTGCCTTGCGAATAACGTCCAAGGCATTGTTCACATCACTCTCTATGGCATCTATCAGACATGGATTTTCCTTCAATTCGCGGTTCCAGTAGTCCACCAGTCCCATATTCTCCTTGGAAATCTTGGCTGGCATACCCATTTCCATCATCTTGATGCCCGAAGCCAGTTCCACAACCAGTTTCTCTTGCTTCACGGCATCCTCCGATGGCGCAATGCCGTTTTTCATCACCATGCCTTCCCTTGCCAGTCGCTGTTGATGTCCTGTAGCACTCACCACTTGGCGCAACATTTCCTGCACATAATCGCTATAATGCTCAAAGTTTTCTTGCTTTGGCATATACACAGCATCTTTTTCTGTGTCATAGTGTGCCACTCCGCTTCCGTCTTTGCGCACCGCCATCAGGTTTTCCTTCATCTTCTGGATGAAGTCATTTACTTGGCTACGCAATGCCTTGTCTTCATTCGCACCGACATTTTCCTTCACCACCTCTTCATATTTTTCTTTGTCTTTCAATAGCAACATGGTTTGGTCGATGTTGAACAGCACTCGTATCTCCCGATTATGGATGCCCTTGTACTGTGTCTGATCGGTAGCCGACAATTCCTGGTAGTCCTTTCTACTGATGATGTCCTCTGGATTATGTCGGTTCACATACTTGTTCCACGCATACCAGTTGAACGGCACACCTCTCTCATGCGCCATCACAGACTCGTCTCGCTTCTTGGCTTCACTAAATAACGTGTAAAGATTTGTAGAAAATCCGTTCTTGTCGGAGTTCAATCCCATCACGAGGGCATTGAACGGACTCACTGCCGCTCCCTTTGGGTAAAACCGTGGATATTGCTTTCCTTGCTCATTCAGCCAGACACCCTTGTTGTCGGCTGCTTTCGACAGGGCCTCGGTAATCAGTGACACTTGACGCTCTGCCGCATTCTTCTCTTGGGGACTTTTCTCTTTCATTGTATGATTGTTTTACGTTTTCTTTTATTATCTTGAACGTTGAATAACTTCTCGCTGCTCTGCGTTTTCCATCGCCTCGTTTCTCACACTTCTCACTTCTTGCTCGCCATAGTTGTGTTCTGCCATCTGTCTCATTTGGTCACTCTTGGCAAGCACGGCATTGGCAAGGGTGTTGAGTGGTAAGGCTCCTGCTTGATATGCTCCAACCACATGCTCTGGCAGTTGGATGGTGTATGGCACTCGGTCGATGGTTGCCACCAAGCAATTGCCTTGCAGCACAGGGTTGGCTATTCGGGGATTCAACGGTTCGTCTGGATAGGACTTATATTGCACTGCTTGTGATGTTGTATTATCGTATGATACAGCATTTCCATCATTGCTTTCCCGTTTGTTTGCCAATGCTTCATGTCCTGCCTTGTTCAGCAGATTGGCACCGCCCATACCGATGAGTGTCATCTTCAATAGCGGATTCTTCACGAACATTCCTGCAAGGATGGCGGCTATCGGCATCATATTGTCCTTCAAGCCTAATGATTGCGTCTTGCCAGTGAACAGTCCAACAAGGATGTCTGGCAACATGGCTATCACATAGCCGAGATTATTGCCGATGTCGCTGAAACCATTCAGTCCGAAGTTCTTCAACAGCCCTTCCCAACCGTTGCTGTTATCATTTTCTGGTTGTTCTTGAAGTCCTTCCTCTGATTGTGCTTGCTGTTGTTCATCTGTTTCTGTTTGTTGCGCCTCTGCCTCTTTCTTTTCTTGGATGATGCGCTCTGCCTCTGCAACCTTGGCTGCGTCGTGCTTGGCTTTCTCTTCCAGATAGGCATCTTCCTTGCCGGGTGCCACTATCAGCGGTACATTCTTGTATTTCGGATCGTTCCGTTTCTCTTGCTCTTTTTGGAAAGGAAACTTAAAGCTGTTATCTGTCCATGCCATAGGTGTAAATGCTTTTTGTGGAATATGTATTTTATTATGGAGTTTGCTGTTGAGCGTCTTGACATAGCCATTGTCGGTGGCATTCACTTTCTTGGCTTGTGAGCGAAAACCAGTGAAGGCATTGCCGTTCTGTCCGAATACGCCCTTGCTGATGCTCAATTCCATGGCTTGCTCTTTCCGCAGTTCGCCGTTTCCCTTCTTGGAATCGAGGATATAGCCCAATGCCATGTCGCTCCCCACCAAGGTTGCCAATGACTTCCAACTACCGATACCGCCCATGGTCACGGCATCCACTACCGAGGCGGTAGCCCTTCCAGCAAACTTCTCCGTCTTGCTTGGCTTATAGGCTTTCTCGCCACGAGCTTCTATCTCTGCCGTCAATGGTGACTTCATCAGTTCTTCTTGCAGTCCCCAGATGCTGTTTTGTGCAGCTTTGCGCAAGATGTAGTCCATCGTTGACTTGGGCGTATTGTCCTTGACGAGTTTCCCAATCATCAGGTCTTCCATCCTTTGTGCAACGTATGCGTATGCCAAATCCTCGCCACAGGCTTTCGACAAAGCGTCATATTTGCTTCGTCCAATTTCCTTCACCACGGCATTGCGCCACTCGCCAGCAAGAAGAGCCAAGTCCTTCACGATGTTTTTGTCCTTCCATATCTTCTGGTTGCACATCGCCAGATAGTCCTCCGTGGTTTTGCTGTTCCATTTGCCTGTTTGCTTTAGAACAAACTCGGTGTTGTCGGCATACGGATTGGCAGAAGCAAACACTCCTGCCAAACTGCTCTGGTATCTGCCTCTTTCCTCCAGTTGCTTGTGAGTCAAGTCATCTCGCACCTGTTTCATCACAGGTGCCAGCTTGCCGTCAAAATATCCTTGAAGGCAATACTCCAGTTCTGCAAAGCGTGTCGGGTTCTTGATAGTACTCATTATAGCGTTACGTTTAGTTGACCTAATATCTGTTCTCTTGTCTGCTCGATGACTTGGTGATACACTTCCATCTGCTTTGGAAAGTATTCCTCCAGCCAAGCGTCCTTCTCTATTCTGTCATGGATGAAGAGGATGGCTTGCTGCAGTTCTATCTCCACGGAGCATTCTCCTTCCTCTCGGTTATTGAACCACGCCTTTGTCCACCATCTCACTCCTGCACGGTCGGGATAGACGCTCACCAACCTTGGAATATCAAAGCTCTGCACATCGATGTCCAGTTCAGCAAGCGGGTCGATGATGCCACTCGTCCTTATGGCTTCGTCATGGAGTTTTTTTTTAGAACTTCGCTCAATGTGGACAGATAGATGCCATGCCGCAATGCCAGATAGTTCAAGAAATCCGCAATCAGCAAGTTCTGCACCTTGCAAGCCAAGGGCATAGCTCTCTGCCCGATGCCTAACGGATTGCTGATGGATGGCATAGCTTCATAGAAATAGTGTTTCGCCGCTGACAAGGTAAAGATGTTCCTTAGCGACTGCTCTGCATGTTGCGGTGTCACATACATACCTTTATACAGGTCTTCCATATACGATGGCATGAAGCGCAGCATCAATTCCTCTATCTCTTTCTGGTCTTTGTCATACTGTGTGGCTATATTCATGTCGTAGGTCTCAAACTCAGGAAAACCTGTCTTACCGGTCTGTTCCATTGCCTTCACATTGCCATATAGCATGGTCAGAAAATCAATCGGATTGATTTCCTTGCCGTCAAACTTCACCTCGAAATGCAGTCTGTCACCGCTCAATGCCACGATGTTTCCTGCCTTCACGGTTTGTCCGAAGTTCACGAACACGTTGGCAAGGTGGGCGTAGGTCACTTCATATTTGCCGTAGCGTATCACTTGGTAGATGCCGTGTGTCGCATCATTGCCAATGCCCGATACCGTTCCGCTTGCCAAGGCAGACAGCAGATAGTGATTTGCCTCAAAGTCCAGTCCGTGATGGAAGAACACGGTTCCTGTTACAGGATGCTTCTGTTTGCCATAGCCAAGTGTCAGTTCCACATCCTTGCCTCGCTCCTCAAAGGGCATGCAAAAGCCGCTTTTTGATTGCAGCATCATTTCTTCTGTATATCTCATGTTGTTGTCGTTTTTATGTTTATCGTTTCATGCCGCCACTGCGTACGGTCGTTTCTGCTTCGTTAACGTTTCTTCCCTGACCGCCATCACCGCTGACGATGTTCTTGATATTTGAATTGTTGCCGATTAGCATCATGCCGAGCATGGCTCCTGCTATCTTGCCAAGCCATCCGAAACGTCCGAAGGTGAGAAACGCTGCTGTCACCAGTCCTGCAAGGCTCAGTCCCGACACGTTTCCTTTCCCTAAGTTCTTGAAAAAGTTGCCGAACATCTCCAGTCCGTTGCCTCCAAAGATGCCACGGAAGAAGTTGCTCATTCCGCTCCACTTGCTGTTGATGTCGCCCATGGCACCATTCACCGCATCCACGGCTTCTCCAGCCTTGTTCTTCAATCCTTTTACATCTTCCACGGCTTCGGATATTTTCTCCGTGGTGTCTTTTCCGACCACCACGTCACTGGCTATCTCCACCATACTCTTGTCGTTGACAAGGTTCTGCCATGCCACATATCCTGCTGCGCTGCCCACGGCGGCTGTTTTCATTGCACTTCCTGCGCCTCTTAGTGCTTGGGTGGGATGCACAGCCGTATTGCTTGCAGATTTCAGTCCTTGCTTGGCGACACTACCTGCACCTTTCAAGGCACTGCCACCATACTTTGCTATCTTTGCCCATATACTCATAGTCGTATCTTTTTGTTGTTATTTGATTTTGCCGTTTCGCTTCCATCTGTTCATGCAGTCCTTCACGATGGTTTTCTTGTCAGCCTTGTCGTGGCTGCCTTCCTCTATCTCTGCCCAGATGTCTGCCATCGAGGTGTACTTCACCGCCTTGGTCAGCCGTTGCAGCTTTTTGTTCATTACCTTCAACTTGGGGCGGATGCCAAAGACTATCTCCACTCGTTCTTTCTCGGTCATCTTGTTGCCTGACAAGCAGACCAGCCTGATGTCATTCACTATCTCCACGCTGCCCATTATCAACTCCCGATAGATTTTGTTGCGCTTAGCAGACAGTGCCACAGCAAGGGCATTGCTCGGATGTTTGTCCAGTTGCTTAGTGAAACCTCCCAAGTTATCCACCAATCGGTCTATCTCGTGATAGAAACCATATACCTGTGCTGCATACACCACGATGGAGCGGAACGAGTCCAAATAGTTGTTGAACTCTCGTTGCAGATTGGTGGTTCCTTCCACTTCCTCTTTCAACCAGATATGCCCGGTGGTCTGCATCAGCATCACCTTCTCCTGGTTCTTCAACTCCTTTTCAGCCTTGTCTGTATAGGCGTATATCATTCCTGCCAACACAGGGTCGTTTTGGGCTTGCATCTTGCAGACAGAAAGCAGCATGATGCCAAAGCAAAATATCCATGTTCTCATACTCGAATGCTTTTATCTTATTATGGTGTACTTACTTTGGCTGCTCTTCGCCACCGCCCCAATGCTTGCGTAGCAATCTCACCATTACTTCTGTCTATCATCCCAGCCGTGACATTATTCCACACATCACTCATTGTATAGTAGCGGATGCTCAGATACAATTTGTTGAGCTTCTTTTGGAAAGCAGATAGTTTGTCGTTTAATGCCCACAAAGTCTTGGAGCGGTCTGCTCCTGTCAGCATATTCTCCGTTCCACCTTTTGCCACGGCATCATTCAGCAGATTGAAAACCGATACCAGTTCCGTTGCCGTCTCGATATACAGGTTATTCATACTCATGCTTGCCACAATGCCCTGCGGATTATTGGCAATAGCTGCCTTCAACTTGGCGAGCATGATGAAATTCTTCACGCCATCATCATACAGATGGGTACATGCTTTCAGCGACGAGGCATAGCCGTTCACTGATTTCAAGTAGCTGTTGTACTTCTTCTCCCATTTGTGTATCTGGTTAAACTCAGCAGCCATCGTGTTCTGCAACAACGCCGTCTTGGTCTGTCCGTTGATTTGTTTTTCAATCTCTCCGTTGATAAGTTCATTGCCTTCTGCCAGTGCCATCCATTCCAAGGGATTGGATGACACCAATTGTGCCTTGGCTTCCGATGCCGTTGCTATGCCGATAATTGCCATCAACCATATCTTACCTATTTGTAATCTCATAGATGCTCCTCCTGCGTTTGCTGGTTTCTACTCGTTCTCTGATGGTTGTCACCAAGTTTTCCTTCATCGGTACTCCGATAATGTCAAGCCTTGGTGTCGTTCTGTCTCCAGAATATATGCTCACGGTTTTCAATCGGAATAGTTGTTGCATGAATGTCTGACTCTCATTGAAATCCACCACACGGTATAGTTCCTGATAATCTACTTCCCTATGAAACACGCCATGCTCAAACACTAATTGTTCGTTACTGATGATGTACCGCATCCTGCATAGATAGACCATTCGATATGCCAAACATAGGGAAAGCAAGAGCGAGAGGACAAACACCAAAGTGGAGAGAACGGCATCATCAATACCTGCATATACAAAGCCTACGCTTATAAGCATAAGCAAGTGCAGCTCGTTGATTACGAACTGCATCCAATGGGGCTTGATGATGATGTTTCTATACCGATATGTCTGCTGCATAGTTCTCCTTTTTGATAATGACACCGTGCTTTATCTGCGGAAGCCCGATGTCTGTTCCTCTTTTTCCTTCTGTTTGGCTTGCTCTTGTTGCCTCTCAGCCTCTTGCGCCTTGGTGAACTCGAAATAGTCGAAGTCTATCTCTCCTTGGTCTATCAACCGTTGGTCTCGTTTGCCAAGCAAGGCATCGTTCCAATCCTTGTATTGTCCCAAAGGATGAAAGGCTTGCACCGTGAAGTCTGCAAATCCCATTTCCTTGGCGATTGCTTTGAAGTTCTTCACAAAGCCACGTCCTGCCTCGTCTTTGTCAAAACCCAAATAATGGCTTGCTTGTCGGGTCTCTTTCAGCATTCCCTTTATCTGTCCCTTAGTGGGCGTGCCTCCTGTCGAGACATACACGCTCTTCACTGGATTGATTTGGTACTCTGCCATGGCATCGTATGCACTCTCAAACCATAGAATATTTGTGGCTTCTTTCAATGGCTTACCTGTCAGATTGGCTATCCACAATCCTTCACTGCTGTTGCTTCCTTCCGCCTTGCCCTTGTATGCCTTGCCGTCCTCTCGTCTCGGTCTGCCTCGCTCTTCCAATCCAACGATGTTGTCTGGCTTGGACGGCAAGGATAGTGGAAAGGCGAGATTGGCAAAGCTCAATCCGTCATTTCGACGCTTGGTCACCAAGAAGAAATGCTTGTGAAAGGCGAACTGGGTCCCAATGTTGATGCCTCTTTCCTTGAAATAAGGATAGTTTTTCCGTTGGGTGTCCTTTTCCCTTGGGTTGAAACGCAAGATGTCATAGTCTGACAGGTTGAAGGGCTTGGCATCTCGCTTGGGTTCTGCCACTCTGCTTTCACGCACATCAATGGGATTATTCAACAGTCTGTTGCATACCACATTCACCAGTCTGTCCAATGACATCCCTGGCTTATAGTCGTCAAACAGCGTCGGATGCTCCTTGATGAAACCTATCACGTTGTAGTTCTTCTGCTCTGGTGGCTGAAAACAGCACTTGCCATTGCCTGTGACAATAAACTTGTCGCCTCTCACTCGATGTCCATGACTGTCCACCTTTACATACGACGGATAGCGCAAGCCATCTCGTTTGTTCAACTGATAGCCTGCGTCCACCAGCAGCTCCTGTATGTTCAGACGCTGTAAGAAATCATTATATGTCAGTTCGTTGTTTGCCATAAGCGTATTCCGTTATAGTCCTTTCCCCATGTGAGGATGCAATACTTCCTGGTTCATGGCAGCCTCAAAGTTTCTCGCCGCCACATCCATTGGCGTATCTATTCCTGGTTTGAAGTAAGGACGAGGTGGTGCAGGGGCTGCACCATGATGGTGGTCAACTATCACTACAGGTGCGCCATGTGGTCTATGAAGTTCACTGCCTACTTTTGCAGCAACACCCAATCCTGCTACCAGTGCAGCTCCAATCTTGGTTCCCAAACTGGTACGGTCTTTCATATCTACCTCGCCGAATATCTTGGAAAAAAGTTTCATGCGATGGTAGTCATCCACTGCCATGAACTTGTCATACTGCTTCTGCGTTATCTCGTGGCTTACTCGCTCACCGTTGATGATGGCTGTCATGCGGAACTTGCCTTCTTGCTCCGCTGGCTCCACTCGTATCTCACCAACAGTTACTTCTCTGCCATGCTTGCCTTCACGGAACCACCCCTTGCTCTCGTCCAAGTCCTGCCCATCCACAATACCTACTTTATTGTTCATAGGTTCTTGCTGCACTTGCAGTGGCTCAACGGTAGATTGCAACTGCATCTTGCCGTCCAACTCCTGCTGCACCTCTGGACGCAAACCGATATGGATGCGCTCCTTGCTGTTGAGCATATCCATCGTTATCTTGTCGGTGAAATCGTCCTTGATGACATTATTCAATATATCCAGTCGTTTGGCTACAGATACTTGCTTGACAGAATTGTTGGTCAATGCCTTCAATTCATCGTCGGTCAAGTCATACACCATATCACTTTTGGTGCTTTCTGATTGGATGGTGAGTGTCTTTGCCTTCTCATCGATGATGATACCGTGTGAAGACAGGCATTCCTGCCATTGATCGTTGGAGAAATATACAGGTGAGCTTATCAGTTCCTTGTAGGGTTTGGCAGGCTCTTGACTTCTTGGACGTGTTTCTACAGGTGTCATCACGGCTTGCAGGTTTTGTAATACATCTGCTTGTGGTGCTACTTGTTGCTGTCCTTTATAGTAAAAGCCATAACCTCCAGAGGTTAACTCACCAGGTTTCAGCCTTCTGTCTGGTCTTTCCGCTACCATTGGTGCTCCTGCATAGAACATCTGTCCTCCGACTCTGCGTAGATGATAGCCGTCCTGCATTCTCGGTGTCCAACCTAAAAACTCTGGACTCCATCCTAACCGTCCGTATTCTCCAGTACCAATCCTATATCCATGCAGACCCATAGCCACTCTTCCATTGGCATTTCTTGCATGGACAAGGTTTCTCGGCATATAGAAGTCTTTGCCGATGATGCTGGTAAAGACATTGTACGCCTTCTTGTTGGCAGAGTTGATTCCCCAATCGGTCAATACCAACATCTGTTTCTCGGTGAGGTTATAGGTCAGAAGTGGGGAGTCATGTCCCTGTACCGCTAACTGATAACCGTCACCGTTGGCTATGATATGGGCTTGCATACCATTGCGCATCAGGATGTCACGCATTTCTGGCTGCAAGTCCATCTGTCTTGGATTCAAGTTCTTTCTTATCGCCATAGCATGATTGTATTAAGCGTTCTCTGTTTCCATCCCTTGCTCCAACAGCTCGTCCTTGTACTTCGCAAACTGTTCCGCACTCTCGTTGCCGATGTACAGGGCGTGTTCCTTGCAGTATTCCTCATACTCGTTCTGCCATCCCTCACTGAAATGGTTCACATAATCAAGCCAACCGTATTCACCGCTCTGCATCTTCTCCACGAGAATGTCTTCTGTATAATAAGGTCCTTTTCTCATTTCTTCCTTAAGTTTGATGTTTCACTTTACTTTCTTGCAACGGCAGAAGCATGTCTTCCTGCGGCCTTCTTCTGCTCATTCCATAACTCTTCAGTATATTCCTCCTCTGGAATATAGTCGAGGTTGCCGTCATCGTCCATCACCCAACAGCCATAGATGCCGAAAGTGTATTTGTCCCACTCTCGCTTGCCTTCCTTGCGCCACTGCTCACCATCGCCGTTGGCGAAGCGGATGCCAGTATCGCTCTTCAGGTTGATGCCTACAGTCACAGGCTCGTCTTCTACGGCAAATGTCAGTGCCTCGCCATTTTGGATGCTCTTTAGCTCCGTTCCTCCAAGACTGAGTTCGTCAGATAGCACCTGCAAGTTTCTACCAATCACTGGTGTCGGCACAGCCATCACCTGATTGGTCTCTCCGTCAATCTGTACAAATGCCTTGACATGTGTGCCATCTGGCATATCCACATCTGCCACCACAGCCTTGCCCTGCTTCAACAGTTCCTGCTGCTCCTTGGTGAATTTGTCCAATGGGGCGTACTTCAACACAGGATAGAACATCACATCCACATTTCCGTCTGCCATTCTTACCAAGGCAAATCTGGTTCTGCTCTTGATACTGTAACCCTCGTTTACTTCCATGCTCACAGGCAATACTGGCGATGGACGACCATTGCTGATGTCATCCAAGGCATGCATCGGAAGGTCTTCTATCATCTCATGGGTAAGACCGAACTTTGCAAGTGTCTGATACGGCACTTCGCTTTCTTCAAATGAGTTTCTTTTCATATTCTGATTATATTTTGAATGATACTTTGCATATAGCCATGCAAAGATAGCCCAAGAGTAATGAATACAAGAAATCCTACGTTCTTCTGCTCAATCTTTTCCGTTTTATTATGATTATATCATCATTTCATACTCTCAATCATACTTTAATCTTATTTTATGTTATACTTTTATAGCATCGACAATCACTCTTGATTTCTTTCCCTAACTTTGCACCATGAGAAAGAAAATAGTGGCATTATGGGTAATAGGTTGTCTGGCGGTATCGAGTGCAAAGGCGCAGTTCAATACCATCAGCGACAACGCGTGCCGTTATAAAGTCAAGAAAGTTGAGGAGAAGTTTCTGCCTCCTGCAAACAATCAGGTAGATTCCATCACAGCAAATCTACCACAGCAGAAAACAGACTCTGTGGATAACAAACAAAAACAGTGGATAAGTAGCTATCCAAGCATCACTTATCCACTGAAATCAATCAAAGTCACCAGCCCTTACGGTTATCGTCGTGACCCTTTTACAGGTAAACTATCATGGCACAACGGTATCGACCTCGCCGCCCACAACGCCATCGTCTATTCCATGTTTCCTGGTATAGTCGAGAGAGCCGGCTACGATTATCGTTCAGGCAACTTCGTCACCATTCACCATGGTGACTTCTACATCAGTTACTGTCATCTCTCCCGAATCTTGGTCAGCAAAGATCAATCTGTCCTTACAGGTTTTCCCATTGGCATAACTGGTTCCACAGGTCGTAGCACAGGTGAACATCTTCACATTACTGCCAAGTTCAAGGGAAAGGCATGCAATCCAATGACAATATTGGAGTACATTTATAATAAAAAGAGCTTTCAATGAAGTAATATAGTAATTCTTGTCCATGTTAGTCCACGTTTCTGCTTTTTTACCTATTTTCAACAATATGGATGTATCTTTGCACCAAAATTAAATTTAAGACAAAAATTATGATAAGAAGAATCTCAAACTTAGTTGTCTTGGCTGCCGTTGCAGCTATGATGACATCATGTGGCGCATTTAAGAGTTACGTCGCAACTTACTCTGTAGGTTTAAAGACCGTTGAAAGTCCAGCAAAAGCAAAACAACAGTTTGGTGAGACAAAAGTTGTGAACTTTCAAGACGGAACTACCAACAAGTATCGTTATGAAGATGACTACATCAATATTGTATGGTATGTTAGTCCAAAGCAATTTAACTTTGATCTTACCAACAAGTCAGGTCATACGTTAAAGGTCAACTGGGACGACATTAGTTATGTGGACTATACAGGAAAGACTGGTCGAGTTATGCATGCTGGAGTAAAATACACAGACCGTAACAACAGCCAACCAGCATCTACTGTACCAAAGGGGGCAAGCCTTTCAGATATACTTCTTCCTACAGACAATGTATATTATGTCTCAGGACAGTACGGTGGATGGAGAGAAAAGTATCTCATCCCTTGTGTTTATAAGGATGCTGCTTCAAAAGCAAATGAGGCTCCTTCGTATGTTGGTAAAACAATGACAATTATGATGCCGATAATGATTGAAAATGTACAGAATGATTATACGTTTACATTCAGCATAGACAAATTATTAGAAGATTCCAATAAATAAAAAAAGGAAAATGAGACAAATATCTAAACTGTTACCAATTGGATTACTATTTCTTTTTATAGGAATCCATACTTCGTGTTCATCATCATCAGATGATGATGTCAGTTCACAGGTTAAGCCATTGGCTTCCATTGACAATGTGAGTCTAAATTATCGTTCGTCAGCAGAGGCTGTAACGTTATCTCGTGATGTCGAGACAGAAGGTGCTGTCGTAAAATTAAAGAAAGGCGTTTCTTGGATAAACAACATCCGTTTGTCGGGAAATAAAATTCTTTTTGACGTAGAAGAAAATACTACAACAACATCTGGTCATCGTTTCGATACAATTTGTGTTGCGATTAAAGGGCAGGTTATAGGTACAGTCTGTGTCACTCAGGCGCGAAATCCATTTAGCGACTCTCGTCTGGCTTGGGCTAATTCCAATGCGATGTACCAGAATCAGGCACTCAGTGACAAAGATTTAAGCGGCTTGGAAATGACAAAGCTTGTTTACAATCTCGAAAAAGCAACTGGCGGTAGGGACTCCTATAAGAACTATCCTGCTTTTGCTTTCTGTATAGAGATGAATCATGACCCAGAGCACAATATGGAGTGGTATCTCCCTTCAGAGGATGAAATCCGTTCTTATGCACAATCCCAATCATACAAAGGAACTCCTATAGCTCGGCATAATTATTGGTGGTCTTCATCAGAAAACCACTATAGCGGTTCGGCATTTAATGTTTATTCTGGCAGTGTGGCTTCACGTGGTTCCGTTTCTAAGGCTGGAGAATGGTGGGTTGTCGCATATCGTAACGGCAAGATTGAGGAGTAGTTCAAGTAGATAACTTATGGAAATAGCCGCCTGATTAAACAGACGGCTACTTTACATTTCAAGCATTATTCACGTTCACCTCAAATATTTCACCGTTAGTTTTATAGTTTCCTATGCTCCCACCGCGGATTACTTTGTCCGCTTGTAAAATTTTGCCAACACTAATCTTGTGGACATACAGAATGTCTCCTTTTTGTAAGCTACTATTTTTTGCAGAGACAACTTCAAGGACATTTATGCCATCTCGCTGTATAACAACAAAAGACACTTTGCGGTTCAGATATTCAACACAAAAATTGGTTCCTATAGCCAACTCTTGTATATGATAAGTTTCATCTTCACTAAAGTTCCATACACTATCAATGCTGTTAGTCTCAGTGTACTTTTGCCATGTGGCATAACCGAGATACATTGCTATCGTATTTAATGTGTACTCGTTAGTCTTTCGGCTATCATTGATGGTTCCAAAAAGTCGTTTGAGAGTTGTTACTCCGATGTTTCTTCCTGTATCGGCGAATATTTTGTCAGCCAAGACACTAATGTCTTTGGCTTGGTCGAGCAACAATCCCGACTTGTCCTTTATCTGCTTTATTATTTCTTCATTGAGTATCATATTTCGATTTTTATAAACGAGAAATTGTCAGAGATTGTGGATGCTTTGTGCTCCAAGGCATCTTTCTTCGACTCGTCGTAATTTATAGCGTACATCATATCCAATTCTTTGTGAAAGCCATCTGTACATAGAACGAAAATATCTCCGTTTTCTACAGCAATTTTCCTTATCGGTGCTTCATCCACAGGACTTTCACCCATAATTGATTTTGTCACAATCGACGAATACTTCTCATAACTATCAGCACTAAGAGTTTTAATCTTTGCGAGTTCGTTTACAACAGAGTGGTCTTCTGTTCTGTAAACTTCCTGTCCGTTCCTATACATGTATATCCGACTGTCACCGAGCCATGTAAAATATGCATATCTGCCTGTCAAGAGCAGCACCGTAATTACACATCCCATTTTCTGATTGGTTGATGCAATACGTTTTAGCATCAGTGTGTCATTTGCAAAAGATATAGCTTCTCTGAGAATTTCAAATGTGTTGAGTTGCTTAAAGTTTAATTCCACGAAATCAATAATGGCATCGGAAACGATTTTTGCAGCCACTGCGCCATCGCTATAGCCGCCCATTCCGTCTGCCACTACGAATATGTCAGAGTTTTCGGGAAGAGAACCATGGACAATGTAGTCCTGGTTCTCCTCACGGTTACCATTGTTCGTATATTCAAAATACTTCATTATTTAACAGCTTGTATAGTTTCTCCACCATGTTTAGTTACACGCGGACGAATACTTATTTTTATTGGGCGTTGCGTTATCATCTTATCCGATGCCTTGTTTGCCCAGAGGAACGCTTCACCAGAACCGAGTCCTGCCATTTCCGTGGCAGTCAATGTCTGCAAGGGAGTTATTGCTTTTTGAACGTGCTTCACCCATGCAGGAGAACTAAACCTGTGCATCACCACGATGGAACTCAACTCGATAATCTCAGTCGGAAGACTCATTGGGTCTTGACTTGCAATCATAATAGACACACCCTTGTGGCGCATCTCTCTGATGGCTGTTGTGATTGAACCTACAAGTTCCTTGTTGTTCATATACTTATGAGCTTCGTCAAAGACTATGAACTTGTTAAACAATCTATCATCCACCTGCATGACGGATGAGAATATGTTCAACATCACAACAAACAAGCCGAGTGCCTCGTCCTTCTCAATGAACTCATCGCGTAGGTCAACGATGATTAGGCGACCAGGTTTCAGATACTGCTGAAGTTTGTTGCCGTCTGTGATATACTCTTCGGCAAAATCCAGTTTCTGTTCTGCCAGAGAACGCTGAGAAGAACTCATGTGGTCACATTCTGCAACACCATTACGGATGTTTTGCAGACTCATGTTGTGACGGCACGCCTTCATAATCTGCTTGAGTTCCTTGATGTAGGTAGAATCGTTGCCCATCGCTCCCAAAAGGAACATCCAGTCGCGCACTGCCAACTCAGACGAGTCGAAACCGATTCTGTGAACTTCTATATCAGGATATTCTGCCTTACGAGTCTCAACTTGACTTTCTGGAGCCAGCAGGACTACATCTTTGATGCTGCCTGGTTCTGCCCCATACTCAGTTTTGAGTTTAGCCAGTTGTCCTGCTTCGTCATTTGGATATACCATCGACGTAAACTCTGGCGCATAGTCCATACTGTCGCTATAATGAAAAATGACACTGGCCATTGGTGACGGCAGTTTATTTACATTAGAGAATTGACGAAGTACCATCTCTGTGATAGAGCCTATCGTATAACTTTTACCAGCACCCTGTACGCCAAAGAGACTGATGGTGTTACATTCGTTCAAATCCAATCCTATTACTCGTCCGTTGCTTATCATCTTACCAAGGATTCCAAACTGAGGACTTTCAGAATTTCTGCCGATGATGACATCACAAGTTGGCTCCTTATAATTGGGGTCAATAGGTTCTTCTTTGGGTCGTGACGTAGGTACAACTGGGTTGGATGGAGTCACTTCGATAGGTTTCACTTCTGTCTTGTCAGAACCTTCTTTAATCTCAGTTTTAGATTCTTCCTCAATATTTGGGGTGAATGAAACCGATGGCTGATTCGTTACAGAGTTCGTCTCCTCCTTTTTCTCTTGTTGAACAACAGGATTCTTTGGTATGATGATTTCGTATTCAGAATCATCTTGTAGCTGATGTTCGTCTTTAGGCACAACAGGTGTCACATCCTCTATTGGAAGTTGGACATCCTCCTTCTCTTTTTGAAAAGCAAAGGTCGGCTCAAAGAAATTGACAAAATCTTTGTCCATAGCTTCGAGCACCTGGGTGTTAAGTGTTGCATCCGTATTCAAGATGTCACCAATAACAGGCTCACCCATGGTATAAATAAGAGCTTCGCCGTAGTAATTCTTCTTCTGTCGCTCTTGTTGCGTGAAATCAAAGATAACTCCAAGTTGCTTAAAACGGATAGTATAGCCATCAGCCAGCTTGCTCAGGAACAGCAGGTATTCGTGAGCAACTTCTGGATTCAACTGACCGTAACGCATCGAACGGCGAATGTAAAACTCCAAGAACGATTTAAGTTCAATCGTTTTGAGTTCCCTATCAAGACGGTCATAGCCATCAATCGCAATCTCAAAATGAGAGCGGAGCGCATAGATGGTGTTCTCTATCTGATTTACAATCTTGACATGTAGTTCTTCTGCATTGTAGTGAGCATTGCGACACTTAATCTCTACTACTGTGAACAGTATCTCTTTTTTGGCTGGGTCTATTTTCACAACCAAGTTGTCGGCACGCTCCTTGTTCTCATTATCCAAATCCACAAACAGTTCCTTGTGAAGATCTATAGGGATAAGGAAAGACTCTTTCGTAATATGTTTCTTTTCCAAGAAACGTTTGCATAAAGTGGTGCCTATAACCTCAAAGCCCTTGCGAGAGGTTGCGTTCACTTGCATGATTAGCGAACTACTTACCGAACGAACATCCTCTAGTATCTGTTTGAAATTCTCGTATCTTTCGAGATTGATACCATATTCATGGAAAAGCGGAATCATCAATGCACTGATTTCACTTGTTGGCTTAGTGGTAAGATATGAAGACACACCTGTTGCTTCTTCCCCTGGCACATAATCAAGGAGATATGGAACGTCATTCTCGCCAAGACAAGGTAAATCATAGAACTCAGGTCCCATATTCTTGTCGAACGTGACAACCCAGTCGCTACTGTCATGTATAAATGACAGCAGCATCATATCATTCTCTTTTAGTCTCAGTGTTGTCGCAGGAACAGACTCTTCCAATGTTGACGAGAGTAGTTTACCTGTTGTCTCTTGAATACGCGCAAACAATCCCACTTCCAAATTTGCCGACTCCGATACTGGATTAGGCATAATCTTGTTGGAGTAGTATCTGTTCCACACAAAGGACTTGCCTTCCTGAGATGCGCTGATAACATCTCGACAGATGGTACCATTCAAATAGAATGAACGGCTTAATTCATCTGGACGCACCAATTCAGTGTTAACAGCGAATGGATTTACCAAGAAAGACAAATGTGCCTGATACTTGTCATGGTCGTTGATAAAGTCGCTAATTTTGTTCAAAGAGAAGCGTAACTTCGGGAAAAGTCTGTTGGCTGAAGCCTGTGAAAACACCTCTGCCTCTGGAGCCGTAGCAGTATCTGGCGCAAGCAAATCTTTCAATGATTCGCCAGACTGCAACATGTTGTCATCTGAGAATAGCCGTATCTCGTATGTCAAGGCTTCGCCTAATCCGATTTTCTCAACATCGACGAGGGCTTTCGCAAAAATGGCGGCATCACCTGCGTTAAACAAGTTGATAACCAACTTGTCCGTATAAGGATGAGACAATGCATAGTTGTAGATGTGGCGTACAACCAAATCCAAACTTACGTCACTATCAATACGCTTTTCACGAGCCACGTTGAGCAACATAGCTGTATATGACTTTAACTGACGATACCCAGAGGCGAATGCTTCTTGACCAAAAGTAGGTCTGGCGTATGTACCCCAGCCAAAAGTCAATTCTCCAATGTACTGGTACGCCTCCTGCAAAGAGCTGTCGCTTAGCACAAGGGGCGCAATATCCATAGGAATTTTCCCTTGGAAAAGTTTGTCCAGTTTTCTGAACCAAGCTTTGCGATACTTGGGATTTTCCAGAGTCTTGTCTTCCCAGTCCTCATAAAGCTCATATAGATTTACCATCCACGCCAAACGCAGCGGATGCAAAGGAGCTATCATCTTTATGTCTGTCTTGCTGCCATCTGGCATTTCCACGGTAAGCTTTACCGTATCAAGGTTCTGGAGGCTGACAATCTGATTTTCGCTCAAATCCATATCCTGTATATTGCGTAGCCATTGCTCGTATTCTGACAAGTAGTTCTTGATAATACCCATATTTTGAGTAAAATCCAATGTACATGTCAAACCACTATTATATACCAGCACAAGAACAAATTGAGGAACATTAACAAATAACAATAACAAATCAACCTATGAGTAGAAATCCATTAAGCGTAAGGCTTGTGTCATCGATTCTGATGGCTGGCGCACTCGTATTCACGGGCTGCAACGACAATGATTATGACTTCGACCAGATCGACGCTACCGTTGGTATAGGTGGTGACGGACTGGAGATTCCGGTTAGTACAACAGAGGACATCATGCTGAAAGACGTGCTCGACCTTGAGGAGGACGGCAGCGTGGTGGAGGACCCCGTGTCGCACGACTACGTGTTCCGCCGCACGGGCGACCCGATCGACCCGATCAATGTGGAGATAGACCGCATCAGCGTGGCGAAAAGGGGCGGACAGTCAATACCGTTCACGTTCAACGTGGTTAGCTCTTCGAGCCGCGGCAAGAGGGCTGCAGGCGCCAAGGTGGCGGCGGATGCCGACATCTACGAGTTCCACTACCACGGCACGAAGCCGGAGGACGTGAGGGAGCTGCTTGCCGCAGACGCACAGACGAGACTCTCGCTCACGGTGCCACTCACCAAGATACAGGGCATGGTAAAGGAGCTGCAGGTGATGAAGATTACGCTGCCGAGCTATCTCAAGATCAAGGTGACAGGCAGCAGTGCCACTCCTAAGTCAGTAGAGGGCACAGTCATCACATTCGAGAATGTTCAGACAAGCAAGGATTTCTCGCTCAACGTGGACGTTACGGGAATCGACTTCACCGTGACCCCCGTAAGCGGAAGCATCAGCATAAACAACAACGACATCGACCTGAAGGGCCGCGTCCACATCACGGCAAGCGGAACGGTGACCGGAACGGCGACCTCATCGCCTACGCTCATGGCGAATTTCAGCATGGACGACTTCGTGATAACATCGGCATACGGCAAGTTTGACCCGGACATCAAATTCGACGAGAAAGGTCTGGGAAGGGCAGAAATCACAGGCATCCCGGAGTTCCTGCAGGACGACAACGTGAAGGTGGACCTCTACAATCCACAGATTCTGCTCACCGTGGACAACGAGATGGGCGCCGACGGCACAATCTACGGTACGCTCGTTTCGAAGAAGAAGGGCAAGCAGGACGTGGTGATCAGCAATATCGCCATACCTATCGTGGGCAACACGGTGAACAACATCTGCATCAACCGCACAGGTGAGGCAAGGGAAGGCTACGTGGTAGTGAAGGAGCCGAGACTCTCGGAGGCCATTGAGCGCATGCCCGACGAAGTATTGTTTGACGCTACGGCAAAGGCAAACTCGGAGAAGGTGGTGAAGTTCGACCTCGGCCGCAACTACAAGGTGAAGCCGTCATACAGAATCGAGGCTCCGCTCGCATTCGCCGAGAACGCCGAGATAGTATACAAGGACACGCTCGACGAATGGAACGACGACCTGCAGGACTATGAGCTGGCGGAGAACACGTATCTGAGCGCTACGGCAAACGTGGCAAACGGAGTGCCGGTGTTCCTCTCGGTAGACGTGGTGCCGGTAGACGTGGACAAGAAGGAAGTGAAGGGCGTGAAGGTGGAACTGCTGAAGAAGGACATCGCGGCTTCTGCCAACGGCACGGACAAGGTGGTTTCGCCGCTGGAGATGAAGATTACCCAGACGGAGAAGGGCGCACTGAAGAAGCTCGACGGACTCATCCTCACCGCCACAGGAAAGGCGAAGGAGGGCGACAAGGCCGTTACGGGCATCACGCTCAATGCCGAGAAGCATACTCTGAAGATTACCGACATCAGGATAAAGATTGTCGGAAAGGTGATAGGCGACTTTAACTAACCCAATACAACCCAGACTATTATGAAAATATATAACAGACATATCATTGCCGCCGCAATGCTCATGGCGGGCGGCACAGCAATGGCGCAGACACTCAATTCGGCTTACTTCACAGACCAGTTCGCCTTCCGCCACACCATGAACCCGGCATACGGCAACGACCAGGGATATTTTACGGTTCCAGCCCTGGGCAACGTGAACGTGAGCATGCACGGCAACTTCGGATACGAGGACGTGATAATGAAGAACCCGCGCTACGGAACAGACAGCGACAAGAAGATGACAACCTTCATGAACCCGTATATCTCTGACTCCAAGGCGCTCGACGGTTTTGCATCGGGCAACAACAGAGTGCTGGGCGACGTGGACCTGACGATTCTCTCGGCAGGCTTCAAGGGCTTCGGCGGATACAACACCATCGAACTGAACGCCAAGACCTCGTTCGGCATGAGTCTGCCGTACAATCTCTTCGCATTCGCCCGCAACACGGGAAACAAATCCTATGACATCGGCGACATCAGCGCCAAGGCGCAGGCTTATGCCGAATTCGCACTGGGCCACTCGCACCAGATAAACGAGAAGCTGCGCGTGGGAGCCAAGCTGAAGTTCCTCTTCGGAGTGGCACGCGCCGACTTCAAGTTCAAGGACGTGAAGGCAGACCTCTCCGCTCCGGAGAAATGGACCATCACGGGAGACGCACAGGCGGACGTTTCGATGAAGGGATTCAAATACGAAACGACCATGAAGGACTACGAGGCTGCCGGAGCAGGACAGTATGAGAAGGTGGACGACATTGACATTGACGGCGGCGGACTCGGAGGTTTCGGTATGGCTGTAGACCTGGGAGGTATCTACAAGATCAACGACGACTGGACGGTGAGCGCCTCTCTGCTCGACCTGGGATTCATCAGCTGGAGCGACAACGCAAGGGCGGTGAACAAGCAGAAGAGCTTCGAGTTCGCCGGCTTCAAGGACACCTCGGTGAAGAGCGACGGCAACAATCCCATCGATGACCAGATGGACAAATACTCCGACCAGATTACAGACTTCATAAACCTGCAGGAGGACAAGGAACATTCAAAGGGCAGGACGACAGGCATCGGCGCCACAGTCACCGCCGGATGCGAATACACACTGCCGGTTTACCGCAAGATGACCTTCGGATTCATCAGCACCACACGCATCAACGGCGACTTCTCGTGGACCGAGGGCAGACTGAGCGCCAACTGGAAGCCGCTGAAATGGCTCGACGGAGGAATGAGCTTCGCAGTGAACAGCTTCACGGCAAGCATGGGCTACGTGTTGAACATCCATCCGAGGGGCTACAACTTCTTCATCGGCATGGACCACATACTGGGCAAGACCAGCAAGGAGTTCATTCCTCTCAGCTCTAATGCCAACATCGCAATGGGTATGAGTATCACATGGTAATCCAAATACACAAGAAATCGAGTAGGAGGTAAACACTAATCATAGGTGTTTATCTCCTATTTTTCATGTTTAAGATTATACTCCTTCAACACCTTGGTTGCCCATATACGGAACAGAACACCACGATTGGAATGTACACGATAACCTACGCTGATAATCATGTCGAGGTTATAATAAGCGACAGAGTATTTCTTACCATCTGTGGCAGTTGTTGCAAAATTTGCAATAACTGAATCTGCTTCCAGTTCTCCATCCTCCAACACATTCTTTATATGTCGTGAGATAGTGGACTTATTACGCTGAAACAATTCTGCCATCTGGTCAAGTGAGAGCCAGACAGTATCGTTTTGCAGTTTCACCTCTATCTGTGAATCGCCGTCAGGAGTTTGATATAATAAAAATTGCCCTTTATCCATATTTTTCTATTGCTTATTCCTCAGTTCCGCTACCAAGTCGTTAACAATATATGTGTCACTCATCAGATGCAACCCGAGTTCTTTGTCGTGAAGCATTTGACAGACATCCGAGTCATAGAATATCTGTAAGGCTCGGTCTGTTGATATATGCAGCGTATCAGCCAACTGTGCTATGATACGAGCTATTTTGTTCCATAACAAGAAGTCTAACATAACTATATCCTTTCGTTTGCTTTTCCATTATTCTTCTCTTTCCCAATTTTTAAGTGCCTCGATCACTTCGTTTGCTACAGCTTCACGGCTCTCGGTATGCAAAGTGTCATAGCAATCCTGTATGAGGTTTTTAATTAACCCCACCTTATCTAACCGCCTTCTCATTTCAGATGGTGACACACCCATTTTTTGTGCAGAAGCCTCGATAGCTAACACCGTAAAGGCGAGACGGTCGAACTCTGGTGAACCTTTCAGTAACTGTTCTCTATCTTCCATATATTATAATAATGTAGGTTTCAATAATTCGGAGACATCAACTTTCGTCCTGTTGAGTTTCCGCTCTTCCTCTGTTTACAAATTGTATTATGATGCAAATTTATAGTTTTTCCCTAATATCCCACTCAATTATGTGGTTAAATAAAGGGAAATTGCCCGATTTTGTTATTTTCCCGGCAATTATTGCCGGTAAACACACTAATGCCAAAGGCAAGACATTCAACGTAAATCCCCAATGCACCAGTACATTGTCTGCCAGAACAGAAGAAATCACGTTTCGCCCTCCGCGCAACGTGATTTTTTCTATTATAGTTGCTTCATTTGATAAAAAGCATTACTTTTGCCCAGATTTTACATACAACAGCTTATGGAACCAATATTCATTACAGGACCTTGCGTCATAGAGTCCGCCGAACTTCTCGACACCGTGGGCGCCGAGATAAAGCGCCTGAGCGACGCCACAGGGATGACTTTCTATTTCAAGGCCTCATTCGACAAGGCAAACCGCACGTCGATACATTCATTCCGCGGACCGGGACTGGAGCGCGGACTGCAGATGCTCGCCGACGTAAGGGAGAAATACGGTCTGCCGCTGCTCACCGACATACACGAGAGCTGGCAGGCAAAGGCCGCCGGAGAAGTGGTGGACGTATTGCAGATACCTGCTTTCCTCTGCCGCCAGACCGACTTGCTCGTGGAGGCAGCAAAGACCGGACGCACGGTAAATATAAAGAAGGCTCAGTTCCTTTCGGGCGAAGACATGAAATATCCCGTGGAGAAATGCCGTGAGGCGGGTGCAAAGGAGGTATGGCTCACGGAGCGTGGCAACAGTTTCGGCTACAACAACCTCGTGGTGGACTTCCGCAACCTGCCCGCAATGGCACAGTATGCCGACCGCGTCATCATGGACTGCACACACAGCGTGCAGCGCCCCGGCGGTGCCGGAGGAAAGACCGGAGGCGACCGCAGCTACGTGCCGATGATGGCTCTCGCCGCCAAGGCGTTCGGAGCACAAGGATATTTCTTCGAGACGCATCCCAATCCGGAAGAAGCCCTCAGCGACGGACCTAACATGATTTATCTGAAGGACCTCGAAGCTGTAGTAAAGAGTCTGCTGTAAAACGGGCTTTTATGACATCAACAGGCAGCTATGGCAAGAAGACAGTCTGCCGCAAAATATCACCTCCCTTAATAATAAGATTATGAATTACAAGGCAACCGCAATAAAATGCATCCAGGACGAGTCGCAGGCACTGCTTGAGCTCATCCCGAACATCAATGACGATTTCAACAAGGCAGTGGAGATAATCCTCAACTGCAAAGGAAAACTGATAGTGACCGGAGTAGGCAAGAGCGGACACATCGGAGCGAAGATAGCCGCAACGCTCTCATCCACAGGCACACCGAGCTTCTTCATCAATCCGCTCGACGCCTTCCACGGCGACCTGGGCGTGATACAGCAGAACGACGTGATCCTCGCCCTCTCCAATTCCGGACAGACCGACGAGCTGCTCCGCTTCATGCCTTACATGATGGAGCACAACATCCCCGTAATCGGCATGAGCGGCAACCCGGACTCGCTGCTCGCCAAATACGCCACGGCGCATCTCAACTCCGCCGTAAGCCGTGAGGCATGTCCGCTCGGACTCGCCCCCACATCGTCCACTACGGCAGCCCTCGCACTGGGCGACGCACTGGCTTGTGCCTTGATGGTGGCAAGGAACTTCAAGGCCACCGACTTCGCACAGTATCATCCGGGCGGAACGCTCGGCAAGCGACTGCTGACGAGGGCAAAGGATGTGATGCGCACGGAGGACCTGCCGGTGATATCCCCCGAGACGAAGCTCGGCGAGGCAGTCATACACGTGAGCAACGGAAGACTCGGACTGTGTGTGGCAACGGTCAACGACCAGGTTGCGGGCATCATCACCGACGGCGACATCCGCCGCGCGATGGAGAGTTCGCAGGACAAGTTCTTCCAGCTCAAGATGGAAGACATAATGACGCGCACGCCGAAGATGGTTTCGCCCGAAACGAAGGTTACGGAAATCGAGGACATCATGCACAGGAACAAGATCCACTGCGTATTGGTGGTCGACGAAGAGAAGCATCTGCTGGGAGTGGTGGATTCGTTCCGCACAATGATCTGATTCCATTATGCAGCCATGCAGACTCCCATAATACATTTATGCAGGACTCCGCTTAATATATAGAAGAGGAAAAGGGAGTTTTCTCGTAAGATTTTCGTAATTTTGCATTCAGAAGATAAAAACAGAATATAATGATACAGTCAATGACAGGCTACGGCAAGGCCGTGGTGGAATTTGGAGAAAAGAAAATCAACGTCGAGGTGAAGTCGCTCAACAGCAAGACACTCGACCTCTCAACACGCATCGCCCCCATCTACAGGGAGAAGGAGATGCAGATAAGGCAGATGGTGTCGCAGGCGCTGACACGCGGCAAGGTGGACTTCAGCATCTGGATTGAGAAGGACACCGTGGTGGACGCTACGCCCGTGAACGGACCACTCGTGGCAAACTACTACAAGCAGCTGAAGGACATCGCCGAGAAGAACAATATCCCCGAGCCGCAAGACTGGTTCTCCACACTGATGCGCATGCCCGACGTATTGACAAGGACCGAGACGGAGACCCTGACCGACGAGGAGTGGGCTGCCGCAACAGAGGCCGTAAACACCGCACTGGACAGCCTCAACGCCTTCCGCATGCAGGAGGGAGCCGCATTGCAGAAGAAATTCAACGAGAAGATTGACAATATCACCGCCCTGCTCGAAAGCATCGAACCATACGAGAAATCGCGCGTGGAGAAGATACGCCAGCGCATCGTGGACGGACTGAAGAGCATTCCGGAGGTGGAATACGACAAGAACCGTCTGGAGCAGGAGCTCATCTATTATATCGAGAAGCTCGACATCAGCGAGGAGAAGCAGCGTCTCGCCAACCACCTGAAGTATTTCCGCGAGACGATGGACGAGACGCAGGGCGTGGGCAAGAAGCTCGGCTTCATCGCCCAGGAGATGGGACGCGAAATCAACACCACCGGCAGCAAGAGCAACAATGCCGAGATGCAGAACATCGTGGTGAAGATGAAGGACGAACTGGAGCAGATAAAGGAGCAGGTGCTCAATGCCCTTTAAACGGAGGTAAAGTCAATATAACCCATTCATCCATAACCCACATTAACCAATGAAGCAAGGAAAGGTTATCATATTCTCCGCCCCCAGCGGAAGCGGAAAGAGCACTATAATAAACTGGCTGATGCAGGAACACGAAGAACTGAACCTGCGCTTCAGCATCTCATGCACGAGCCGCAAGCCGAGAGGCACAGAGCAGAACGGAGTGGAATACTTCTTCGTAACGCCCGAGGAATTCCGTCAGCGCATAGCCAACGACGAGTTCCTGGAGTATGAGGAGGTATACGCCGACCGCTTCTACGGCACCCTGAAGGCGCAGGTGGAGAAGCAGTTGGCGGCGGGCGAAAACGTGGTGCTCGACGTTGACGTGAAAGGCGGTTGCAACATTAAGAAGATATACGGCGGGAAGGCGCTCAGCGTATTCATCCAGCCGCCGTCTGTAGAGGCGCTGCGCCAGAGGCTCAACGGCAGAGGCACGGATGCGCCCGAGGTTATCGAAGACCGCATCCGCAGGGCTGAGTTCGAACTTTCGTTCGCCCCAAAGTTTGACCTTGTGGTAGTCAACGACAACCTGGAAACAGCCAAGCAGGAGGCATACACTGACATCAAGGGATTTCTTGACAAATAAGGATATACAATGAGGATAGGCATCTTCGGCGGGTCGTTCAACCCGATACACAACGGACACATCGCCTTGGCTTGCAGAATCAGGCAGCTGGCCAAGCTCGATGAAATATGGTTTGTCGTGTCGCCCCACAACCCGTTGAAGTCTGCCGACGGACTGATGCCCGATGCCGACCGCCTCAACATGGTGCGCATCGCCCTCAGCGGAACGGAGGGACTCGTGGCAAGCGACTATGAGTTCAATCTTCCCCGTCCGTCGTATATGCTCAACACGCTGCAGCATCTCTCTGCCGATTATCCCGATGACAGTTTCCATCTGATAATCGGCGCCGACAACTGGGCGTGCTTCAACCAATGGCACGGATACGAAGAGATAATCCGCAATTACGGAATCTTCATATATCCGAGAGAGGGGACGGAGATTGACGCCGCGTCGCTCCCGTCCAATGTAAGGGTCCTCGATACAGGACTTTACAACATAAGCAGCACCGAGGTGAGACGGCTCCTTTCGGAAGGTAAATCCATAGCGAAGCTCGTTCCGCCGCAGGTAGCCGGATACATATCATCCCACAATCTTCTGTCCGTTGCGGAAAGCAACGCCGCAGGCTCCACGCAGTCGTCAGGCGGCACGCCCTGCCCCACGGCCGACGACGAAGTCCTTATCTCCGTAATCGTGCCGATATACAACAAGGCGGAATACGTGGAAGACTGTCTGCTGAGCATCCTCACCCAGGATTTCCCCAGCTTTGAAGTCATTGCCGTGGAGGACGGCAGCAAGGACAACAGTGGCGAGATATGCGACCGCATCGCTGCGGAACACCCCAACATCACCGTGCTGCATCCCGAGAACGGAGGCGTAACGGCGGCGCGCCGTCTGGGCTACGAACACTCCAGGGGGAAATACATCACCTTCGTTGACGCCGACGACAAGATGCTCCCTTGCGCCCTGCGCCGTCTGTACGAGGAAATCAAATCCACCGGAGCAGACGAGGTCGTGGCACGCTACATCAACCAGTATGACGAACTGTGCGGACACGAAGGCGGCAAGTTCATGCAGCCCTCGTGGATGATAAAGGAACTGTTGGCGTCGAGGGCCGGTTTCTGCGTCCTTTGGGCGGTGTTGTTCAGGCGCGAACTGCTTGAGGGATGCCTCGACACGCCCCGCAAGATACGCTCCGGCGAGGACATACTGATGCAGATAATCTGCCTCACGAAGAATCCAAAGGTGTGGTTCTCCGACGAAGTGGTGTATATGTATAACATGGGACTGCCCAACGACCGCACGCTGAACCTCGATGACGAGATGCTCTACGACGACATACTGCTCCGCCTCTTCCGCGACCGCATGGATGAATACGGCCCCTACATCGTGCTCCACCAGACGAAGATGTATGAGAACTTCATCTACGAGAGACAGTATGACGCACTCCACAAGTATTACCGCTTCCTGCGCAAGGCCGACAAGAGCCGTCTGAGCCTTGCCGACCGCATAGCGATAATGCTACCGCCATGCATCGCCCACTATCCCATAGCGATGAAGAAGAACAGACAGATGCCCGACAGGACAAGGCTGCAGGCAGAAAAAGGATAAAGACAAATAACGCTTAAAACTATGATGAAACTGAAACAGAAAACATTGACGGACCGGAAACTGCCGGTGAGCATGAATCTGAAGGTAATGATTATGCTGGCAATCGCCGTCATCTTCACCCTCGGAGCCGCAGCGAAGAAGAAAACGCCGGTATCAAGGAAGAAGGCAGCCGCATGGGTTGCCCGTGGCGAATGGAAGAACGGATTCGATGCCATGCCCGACAACACGGTGAACATACAGGAGTTCTACTCCCAATACCATAAGAACAGGAAGGAATGGGACGCCGCCTTCAAGTGGCTTGCCGAGACCGACCTCCTCTCCATCCCCAAGGGTAAGCTGATGATTCCGGGCACCAACATCCGCGCCTCGATAGAAGACAGCAGCAACGAGCCACTGGAAAAGCGCAAATCGGAGTCACACCGCAAGAAGATAGACTTCATGTATGTAGTCAAAGGCACCGAGGGCTTCTATCTGCTCGACCACAAGTCGTCCACCCCGAACTGCCCGTACAGCGAGGAGAAAGACGTGATACGCTACGACTACGACAAGCAGAAGTCACACTTCTTCACCTCCACGCCCAAGCGCTTCGTCATCTGCTTCCCCAGCGACTGGCATATCGCAAAGGTGCAGACACCGCTGAATGACCAGTCGCTGCGCGTCATCGTGCTGAAGATAGACTATGTGGAGTGACCATACAGAATATTTACAGAACACTAAAAATAGAATACTATGATTGAGAACCTGATTGAATTTTTGAATGAATCGCCGGTGAACTTCCTCGCCGTAAAGACGTTGAAGGAAATACTTGCCGGCCGTGGTTTCAGAGAGATTAATGCAGCCGACAGCATCGGCGAGCTGAAGGCCGGCGACCAGGTCTTCTTCACGAAGAACGACTCCTCGCTCTACGCCTTCCGCATCGGCCGCAAGGCGCTTGCCGACAACGGCTTCCATCTCATCTGCGCCCACTGCGACTCTCCTACCTTCCGCATCAAGCCAAACGCCGAGATGCTCTGCGAGGGAGGAATAACAAAGCTTAACACCGAAGTATATGGCGGACCTATCATGAGCACATGGTTCGACCGTCCGCTGAGCCTCGCCGGACGAGTACTCATCAAGACCGACGACGTGATGCAGCCCGAAACAAGACTGCTCCACATCAAGCGCCCGCTGCTGCAGATCACAAACCTCGCCATCCACTTCAACCGTCAGGTGAACGACGGCGTGAAGCTGAGCAAGCAGAAGGACATGCTGCCCTTGCTCGGCATCGTGACCGACCAGCTGGAGAGCGGCAACATGCTCATGAACGTCATCGCCGAGGAACTGGGCGTCAACATCCCCGACATCCTCGACTTCGACCTTTATCTCTACGACATTGCCCCTGCCTGCACCTTCGGCGTGCATGACGAGTTCATCTCCGGCGGCAGACTCGATGACTTGAGCATGGTTCATGCCGGACTCATGGCGCTGCTCGCCACGGAGACACAGGACACCACACAGGTGCTTGCCGTATTCGACAACGAGGAGACCGGAAGCCAGACGAAGCAGGGCGCCGGAAGTCCGTTCCTCAGCACGCTGCTCCAGAGGATTGTCCTCGCCCAGGGCGGCAACCAGGAGGATTTCTTCCGCAGTATAGAGAAGGCATTCATGATTTCCGCCGACAATGCCCACGCTTGGCATCCCAACTATTCGGAGAAATACGACCCGACAAACCATCCGATGCTCGGCGGCGGTCCGGCAATCAAGTTCAATGCCGCACAAAAGTATGCCAGCGATGCCGCATCGGCAGCCGTATTCATGGGCATCTGCCAGAAGGCCGGCGTACCTTGCCAGCGCTTCGTGAACCACAGCGATGTGGCGGGCGGAAGCACCCTCGGCAACATCCTCGCCGGTTCTCTGCCGTTGCGTGGAGTGGATATGGGTAATCCTGTGCTCGGAATGCACTCGGTGAGGGAGACCGGTTCCACAGCCGACCACCTGTATTGCATCAAGGCATTTACGGAGTTTTATAAGTTATAAGTTGACGAGTTGACTCATCCGCCAACAAAAGCGGTGCTTCGCCATTGGCAAAGCACCGCTTTCAATTTAAAAGAATATTATATTTAAACAAAATCCTTGTAATGTTTTGTAGGGAGGGGAAAACAAGCATCCCTTATTTGATTGAATATCTCAATCCCAGCTTGAAGTTGAAGTTGAACGGCTTGTCGGTGTAGGCAGTCTTTATCTCGCTGCCGTTGTCAATGTAGTAGCCCACTCCAGGCTCCACATACAGGCCGATGCCCTTGTAGATATTCAGCTGTGCGCCGGCGGCGGCATTCACTGACCACTGCATGCGCTTCATCCTGATGTCCTCCTCTTCGGTGTCCACCACCTTGTTGTCCAATTCGGTTGTCGCCGTGGTGTGACCTTTCACGTTCACCTCTGCCATCATTCCGCCAGACACGTATATATTGAAGAGCTTGTTGCTCCACAGACTGTAGTCCACGTTCACGGGGATTCCCACGAAATGCAGCTTCTGCTCTGTCTTGCAGCCGTTGCCGCTCTCCCCTATCGTGAAGTCAGACGAGAGATACGAGTATGTCAGTCCGGTCTCGATGCCGAGCTTGTCAGTCAGGGCGTATCTCACGGATACTCCAGCCCTTAACGGAGCGTAGTGCTTCACCTTCTCCGCCGGAACGCTCCTCGAATACATGTGGCGCATGATGCTCGTCGGCTCTTCTTCCTCCTCGTCGTCGCAATACATTATCCCGTCTGTCATGAACGGCGAAGGCGAATTGCTCAATGAGGACGAATTGCTGCCGGAGTTCATGGCATATAGTGCGAGCGTGAACTTGTCGTCGCTGCCACCCGTGCTTGTCACGGTGGGATAGGTCTCCATCAGCAGGTCGCTGCTGTTTGGGGTTGTCTTGGCCATCGCCCTGGACATAACCTTTTCTGCCGACCTTTCCTCACGGCTCTCGGTCTGATGCGCCGGGGCAGACTCTTCTGCTGTTTCCTCTTTCATTCCGCTGTCCGCCGTGCCGGTGGATTCTCCACTGCCTGCCGGAGCCGCGGCGGGAATCGCGGTGTGGGTCGTTGCCGTGCTGTGTGCCAGCAGGCGTCCGCTGTCCTTCACTGTTGGTGTGGGTTCCGCCGAACCGTCTTTATCTGATACCTCTGCGCCCTTGTCCGCCTCCGTGGCAGGAGATACAGCCGATGAGGCTGGGGCGACGCTCCGTGCAATCCTTCTGCCATCGTTCCCGCCGTCATTGAGCGTGAAGAAGATTCCGGCCAGCCCTGCCGCACAGGCGGCTGCCGCCAGACTCCGGATTGCGATGATGCGCATCCTGTTCTGTCTCTTTACTGTGGCATTACCCATAGCGAATTCCGACGCCATCCTCCTGTTGATGTCGTCCCACAGTCCGTCGGGGGCCTCCATCTGGAATCCCTCAAGCGTCTGTTTCATTTTGTCTTTCCATTCTTCCCTCATAAGGTAATGCTGTTAACGTTTATTTTTGTATTCATTTATCTTCTTTGCCATCATCGCCTTGGCGTGGTATAGCTGCGAGGCAGACGTCTTGGCCTTGATGTTCAGTATGTCGGCAATCTCCTTGTGGCTCTTGCCTTCAAATACGTAGAGGTTTATCACTGTGCGGTATCCGTCGGGCAGACTCATTATCATCCTCTGCAGCTCGTCGGGCGGTATGCCTTCCGAATCGGGCTCTTCCGCCCCTTCGGCTATGTTGGCCGTCACCTTCTCATCCCTCACCGTGACCATTCTTCCGGCATTCTTCAGATGGTTTATCGACATGTTCACGGCTATGCGCGCCACCCATGCACTGAGCGAGCCTTCGCCTCTGAACTTGAACGAGCGGAACTGCGTGAACACCTTTATGAACACTTCCTGCAGCACGTCCTTCACGTCGTCTTCATCCCCGAGGTATCTCGAACACAATGCCGTAAGGCTCCCCACGTATTTGTCGTAGAGAGCCTTCATGCCGGCGTTTCCTCCCGTCAGCATCAAGTCCGTTATATGTTCCTCGGTGATGTTTGCCATCTATATGTCTAAATCTTTTTCTGTCTTTCCGTCCGGTTCCTTCCCTTGCTCCTTGTCTTAATCCGGAGTGGAATAGTCAAATTCGCAGGTCTTTTCGCCGTTGAAGCTCTGGTATCTCACTCTGAGCTTCACTTTCTTTCCGCCCGTCTTGGGCAGGCTTTTCAGCGAGAACGCCACGGTGGTGTATGCCATCTGCCCCTTGGTGTCGCCGAATGCGTTCTGCCTCAGCTCCACCTCGTACGGGTCGTCGGGGTTCACCCCAGTCACGAGGTTCACCAGATGCCTCGTCTCCGAGCGTCCCCACACGGTGCCGACGTAGAGCGTCAGATAATTGTCCTCGCAGACCGTGGGGAAGCTGTTCACCACTTCTATCGGGTCCTTGCCGTACACCTCGTCGTTCTTCTCGCCGAGGGTCGCCACAGCGGGTTTTGTCAATACGCTGTCAATGCCGTTCACCCACACCGCCTTGGTGTATGGCGTGGCGTCGGCGTCCTTCTGCCTAAAATTCACGAGCGCCCTCACCTCCTTGCCTTTGAAGGGATGCTCCTTCAGGTTGAGCGGCAACAGCGTGGTGTTGTCGTCGAGCTGCAGATATACGGTGTTATCGGCTGCCGTCTTCACCGTCACAATGGCGTTTGGCACGAGCTTGCCCGGCGGGTTGGGCAAATAGCCATAACCGTCGCCGTCGCCCAGGTCGCACGACTGCACCATTGGCACCAGAGCCACCATCAGCATCATTGCCGCGGCGCTCCACATCATTCTCAATACATTCTTTGCTTTAATCTTCATATATGACCTATTCTCCTTTCTTTTATCTCTAAACAACGACTTCCCCGAAATATTGTATGCCTCAGACATAAAAATATTTGTTTTTCTTTCCTCTCGTCCCCGTTCCGCCCATGTTGTCTCCGCCTTCACGTCGGCGCAAGAGGCAGCTGCTATTGTTTTTTGAGTGAAGGAAGAAATAAAGTTCGGCGGCAGCCAATTTAAAAGGCGTGGATTAAACAGCGGTTTATCGGGAGTGCACCTATGCCGCACCGTTGGTGCACCTGTGCTGCACTGTTGGTGCAACTATGCTGCCACTGTTGGTATACCTATGCTGGACTGTTGGTATACCTATGCTGGACTGTTGGTATACCTATGCCGGACTGTTGGTATAGCTATGCTGGACCTTTGGTACCAGAATGCTTCACTCTTCTGGTACCGTTTTTTTATTTAATTTACAACCAGTATTTCAAGTTTGAATTATCCCCAATTCACCTTCCTATAATATATTTTTAGAATATGAATATAGATAAGCCTTGCAATAGTTCGTCCTGTGAGCCTGCGGCCACATGGCGAAGGTCAAAAAAACTCACGGATTATCACCGATGCACACGGAGTCTTTGACACGGATTTTTTTGACTTTTGTTTTTTCGATGCAAAGGGATTCTAAACGGATTTGCAAGCGTTACCGCTTGCGGCTGCTGAGATTCAGATTGTCGTGTGACATGCTATTTTTTGCATACATATATTGTCCTTAGGAAAGCAAGTGCCACGCACTTGCAAGATTCGTGTTATTC
>ULRN01037542.1_pt1 | contig 47694 bp, 40 predicted proteins | sample 1955461 | NCBI WGS metagenome assembly ULRN01 (sample SAMEA4835683, study PRJEB28245) | human gut metagenome | biome: gut microbiome; material: fecal sample | place: Denmark | collected 2008 | reverse complement strand
GCAAGTACTGGAGTAATCCAATGCAAGTACTGGAGTAATCCGGTGCAAGTACTGTAACAGAACCATATCTTTACAAGAAGCCAAGCAATGAAACACTGCAGAGAAACGGTCGTTGAAACCAATCCGACAGGGAATACCCCAAACGGATAACGTACGGAACAAATTTCCCATAAACAAATTAAGAATACAGCCTTCAATAAAAAACGAATTATGCCAAAGAAAGAATACACAACTCTACCAAAAGAGTATCCTGTATGCATGCATAGCAGTTGTCCAATGGCAACCACCTGCCTGCACCAGAAAGTTTATTTCACCATGATGGAACAGAATGAATTCCTGCATCTCATCAATCCAAACAGATGCAGCAAGGACGAATCATGCTCCTACTACAGGAACTGCTCCCCCGTGAGCTACGCCCGCGGATTCACCAAATTCCAGAAACAGATGTTCCCCGACCAGTACCGTCGATTCATGACGATATGCATCAACCACTGGAGCCGCAACCCGTATTTTGAGCGGCGACGCGGCGCCCGTCCTCTCCCACCCGATGAGCAGGATTTCATACTCAATGCCCTTAAACAGGTGGGAGTGACCGAAGAAATGGAATTCGACTCCTACGAGGAGAACACCAACTGGTATGACTGAATTCGATTTGCATTATTTGTATAAAATAAGCAACATGAGAAAGATATTTTTATGTATGGCAGCTGCACTTCTGATGACAGCCTGCAACGAAAGCAAAAAGCAGGAAGCGACACAGGATGTCGATTCCGCAAGTGTAGTAACCGACTTGATGATGAGCCGCAGGAGCATACGTGCCTACAAGGACTCTACGGTAAGCCGTGAAACTCTCAACGAGATTCTGAAATGCGGCATCAATGCGCCTAACGGCAAGAATCTGCAGTCGTATGAGATAAGGGTCATCGACTCCCCTGCACTCATTGACTCTATCACGAAAGCAGTGGTAAAGGACAATCCGAAGATTGCCGAGCGTGAAGGTTTCAAGAACATCTTCGTAAACGCGCCGTGCGTGGTCTGCATCGCCTACGACACTCAGTATGACATGGCACAAGTGGATTGCGGATTGCTGGGCGAGAACATCATACTTGCCGCATGGGCAAAGGGTATCGGGTCTTGCTGCCTGGGCAGTTCTGCGCGTTGGATTCTCGATTCGCCGTCAGCCAAAGCTTATCTTGACCGGATGGCCTTCTCCAAAGGCTACGAACTGCTCTACTGCATCGCACTGGGCTATCCTGACGAAAAGCCGGAAGCCAAGCCGAGGCGTGATGATATGATAAGGTTCATGGAATAAAACAGCGGAAGAATCTTCGGATAACGTACGGCTATCGGAAGAAAAAGAAAAACAGCTGAAACGGGTAAAACTCTTGTGCTGACGACGGAAATCCTGATTCATTGATGCCCCGTGGGGCAAGTGTTTCAGATACCGTGTTGAAGTCAGCCGTTTTAAACGTTTCAGCTGTTTGTAAATCGGTTTGCCTAAAATGCCAAAGCCTTAGAATGGCAGATCATCGGTAGACTCGCCTTCAGCGGCTGCACCCGACTCGGGAGCTGGAGGGAACGCCTCACCTGCCGGCATCGGCTGAACGCCTGGAGCCATGGCTGCGGCAACAGCCGGATCAGCAGCAACAGGGCGCACATCGAATGCACGGATGTTGTTGAACCAACGACCGTTATACTCGTGGGCATCAATGTCAAACGATACATTCACTTCCTGACCTACTTGTATATTGAAGCGTGCGATACGGTCTGCACCGAACACACCGAATACCATCTTGCGGGGATAGGCGTCGCGAGTCTCGATTACATAATCCTGGGATTTCCACTCTCCACGTGCTGAGACACCGCTTCTTTCAGGCAATACAGCAATAACTTTTCCTTGTAATTCCATTTTTTCTTCTATAATTATATTTCTTGTTATTTTGTCTATATTATCAGACTTCCTCATAATTTCTGCGAAAGTAACAAAATAGTTTTAAAAAGCAAAACAAATCCCCTTATTTTTTGCTCACCCCAATGTTTTTTTGTAGTTTTGTACTCGATTAAAAAGCATGGCGATTAATCAGAACAGACAAATAAAATAAATACATATATAAAAGATAAAAACAATGAGATTGACATTGTCCAGTGCGGTTTTAGCAAACCGACTCATAACGCTACAGAAAGTACAGAACAGCAAGAATTCACTGCAGATTCTGGACTGCATCCTCTTCGAGGTAAAAGACGGAGTATTAACGCTTACGGCTTCAGACAAGGAGAACGAATTCAAGTCTGCAGTGCAGCTCGACGAAGCAGACATGGACGGAAGGTTCGCCATTAACAGCAAGACAATCATCGACGCCGTAAAGGAACTGCCCGAACAGCCTATTACACTGGAGATTGACACCACGACATACAACGTGAAAATCATATTCCAGAACGGTGACTACAATTTCACGGCACAGAACGCCGACGACTTCCCGCAGGCTCAAGGCGTGCAGGAGGGCTGCACAAGCTTCAAGATTCCTTCCGAAATACTTGCGGACAACATTTCCAGAACATTGTTTGCCACTGCAAACGAGGAGATCCGCCCCGTGATGAACGGAGTATATTTTGACCTGACACCGGAATTCCTTGCCATCGTGGCAAGCGACGGGCACAAGCTCGTCAGGAACAAGGTGTTCAGCATAAAAAACGAAAACAAGACGGCGTTCATCCTGCCGAAAAAGCCGGCAACGCTGCTCAAGAACTCTCTGCCGCACGACGACAGCGAGGTGGAGATAAGATTTGACGACAGAAATGCCGAAATCATTTACAGCTTCGGCACACTCTCATGCCGCCTCATCGAGGGACGCTACCCCAACTACGCATCGGTAATCCCAAGCAACAACCCATGCCAGCTGAATATCGACCGCAGGACATTGCTCGGTTCGCTGCGCCGCGTATTGCCGTTCGCAAGCGAAAGCAGCCAGCTCATCCGTCTGCGCCTGTCTATGGGACAGCTTGAAGTTTCATCCGAGGACATCGACTTCTACACAAGCGCCAAGGAAACCATCGTCTGCGACTACGCAAGCAACCCGATGAGTATCGGATTCAAGGGTTCGTCGCTGATGGAAATACTGAGCAACCTGACAAGTGACGAGGTGACGCTCGAACTCGCCGACCCAAGTCGTCCGTGTATCATCCTGCCTGTGGAGCAGCCGGAGGGGCAGGACATCCTCATGCTCATCATGCCGATGCTGCTTAACGACTAACAGACAGAGAGTCAAGACGGATTGATTCATCCGGATGTTTTACAAAGAACCAAGGAATATTTCAAATGAAACTGAATTTAACAAGACCCCTCGTAGTCTTCGATTTGGAGACTACAGGACTTGACATAGTGAACGACAGAATCTTCCAGCTGTCATACATCAAGGTTTTCCCTGACGGAAACGAAGAAAGGGGTAACCTCTACTTCAACCCAGTGAAGCCCATTCCACAAGAGGTGGTGGAGCTGACCGGAACATCCAACGAGGACGTGGCAGACAAGCCGACCTTCAAGGATATGGCCAAGGAACTCGAAGAGAAATTCAAGGACTGCGACTTTGCCGGCTTCAACTCAAACCACTTTGACGTGCCGATGCTTGCGGAGGAATTCTACCGCTCCGGCATTAACTTCGACTTCAGCAAATGCCGCCTCATCGACGCACAGACCATCTTCCACAAGATGGAAAGGAGAAACCTCGCCGCTGCGTATAAATTCTATACGGGACACAAGATGGAGGACGACTTCGAGGCTCACCGCGCCGACCAAGACACAGAGGCAACATACAGGGTGTTGCAGGGCGAGCTTGACATGTACTCTGCTGAGCGCCAGGAGGAAGAAGACCGCATACTGGAAAACGACATGGACAAGTTGGCTGAGTTCTCAAAGCTCAACGACAACGTGGACTTCTCCGGACGCATTGTGTGGAAGGAGATGAAAGACGCCAACGGAAACACACTGCTCGGCCCGGATGGAAAACCGAGAAAGCAGGAAGTGTTCAACTTCGGAAAATATAAGGGATGGGCTGTGGCAGAAGCCCTCAGACGCGACCCAGGCTACTATAACTGGATATGCACAAGCGACTTCACAAACGACACGAAGCAGGTGCTGACACGCATCCGCCTGCGCGACATGGGGAGATAAGGAAATGCTGAAAGGAAAGAAAATCGTTCTCGGTATCACGGGCAGCATTGCCGCATACAAGGCATGCTACATCATCCGCGGACTGATAAAGGCTGGAGCTGAAGTACAGGTGGTCATAACGCCTGCCGGAAAGGAATTCATCACTCCCATCACGCTCTCCGCCCTCACACACAAGCCCGTGGTAAGCGAATTCTTCTCGCAAAGGGATGGGACATGGAACTCACATGTAGACCTCGGACTATGGGCTGACGCAATGCTCATTGCGCCATGTACAGCCTCAACAATCGGAAAAATGGCACACGGCATCGCTGACAACATGCTCATAACTACCTATTTATCAATGAAGGCGCCCGTGTTCGTTGCTCCGGCTATGGACCTCGACATGTATGCTCATCCGTCTACCCAGAACAACCTCGACACACTGAGAAGCTACGGCAATATCATCATCGAGCCGCAGAGCGGCTTTCTGGCAAGCGGACTCGAAGGCAAAGGACGCATGGAGGAACCGGAAAGGATTGTGGAGTTTCTTGACAACCACTTCAAGCAGGATGCCACAAGCAGCAGCAACCTGACGGGCAAGAAGATTCTCATAACCGCCGGCCCCACATACGAGAAGATAGACCCCGTAAGATTCATCGGCAACTATTCAAGCGGCAAGATGGGGTTCGCCCTCGCCGAAGAGTGCATGAGAAGAGGAGCCGACGTGACACTCATCGCCGGCCCTGTATCGCGCAACTGCTCACAATCGATAAGGAGAATCGACGTGGAGAGTTGCGAGGAGATGTATAATGCAGCCACAGAAGCCTTTGCATCCCACGATGCAGCAATACTGTGTGCCGCAGTAGCTGATTTCCGCCCCGAAACGACCGCCGACAGAAAGATAAAGAGGGAGAAGGATGACCTTATACTAAAGCTCTGTCCGACCAATGACATCGCCGCTTCGCTCGGCAAGATGAAAAGCAAAGAACAGAAGCTCATCGGATTCGCCCTGGAAACAAACGACGAGGAGACAAATGCGAAAAAGAAACTCAAGAAGAAAAACCTTGACTTCATCGTATTGAACTCCACGAGAAACGAGGGAACGACGTTCCGAAGCGACTACAACAAGATTTCGATTATTTCGGAAAACGGCAAGATCGATTTCGACAAGAAGCCTAAAGCCGACGTGGCAAAGGACATCGTGAACGAAATGGAGAAACTATGGTAAAACGATATGGACCATCACTTTAGAAGCAACATTCTATCGTGTTGGTTCATAAATGTTTAACTCTATACTGAAAACCTATTATGAAACGACTTATCTGCTTGGTTCTTATATTTCTGGCTACATGTTCATACATGAAGGCACAGGAGCTGCAAGCCAAAATCACAATAAACCACAACCAGATTCAAGGCACCGACGCAAGCGTGTTCGAAAGTCTGCAACAGACTCTCGAACAGTTTATCAATGACCGCCAGTGGACGGACTACCAGTTCCAGAAGAACGAAAGAATCGTCTGCAACTTCAACATAACGGTGACCAAGTACGACCAGTCGTCGAACAGACTGACCTGCAGTGCTCTGATACAGGCAAACCGTCCGGTATACAATTCCGCATACACCACGACCTTATACAACAACAAGGACAACGACTTCAACTTCGAGTTCTCACAGTTTGACCAACTGAACTTCAATGAGGAGCAGATAGACAACCAGCTGACAGCGCTCATCGCCTACTATGCCTATCTAATCATAGGACTCGACCTTGACAGTTTTTCGCCTATGGGCGGAGAGGACGTGCTACAGAGATGCATGAACCTGACGAACAATGCTCAGAACCTGGCCTTCACCGGATGGAAATCCTTCGAGACAGACAGGAACAGGTTCGCCATAATAAACGACTATCTTGACACAGCGATGAAACCCTTCCGACAGTTGCAGTATGACTACTACCGCACCGGACTTGACGAAATGGCGAATAACGCCGACCGCGGAAGGACAAATATCACCACGGCACTGGAGAACAATCTGAAGAAAGTGCATGAAGACAAGCCGCTGAGCAGTCTGCCGGCTATATGGACAGACTACAAGAAGGATGAACTTGCCAACATATATAAGGGCAAGGGAACGCAGAAGGAAAAGGAAAGCGTCTACGAGATACTCTTCTCAATCAACCCGTCACAAAACAATTCTTGGGAAAAAATCAAGGAATAGGAAATGCTGAAACAACTTTATATAAAGAATTTTGCGCTTATCGACACGCTCGACATGAGATTCCACCCCGGCTTCTCTGTCATTACAGGTGAAACCGGAGCCGGAAAGAGCATCATCCTCGGAGCCATCAACCTGCTTCTCGGGCAGAGAGCTGACTCCAAACTAATAAAGAAGGGATGCGACAAATGCATCATAGAGGCGCATTTCGACCTATCGAAATACGACATGAAGGGTTTCTTCGACGAGAACGACATCGAATATGATGCCGAAGACTGTATCATGCGCCGTGATCTGACGGCAGCGGGCAAGAGCCGTGCGTTCATCAACGACACACCCGCACCGCTTGCAACGATAAAGAGGCTCGGCGAACAACTCATCGACATACATAGTCAGCATCAGAACCTGATGCTCAACAGCGAAGACTTTCAGCTGAACGTACTCGACATCATCTCCCAGGACTCATCCATGGTAAACGACTACAACGCCGCCTACAGGAAACTAACAGAAGCGCGCAGAGCTGTAGCCGAAATGAAGGAGGAAATAGAGAAAGGCATTGAGAACGAAGAGTTCCTGAGGTTTCAATACAAGGAACTTGAAGATGCCAATCTTGAAGTCGGAATGCAAGAGAAGCTTGAAGCAGAAGCCGAAAAGCTCAACCATGTAGAGGATATAAAAAGCGCCCTATATCAAGCCGACGGAATAATGAGCGGCAGCGAAGGCAACGGTGTGGTGGAGCAGATAAAGGAAGCTGCAAAAGCCATTGAAGGCATAAAAGATATTTTCCCCGACGTGGAGGAAATCAATAGCAGACTGGAAGATTGCTATATCGAACTGAAAGACCTTGCCCAGGAAATCAACGTCAAGGCCGAGGACATAGACTTTGAACCTGGCAGACTACAGCAGGTAGACGACCTGCTTGATAATATCTATTCGCTGGAGCAAAAACATCATACGGACTCCGTTGAAGAGCTTATTAGTATAAAGGACAGGCTGCACGAACAGATATGCAATATCGACAACAGCGACGAAAGACTGAAGGAACTTGAAACTGAGGAGCAGAAAGCCATGGAGGCATGCAAGAAGAAAGCAGCAACGTTGACTGCAACAAGGAAGAAAGCAGCCAAGATCGTGGAAGAAGGAATGAAAAAGCGACTCGTGCCACTGGGAATCCCCAACGTGAGATTCGCCATAGACATTGAGCCGAAGGATTTCATGAAAGACGGTTGCGACAGGGTGTCGTTCCTTTTCAGCGCCAACACAAATACAGAGTTACAACCTGTTTCACAAGTTGCATCCGGCGGAGAAATCGCCCGAGTAATGCTCTCGCTGAAAGCAATGATAAGCAGTGCAGTGAAACTTCCTACAATCATCTTTGACGAAATCGACACCGGCGTAAGCGGCAAGATTGCCGAAAAGATGGCAATAATAATGCAGGAGATGGCCCAAAGCGACAGGCAAGTTATAAGCATAACGCACCTGCCACAGATTGCCGCACGCGGAACGAACCATTACAAGGTATATAAGGAAGAGACCAACAATGGTACGACAAGCCGCATGAAGGAACTCCAAATGGAAGAACGCACCGATGAGATTGCCCAGATGCTGAGCGGTGCAGACATCACTGAGGCCGCAAGACACAACGCCGCAGAACTGCTGAAGCTATGCAGCAACTAAAAATATAACAATCAATTATGAATTACAATATGAATACTTGCAAGAAACTATTTCTAACCATCATCGCCATATTTATTACATCAAGCATAATAGCGCAAAGCTCTGCGGTAAAGAAAACGGCGGAGAATGTCTTTACTCTGACCACATTTAAGAAAGACGGCAGTCTGCTTGCGTCAAGCCATGGTGTTTTCACAGGCGCAAACGGTGAAGCAATAAGTAATCTAAAACCCTTTATCGGTGCAGCGGAGGCTGTAGCCATTGACATTAAGGGGAACAAGCACAAAGTGACAAGAATATTGGGCGTCAATGATATATACGACGTAGCAAGATTCAAAGTGGATGGCAGCACAAAATCCGCAAATGCGGCAAAGGCTGGAGCAGTTGCCGGCTCATCACTATGGTTGATTCCATACACAAACAAATCAGCAAAGCCCGTAGCAGCAAGTATAAAAAGCGTGGAAAAGTTCATGAACGCCTATTCATATTACATCTTCACCATGAACAACACGGACAATGCTGACGGTTGTCCTTTCGTCAATGACAACGGCGAAGTTGTAGGACTTCTGCAGACATCGTCTTTAAATACAGACATCTACGCTACTGACGCCAATTTCGTTCTCTCGCTGAAGCCTAATGCGCTGTCCTTGAACAGCGAAACGCTCCGCAAGATTGGAATTCCAACAGCCCTGCCCGAAGACAAAGAGCAGGCAATGCTGGCTCTTATGCTCACTTCACAGAACAATGACTCCCTGAAATACGCCGCAGCCGCAAATGACTTCATAGAAAGGTTTCCCGACCTCATAGACGGATATTCCGCCAAGGCACAAATAGAGATAAACGCAAACCGCTTTGACGATGCGGCAAGATGTATGGAAGAGGCAATAAGAAAGGTTACGGCAAAAGCGGACGCACACTACAATTACGCAAAACTCATTTATCTGAAAGAGGTTTACAAGAATGACTTACCGTTCGACAAATGGAATCTCGACAAGGCGATGGACGAAACAAGCCTCGCATACTCCATCAGCCCTCTCCCACTCTACAAGGACCTTGAAGGACAGATTCTCTTTGCAAAGGCTGATTACAACAAAGCCTACGACACATTCATGGCGCTCACCGAAAGCAACTTGAAAGGCGGAGACCTGTATTACAATGCCGCTCTCTGCAAACAGCAGCTAAAGGCTCCCGATACGGAAATCATCGCCCTGCTCGACAGTGCCGTGAATAATGCAGACACCCTTAATTACGCAAATTCCGCAAAATACTATCTGATGAGGGCTGAGCTTTACAACAAGATGCAGAACTACCGTCAGTCCGTCTTCGACTATACCAGATATGAGATTGCATGTGGCGGTAAGATGACAGCAGAATTCTATTACAACCGCGAACAGATAGAAATAAAGGCTAAGCTCTTCAAGCAAGCCCTGAACGACATCAACAACGCCATATACCTTGCACCCAAAGAACCAACATTCCTTGCAGAAAGAGCCTCTCTACTGCTACGTCTGAACATGCACACAGAAGCCATCGAATCAGCAACAAGATGCATTGAAACAGCTCCGGATTTCTCCGACGCCTATCTCGTGCTCGGTCTTGCACAGATAAAGACTGGAAACAAAACCGAGGGCGTTTCCAATCTGAACAAGGCCAAGGATATGGGTAACCCTCAGGCCCAAGGTCTGATAGACAAATACGCCAAATAAAAGCACACCTATCATGGATAAGAGCAACAAGCTTATCATTGCCATCGGCAGTAATTTCAACCAAAGGGAGAATATTGACTACGCCAAAAAACACCTTTCATTGATTCTCGGTGACAGCATCGCCTTCTCTGAAGAAATGTGGACTGCCCCCATAGGCATAGAATCCGACAAGTTCATAAACTGCCTCTGCGTATCGGCAACAAGCCACACATACACCCAGACTGCAAATGCCCTGAAACACATAGAGAAGAAATGCGGCAGGACTAAGAAGAACGACAAGGAGCACAAAATCCCCCTGGACCTTGACATCCTGCTGTTCGGGAGTGAGAAGTTCCACACGGACGACTGGAACAGAGAATACGTAAGAAAACTTATCCACAATTTTGAAAAAGAAAAAGAATGTTTTATTTTAGATCCAATAACAAGATGAAAAAAAATTTTAACCTTAAAACAATCCTGACTGCTGTAATTGCATTCGCATGCACAACAGTAATGGGACAGGACTTTGACGAATACTTTGAAAACAACACACTGCGCGTGAACTTCATCCTTGGCGGCAATGCCACCGAACAGGATATTCTCATCGAGAACATGCAGTCCATCCCCGAATGGTATGGCAGGAAGAACAACCTCTCTGAACTTCCAGTGCAGGGCAATGCGCAATTCGAACTGAAAGACCACAAGACCGGCAAAGTAATCTACAGGAATTCCCTTTCCACACTATTCCAGGAATGGCAGACGTACCCGGAGGCAAAAACCACACGCCGTTCTTTCGAAAACGTAATCCTCATGCCTATGCCCAAAGACACTGTGGACCTGACTATCAACATCCGCAACAACAGGCAAGAAATAACGAGATCACTCACCGAGACCATCAACCCTAAAGACATTCTCATCAAGAGATTCAGCTCAAAGGCCACTCCATACGAAGTGATGCAAGCAGCAGCAGATCCAAAGAAGTGCATACACATTGCCTACCTTGCCGAAGGCTATACTGAGGCAGAAATGGACAAGTTCCTTGCAGATGCCAAGGTTGCAAACGATGCACTCTTCTCCCATGAGCCATTCAAGGCATACAAGGACAGATTCAACGTCATAGCCGTGAAATCGCCATCTGTCGACAGCGGCACGAGCGTTCCACGAAAAGGAGAATGGAAGAACACAGCCCTCGGTTCAAACTTCGACACATTCTATAGCGAGCGCTATCTTACAACGCTCAACATGAACAAGGTGCATGACTGGCTCGCCGGAACCCCCTACGAGCACATCATCATCCTCGTAAACACCGATGTATACGGCGGAGGCGGCATTCTGAACTACTACAACCTGAGTTCGACAGGCCACAAATATTACAAGCCGGTCATCGTACACGAGTTTGGACACAGCTTCGCCGGACTTGCCGACGAATACGCCTACGACGACGAACCTCTCGGAATATATTCAAAAGACGTGGAGCCTTGGGAGCCAAACATCACAACACTCGTAAACTTCAAGGACAAATGGGAAAACCTAATCAAGAAAGGCACTCCAACTCCGACACCTCTGAGCAAAGACCCGAAAGTCATAAAGAACAGAGTAGGACTCTTCCAGGGCGGAGGCTACGACCTGAAGAATGTCTATAGAGGTGTGCAAGACTGCCGCATGAGAACCAATCTCCATCCAGAATTCTGCATCGTATGCCGCAATGCTCTGGAGAAACTGATAAGATTCTATACAGAATAAACCTACCATAATGAACATGAGCATAAGGAATATTGCAATCATAGCGCTATCCTTTCTCTTTTCATTCACAGCCCAAGGGCAAACAGCCGACAAGATGCCAGACAAAGATCAGTTGGCTGTTGCCCTTGACTATTTTGGAAGCGGAAAATACAGGGAAGCATTGAATATCCTTTCAAGGCTTGACAAAAAATACAAGCTGAACCCAAGATTCAAGGCTTATATCGGACTCTGTCATTACTATGAATGGAATTACAGAACGGCGTGCAACTATCTCGATTCATGCATGAACGACATCGAGGTATACGCCCCACATGAGCGGAGCGTATATTATTTTGCCGATGCCGAAAGCCATTTCATTCTCGGAGAATACGACAAGTGCATCCCACTGTACGAAAAACAACTTACAGTCTGCTACAACAAAGAAAAAGGTGACGTCTTCTTCCGTCTTGGCTTTTGCTATATGAACAAAGGCGAATGGCAGAATGCGCTCGACAATCTCAATTCCTCCCTACTCCATTACGAGCAATTCGGCTATCCACAGAACAAGCAGGCAAGAGTGATACAGCTTCAGAAAATGATCAAGGGCTGCTTAAAGAAACTAAAGATCACAAATCAAGGTCTATAATTCCCTAAAGTTTACCGATACGACAAGAGGTCAGAACCTGCAACCAAGCCTTGCCGTAAAGAAATATGAGCGGCGATTGATATCAACACAGAACTTATTAATATCATGAGAATACTCTCCACCAAAATAGACATGTCCGAAGGAAATGTTCAATCCAGCCCGAGCACGGAACATAAACCGACTTAAATAGCCCTCAACATCTTTGTCAAAAACATTTATACTACTAGTCATATCAGTCTTTAAATCGCCATACAAGTAACCGGCGAAGCTGAATCCCACATATGGTTCAAGAGCACAAGAACCATCTGCAAAAGGCAACCTATACATAACGTCAACAGGAACTTCCAAAGAAATCATTGTGAGTTTACAATTTACATTCTGATAATAATCCACATCTCTTTCCGCCCAAGAATAACTAAGCATTCCACCAACCTGAAGAAAAGAGCGCCTGGTACCACAGAACTTCATTGAATGCATGTAGCCAAACGACAAGACATTGATATCCAAAGGAGAACCATTGATATTATGTATACTGTAACTACCGAAAATACCATTCATACCATTAGCAACTCCATCGGAATTAGTGTAATTATTCCCAGAAGGAATCTCCCTTGCCCCAACTTGTTCATCTCTTACGACATGTTCTTTATATACAGTCTTATGGAGAGAAATGCCACTATTACTATTATTTAATGTATTATCATTATCGGGCGAATAAAACTTCTTGGAAACTGGCTTATCCATTTTTCCGGCACAACAGATTTCCAACCGTTTCCATCCACAACGCATGTATCTGTATTGACAACTTGTGCCACAACAGGAACCACTACAAATAATGTCAGTAAAGCTATCAAATTTTTCATTTTATGTACGTCTTCATAAGTATTACGACACAAAAGTAATACATTTCATGCAGAAATAAAAATATTCTTGTATCAATTATACGACAATTGCTATAAAACACAAGTTCAAAAGACATATCCCAAATGCCAGCGGCAATACGGTCAAAATAATATAAAACAGAACTTATCCATTATTGATAACAACAGGGGGTAGGTAAAATGTAAAGGTTATGCAAAAATTATCACAAAATGTTTGCCGAAACGGAAAATAACATTATCTTTGCAGAAGAATTAAAGAGACAAAAGAAACAGGACCGTATCGGTTAGATCGGGATACTCATCAATTTAAAAACGAAAACCGAGATGATTTCTTTTGCTAATGGCGGGCCACGTGTCCTGGTAACGGGATTAGCTGTAAAGCCGGTGGATTACAAAGGCGGAGAACTCTCAAATCTTACTAGCTCGGAGTTTCATCACATCACGGTGCGGTCTTTTTAATACAGAAGCGGTGAATCCTTGTACTATGAATACAGGAGACACCGCTTCTTCAGTTTCTACGGCAACAATATTGTTTTAAACCATAATATAATAGAATCATGTTCTCAGGAATTGTAGAAGAGTTTGCTACCGTTACCGGCATAAAGAAATATGGCGGCAACATCGATTTCACATTCAAATGCTCATTTGTAGACGAACTGAAGATTGACCAAAGCGTCGCCCACAACGGCGTATGCCTCACCGTAGTTGAGATAAAGGACGGCACATACACCGTAACCGCCATGAGCGAAACTCTGGAAAGGACAAACCTCGGACTGCTCTCCGTGGGCGACAAGGTGAACATCGAGCGCTCAATGGTCATGAACGGCAGACTCGACGGCCATATCGTGCAGGGACACGTGGACCAGACAGCAAAGTGCGTTGACATGAAGGATGCGGACGGAAGCACATATTTCACCTTTGAATATCCGGAAAACAAGGAGATGGCAAAGCGCGGATACTTCACCGTGGACAAAGGCAGCGTAACCGTAAACGGCGTATCGCTCACAGTATGCAACCCTACCGACAACGCCTTCACCGTGGCCATAATCCCATACACAAGGGAGAACACCAACTTCTGCGACATAAAGGTGGGCACGACGGTAAACATTGAGTTCGACATCCTCGGAAAGTACATTGCAAGACTCAAACATTTCGAATAATATAAAAACATAATGGAAGCGAATCACAAAATCAACAAAGTGGGGCTTCGCAACCTCCATATGGAGGACTACGACCAATTGGCACGATCGTTCAAACGCATTTATGCCGACCACGACGTATTTTGGACAAAAGAACAAATCAAGAAACTAATCACCATCTTCCCTGAAGGCCAGGTGGTGATTGTCGTTGACGACAAAATCGTGGGTTGCGCCCTTTCAATCATCGTGGACTACAACATGGTGAAAGGCGACCACACCTATGCTCAGGTTACAGGAAACGAGACATTCAACACCCACAAGCCCAACGGCAACATTCTCTACGGCATAGAAGTGTTCATACACCCCGACTACCGCGGACTACGCCTTGCACGAAGGATGTATGAATACCGCAAGGAACTGTGCGAAAAACTCAACCTGAAGGCTATTATGTTTGGCGGAAGGATTCCGAACTACCATAAATACGCTGACGCCATGCGCCCGAAGGAATATATCGAAAAAGTGCGTTCACGCGAGATATACGACCCTGTGCTGACATTTCAGCTGAGCAACGACTTCCACGTAAGGCGCGTCATCCGCAATTATCTGCCGAACGACGAGGAATCAAAACACTGCGCCACACTACTGCAATGGGACAACATCTATTATCAGCCACCGACGGACTCCTACGTGGAGCGCCGCCCAACGGTAAGAATCGGCTGCGTGCAATGGCAGATGCGATCCTACCACACCATCGACGACGTGTTCGAACAGGTGGAATTCTTCGTGGATGCCGTCTCCGACTACAAGAGCGACTTCATACTTTTCCCCGAATATTTCAACGCACCGCTCATGGCGAAATACAACGACATGGGAGAGGCGCAATCCATACGCGCACTGGCTGACTATACGGAGAAGATGAGAGACCGCTTCATAGAACTCGCCATAAGCTACAACATAAACATCATTACGGGCAGTATGCCATACGTGAAGGACGACGGATTGTATAACGTGGGATTCCTGTGCCGGAGAGACGGTTCTTATGACATGTATGAGAAAATCCACGTCACACCCGATGAGCAAAAGAGCTGGGGTCTGAGCGGAGGAAACTCGCTGAAAACCTTCGACACCGACTGCGGCAAGGTGGGCGTTCTGATATGCTATGATGTGGAATTCCCCGAACTCTCGCGCCTGATGGCAGAAGACGGAATGCAGATTCTCTTTGTGCCGTTCATGACGGACACGCAGAACGCATATTCACGTGTACGAGTCTGCGCCCAGGCACGCGCAATAGAAAACGAGTGCTATGTTGCCATTGCCGGCAGCGTTGGCAATCTGCCGAGGGTTCACAATATGGACATCCAGTATGCACAATCGGCTGTCTTCACGCCATGCGACTTTGCTTTCCCGAACAACGGAATGCGTGCGGAAGCCACGCCTAACACTGAAATGATCCTTGTTTCAGACGTAGACCTGAACCTGCTCAATGAACTTCACACCTATGGAAGCGTGAGAAACCTGAGAGACAGACGCAGCGACCTGTACGAGCTCAAGATGAAAAAGAAATAACACCCACTCAAGCCCTGGAGTGATTCCATGAAGTCGACTCCGGATTTTAAGATTTCCCGTCAGGAAAGACATACGGACAACCATATCAAGAATTGTTCCATTTTTCCTCTCGGGAAATCTTATTTTTTGTATACAGGAAAAAGAGGGCTTCCGGCAAACCCTAATGGACGATTTGGGCTAAAAGCGCATCGTCAAAACAGACAATCAGGGTATAAAAAACCGCAACGGAATATCAATCCGTTGCGGAAAAGTTTAACCGAAATGAATGGGGCTTAACAAGAAAGAAATACGTTCTCTCCTTTATAGCCCTTTTGAAATAAAAACAATCTTACTGATGCTGGTCTCTGAGCAAGTCGTTAACGGTCTTTACCGGATTGAACGTAGAGAGAGGAACTTCCACAAAAATCGTATTCCAGTCGCTCATCGCTCCATTCCATAAACCAGGAAGTTCCAAAGCCTTTAGGTCTTTTCCGTTCTTACTCTTGCTGCTGATGAATCCCGTGGTACGGTCCACGAAATCGGGCAGGTTGAACTTCTCGCCCTTATAATTCTTCACAGCGCATACGAGGTCCACAGGATTGAAATGGGTTCCCTCGGTAAACATCTTCATATACTCCGCATTAGCCGTGTCTATCTGGCTGCTTTCAAGAATCTGAAGACTGACAGTACCGTCCTGGTTGTATGTAAGGAACGGACCGCCACCTGGCTCACCAACATTTTTCACCACGCCACAAACCCGCATCGGCCTGTTAAATTTCTTCTTCAGGTATTCAATGAGTTCTTCCCTCGTCAATTTTTCCAAACCTGCCCTCCGGCAACAGAGGTCATTCTTCAGGAAACCAACCATTTCATCAATGTCAATATCTTCATAGGTACCTTCATCCAACATATTCAGATACCCAAATACTGTGCGCTGAAAACTGACGAGCACACCGGCGATAACCTGCTTGTAGGTCACGGTGTCCTTCTTCAATCTGTCCGGCACAACATTGTCGATATTCTTTATAAACACCACGTCTGCCGGAATCTCATTCAGATTCTCAATCAAAGCTCCGTGGCCGCCCGGACGGAAAAGCAGACTTCCATCGGCATTGCGGAACGGTGTGTTGTCCGGATTCACAGCGATTGTATCTGTGCTCGGCTTCTGCTCGGAGAATGAGATGTCATACTTCACATTATACTTCTTCTCGTACTTACCCTTGGTTTCGGCAACCTTCTTCTCAAAAAGGGTGCGATGCTCAGGACTCACTGTATAGTGTAGATGAACCATACCATTGCTGTCGGCATACAATGCTCCCTCCACCAGATGTTCTTCCAACGGTGTGCGCGCACCATCCTCATATTTATGGAAAAGCAGGAGTCCCTTCGGCAACTGACCGTAATTAAGCCCCTTCTTCTCAAGCAAGTTTGCAACTACAGCCTTGTAGTTCCCTTCTGCCATCAGGACCTTTATGCCTTTGCCTTCATTCTTCTGGCACATCTCATCAAGCGCAGGATAGAATGCAAATTTCTCCACATTGTCAAAGAAATGCTTCTCAAAATCTGTCGTCGGCACGTTATACTCCGCATCGAGGAAGGCGAACATGTTCTTGAACATACGGCTTGCGGCTCCACTGGCAGGAACAAACTTCACAATTTTCTTTCCTTCAGCTTTATAGTTTTTCCATGCCTCCGTATACATCTCCACATCGTCTTCGCCCATAGCTAATATTCCGTTGTCCACACTTGCTGCGGCATCGAGTTTCAGAAACGGGAAGCCTGTTTTGAATTCATTCAACTGTTTTTCAATCTGAGCCTCTGATATGCCTTTAGCGGCAATCTGCTCCATGTCTTTTGGTGATAACATAAGTATTATTTTTTAAGTTTGATTATTTTTATAAGTTTATGCCAATAGCTGTTTTCACTCATGCAAATTTACTGTTTTTTTAGCAAAATGCTTTACCGTTTCATATATTATTTCTTTTTTTCATCAAATAATAATAGTAAAGTAATATAAAACGTGCAATTTTATTACCTTTGCAGTCAATATCTCGGCATAAGCCAAGCAACAAAACAATATGCTTATGGATAATAAACTTGTTTTTACCGAAAAAGAAAAGACCGATTTTCGCGAAATCGTGAATAAACTGCGTGGCGCAAACGGCTACGCACTGACAAAGGACGATGAGATAAACATATTCAGACATCTCAGGAACGCCATTGACGAAAACCGAATCCAGCGCGATATTTTCGGTCTGAACCCAATATTGCTAAGCATGCAGACTGCTCTAATCGCAATTGACGAGATAGGGCTGAAGCGCGACGGAACTATCGCTGTGCTGCTGTATGCAAGTGTGGCACATGGCGACGAGGCCGCTTTCGACGAATCGCTGAAGCAGTTCGGGGAGTCTGTCACCAAGATTCTGAAGGGCCTCGTCCATATCCAGGACCTCTACAAGAAGAACCCTGTAATCGAAAGCGAGAATTTCCGCAACCTGCTTTTGTCGTTCGCCGAAGACATGAGGGTAATCCTGATAATGATTGCCAACAGGGTGAACCTGATGAGGCAGATTCGAGACACAGAGAACGTAGAGGCAAAGCAGCGCGTCAGCGAGGAGGCAAGCTACCTCTATGCTCCACTTGCCCATAAGCTCGGACTATACAAGCTGAAGAGCGAACTGGAGGACCTCAGTCTGAAATACCTTGAGCACGATGCTTATTACATGATCAAGAACAAGCTCAACGAGACAAAAGCGAGTCGCGACAGATATATTGAACAGTTCATCGCACCTATCAAGAAGAAGCTTGAGGATGAAAACCTGAAATTCCACATGAAAGGCAGGACGAAGAGCATACACAGCATATGGCAGAAGATGAAGAAGCAGAAATGTGACTTTGAGGGCATCTACGACCTCTTTGCCATCAGAATCATCCTCGATTCCCCGATTGAGCTCGAAAAGGTGCAGTGTTGGCATGTGTTCGCGCTCATCACTAATATGTACCAGCCCAACCCGAAGCGTCTGCGCGACTGGCTGAGTGTGCCTAAATCAAACGGATACGAGAGTCTGCACATAACAGTGAAAGGTCCCGAGAACAAATGGGTGGAGGTACAGATACGTACTGAGAGAATGGATGAGATTGCAGAGCGCGGACTCGCAGCCCACTGGAGATACAAGGGAATCAAGGGCGACGGAGGTATGGATGAATGGCTGACGAGCATACGGCGTGCGCTGGAAAACAACGACGACCGCCAGGTCATCGACGATTTCAAGATGGACCTCTATGAGGACGAGATATTCGTATTCACCCCAAAGGGCGATCTGATGAAATTCCCGAAGGGAGCCACCGTGCTTGATTTTGCATACCGCATACACTCCAACGTGGGTAACCACTGCGTCGGAGCGAAAATCAACGGCAAGGTGGTGACATTCCGCCACGTATTGAAGAGCGGCGACCAGATAGAGATCATGACCTCAAACAGCCAGAAGCCAAAGCAGGACTGGCTGAACATCGTGAAGACAAGTCGCGGAAAGGCAAAGATTCGCATGGCTCTTAAAGAGACACAGGTGAAGGACGGTCTGTATGCCAAGGAGATGCTGGAGCGCAGAATGAAGAACCGCAAGATCGAATTGGACGAAAGCACGATGTCACATCTGATAAAGAAGCTGGGATTCAAAGAGACGAACGATTTCTACAAGAGGATTGCCGACGAAACGCTCGACATCAACCACGTGATAGAGAAATACCAGGAAGTACAGGCCCACGACAACAATCTCTTGACCACGCAGCAGCCAGTAAGGAGCGCCGACGAATACAACTACGAGAATCCAGCCGAGGAACTTGCCAACAGCAGCAGTGACGTGCTCGTAATCGACCGCAATCTGAAAGGCATCGATTACCAGTTGGCCAATTGCTGCCGGCCGATATACGGTGACAAGGTGTTCGGTTTCGTTACTGTAAACGGTGGAATCAAGATTCACCGCTGCGACTGTCCTAACGCACCGGAACTGCGCAAGCGCTTCGGTTATCGAATCGTAAAGGCGAAATGGAGCGGAAAGGACGGAGCACAATACACCACAACGCTCAAGATTATCGGCAACGATGACATTGGCATCGTGAACAACATCACAAGTGTCATCGCCAAAGAGGAGAAGATAATGATGAGAAGCATCAACATCGACAGCCACGACGGATTGTTCAGCGGAAATCTCGAAATCAAGGTGGAAGACAATACGAAGCTCAACCTGCTGATAAAGAAATTACGCACTATAAAGGGTGTAAAGCAAATTATCAGGTTGTAAATTGTAGGGTTTTTATAAAAAAATAGTAATTTTGCAGAATAGTTCCATATCATGCCCAGTTAATGATAGAGACAGAAGAAGAAAATTAACGTAAAACAATATAATATGCTTACACTAAAACTTATCAGTGAAGAAACTGAACGTGTAATTAAAGGCCTGGAGAAGAAACATTTCGAAGGAGCAAAACAGGCCGTGTATGATGTTCTCGCTCTTGACAAGATGCGCCGCGAGACACAGCAGAAGCTTGATGCACATCTTCAGGAGGGAAAGAAGAAGGCTGCTCAGATTGGAGCCTTGATGAAGGAAGGAAAGAAAGATGAAGCCAACGCAATAAAGGAAAGCGTGGCAGCTCTGAAAGAGGAGTCAAAACTCCTCGACCATGAGCTTAACGACATACAGCAGAAGCTTACCGTATTACTCTGCTCCATTCCGAATATTCCCAATGATGATGTCCCGGAAGGCAAGGACGCATCAGACAACGTGGTGGTAAAGGAAGGCGGAATCATCCCAGAACTTCCTGAGGATGCCATGTGCCATTGGGATCTTTGCAAGAAATACAACCTTATCGACTTTGACCTCGGTGTGAAGGTGACTGGCGCCGGTTTCCCATTCTATATCGGAAAAATGGCCCGTCTGCAGCGTGCGCTCGAAGCTTTCTTCCTCGAAGAAGCACGCAAGAACGGATACCTTGAAGTTCAACCGCCATACGTGGTAAACGAGGCTTCAGGCTATGGAACCGGCCAGTTGCCAGACAAGGAAGGACAGATGTACCACGCCAATCTCGATAACTTGTATCTTATCCCTACTGCCGAGGTTCCTGTCACGAACATCTTCCGCGATGTAATTCTCGACGAGAACGACCTGCCTATCAAGCGTTGTGCATACTCAGCTTGTTTCCGCCGCGAAGCTGGTTCATACGGCAAGGACGTGCGCGGCTTGAATCGTCTGCATCAGTTCGACAAGGTTGAGATTGTACGTATCGACAAGCCAGAACATTCCTACGAATCACTGAAGGAAATGCTCACACACGTTGAAGGACTGCTCATCAAGTTGGAATTGCCATACCACATCCTCCGTCTGTGTGGCGGCGACATGAGCTTCACGTCGGCCATCTGCTACGATTTCGAAGTTTGGAGCGCAGCACAGAAAAAATGGCTTGAGGTTTCTTCTGTAAGTAATTTCGAAAGCTATCAGGCAAACCGCTTGAAGTGTCGCTATCGCAACGCTGCCACAAAGAAGACTGAACTATGCCACACGCTGAACGGATCAGCCCTTGCCCTGCCACGTATCGTTGCCGCAATCATTGAGAATAACCAGACTCCAGAAGGCATCCGCGTTCCGAAGGTTCTCGTTCCGTACTGCGGATTTGAGATGCTTGACGACAAGAATTTCTAAAATCATCCATTTTTCAAGATAAATAGGGGGGGTATCATATCCCCCTACTATCACGAACAAGTTAAGCCCCGACTTCTGATTTCATTCAAAGTCGGGGCTTACTTATGCGTATATCAGATTTTACTTTCTATTTCTTCTCTGCTTCACCGGCAGCAGACTTACGAGATGCTGCAGTGCGCTTCGCCGGAGTCTTCTTTGGTACAGCTTTCTTGGCAACTGACTTAGTGACAGTCTTCTTCTTTTCTGCAGCCTTTTCAATCTTTGCCTTCAGCTTCTCCTCATCTTCCTGAAGCTTGGCTACTTTTGTCTTCAACCGCACAATCTCATTATCCTTCATCATGATTTCATCACCCTGATTCTTGATAGTTGTAAGCAAAGAGTCAAGTTCATCATTGTCAATATCCTCCGGATAAAGCGAATTGACACGATTGATAAAATCACCGAGAATATTCATATAGTTTGTAAAAGCATCGAAAGGCGAACTATAAATGCCACGGTCAAGCCCCACATTGGAGGGCTTGGTGGTCATAAAGCGGAAATTGTTGCTTGCCTGCAGATAATCCCAGTCTTGATTGATTCGCGGATCGTTGGCAATACGCACCCTGTCTGCAATACTATACAGTTTGTTAAATGCCTCGCGCTGCATCGGATTACCCAACCAGCAACTCACATCACGTTCTTCATCAACCCATGACATAGCATCAGGCACAAGCAAATCACCTACGCTCTTCATCTTTCCACAAATCTCGGAAGGAGTGGAGAACGTAATGCCCTTCTGCTTCGCACATCTCGGCAAAGCCTTGATGAACTCAAGGATATTTGAAGACAACGGCTGGGATATACCCAGAGCGAGAAGCTCCATGAAGATATTGATAACCTGCTCATTGTCAGGCAGAGAAGCTATCTTATTGATATAATTATCAGCAAACAGAGGATAGCCTGACCAGTCAGTGTTGCTGAAGCGCAGACTAATATCATCACTCAATTCAACATCACGGAGCAGTAGCTTCAGATTTGGAGCCATACAGCAATTATATACATAATGTGGAGACTTCCAACCCAACACCTGTTTTGCCCCTTCTGTCAGAACACCTTTGAATCCCATAGAAGCAGCAAGATTTCCAATTTCATCACTATATATAAGCGAAGAGTTACGCAATACTGTCGGCTTCTTGCCAAAATACTCCTCCATCTTAGCCATCTGCTTCTTCACGTCCGCTTCAAAGCATTCATCGTTGACAAGTGATGACAAGCCATGAGAATAAGGCTCAGCGAGGAATTCCACGCATCCTGTATCGTTAAGCTCCTGCAACTTGGCAAGAACCTGAGGTGCATGCATCTCAAGCTGTTCGATACCGACACCAGAGATTGAGAAAGCAACCTTGAAATATTCTCCATGCTCCTTTATCATCTCCAGGAACGTATTCAATGCCGGCATGTAAGAACGCTCTGCTATATCACTGATGGTACGGTCGTTCTCATAATCATCATAATAGTAATGGTCTGTACCGATGTCAAAGAAACGGTATCTCTTCAAATGTATTATCTGGTGTATTTCAAAATACAAGCAAATTGTTTTCATCTTATATAGATTTTTTGTTATTTATCGTGTTAAGATCACTTATCGCTATTTGGAAAGCAACTGGTCATATAACTTGCGAATTCTAAGTCCTACTTTCTCCCATGTTATCTGGTCAACCTCTTTCTTTCCTTCTTCCTGGAGATAATGGAACAGACTATCATTGTGGCAAATTGAATATATGGCGTCTGCAATAGCATGAATATCCCAATAGTCAACCTTGATACAATTGGTGAGAATCTCTCCACAACCACTCTGCTTGGAGATAATCGTAGGTGTACCACACTGCATTGCCTCAAGCGGAGAAATACCAAACGGCTCGCTGACAGACGACATCACATAAACATCCGAATTCTTCAAGCATTCATATACTTGTTTGCCACGCATGAATCCGGGAAAATGGAATCTGTCTGCGATTCCTCTCTCGGCTGCAAGATATATCATCTGGTCCATCATATCACCACTACCAGCCATGCAGAAGCGGACGTTGCGGGTACGGTGAAGAACCATATTTGCTGCTTCAACGAAATATTCCGGACCTTTCTGCATCGTAATACGCCCAAGGAACGTTACAATCTTTTCCTTGTTCGCATGGTCTGGACGTGGTATATCCTGAAGTTCCTGACGCAACGGATATACAGCGTTATGCATGGCAAAGCATTTACGAGGATCCTGATGGTACTGGTTTATCACAGTCTGACGTGTCAGTTCAGAAACGCACATGATGCAGTCTGCATTATCCATTCCATTCTTCTCAATTGAATAGACCGTAGGATTCACATTGCCGCGACTGCGGTCAAAATCCGTAGCATGAACATGGATACAGAGAGGCTTTCCGCTGACTTTCTTGGCATGAATTCCTGCAGGATATGTCAGCCAATCATGTGCATGAATAATATCAAAGTCCTCTGTACGTGCCACGACTCCGGCAATTATGGAGTAGTTGTTTATCTCATCATGAAGATTCGACGGATAGCCACCGGCAAATTCCATACATCCGAGGTCATTCACATACATATAGTTAAAATCCGCATAGAGATGGTCCCGCAAGCGAAAATAGTAATCCGGATCCATCACATTGCCGATTCTGCTCTTTACGTAATCATAATCTACATTTCGCCAAGCAATCGGCACGCAATTCATGGCAACAATCCTTGCCGCCGTATGATCTTCATCACCGAACGGTTTTGGCAAGCACAAGGTTATATCCACATCCCCCTGGGCATGCAAACCCTGGGTAATACCGAAATTAGCTGTTGCAAGTCCACCATATACATGAGGAGGATACTCCCAGCCAAACATTAAAACTTTCATATTGTACCCCTCCTTCTTATATTAGATATGTGTATTTTTCTACAAGACTTAAAGTGCGCAACGTCTCTCCAACATTCATTGCGAAAGATATTGCTCCACGTGCATAGAATGGTGGATTTCCGTCAAACATCTCCGGCAAAGTACCCAAACAGTTTGTCTGCATTTCATCCTCATATCCAACCATCTGTCTTTCGATGAAACTCAACCTTGTCCTACGATATATCTTCAGGCAAGCCTCCATATAGAAACTGCCAAGCCACGGCCATGCCGTGCCCTGATGATAAGACAAGTCGCGTTGTATCTGCGGACCAGCACATATAGGATTGTAGCCGCCACTCTTAGGCGAAAGCGTGCGCAAACCCTTCGGAGTAAGCAGTTCCTTCGTGCAGATATCAAGCACTCCCTTGCGCTGTTCTGCCGACAATGGGGAATAATCCAATGCTACAGCAAAAATCATATTCGGCCTGACGCTCCAATCCATCATATTACCATCAACATAGTCAAACAAATAACCATAATCATTGAGGAATGTATCAACAAATGATTTCTTGCAGAACATTGCCATCTGCTCGAGCTTGTCTGCCATATCTGCTTCTCCATGCTGTCTATGCAACTTTGCCGCATACTCAAGGGCATTATACCACAGGGCATTTACCTCAACAATGTATCCGCTACGTGGAACAACCGGTTTGCCATTCACCGTAGAGTTCATCCAAGTCATCACTTTTCCTTTGCCGTCAACATACAGCAGATTGTTTTCATCAAGACGAATATACGGATGCTTTCCATCGACTATAAAACGAAGGATATCAAAGACCAATTTGCCGTACTTCTTCAGACATTTTCCTTCTCCAACGACCTTTTCATATTGCTGTATCGCCCAAACAGCCCAGAATGGGACATCCGGCTGATCTATCTCAGCTATATCCACCGAAAGGGGCTTCCCGGCCATAAACTCACGGAGTCCCTTCTCCGCCGTGACCATAACTCTCTCGAAATAATCCTGTTCGTCGATAGAGAGTGTTAATCCAGGAAGAGAAACGAACGTGTCTCTTGCACGGCTCTTAAACCATGGATAACCGGACAACAAATATGTTTCAGAGCCATTCTTGGTGTTATGGAACTGATGCGCAGCATTCACAAGACAATGATAGAAATTATCACGCGGTTTGCGTTCATCCACCTCTTTCTGGAACAGCTTGGACAAACCGGATGTCCTTATTTCAGACGTTGAGGCAGAGAAAACGATGCTCTCCCCCTTTTCTATATCCATCTCAAAATATCCAGGCACATACAGATCCTCATTTGAATCGTATCCCCTCTCCTGTTCTTTCGGATATTCTATTCCTCTATACCAATCAGGATGGAATACGAAATCATTCTTCTTGCTGAACTGCATATACAGATAAGGATAGCCCTGATACATCTTGGTGCGTATTCCATTGTCTGCCATTTCAAAATCACGGCTCGCCGTTGCATTCTCATGCGTAAACTGCCTTACGCTACGAAACGCCATGAACGGCTTGAAGCGAAGCGTCGTTGCACTATGCGCATCCATAAGTGTATAGCGCAGAAGTATACGGTCTTCATAATGCTGGAAAACCACTTCCTTCTTAAGCACCACACCACCTACGCGATAGATTGTTGTCGGCACGCTGTCACAATTGAATTCCCTAATGTACTTATGTCCGTTCGGACTGTAGTTATTTCCGTTATATTTATGAAGGCCGAGATTAAACTCGGCTCCATGCTGAACTACTGTAACATCCAGAGAGGAGAGCAATACATGGTTCTCATCATCGAGTTCCGGAACCGGAACTACGAGCAATCCATGATACTTGCGGGTGTTGCAATCCACAATTGTAGAACATGCATACGCACCGGAACGGTTCGTACGCAGAAGTTCTCTCGAAAGCGACTCCTCCAGATTGGTCATCAGACTTCTTTCAAATCTTAGATAACTCATAATATTCTATTAAGGTGTTAATATTCTTATTTATGACGGTCAAAACAACTGTGTGTTTTAGCAGAACAATCGTTTGGCAGTTCAAAAATAACAATAATTTGTCAGTACACAAAAATTATCCTTGTTTTTTTTTTGAAAACAAGAATATTCATGCTATACAACACAAAAAACAAGTGTAAAAGATGTTTTTATAAATAATATTAGTAAATTTGCAAACGATAAATCGTTAAAGAGGAACTACATCACCAAGGAAAAAGATTGTACAACACATAATGGTAAAAGATAACGGAACATTACGGAAGGAGATTGAAAACATAATATTCAATATTTGGAATCCGCTCACCGAAGAGGAACAGAACGAGATTTCAAACAATCTCACTATTGAAACATTCGACAAGAATCAATACATCTACAGGGAAAACGAGGTTCCCACCAGTATCAAATGCCTCATCAGCGGGAAGGCAAAAATATGCAAAAACGGTATCAACGGCAGGGACCAGATTCTTCGCACAATCCGCCCCAAAGAGATGTTTGCCTTCAGAGCATATTTTGCGCATGATGACTATCTGACATCGGCCATGTCGCTCGAGCGATCTGTGATTGCCTCAATCCCTATGGAACTCGTGGTCAAACTAATGCACAATAATAATCATGTCTGCATGGAATTTCTGAGACACCTTGCCGTAGAACTCGGCAAAGCAGACTGTCGTACCATCAATCTGACACAGAAGCACATCCGGGGCCGTCTGGCAGATTCATTGCTAACCCTTAAGGAGCGCTATGGCCTTGAGGAAGATGGTTATACCATAAGCATTTTCCTCAGCAGAGAAGAACTTGCAAACATGTCCAATATGACAACGAGCAATGCCATCAGAACTCTCTCAGCCTTTGCCAACGAGAAGATTATTGCAATAGACGGAAGAAAAATTAAAATCATCAACGAAGCTGAGCTGAAACACATATCCGATAACGAATAAACATCTTTTTTCAAAGAAAAAATAGAGAACAGCCCTCATATCAAAATATACAGAGGACGCATTCTCTATTTTCATTATAAATCATTATGTTTTCTCTACTCCGGTATCAGGAAATTAATCACTTCCTGCTCTACTTCTATCACATAATCTCCTATTGGAGTCTTCATTAGCCTACCATCTACAGACACCAAAGCCTTTGACGCTTCAAACACCTCAACCCTTCGTGTACGATACGGATGCACGCTCTTGTGGTTCAAGAACTTACCCGTAATCAGCAAATAAAATCCTTCAATAAGCTGCATCATCTCCGGATGATACACAACAGAGACGTCAAGCAAGCCATTATACGGCACGGCATTCGGTGTCTGCCCGTACCCCTCGGCATTGCCTACACATACGGTCATAACCTTTCTCTTCACTGTTTCGCTATTTATTTTCAGATGCATCTTATATTCAAGCCGTTGGAAGATCATCAGCGCCATGGAGAACACGAACGACAATGTACGCGACCCCAAAAGTCTACGCGTCTGGTGCCTAAGATTCATTATGGCAGAAAGAAGTCCTATGTTTACACAATTCAAGAAATAGCGATGACACTTCTCCCCATTTTTGTTGGTATATCTCACACATCCCAGATCAATCTTCCTGATTCTTCTTTCCTTCAACCATTTCACGGTCTGCTCCACATCACTATCCCTGAAGCCCCAATAATGCGAGAAATCATTCATAATACCATTTGGTATTACCCCGAGCGCAATCGACGCCCTCGTCTCCTTACCAGCATCCATCAGACAATTCACGGCATCATTAAGAGCAGAATCACCACCGACAACAACTATCGTCTTGTAGCCATTGTCTATCATCATATTCATCAACCTGACCACGCTGCTGCTTTTCTCACTCTGCACGAAGTCATAGACAATATCATTTGCCTTCAGGCATTTCTCAATTTTTTCCCATCTGCGTGAAGGATTGCACAAAAGGCTTTTCCTCGGGCAATAAAGTATACCCCAACGTGTTTGCTGTGTCATAGTTATATGTTATTTCTGTTATTTTCTATTATCATCCGTATATCATCAAGTTTTTTCTCCATACTATCTGATGCATCTATCCAGTTAATATGGAACCCCCTACGCTCCATACCCCTGAACCACGTCATCTGGCGTTTTGCAAATTGATGAATTGCGATCTCAAGCGCCCTGACCATATCTTCATAAGTCAGATCCCCTACTACATATTCCGTAAGAAATTTATACTCAAGTCCATAATATATCAGATCTTCCGCAGGTATTCCCTCACCCAACAAACTCTTAACCTCGTCTACCATACCATCATCAAGCCTTTGCTTGAGACGGCGGGAGATTTTCGCTCTACGCAAATCTCTGTCTATACCAACACCGATTATAAGATTGTTGATATGCGGGAAGGCACGCTCTTCCACCGGCATCTCCCTGTATGCCGTCTCTATCTCTATGGCCCTTATCGCACGCTTCGGAGTGTCCACATCCGTGGTGTTATGCATATTGGAATTGTTCTCTTTCTTCAGAGCCTCAAGTATTACAGTAAGCTCCGGGAGAGTTTTCCCTTCAAGACTCTTTCTCAATTCCGAGTTTTCAGCAACTGGAATAAGCCTGTACCCCTTGAGCACAGACTCGATATACAACCCTGTACCACCACAAAGTATTACCTTTTTCCCCCTATTACGAATATCGGTGTATGCATCGAGGAAATCCTTCTGGTATTCAAAGAGGTTATATTTCGTACCTGGCTCACGAATATCTATCAGATGATACGGTATCTGCTTGCCATTCACCGTATAATCAGCCAAGTCCTTTCCCGTCCCCAAGTCCATACGCCTGTATACCTGGCGCGAGTCTGCACTGATAATCTCCGCATCTATCTGTGCGGCGAGATGAGCGGCTATGTCTGTTTTACCACTTGCTGTAGGACCGAGAATCGTTATCATTGGCATAGAATCCATGTCGTATTTTGCTTTTCTGAATTTAAGATTTGTCTTTACGCCACAAAATTAGAAAAAAAAGACCGCACGGCAAAGCCGAACGGTCTTTTTTTATATCTAAAGTCAATCAATTCATTTATTAACCATTGTGCTTCTTCATGATCTTGATCAGGTCAACAACCTTGTGAGAGTAACCGATCTCGTTGTCATACCAAGAAACAACCTTTACGAAGTTGTCTGTGAGGTATACACCTGCGTTAGCGTCGAAGATAGAAGTCAATGGGCAGCCCAGGAAGTCAGAAGAAACTACAGCATCCTCTGTGTATCCGAGTACACCCTTCAGCTCGCCCTCTGAAGCAGCCTTCATAGCAGCACAGATAGCCTCCTTTGTAGCAGGCTTTGCGAGATTTACAGTCAGGTCAACTACTGATACGTCCAATGTAGGTACACGCATAGAGATACCTGTCAGCTTGCCGTTCAGCTCAGGGATAACCTTGCCTACAGCCTTAGCTGCACCTGTTGTAGAAGGGATGATGTTGCCGGCAGCGGCACGACCACCTCTCCAGTCCTTCATAGAAGGTCCGTCAACAGTCTTCTGTGTAGCTGTTGTAGAGTGAACAGTTGTCATCAAACCTGTCTCGATACCGAAGTTGTCGTTCAACACCTTAGCGATAGGAGCCAAGCAGTTTGTTGTACAAGAAGCGTTAGAAACGATCTTCTGTCCATTGTATTTGTCTGTGTTTACACCGCAAACGAACATGTCTGCCTGGTTTCCGTTAGCGTCAGCCTTTGAAGGAGCAGAAAGCACTACGTACTTAGCACCTGCCTTCAAGTGCTTCTCAGCCTTATCATAAGCGAGGAAGAGACCTGTAGACTCTACTACATACTCTGCACCAACCTCGTCCCACTTCAAGTTCTCAGGATCACGCTCTGCAGTAACGCGGATGTGGTTACCGTTAACGATCAGCTCGCTCTTCTCAACGTCAGCCTCGATAGTGCCATCGAAACGTCCGTGCATTGTGTCATACTTCAACATGTAAGCCATGTAGTCAACAGGACACAAGTCATTGATAGCTACTACCTGAACTTCTTTTGCGTTTTCAGCCTCACATGTTGAGCGGAAAACGAAACGGCCGATACGGCCAAAACCGTTAATACCAATCTTAATCATTATAAAAATTTATTTTAAGTTGAAAATAAAAATATCCTAAATTACATGCAAATAATTGCTATTCCTTATAATATACGACCAGACAGTCAAGGGGTTTAAAGTTTCTCCGAACTTTTCCTCTTATTCTGGGCGCAAAGTTACAAAAAAAACTCTATATTTGCACAAACAATCTATTAAATAATTGAAAAAACTCATTTATGGGAAAATTCATCAATGAATTCAAAGAATTTGCCGTTAAAGGAAATGCAGTTGACATGGCTGTCGGTGTAATAATCGGCGGTGCATTCGGAAAAATCATATCATCTATCGTCAATGACATCATCATGCCGCCTATCGGATGGCTCATCGGCGGAGTGAAATTCACTGATCTGAAATGCACACTGCCCCAACTCGACCTTGGAGTAGAGAAACTCGATCCCGTCACAATCAACTACGGAAACTTCCTGCAGACCACTTTCGACTTCATCATTATCGCCTTCTGCGTGTTCCTTCTTGTCAAAGGCATCAACCGCCTGGCGCAGAAGAAGAAGGAAGAGGCTCCAAAAGTAGAGTCGAAAACCCCGGAACCTTCTGCTGAGGAGAAACTGCTCACGGAAATACGTGACTTGCTCAAGAACAAGTAACAACCAAGAAACAACCAAAAGGTCGCATTATGCAATATGCTTATGATGCGGTCTTTTGGTTGTATTCCTCTACGATATGTTTCTTATACCGTCATTATCTCCTTATTCTTGACAGCAAGAAGGTCGTCCACCTTCTTGATATACTTATCATGAATCTTCTGCAATTCATTCTCGGCATCCTTCTCGTTGTCCTCCGAGAGTCCGTCCTTTATCGCCTTCTTCAGTTTGTCCTTGATTTCAGCGCGCACGTTGCGCACCTGCACCTTTACCTTCTCGCCAATCTTGTTACACTGCTTTGCTAATTCCTTGCGGCGCTCCTCTGTAGGCTGCGGGATACCAAGACGGATGATTTCGCCATTGTTCTCCGGTGTAATGCCTACCTCCGAATCCATAATAGCCTTCTCGATGTCGCGGATCATCTTCTTGTCCCAAGGCTTGATGGCAATAGTCCTTGCATCCGGCACGGAAACACTTGCCACCTGATTCAAAGGCACCTTTGAACCATAAGAATCCACTCTTACGCAATCAAGGATTGCCACATTAGCACGTCCGGCACGTATACGATTCAGCTCCTCCTCAAGATAGAGGGCTGCCATCTCCATTTTCTCTTCGCTGTCCTGCAGCGTCTGTTTTACATCAATCATATTTCTCTGTATTTATTATTTTTCATATTAGCGGTTTGCAAAAATAAAAATAATTTATGAAGTATGCAATAGAGCAACAAGGAAAAGTTTCACCCAACGCATTCCAAACGCTTCATTTATGTCCGACAGAGATGTCGGGATACGGAATTTTAAACCTTGGTTTGCGTTCGCATCAATGGTTTTCCGGTTCCGCCGCCATGGAAGTTTCTTCTTTAGGCAGTACGTATCGTTTTACGGCTCGGTCCTTCAGATATATGCTGTTCAGCGTATAGACCAAGGACTCTAATGTCTGCTTCCTTACCGCCGGTTTCAACTGACACTCCCACACCGTGATACAATGCCACCCCATCGAGGCAAGCTTGCGCTGTTCTTCAATGTCGCGGGCTCTGTTCCGTTCAATCTTCGCTTTCCAGAACTCCGTGTTTGTCTTTGGCAAGACGAAATACCTGCAATTATCATGCCCATGCCAGAAGCATCCGTTCACGAAAATGCATGTGCGGTATTTGCGCATAACGATATCGGGATGACCCGGCAGGCGTGGGTGGTTCAGCCGATATCGGAAACCTCGGCTGAACAAAAACTTCCTCACCATAATCTCCGGTCCGGTGTTCTTTCCTCGTATTGATGCCATACAATGATGGCGCTGTTCTTTGGTCAGTTTATCCATTATAGCTCGTTGATACTGACATACCCATGCATGACGGCATAAATTGTCAGGGAACCGACACTCTTGCGGTTGAGTTTTTCGATGATATTTTTGCGGTGCGAGATGATAGTGAAAAGGCTCACGTTCAATCTGTCGGCTATCTCCTTGTTGATAAAGCCCTTTACAATAAGGGCAAGTACCTCAATCTCACGGTTCGACAACACCCTCTGAGCCGACGGGAAAACCGACGGAATGGGAAAACCGCTGCCATGCGGGTGGGCACATTGTTCTAGAGAAAGCAGAGACTTGACGAGAGAGGTTTCGGGCACATTGACACAGAGGCAATGAAATTTGTCAAGGTTTGATTCCGGATCGGCAGACATCGTCATGACTATCGTTTTGCGGCGACGCTCCAAAAAGAAATCAAGATGTGGTAAAACGATATTCATCGCCACAAAATAATGGAAATACCCATCCGGATGATTTGTCTCCAATTCGGCAAACGAGCCGAAGGTATCCACCTCCATACCATCAATAATACTCAGCAACAGACTCTTCATGCCAATACATGCAAGCGTGTTGGAATCAATGATTGCGATTTTGGGAGCGATATGCATAAGCAAAACGATATAAGAAAAATCAAGAACCCCAGGATTGAAGAAAGATGAAATTCTCTTTCCTGAATTCCAGGATTCTTGATTTATATGGTTATTTGAAAATTGTCATTCCCTGATTAAGAGAAGAAACCAAGCAATGCACCCGCAGCAACAGCCGAACCGATAACACCGGCAACATTTGGTCCCATGGCGTGCATAAGTAGGAAGTTGTGGCGGTCGTACTCCAAGCCGAGGTTATTTGAGATGCGTGCACTCATCGGCACGGCACTCACACCGGCATTACCGATGAGCGGATTGATTTTCTTGTGCTTAGGCAGGAACAGGTTCATGAACTTGACGAACAGGATTCCTGTAGAAGATGCAATGATAAACGCGAATGCTCCGAGCATGAATATGAATACGGTGTTGATGGTCAGGAACTCGTTGGCCTGGGTTGAGCATCCCACTGTAAGACCGAGCAGCACAACGACAACGTCATTCAATGCGTTGCTGGCCGTCTTTGCCAGACGGGTTGTCTTGCCGGACTCCTTGAGCAGGTTTCCGAAGAAGAGCATACCGAGCAATGGCAGACCTGAAGGTACGAGGAATGTGGTGAGCAGCAATCCGATAATCGGGAAGAGTATACGCTCTGTCTGACTAACGCGACGCGCAGGCTGCATGCGGATAAGGCGCTCCTTCTTTGTGGTAAGCAGACGCATCAATGGCGGCTGGATAACCGGAACAAGAGCCATATACGAATAAGCACACACTGCGATAGCACCCATCAAGTTAGGACTAAGCTTTGATGAAAGGAAGATAGCCGTAGGACCGTCAGCTCCACCAATGATAGCAATACCGGCAGCCTGATTAGGCTCGAAACCGAGCGCAAGGGCAATCATATATGCTCCAAAGATACCGAACTGCGCGGCAGCACCGATAAGTATAAGCTTCGGATTACTGATAAGCGCTGAGAAATCCGTCATCGCACCGATACCGAGGAAAACCAATGGCGGATACCAGCCCTGACGAACGCCCTGATAGAAGATATTCAACACGGAATTATCCTCATACAATCCAATCTCCAATCCTGCATCTGCACGGAACGGGATGTTTCCGAGAATGATACCGAGACCAATAGGAACGAGCAATAAAGGCTCGAAATCCTTTTTGATAGCCAGCCATATAAAGAACATGCCGACAACAATCATAATGAGATTACCCACAGTGGCATTGGCATATCCTGTATATGTTAGGAACTCATTAAAGTTGCTTACGATAAAATCCAATATATTCATAATGCAAGAGAATTTTTATCCGATTGTTAATAATGCGCCACCCTCCATAACGGTGTCGCCAGGATTTACGAGGATAGAAGTAACAGTTCCGCCACACTCTGCCTCAATATTATTCTGCATCTTCATGGCCTCAAGCACGATAACAGTGTCACCATTCTTCACGGTGTCACCCACCTTCACCTTGATTTCCGTGATGGTTCCAGGCAGCGGAGCCAACACCTTTGTACCAGCACCTGCGACAGGAGTAGCAGCTGGTGCTGCGGCAGGAGCCGGAGCTGCTGCAGGAGCGGTAACAGGAGCGGCAGCAGGCTTTGCTGCAGGACGCTTAGGCAGATGGGAAGCCTTGATAGGCTCCTTCAGTTCAACCTCAAAAGGAATGCCGTTAACACTGACTTTGGCGATATTGCCTTCTACGTCAACTATCTCTACATCATAGTCAACACCCTGTACTTTATATTGATATTTGTTCATTGTATTATTCGTTTAAAAAATTAAAGTATTCTGATTTAATGATTGATTATCAAAGATGATTTCCATCTTCAAGATGATGATTCCACAAAGTGCCGTGAGGCTTGATTGTAATGATATTACTCTCAACATCGTGTACATCATCCTGATATTGCTTGAGTGCCATAGAAATCACGGCGATATAAACTTCCTTGTCGATACCACCCGACTTCATTCCGTCCTTGAGGATGACCTTGGTCTTATGGCCAGTTTCAACAATCTTTTCGCCTGCCTTTACAGCCACATTTACCGGTGTCACATCCTTTGCCTTCTTGAGTGTCTGCTTATGAGCCATGAAGATTCCGAGAATACGGAAGAAGACGTAAAGAAGAGCAAGACAAGAGAATACTATTCCCATAGAGAGGATTGCAATACCGAATCCGTATGGGTCATCATGCTTCAGTTTGGCAGCCTTTGTTTCTCCAGTATGAATATAGTTGTTTGAACCTGGCGTCACTTCATCGGCAGTCTTCACGGTCCAATCGGCAGATCCGTCTTTTACTCTGGCATAAGAGATGTTAGCGCCAAGTGCAGGAACAGAAACGGAGTCAATCAGGTCTACTGCATTTCCGTCATACAAGGCAATCCAAAGAGACTTACCCTTTTCTGCTTTCATCGTGAGATGTTGAATTCCATCGGCGGGATTACCATTGAAATAGAGAATCAGATGCTTACGCGCAGTAAGCATGGTGCGCTCATCACCATTTGGGATGATGCTCATCATAGCAATACGCTGCGGTACCGAAAGAGATTTGTTGAGAACACGGCGGTCTGTAGTGACATACATTCCGCGCACATTGTAAGACGAGTAGGCAATATTGGATAACTCCAACCATGCGTTGTACCTTCCATACTCGTCAACAATACTTGCCGTATTGTTTGTCATCACCTCGTTAATCTTGATGTTTCTGGCACCCTGGCCAAAAACAGACAAGGAAGAGACAAGTACGGCAAATAAAGCCAAACTGATTTTTTTCATATTATATATAAGTTATTGTTTTAAATATATGCGTATATTCTTTAATGCGTAATTTATGCGTGTATTATTATCTATAGTTGTCATCACATTCCGCAACAGAACAGCACGATAAGCTGCGCTGTGAAGATTCGGAGGAACATACTAAGTGGATATACCGTGGAATAACCTACAGCAGGTGCCTCCTTGGAACAAACCGAATTGGCATAGGCCAATGCTGGTGGATCTGTACATGTTCCGGCAAGCATACCCATAATGGTGAAATAATTGAACTTGAACTTCATGCGCGCAATAGTTCCGATAATCAGGATTGGAATCACTGTTATCAGGAAGCCTGTATAAACATATTTTAATCCATCGCCCTGCACAACAGTGTCCCAGAATCCATTTCCAGCCTTTATTCCCACGCTTGTAAGGAACAACACGAGTCCTATCTCGCGGAGCATCATATTAGCACTTGTAGTGGTATATGTGACCAGACGGAACTTATATCCCATACGGCCTATCAAGATAGCAATAATCAATGGTCCGCCGGCAATACCAAGTTTCAGCGGCACCGGTATGCTTGGAACTGCAAACGGGAAACTACCGAACAGAATACCGATGAATATTCCCACGAATATCGTTGCTATGTTTGGAGCCTCAAGGCGTTTGATAGAATTACCCATAACGGAAGCAACACGGTTTACAGAGTTCTCCTGACCGACCACCATTATACGGTCGCCAACCTGCAGAGCAAGGCTCGGACTCGCAAAGAGGTCCATACCCTGGCGTGTAACACGCGTCACGTTGACGCCGTATACACTCGGGAAATGCATCTGACCCAGGGTCTTACCGTTAACCGAAGAACGGGTGACCAGAACCCTCTTACTAACCATAGGCTCATCCTGCGTTTTCCAGTCCACGTCAATCTCCGGACCGATAAAGGCAATGATTGCTTCGGCATCGTTTGCTGCACATACGATAAAGAGGAGGTCACCAATATGCAGACGACTAGCTCCCTTTGGCATCGTAACATGCCCCTCATGGAGAATTCGCGTACAAACGAAGTCACGGTTCAAAAACTCATGGACCTGCTTTATCGTACGGTCCTCAAGGTATGAGTTCGTCACCTTCAAGTGCATGAGGTGCGGCTTTACATCTGCATTCTCTTCTTCTTCATGAATAAGCTGTTCCTCTTCCTTATCCAAACGTATGCTGCAGATGTACCTTACGGCGATTGTAGCTCCGATGATACCGACTACACCAAGCGGATAGGCACATGCATATCCACTGGCTATCTGCGGAATATGATTTTCCGGGAACACGGTGTGAAGCGCCTCACTGGCAGCACCAAGACCTGGAGTATTGGTCACAGCACCGAAGAGCGTACCAACCATCATCGGAAGATTATCAGGATTGCTTGTATCGAAGAATATGAAATAACAGGCAAACATCACTGCAATATTAAGCAGAATCATGGCAATGGACAAGCAATTAAGGATAATGCCTCCCTTGCGGAAGCTCTCAAAGAACCCTGGTCCCACCTGCAATCCAATCATAAAGACAAACAGAATAAGGCCGAAATCCTGAATAAACGACAAAATATTAGTCGGTGCAGTAAAGCCGACATGCCCTGCCGCAATACCGGCAAAAAGGACGAAAGTAACCCCCAAGGAGATTCCCCCGACTTTAATTTTTCCAAGATACACACCCACAGCAATCACTACAGCATAAAGCAATGCAATATGCGCAATGGAATCAGTAGTTGTAAATAGATTCGTTAGCCAATCCATGGTTTTAAATTAATATAATAATGTTTTCCAAATAAGCAATCAGAAGAATATAATCCGCTGCATGCATAATTTGTGGCAAAGGTAAGCAAAAAAAAATGCTTGCACGAATTTTTAGGTAAATGTTTTATATGAAACTTTTGATAAAATGTAGTTTTTTAAGCAATTTGTCACATTGGGAATAAAAAACAAGGGGGAAGACACAAAATCCTCCCCCTTGTTGATAGGTTATATTAACAGGCTACGGCATTTTCGTAGCTGTCGTATCATATCAGCGATTAAGCCTCAGTTGCGTCAGACCAGTCTTCCTTAGACTTGCGGATATAGCTTGCATAACGCAGCTTAGCCATATTCTCAGTAGCGGCGAACAGAGCATCTGCCTCGTTAGGGAATGCCTTCTTGACAGACATGAAGCGAACCTCGTGCATCAGATAATCCTGGAACTTGCTCCAGTCTGGCTCCTTAGAGTCAAGGATGAATGGGTTCTTGCCTTCCTTAGCCAACTCTGGGTTGAAACGCCACAGCTGCCAGTAACCGCAATCAACGGCACGAGCCTCCTCAGCCTGGCTACGTCCCATACCGCCCTTGATCTTCAGACCGTGGTTGATACATGGAGCGTAAGCGATAACGAGTGATGGTCCAGGATAAGCCTCTGCCTCACGGATAGCCTTCAAGCACTGTGCGTTGTCGGCACCCATAGCAACCTGAGCTACATATACATAGCCGTAAGTTGTAGCAATCATACCGAGGTCCTTCTTACGTACTCTCTTACCACGAGCAGCAAACTGTGCGATAGCACCGAGTGGAGTAGCCTTAGAAGACTGACCACCTGTGTTAGAGTAAACCTCAGTATCGAGAACGAGCAGGTTTACATCCTCGCCAGAAGCGATAACGTGGTCAAGACCGCCGTAACCGATATCATAAGAAGCACCGTCACCACCGATAATCCACTGTGAACGCTTTACGAGATAGTGATCAAGAGTCTTCAGCTCCTTGCAAACCTCGCAGCCTGCAGCAGCGCCTTCCTCGATGAATGGCTTGAGCTTAGCGGCAGCAACCTTAGATGCGTCTGCATCATCCTTGCTTGCGATCCACTCCTTGGCAGCAGCCTTGTAGTCGTCAGAAGCCTTCTCATTAGCGATAACCTCGTTAAGAAGAACTTCAACGCGCTCCTTCATCTTCTTGTTACCAAGTACCATACCCATACCGAACTCGCAGAAGTCCTCGAACAAAGAGTTGTCGAATGCAGGACCCTGACCCTTCTCGTTTGTTGTATATGGTGTAGATGGTATAGAAGCAGAATAGATAGAAGAACAACCAGTAGCGTTGGCAATCATCTGACGGTCACCGAACAGCTGAGCAACCAACTTAACGTATGGAGTCTCACCACAACCAGAGCAAGCGCCAGAGAACTCAAACAGAGGAGTTGCGAACTGAGAGTTCTTTGGATTAGACTTGATGTCGATAAAATCCTGCTTTGTCTTAACCTGGTGTACGAGATACTCCCAACGAGCAGCCTCGTCGTTAGCCTCCTGCTCACCAGCACGGAACGGAACCATCTTGAGAGCCTTCTCCAGCTCACCGGTCTCCTTGTTCTTCTTGCCAGGACATACGTCAACACAGTTACCGCAACCAAGACAGTCAAGAACAGACGGCTCGATTACGAAGTGCATACCCTTCATTGCTGCAGGAGCCTTCATCTCGATAGTATTGCCTGTGAAGCCAGCAAGTTCCTCGTCGTTAAGAACGAATGGGCGGATTGCTGAGTGAGGGCAGACGAATGAACACTTGTTACACTGGATACAGTTCTCTGAATTCCAAGTCGGAACGAAAGCCTCAACACCACGCTTCTCGTAGGCAGCAGTACCATTCTGCCATGTACCGTCTACGGTGTTATGCTTAACGAAGTCAGAAACCTTCAGCAAGTCACCTGCCTGAGCGTTGATAGGACGAACGAGCTCCTTAACGAATGCCGGTGCGTTGTCTTCCTTAACCTCATCATCTGGAAGGTTAGCCCATGCCGGGTCTACTGTCAGCTGCTTGTACTCGTTACCACGGTCAACAGCCTTGTAGTTCAGATTAACGACATCCTCACCCTTCTTACCGTAAGACTTAACGATGAACTTCTTCATCTGCTCTACGGCGAGTTCTACTGGTATGACGCCTGTGATACGGAAGAATGCACTCTGAAGGATAGTGTTGGTACGGTTACCAAGACCGATTTCCTGTGCAATCTTTGTTGCATTGATTGTATATACAGTGATATTGTTCTGAGCGAAGTAACGCTTTACCTTGTTAGGCATGAAGTCAACAAGCTCCTGTCCGTCGAAGATAGTGTTCAGAAGGAATGTACCGTTCTTCTGCAGACCACGTGTCACGTCATACATATGGAGGTAAGCCTGTACGTGGCAAGCCACGAAGTTAGGAGTGTTTACCAAGTATGTAGAGTGGATTTCGTGGTCACCGAAACGCAAGTGTGAGCAAGTGAAACCACCTGACTTCTTTGAGTCGTATGAGAAGTAAGCCTGGCAATACTTGTCGGTGTTGTCACCGATAATCTTTACAGAGTTCTTGTTAGCACCTACAGTTCCGTCAGCACCAAGTCCGTAGAACTTAGCCTCGAACATACCTTCGCCACCCATTGGAATCTCCTCAACCTCTGGAAGAGAAGTGAATGTAACGTCGTCTATGATACCAACAGTGAAGTGGTTCTTAGGCTCGTCGAGTGACAGGTTGTTGAATACTGCGATAATCTTGGCAGGTGTAGTATCGTTTGAACCAAGACCATAACGTCCGCCAACGATAACAGGCTTGTTTTCAACATCATAGAATGCGCTCTTAACGTCAAGATACAATGGCTCTCCCTCAGCTCCCGGCTCCTTTGTACGGTCGAGAACAGCAATCTTCTTGCAAGACTGTGGAACGGCAGCGAGCAAGTGCTTAACGCTGAACGGACGATAGAGATGTACGCTTACCATACCAACCTTTTCACCCTTAGCTGTCAGGTAGTCGATAGCCTCACGAGCAGCCTCTGTAGCTGAACCCATCAGGATGATTACGCGCTCTGCATCAGCAGCTCCGTAGTAATCGAAGAGGTGGTGCTCACGACCTGTAATCTTACCAAGCTCCTGCATGTAATGCTCTACTACCTCAGGAATCTTGTCGTATGCAGCGTTGCAAGCCTCACGGTGTGTGAAGAATGTCTCTGGGTTCTCGGCTGTACCGCGTGTTACAGGACGCTCTGGAGTAAGCGCACGGTCACGGAAACGCTTGATGTCAGCCGGGTCAACCAACTTGGCAACCTCGTTCTGGTCGAGTTCCTCAATCTTATGATACTCATGAGATGTACGGAAACCGTCGAAGAAGTTGATGAAAGGAATGTCTGTCTTCAAAGTTGCGAGGTGTGGAACAGCAGAAAGATCCATCACTTCCTGAACAGAACCAGAGCAGAACATTGCGAAACCTGTCTGACGACAAGCCATAACATCCATGTGGTCACCGAAAATACAGAGAGAGTGTGAAGCCAATGTTCTTGCTGAAACATTGAAGACGCATGGCAGCATCTCACCTGCAATCTTGTACATATTTGGAATCATCAGCAACAGACCCTGTGAAGCAGTGAATGTTGTTGTAAGTGCACCAGCCTGAAGAGAACCGTGTACAGCACCTGCTGCACCACCCTCAGACTGCATTTCCTGAACACTGACTGTCTGTCCCCAGATATTCTTTCGACCTCTTGCAGCCCACTCGTCTACGTGCTCCGCCATCGGAGACGACGGTGTAATAGGATAAATGGCAGCTACCTCAGAGAACATATAGCTCACGTGAGCGGCAGCCTCATTACCATCACAAGTGATAAATTTCTTTTCTTTTGCCATCTTAATAAAATATTAATGTTAATGTATCTATTGTTTTAGTCGATTTATCGTTTGCCCTCTTTATTATATAATGTACGAACATTATATATATATGCTTAATACAGGAAACCGAGAAGCCAGAGCGGAATCATATTTCCGTGGCCCACCTCGGTATTGTATCGGGCATATATAAGATTCTGACTGAATCTTGACCTGCTCAGCTTTGCAGCATCACAGACCTTGAACTGGTATTTCTCATTCACCACATAACACCCGCTCTTCTTGCCGGAATTAACCAAATGGTCCTTCCAAAGGGAATTGAGGAAGAAATTCTCCATCAGCTCCTGCTTTTCCACATTTATAGGATAAATGGCATACATAAGATTCGGATTGTGCACCATAATCATCGGTGGCTTCTTCGGGAACGACTGTCCCACGGGATATACAATATTTATCAGCCTTGCGTCGGCAAGATACTTGATGTAATTCATCACCGTGGCACGGCTTGTCTCGATATCGCTGGCAAGTTGGCTGATGTTCGGTGCTTTTGTGCCGTTTACTGCGAGGAGATAGAACAGCTTCTTGATTTTCGAAAGATATTTCAGCTCTATCTGCTTGATGAAGAGGATATCCACCTCCGTCATCATATTCATCGTCTTCAGGAGATTCTCCGAGTAGTTGCGATGTTCCCTATAGAACGGATAGAAACCATGATGAAGATAATCCTGGAAATATTTCAGCGGGGAGACATAAGGCAGAATCCGTCTTACAATCTGCTCATGGTTCTCCACAATATCCTCGAGCGTGTAGGCCTCAAAATTATTGCCGGTCTGTAGGTTCAAGAATTCGCGGAATGAGAACCCTCTGAGATTATAACTTTTCACGATACCTGTAAGCTCCGATCCCTCTTCCTTCAGCCTCATCACACTACTACCCGTAAAAACAATCTTCAGATTCGGATACAGGTCATAACAACGTCTGAGCTCATGCGCCCAGTTCGGCTCCTTGAAAACCTGGTCGATAAGAAGCGTTCTTCCGCCTCTTCTGTAGAACTCTCCGGCAAAATCTGAAATTCCATGAACCTGGAAATAGAAATTGTTCATGTTCACATACAGACATTTTCTGTTATTGGCATCCGTATGCTCCTTGGCATATTGCAGAAGAAATGTGGTCTTCCCCACTCCACGGGAACCCTTTATTCCTATCATACGGTCGTTCCAGTCTATCTCGTCCATAAGACGACGACGAACTGGCGCGTCGGTATGTTCAACTAAATAGTTGTGAGTTCTGAAAAAGGCTTCCATTTCTTAATTTGTTATTATAAATCTAATTGATAAAGCACACTGAAAGGAACCAAACAGGCCATAGTCATTCAGGTGAAGATATTATATCAATGCAAAGATAGTGGTTTTATATTAATTTTCAAACTCTACATTACAAAATCTGTTGTTTTTTGTTATTTTTAAACTTATAAACCCGATTATTGCACAAAAATAGCACACAACAATGCCATTTCCAAGAATCTTCTGCAATCAAAAGCCCCATATCAAAAAACCAGAACATCACTGCCAAATACCGAAAGGACAATCCCCACAGTTGAAAAGCAGAGCTTTTCGAGTCATGCGACTATAGTGGCAAGTGTTTTTCACTATAGTGGCAAATGTTTTTCACTATAGTGAGAAACATTTATCTCTACCGTGACACGCCCTTTTTAGCGACGCTTTCAACCGAAGAAACAACGTTTTCATCACCGTCCGACTATAGTGAGCGATATGGCCGACTATCGTGAGCGATATGGCTGACTGCCGTCAGACAAACGAAGGAACGGCGCTTCACGCCTCACAAACGACCTGCACAAAAGCGGTTTTCAATCAGGAAAGACCAAGCGAGAAACGCTAATGGAGGCATAAAACAATCATTACAAAACGCAACAGACAGAAAGACAAACGTTTTCGCATCAATAAAATTGAGTTTTAATACAAATAAAATAGCTTAAAATTGTTTTTTTGACATTTTCCTATTATCTTTGCAAGCGTACATTTTAAACGTTAGTATGAACATCAATCTATTAAAACCTGATTATATTTTCGAGTCAAGCTGGGAAGTATGCAACAAAGTGGGCGGAATATACGCCGTACTTTCGACAAGAGCAAACACCCTACAGAAAGTCTTAAAGGACAAGACGATCTTTATCGGTCCCGACTGCTGGCACGAGAAGGAGAACATTTATTTCACGGAAGACAAGAAACTCTTTGCCGACTGGAAAAAGGAAGCGGAGAAGAACAAGCTGAAGATTAAGATTGGAAGATGGAACGTGCCGGGCAAACCTATATCAATACTCGTGGACTTCGAGCAGTATTACGACAAGAAGGACGAGATATACGGCAAGCTTTGGGAGGACTTCCAGGTGGACAGCCTTCATGCCTACGGCGACTACGACGAGGCATCAATGTTCTCGTATGCCGCAGCAAAGGTGGTGGAAAGCTTCTACAGATTCTATCTGAATGACTCGATGAAGGTCATTTACCACGGAAACGAATGGATGACCGGACTCGGACTCCTATATATTAAAAGGTATATGCCGCAGATTGCCACAATCTTCACGACACACGCCACGAGCATCGGAAGAAGCATTGCCGGCAACAACAAGCCGCTATACGACTACCTCTTCGCCTACAACGGCGACCAGATGGCCGGAGAGCTGAACATGCAGAGCAAGCACTCCATTGAGAAGCAGACCGCACACAACGTGGACTGCTTCACCACCGTGAGCGAAATCACAGCAAACGAATGCAAGGAACTGCTCGACAAACCGGTGGACGTAATCCTGCCCAACGGATTCGAAGACGACTTCATTCCCAAGGGAGCTGCCTTCACACGCAAGAGAAAGGCGGCAAGAAAAAAGGTATTGGATGTGGCAAACGCTCTGCTCGGCACCGACCTCGATGACGATACGCTCATCATATCCACCAGCGGACGGTATGAGTTCCGCAATAAGGGTGTTGACGTATACATCGAAGCAATGAACAGATTGCTGAGAGACAAGGACTTGAAGAAAAAGGTTCTTGCTTTCATCGAAGTTCCGGGATGGTGTGGCGAGCCTCGTCAGGACCTGATTGACCGACTCAAATCTGGCAAGAAATTCGACACTCCGCTTGATGTGCCGATGATTACCCACTGGCTCCACAACATGAGCCATGACAACGTGCTCGGCATGCTGAAATTCCTCAATATGCAGAACCGCAAGGACGACAACGTGAAGCTGATTTTCCTGCCGTGTTATCTTGACGGAAATGACGGAATAATCAACATCAGCTATTATGACATCGTGCTCGGCAATGACCTCTGCATCTATCCTTCATACTATGAGCCATGGGGATATACCCCGCTTGAGGCCGTAGCATTCAAGGTGCCCTGCATCACCACCGACCTCGCAGGTTTCGGTCTGTGGGCAAACAGCGTGAAGGGCGGATACTGCGATATTGAGGATGGCGTGAAGGTAGTACACCGCACGGACTACAACTACTCCGAGGTGGCCGACGCCATCAAGGATACCGTGGCGAAGTTCTCCAACTTCGACGACAAGCAGATCAAGGCCGCACGCACAAACGCCTTCAACCTGTCGAAGAAAGCCCTTTGGAGCGAGTTCATAAAGTATTATTACGAGGCTTATGACTTTGCGCTGAGGAAGGCGGAAGACAGGAAACAGCACATCGCACAATCTGCCAAGGGCTGAAAAAGTGGAATCGTGACTGCGAAGACAGGAAACGAGACAAAATACAAACAGGATTCAGACAAATACAAATAACAGGTAACATTTTAAACAAAAATAAAGAAAACAATGAAAATCAAAGCAGATCATGTCAATGCACCTTTGTGGAAAGAGGTGACAGTGAAATCTAAACTGCCTGAGCAGCTTAAATGCTTGGATGAACTGGCACACAACATGTGGTGGGCCTGGAATTACGAAGCACGTGACCTTTGGAGAAGTCTCAACGAAGACCTATATGAAGAGGTGGGCCACAATCCTGTGGCTCTTCTCGAGCAGCTCAGCTATGAGCGCAAGGAGGAGATTGTAAAGGACAAGACTATCATGAAACGCGTGAAGGACGTATACGCCCTCTTCCGCAACTACATGGACGTTGAGCCGGACAAGAACCGTCCGTCAGTGGCTTATTTCTGCATGGAGTTCGGTATCAACCAGGTATTGAAGATATATTCTGGCGGTCTCGGAATGCTTGCCGGTGACTATATGAAGGAGGCTTCAGACAGCAACGTGAACATGTGTGGTGTCGGCTTCCTCTACAGATACGGATATTTCAAGCAGTCGCTGAGCATGGACGGCCAGCAGATTGCCAACTACGACTCACAGAACTTCAACTCTCTGCCTATCGAGCGCCAGCTCGACGCCAACGGAGAACCGATGGTTATCGACGTGCCTTACATGAACTATCATGTACACGCATACGTATGGAGAGTGAATGTAGGCCGTGTGCCTCTGTATCTACTTGATACTGACAACGAGTTGAACTCCGAATTCGACCGTCCTATCACCCACTCTCTCTATGGTGGCGACTGGGAGAACCGTCTGAAGCAGGAAATCCTGCTCGGTATGGGTGGTATCCTGCTGCTCAAGAAGTTGGGTATCAAGAAGGACATCTACCATTGCAACGAGGGACACGCTGCACTCTGCAACCTGCAACGCCTGTGTGACTACGTGAAGGAGGGTCTGACATTCAATCAGGCAATGGAGCTTGTAAGGGCATCTTCGCTCTACACCGTACACACTCCTGTACCTGCCGGCCATGACTATTTCGACGAAGCCCTCTTCGGCAAATACATGAGCGGTTATCCTCAGATGCTCGGCATCTCCTGGGATGAGTTCATCGGCATGGGCCGCAACAACCCGGACGACCACAGCGAGAGATTCTGCATGTCTGTATTCGCATGCAACACCTGCCAGGAGGTCAACGGTGTGAGCAAGCTCCACGGATGGGTTAGCCAGAAGATGTTCAACAACATCTGGAACGGTTACTATCCAGAGGAGAACCACGTAGGCTACGTTACAAACGGTGTTCACTTCCCTACATGGGCTGCAACAGAGTGGCGCAAGCTCTACGCACAGTACTTCGACGAGACATTCATGGAAGACCAGAGCAATGAGAAGATATGGCAGGCTATCTACAATGTGCCTGACGATGTTATCTGGAGCACACGTATGGCTCTGAAGAAGAAGCTGACTGACTATATCCGCACAAAGTTCCGCGAGACATGGCTGAAGAACCAGGGTGATCCTTCACGCGTAGTCTCTCTGCTTGAGAAGATCAACCCCAACGCTCTGATGATCGGCTTCTGCCGCCGCTTCGCAACTTACAAGCGTGCACACCTGCTGTTCACCGACCTGGACCGTCTCTCAAAGATTGTCAACAATCCTGAGCATCCGGTACAGTTCCTCTTCTCAGGTAAGGCTCATCCTGCAGATGGTGCAGGTCAGGGACTTATCAAGAAAATCTACGAAATCAGCCAGCGCCCTGAGTTCCTCGGCAAGATTATCTTCCTGGAAGACTACGACATGCGTCTCGCACGCCGCTTGGTATCAGGCGTTGATATCTGGATGAACACTCCTACACGTCCGCTCGAAGCTTCTGGTACATCAGGCGAGAAGGCAGAGATGAACGGTGTGGTAAACCTGTCGGTACTCGACGGATGGTGGCTTGAGGGCTACCGCGAGGGTGCTGGATGGGCTCTCACAGAGAAGCGTACATACCAGAACCAGGGATATCAGGACCAGCTCGACGCTGCAACTATCTATAGTCTGCTCGAAAACGAGATTATCCCTCTCTACTACAACAAGGGCAAGAAGGACTACAGCGAGGGCTGGGTTAAGGTTATCAAGAACTCTATCGCCCAGATTGCACCTCACTACACGATGAAGCGCCAGCTCGACGACTACTACAGCAAGTTCTATTGCAAGGAGGCAGACCGTTTCCACAAGCTCTCGGCCAACGACAACCGCATCGCAAAGGAAATCGCACAGTGGAAGGAGACCGTGGCTGAGCGTTGGGATGCTATCAACGTGGTTTCAAAGGAGACGACCATTCCTTCTACCGGAATGGTTACCGGAGAAAACTACACCGTAAGATACGTTATCGACGAGCAGGGTCTGGACGATGCTGTCGGCTTGGAGTGTGTTGTAGTAAAGACCGACAAGAACGGCGAGGAGCACATTTTCAACAAGCATCCATTCGAAATGGTAAGCAAGAACGGCAACCTCTACACCTTCGAGGCCAAGATAGAGGCAAACACAGCCGGTTCGTTCAAAACTGGCATAAGGATGTATCCTAAGAACAAGGAGCTTCCTCACCGCCAGGACTTCTGCTACATCAAGTGGCTTGACTAAGATTCACAAAAAAACCTAATAAACAAAAGAGGGTGTGTCAAAACACCCAAAAACTCACAAAGCCC
>ULRN01014570.1_pt1 | contig 47840 bp, 28 predicted proteins | sample 1955461 | NCBI WGS metagenome assembly ULRN01 (sample SAMEA4835683, study PRJEB28245) | human gut metagenome | biome: gut microbiome; material: fecal sample | place: Denmark | collected 2008 | reverse complement strand
ACAATTAAGGGGATATGTACATTTTGACACACCCCCTTTCTGCCGGAATAAAGTACTTTTAGAAAGATACGTCTACAGGTACGACCTCACTATAATTAACCTTACCGTTTGTCGTTACACCGATACGAATATACATCCTATTTCCGTTTCCTTTCATGATGGCCTGCTTATCCTTATTGTTGAAACTCGCACTTTCACTTAAGCCGATCTCCTGGGTTAATATCGTATTCAGGATATCCTTATCGGACACGTTCGTATAATCAACAGTCACCAATTCCTCCGAGTTACCGGACATCTTATCGATATAAGGGCTGATATGCCAAGCCAAAAAAGCATTCTCTATCTTATAGTCATCCTTGCTACGAGTGATCGTATAAGATACCTTCAACTTCTTGTTCTCGAATACAGCGTTGTTTACCTTGATTCGGGCGTAGGGAATCACCTTGATATCTTGATCCGTCAGTCCACCAGCGTTCAGATCAACCACCATCGTATCCACCGGATAGAAATTAGTCTGCTCCAGCGTCAAGATATATTGCTTACTGAACATCCACGAGTTCTCGTAAGTCCCATCGATCTTGGGATACGTGATAACCGGAAGCTGCGAGTAATCATCACCCGTAGAATAATAACGGTCACGCTCATACATACGTATCTGGATACTGCTGGTACCCTGTACCGGCATCGGGACAACCTCGGAGGTTTCCGCATCGATAAAGCGGCCTTTGATACCGGAATTAGGCTCATCATAATTATCATCCTCACAGGAGGCAAAGAGGCAAGAAGCCGCCAAGACAATCGCTATATTATATATGATCTTTTTCATGATTCTTTTTCCTTTCATTAATTAGAAACCGGGATTATTAGGAGCCAACATCGGATTGCTACCCATATCGCTATCCTTGATCTTTATGTAATAGTTACGTTCCAAGAATACTTTATTAGGCTTCGGAGCCTTACCAGTCGTAAAGATATATTTACCTTCCCCCCAGATATACCATGGATAAAGCGCCATTGTTGGGAAATCAGCCATTTTGATATGAGCGATATGCCAACGCTTTAAATCCCAATGACGATGATTCTCATACGCCAACTCTACACGGCGCTCATTACGGATACGATCCAATGAAACCTCCCCGGCAGAAAGCGTACGGATGCCCGCTCTCTCACGAACCATATTCAATGCGGTAGCGGCATCGCCCGTCTTGCCTAATTCCATAGCGGCTTCCGCCTTGTTCAAATACATCTCGGCCAGACGGAACACCGGCCATGGAGCATCTGATTTATTCCCGGAGATATCCATCACTCCCTCGTCTGAGAACTTCTTCGTATAGAAGCCGGTCTTTCCAACATCCCCGGTATCCCATACGCCATCCTTACCTAAGATCTTCATTTGGTTACCTTCCTCACCATAATACTCGTTCACGTTATTGCTGGTGATAAAACGGGCATCCCCAGATTTAGAGGCATCGTAAATACCCCGACGAATCTCGACGATCCCTCCCCTACATTCATCCATCGGTAAATAGAAAGTCGCCCGAAGACGTGGATCCTTGTCCTTAAATAGATCCAATGGAGAGTCATATTTGATATAATTGCCGGAAGCATCCTTCAATTTCAAGGTACCGTCTGAACCATCTTTATATTCAAAAGCCTCTATTAAATCGAGTGTGGGATTCTGCCCGCAGCCATAGCCATTCTGCACGAAGCTAAACGGCACATTCAATAAATCCCAAGAATGGCCTAGATCGGTAGCCAGAAACTCTTTCCAGAAGATAAACTCCGAACATCCTCTTTTCTCCAGAAACATATTCCGGAAGTTCTCCACCCGGTCCGCATACTGGTTGTAAAGCGTATATTTACCCGAGTTAATCACTTTATCCGCCGCCTCGATCGATTTCGCCCAATATGCGTTAGCGTCATCGCTATTCACGCCAACGATACCGTTCAATTGCACTTTGCCGTATTTAGCGATCGATGCCGCATACAATGCCGCACGAGATTGCAACGCATAAGCCGCATATCGAGTGGCACGGGTTCTTTCCACAGATTCACGGGTCTCCGGTAATTCCAAAGCGGACTCGTCTAATTCAGTTAGAATAAAATCCCAGACTTCTTGCTCCTTATCACGGGAAACTTGTAAGCCATACAAGTCTTCCGGACCGGTATATTGCTGTACTTCTGTCACGATAGGAACGCCTCCGTAGCGTTTTACCAGATTAAAATAATGGAACGCACGAATAAAACGAGCCTCGGCGATCAATTGCTGCCGTTTGCTTTCCGGCATCTCGGCCGCATTCAGCTCTTGCAATACCAGATTCGTCGCTCGAACAGCCTTAAAACCGTCCTCCCACAGACCAAACCACTCATCATTGAAATTCGCACGGGCAACGTCACCCGTACCAAGATCCCCAGCTTGGTAAGCTCCTGTACCCTCATCCGAAGCGGTCACTAAGCTGACATTCCAAACATCCCATCCCTCAAAATAAGTGGAGTTATGTTCCATCTGCATCTGGTTATACAATCTAGAGAACACTCCTGTTATCAGATTATCATCCTTCCAAACTTCCTCGTCCGGCAAACGGTCGGTCACAGGAACATCCAAATCACAGGAAGAAAGTAATAAGGAAGCGCAACACAAGGAATAAATTATAGTTCTTCTCATCTTCATTTTTCTTTTAAATCCTATTAGAAACTAACGTTAACACCGAATGAATATACTTTCAATTGTGGATAATAGAAACTTTGCCAACCTTCTATTGCCTCTGGATCTGTATATTTGACATTCGTAATTGTCAAGGGGTTATACGCATTAGCGTATACACGCAAATGCTCAATACCCACCTTGCTTAAAAGATTCTTGGGTATGGTATACCCAATCTCAATAGATTTCAAGCGAACATAGTACGCATCAGTCGTCCAATAGGTGGATTTTTTCGAGTTATTATCATTACCCTCAATACGTAAAGAGGGGAATTTGCCCGGTACCCACTCACTATCCGGATCATTATAATCCGCCTTATGCCAACTATCCATCCATACACGGAAACCATTTCCCTCGCCCGGTCCACGGAAAGGACTGGTCAAGGCATTCAATACCTGCGTATAGTTCGAGGCTCCTTGAAATAAGATATTCACATCAAAGCCTTTCCAATCCGCAGCTAATGTCAACCCGAAATTTAAGTCAGGGAAAGTTCCTTTACCTATCACTTTCTCATCATTCGCATCAATCAAGCCATCTCCATTCAGATCCTTATATTTAATATCACCTGGACGTAACGATGAATTACCTTTACCATCTTGGATCGGTGAATTATAGATCTCATCATAAGACTGGAACTGACCGATATGTTCATACCCCCAAGTAACATTTTTCCAACGATATGCGCCATTGTCTCTCCAATTCTTATATTGATTCAGTGGTAATGCCTGCTCCTTATACAAATCCTTTTCACGAGCATAAGCCACATTTCCTTTGATCTGTAAATTCACGTTCCCGATCCGTTGGACAGTACCTAAAGACAATTCAAAACCACGGTTATCACTACTATTCAAATTCTCTTGCGGCAAAGGGATACCAGAGGTAGTTGGTAAAGAAGTGTTACGTGTCGCCGGATATCCTGTCGTCTTGCGATAAAAGTAATCGAACTCAAAACTAAGCTTACCGCCCCAGAAAGAGCCATCCAAACCAACATTCGTAGTCATTACCTTATACCAAGTAATATTCGGATTCGCCAAATTCGCTTCTTTCATACCATTCGTAATCGAAGCCGAAGAGTTTCCTGCACCTCCCAATATAAATCGATCCTCAAATAGCCATCCACTGACGAACTGACTAGCGTTTAGTTGGCTATCATTACCAATGCTTCCCCATGAGGCACGTAGTTTCAAATTATCCATCTGAGGTACCAAGTCTTTCATAAATTGCTCTTCAGAAATACGCCAGCCAGCAGATACGGCAGGGAAAAATCCCCAACGTTTATCCGGAGCCGTCTTATAAGAGCCATCATAACGAAAACTGAACTCAGCCATATATTTACCCGCATAGACATAATTCAAGCGGCCTACTAAACCGCCATATTTATAGACCGCAGAGTTTCCTTCATTATACATATTATCCACGTCACCTCTATCTAGCTCAGGTATAGCCGATGTTGTCGAATAATAACGTCTAGCCATGAACCAGTTCGTATTTGTCTCTTTCCACTCCCATAAAGCCAAAGCTTCCACATCGTGCAAATCATTGAATGTATTCTTGTAGTTCAATGAGTATTGCTGGGTAGTCTTATAATAAGGTTGAGTTTTCTCCATCAACTCTCCCTTCGCGACCTTCGTTATCGGGTTATACGTATCTTGAACCGAATCGTAGGTATAGAACGTACAGGCCGTCTTCATCTCTTTCTGAGCCAAGTTGGTATAATCATAGGCGAAGAAAGCACGGGCTTTTAGTCCTTTAAAGATCTCATAATTCAAGGCTAATTGACCGTTAAACTCGACATTGCGCTTATCCTTGAAGCCTGTAGCGTCACGATCGAGCATGGCTACCGGGTTCAATTCATTATTGTCCGAATTATAGTAGTAGTTTTTATTATTATTGGCATAGACAGGGACATTCGGAGCGTTCGACTTAATCGCTGTAAATAACTCGATACCTTCATCGCCCGTCCAATACGGATATTTATAATCATCGATATGACCGCCTAGGCCCACTTCAGCGTTCAATTTGCTGGTGATCTCAGCCGTAATATTTGAGCGGAAATTATAGCGCTTAAACTCTTGGGTAGATTTTAAGATACTCTCTTGATCCAAATATCCTAACGAGAAGAAATAGCGGATCTTCTCAGAACCTCCATTGATATTCAAGTTATGCTGTTGTTTCGGGGCAACCTTGCGGACCGTTTCCGCATACCAGTCGGTGGACGGATAATTGATTGGGTCCGAACCTGTACGGTATTTCTCGACCTCTTCATCCGTAAAACGCTTGGATTGTCCGGCGTTCATCAACGCTTGATTACGGTAATAGGCATATTCATACGCATTCATCATCTCAAGGTTCTTTACCGGAGATTGCAAACCGATAGAATAGCTATAGTTAATTTTAGGGCGGCTCATCTCACCTTTTTTTGTCTCAATAATGATGACACCATTCACTCCTTTGAAACCGTACACAGCGGCGGAGGCATCTTTCAAGACGTTCATAGAAGCGATCTCATTCGGATCGATCTGGGTAAACGGACGTTCCACTCCATCCACAATAACTAACGGCTCTCCAAAACCACGGATATTAAATCGATCCGAGCTATCGACACCTGGCTCACCCGTAGACTCCTGATAGCGTACACCCGGGATCTTACCGATCAAGTTTGCCTTCATATTCGGTTGGCTAACCTTTGCCAGTTCCTCGCCCTTCAAGGAGGCGACAGCTCCGGTTAAGGTCGCTTTCTTTTGCGTACCATAACCGACCACTACGACCTCATCCAATTTTTGAGTATCTTCCGCTAATTTAATATCGACCCGAGTCTGCCCTTTTATAGCGATCTCTTGAGGGCGATAGCCAATATAAGTAATTTCCAGAATGGCATTGTTAGGTACTTCCAGCAAGAAATTACCATCCATATCCGTAATTGTACCGTTGGTGGTACCCTTTACGGATACATTCGCTCCGATAACTGGCATCCCTAGATCATCTACCACCGTCCCCTGCACTTTCCTTGTTTGCTGGGCTACATTCGCTCGCTTTTCAGCGGATAGGGCGATTTGATTGTTTTTAATAACATACGATATACCCATTTGATCGGCGATCAAATTAAGTACATTCTCGATATCGCTATCTTTTACGTTTACCGTAACCCGTTTCTCCATCGGAATCGAGTTTTCATTATAAAAGAAACGATAATCACTGATCCTTTCGATCTCTTTAATAACTTCACGAACAGGTTGTTGTTTCACAGATAAAGTTATCTGCGCAAAAGTGGCGTCCGTATAAGCAAATAGGAAGCCACACAATAAGATTGTTCGTACCGTTTGTTTAATTTTACGCATTTTCCACGTGTTTTTAATAGTATAATTTACACAATATGATACGCTTCCACTCTTTTTCGCAGAGTGGACTATTCACAAAAACATATCAAAAGTTAACGATTGATTTAGCTATATAAGCCCGACATTTGTTATCTCACGTCCTTCGTCATAGGCATTACTTTTTTTCATCAATAATAATAGTATCTCCTTTTGATGTATATATAATAGGCGATGTCAAACTGATTAGTTCGATAATATTATCCAAGCTATTATTGGTTATCACTCCCGTGAATCGTAATGCTTTAACCTTCTCACTCTTAAATACTACTTGGATATTATACATCCGGTTTAACAATACGGCGATCTCGCTTAAAGCCTCATCATTAAAAGCCAACTCATTATTCCGCCATAGACAAGCCCTATATGCGTCATTCAATGTGGATTTTTTCAGTTGCCCCGTGTTTTTCAAGTAAGTAACCGCTTGATCCGGCAATAAGAACGCCTCGTCTCGTCCGACACTCGTTTTTACTTTTCCTTGAAACAAGGTGACCACGGCTTGATTATCTTCTTCGTAAGCCTTTACATTAAAAGAAGTGCCCAACGCCTCTACCGCTAAATCGCCCGCTTGTACGACAAAACGATTGAGACTATCTTTCGCTACCTCAAAATAAGCCTCTCCATCCAAGGATATGATGCGCTCTCCATCTCCATATAGGTTTGTGTACTTGATTTCTGAGTCTGAGTTCAGCCAAACCTTGGAACCATCCGGTAAGACAACGCTCGCTTTCTGTCCTTTAGCAGCAAAGACCAGATAGTCTTTTTCCACACCAACCGACCGTGAATACCTTGTCAGCAGATGTCCTCCCAAACCGGCACAGATCACCAACAAACCAATAGCCGCATAACGCATGATATTCCGAAGAGAAAAACGCCCAACGTCCTTCTTCTCGACCGCTACGCTCTCAATACGACTTTGTATTTTCCGGAACATTCGCTCCTTCAAATCCGTAGGAATAGAACTGTTAGACGCAATTTCCCATTTCCGCTGGATATAGTTCCTTAATTCGTCCCGGGAAACATCGCTCTTGAACCAATCCACCAGAATCCGTTCCTCGTCATGAGTAGTCTCTCCTTTCAAGAAACGTTCTAACAATATGATATATTCACTCTTTTCCATACGCTTTACATGATTATATACTCTTTGCCCGAAGCGACTACTTACAAGCAAAGCGTTTTTTTTCGTATTTAATATTCATTAACAACAAAAAATAAGAGCCAAAGCAAGATCCCTTCTTCCGCCAAATACTTCCTTAAAAACTGAAGAGAGCGGTAAATCTGGGCTTCAACGGTTCTTTCGGAGATGGACAGACGTTGTGCGATTTCCTTCGTCGATAAGTGCTCTTTACGACTAAGCAAAAAGATTTCCCGACGGGATGCCGGTAATTTATCGATAAGAGAATCAATATATTGTCCTATCGAATTTACCGTAATATCTTCTTCGACTTTTGAAGTGTCCCGTTCATCCCAATCTGCTTCCAAGGATTTCATATATAGCTCCGCATGGAAAAGGGAATCCCACTCGTCATACACTAAATTACGGGCAATCGTGAAAATATAGGAATCAAAATTCTTATCTATATCCAGTGAACCTCTCTTTTCCCAGATCCTAACGAAGACTTCCTGCGTCAAGTCCTCCGCCTCTAACCTGTTATACAATAAGGAATAGATAAAATTATAGATATGAGCGCTATACGATTCATATACAGACTGAAACGCCAGCATATTTCCTTCCTGCAGCCGAGAGATTATTTCCTTTGTTACTTTCATTTCTCAGAATTTGAAACTCTATCCTTATCATAACATTTACAGATAGTTACAGAGAATATTTCTTACAAAAACGACTAGTTTAAACGATCGTCTAGATTCGTCACAAAAATATATATTTTTCTCTGACCTACAATATTCAAAGCTTTCATTTATCTTCTTTCTTTTCATGTAGTTAGCTCTTCATAATGAAGCATATTCAATATTAAAAAAACGGTTGATTTAGACGATCATTTTAATCATTCATTTTCATTGTATGATAACAAAATAAGAGGCTTCCCTCACCACTATGAGACAGCCTCTTACCTCTAGGAGAAATAAATATATTATCTCCGATCTCCCTACCTTACTTTTTTAATCCTGTTGCTTCCAACCAGACATTTGCCATTAACTGACGGCCCGGTAAATCGGGGTGTACACCATCCGCTCCCCAATAGCGAGCTGGAGCTAATTTTAACGCAGCGTCGAATGCCGCTTGGTAGGGAACAAATATCGCATTAAACTCATCGGCTAGTTTTTTCAACGATACCCTGTAACCATCAAACTCCGGGAACCATTTGGCATCATCAATAGCGGATCCGCCACGTAAAGCGAAAGGCTCTCCTAGCACTAGTTGGACATTGGGAAGTTTTTCCTTCGTATAATGTAGCAGATCTCGTAAATCCCTTTCATAAATCCCTAATGATCCTTTATAATTTCCCATCAATATATGCCAGAAGTCATTTACTCCAATCAAGATACTTAGCACATCCGGCTGAATAGCCAAGGTATCCAGTTCCCAACGATCTCGTAACTGATATACCTTATTGCCCCCTACGCCACGGTTATATATCTTCAATTGCTTATCAGGATAATCACCCAATAAGGTTGAGGCGGTAAATAAGGCATATCCCATACCCATTTGCTCGGGTGTATTACATTGGTTACAATCATATTTCCGAAACATATCCGTTATCGAATCACCTTGAAAAAGAATCACACTATCCTTTTCCAATTTAATCTTCGGAGATACATTTCCTTTTTGTTTACTCACTACCGCCTTCGCTAATTCCGACATGGTTAACATTCCTAAGCCCGCAAAAGCCCCCTTTCTCAGAAAATCCCTTCTTGTGTTCATCATTCTAAATATTAAGATTCATTCTTCTTAATATATACGACTCATTCATTTAAATCACTTACAGAGACAGTCTTTTTAACATAAAAAGAGGCTATCTCACTTTTTCGGAGATAGCCTCTTTCTACTGGAATAAAGTTCTTTTAGAAAGAGATGTCTATAGGTTGAATATGCATAGCGGCACCACCATCTGAAGCGAGCGGTACTGTTATTTTATCCTTTGCGGTAACAGTAAAGGTCTCTTTGATAAGATGATTAGGATTGGTATCCGTGTCTCTCGCATCTTTATAAAGAGTTACTTTATAATCTCCTTTACCGAGGAAATCCAAGGCTATTTCCACATCACGGGCTTGACTATTGTTGATCGCCCCAACGTACCAATCGTCTCCATGCCTACGTGCGATCGCTACATACTCATTGACAGAGGCATCCGGTACGACCGTTTTGTCCCAAGTAGTCGGTACGGTTTGTAAGAACTCGAATCCCGGCTGGCCTTCGTAAGCTTCCGGAGTATCGCAGATCATTCCCAAATAACTCTCCAATACGACATACATCGCTAGCATATGGCAGCGAGTACTAGTGACATAAGGGTTGCTTTGTTGTATCTTAAACTTGTCTTTCGGAAGAGCCCGAAACCCACCTAAATGATAATCGGCAGCTCCAGCCAATAAACGGGTAAAAGGCATAGATATATCATGATCCGCGGTCGTGACCATACATCCTTTGAAATTCTCATAATTGAGCGTCCCTTCCCGGGTAAATTCATTCGGATAAGTCCGATGTAATCCAGATGGCTTACTGGAACCATGGAACTGCACGAACAAATGATGTTTAGCCGCCTTTGCCAAGAACTCTTCCTGAATACGTATCATCTCTTGATCGTCACGATCCATGAAATCAATCATCATACCTACGACCCCCCATTTTTCAAACAAGGCAAAAGCCTCGTCAATCTTCGCGTATAAAGGTTTCCAATTCGTCCATAAATGGATTTGAACACCTTGGCTTTTCGCATAATCGCAAATCTCTTGCATATTCAAGCTAGACACAGGTTTCGTAATGTCCGAATTTTCCCCGGGAAACCCGAACCATGTCCCATCATCTGTATACCAAGGCTGTTCCGCATATCCATATATTGAATGGAAATCCAAACCATTGCGGGCAGCGAAATCTATATAATATTTATTGGTCGGGAAATTATTACCCCCCAAAAAGGTCGTATCTGGTGTTACGTTCCCATTCCACCAAGTAAAAGTTGTCTTGCCGGGTTTGATCCATGAGGTATCCTCTATTTTACACGGCTCATTGAGGTTTGTCAATAAATCAGACTCTATCAAGGCTCCTACCCGGTCACTGATCATGAAAACACGCCATGGAGACTGATGCGGAAGACTCGCCTCCACTTTTATCTGTTCCTGATTAAGCTTAGGTGATAACTTACCTTGTAAACACCCATTTTCTTTCCACAGATACATTCCGGCATAATCCCTGACAGCCGCTTCCGTAATAGCCATAAAAATATGGTTCGGATATTCGAACAACGCAGGCATATCCATTAAATTCCGCTCTTTTATTTCCTCATATTTCACATGTGAATATGTGGCCTCGTGCGAGGTTTGATAAGAAGGTAAATACATACCCAAGAATTTAGGATTATCCACTACGTTAAATGCCGTATTCTCATCGTACATAACATACGATTTCCAATTCGGTTGCTCTGGAAATTCATAACGGAAAGCGATACCGTCATTAAATGCCCGAACCACAAGATTGATCTTCCGAAAAGGAGCGGCCGTTTCCTCTAGGGGAATAACCACCTCCTTCGACAAGCTATGGACTGTTTTCGACTTACCGACAATTAACTCGTATGTTTCCTCTTTTGTACTGAAAACCGGTTTGTTCATCTTAAGCCCTTCTCCAAAAGCCCCGTTATCAAAAACGAGGCTTAAGGGAGAGTTTTGCACCAATGCCTGCTTTTGATATTGAATATCATAAACCGGATGTTCTCGCTCAAGTGTCAATGAGAACTTCAACCTACCGTTTGGAGAGGTAAGTTGCACGTTTTTACGGGCAAACAACGATAGATTCCCAATAACAAGGAAAAAGATCATTGAAAAAATTGTTACTTTCTTCATATATTCAAATTAAGATTATTCATACGCCGGATTTTGCTTTAAATTCGGGTTTGCGTCAACCGCTTCCTGTGGGATCGGGAACAGACTCCGGAAATCCCCGTTTGGTTTGTGAGAAAGCCATTAATTAGGTAGCCCCTCCACCTTACCTGCACGTAATAAACAGGTTTCATCATATAGGCTCACACTAAACGGAAGGCCATAAAATCATTATTTATGTAAGTCTTATTACTCATTAGCAAATTAACAGTCCCTAATTTAAGAATTTCAAATCGTCACATACACAATTTATATGCAATATTCGCCAAAACCCTTGAGATATGCAAGGCATTCTCAAAAGAACTTGTCAACGAGAAAAGAAATATACCTCGTCAAGATATTGTTCCAAAATTCTCTGACATAGAAAAAACAAAAACAGATAAATATAGATTTATTTCCGTACCATGAGGTTAGATACATCCAACAAGATTCACCTTTTGCTCACTCTCTTTATGGAGAACAAGTAAAAATAGTAAAATAGCTCTAGAAATTGTTCTACATAAAGAAGGGATTATCTCACATGAATCGGAGATAATCCCTTTCAGCTGGAATAAAGTTCTTTTAGAAGAAACGCCTACAGATTATGCATGTACAATATTGCCATATTTTCTCCAACATAACTTATGCTCATTAAAATAAATGAGCCAAACAAAGTAAAAGTCAAGTCTCTCTATTCTTTATAATCTAACATTAAAAAATCCACTTCATCAGCACGAGGCAAAATTGATTTTTCTGTATTTCTCTGTACTATTTGATTCCAATAGGGAGATAAATCTAGCATTTTACCTTTTTCAACAGTAAATGCAGGAATCGCAATTTCTCGCTTATGCTCCGCAGCCACACCATTTGGAACTGACACAATTTTCGATAGTACCACCTCATCATCTCCAAATGTTTTAGTAATCTCTAATAATGCTTTTTTCCGAATTGGATCTAATGAAAGTGTTGCCCAAAACGTCGGATAATACAACGGAAGTACAACTTTATCTTTCCCTTCCACAACAGGCGCTAAACGCAATTCTTGACGTGGTACGTTCAAGCCTGCTCCGGCTAACACATCTGTCGAAAACCAAACTACAGGTGCTGTCATATATGAAAGCTCTGCCGGATTCCATAGATTCTGGCACCAAGTCCATCCCTGTCTCAAATGAACGAGTTGAATGTGTTTCATTATATCTAAAGCATCCTGACAATATCCTGCTTGCCATGCAGTATATCCTGTATAACTTTCTAAATAAAATGGCCAACATTGCGAACCTCTATTATCTATCCCTCTATTTAGGGTAATATCCCAGACTTTATTAGCATAATAATCCGGAGTCTTAGACAATGAAATCTTAAATTGTGAGACTAATGAGGCTTTCGTCATCTCCATCGGAATAACATCTCCCCAACCACAATAACGACTCACAAATTGTCCTCCCAACTGTCCAGTGAATAAGAGATTATCTTTCCTGCCTGAGCCATCCAATTCACAACCATAAGAGAAGAACCGCCCATTCCATAATAGACGAATCATATCTTTCTGGGTTTTATCAAATTGTTCTTTATATTCATTTTCACGAACAGTATCTTTCATCGCTTGAGCAACAACCTGCGCTGCTTTTAACGTCGCTAAATAAATACTTGCTCCATAACTATACACAGGTGGATGTGTAAAATCATCATAAGTTGTTCCTCCTATAGGAATGTTGAGTCCTTCCGGCATTAATGACTTTAAAAAGTCCATACCATTATACACTCTCCCAGCATAACGACTTAAATAATGAAAATCTCCTGTCTGTTCATAATCTTTTACCAGTTGGATAATCCAACCACCCGTATTATCAATCATCCAGCCATCCTCTGTGGGTATACGTCCGCCAACAGTTCCCATACCAAAATAATAATGACCGATAAAATGGGTAATATTACCTTTTGATTGCTGAGCGTCAGCAAATATCATCATCTCAGAACGATCTAGTTGAGTGAAAAATTTCTGATAAAATGGATGAGATGAAATTCGTTGATCCATCGTTCCGGCCAATCCACCCATACCTCCTTCATTTACGGTAACATCTCCTTTTTTATTTAAAATCATATTTGTATAGATCACGTAACCGCTATTAATCAGCTTAAACTTATACCAATCCGGCATGGTACTATTTAACACTGGCAACTGCCATTCTATTGTTTTTTCCCTAAATATTTCACGGTTATCGTATCCATAATCAGCTAGTTGATCTATACGACTGAAATAATTATGAAAATATCGTCCATAATCACTACCCCCGACCCAGTAATATTCTAAAGGATCTTTTTCTCTATCGATCGTCATCTCAGGGTAAAACCAGACTAACATAAAACGAACTGTTTTTTTCTCATTAGCCTTCAATTTAGTTTTCAAAGCGACAGCACTACCTCCTGTCTGTTGCCCCGGAATACTTAATAATGAAACTTTTTGAGAAATACTCTCAAAATTTCCTGTTTGTTTAAATTGCTCCCAAGCGTCATCATTTCCTTTTATATCAAATGAAGGCAAAACCGAAACCTCTACACTATTATCAACTTCAGCTAATACCGCAACTTCATTCACATAATTCTGAAAATTTGCACGCTTAGGTTTTAATGGACCTGCTACAAATTGGCGAACACCAAACATATTTCCACACACCCAAGGTTCCGAATAGGTCTGTTCCAACGGACGTTCTGGCCAAGCCTCTCCATTACACAAACTATTACGATCCTGTCCGAACAGCTGTCCGTCCATACCTTTAATATCTTTTGGTTCTTTTATGCCTCTTCCTAGAAAATCCTCCCAAGAAAATGCAACAGAAACTTCCCCTCCTTCCTGAGAAATCAAATCCACATCAAAAAAAGCAATAGGTAAACTAGAATTCTTCACATCATGCGGAATCAATGGAGAAAAAGCACGTATCGTAGCATTTACCCCAGGAATAGATTTCCCAAAATCCATTTCAACACGAGGAAATAATCCAGTATAATAAATTTCTTGAACTCCCGATAAACCATATTGAGATAGTGAATCATGTACCAATCGTACAGCTGCACTACTCTTCTGTCCCTTATACCATAAAGAAAAAAAGGAGGCTGTACTTTTACGAATTGGCAAATGAATGTTATTTATGCCAATTCGAGCAAAACGACCATCTGGAGCAAATTCCACATTGCCAACTCCAATCCCTCCCAAAGGAACACCACTATTACCCGGATGATTCTTCAATCTCAAATAATCAAAATCGGTACGTCCACCCAAGACTCCACCTGAAGGGATAAAACGCACATTAGCTGTACCAGCTCCATAGTTATCCTTTTGCGCTTCAGCTAAAAAACAAAAAGACAACAAACATATAATGAACAACAATCTATTTTTCATCATTTTATTTAATATACTTCTTTTATTTTTTCAATTTTTCAATCCAATAAGCCGTACGTTTCAAATAGTAATCAGGAGCTAATGGATTATAATCCAAATATTTAAACTCATGACATTCAAATGCTACAGCCGGTTCTATCTGAGTACCCTCATGCCATTCATTAAATGAGGTAATACCTATATAAGAAGCCCCACAATCAATAGCTGCTTTAAACATGCGATCATAATACATTCCATTTTCACGATCTCTGGTCGTTTTCCCATTCCAAGGTCGAACACGTGTATCAATATAACCCGGTCCTACACAAGGTATAAAAATTTTATTATTTTCAACGGCCCATTTTTGCATATACGGCCAATTGGCCGGTGAAGAACCATATGTAAAATTGGTTGCTCCAAAATAGGTGTAATATCCATCAAAACCAGATTTACGGAAAAAAGCTTCTTCACCCTGCTTCACCCAAAGGCCTATCACAATTGCATCCAATGGAGTATTACGAATTGTAATTGCTCCATCCGACTGAAGTAAAGTTGCCCATTCTTCTGCTTTTGTCAAATAAGAGTCGTAAATAAAAAAACATGCTTTTCCTTCCATTCGATAAAAAGCAGGATGATCACCATACTCTTTCAATAAATTCTCAATATCCTCCCTTACAGTTTTTGCATTTCTTCCACCATAAGGTTCTAAATGAAAACAAACTTTCAAACCAACCTTTTGAGCTTCATCCATAATTATCGGAATAGCTTTTAAACCAGAATCAGACTTCCGCCACCAGGTAAGAATAACAACACCTATCCGAGAATCGGCCATCATTTTCATATGCTTTGATACAATCTCAGGATCATTACTGCTATAATTTCCTAACTCTGGATAAAAGTTACTTGCTAAATTTTCTTTACCTGGAATACGATGTAAATCAGGATCTGAAGGTTTCTGTTTCATGATTTCATGTGCCCAATGAATCTCCGAGCCATCAAATGTAGTATTCCCATACCAGTTATAATAAAAACAAAAGGCTTTTTCATTAGGCATTTGTTTTTGAGCAATAAGTTGAACCGAGCTGGTAAAGAACAGAATGCACATAAAAATGTTTCCGATTTTTCGCTTTGCAAATCTTAAGAAATCTGAAACATATATTTTTTTATCATACACTTTCATACATTTTTTATTTAGAAAATAAGAGCCAGGTATATCAATTCTAACCTCGCTTTTTTTTTAAATTAATATCCAGGATTTTGAATCAATTTTGGATTAGCTGTTATTACAGAATAAGGAATAGGACACATATACATTTTTTGTGTAAACATATGTGGATGACTAGATAATGGTAAACGTTCATAAATCCATTCTCCAGAATTATCAGAAGGACTTGAATTATAGATTTTCATTCCATGAAGTTCTTTATTCAGAACATCAGAAGCTATTCTCCAACGAACTAAATCATACCAACGTTTATTTTCAAAACATAATTCTACCCTTCTTTCTCGTTTGATAATCTCTCTCATATCATCCTTCGTTATCGACTTTGTCCCATAAGTTTCTTCTAGTGAAGGCAGGCCGCTACGCTCTCTGATTTGATCAATTGCACTATATACACTAGCATCCGGACCTGAAACCTCATTTTGAGCTTCAGCGTAATTCAACAAAACTTCGGCATAACGGAAATAAACATAATTAATACCGTATCCCCAAGAAGACGGTTCCCAATCCGGATCCATTCTTTTCTTGAAATAATATCCCGTACGCGTAACATCCGATTGCCCAAGTTCTATTTGATTCTTTGAGGGATTTACTTCATCAATACGAGTATAAATCGTATCTGTCTCCGGCATCCAATTCATCTTATAAGGAGCCCCATCATATACAATAAAATCATAAAAACGCTTCTCTCTATTTTCATATGGATGTTTGGGATCATAACCGGAATCAGGGTCCGTGATCGGCAAACCATTTTCCATAGCAAACTGATCCACAAGTTCTTGTGTTGGACAAAAATTACCCCAAGTATAATACTTTCCAAGTATATAAGTAGGTCCTCCTTTTTGAGCAAAATCAGACTTTAAACCATCTATATTACGCATTAACTGCCGATCCCAAATGATCTCAGAATTATATTCAGTAGCCTCACTCCAAAAAGTAGCCATATTAGGAAATAATTGATAATCTCCTGCAAATAAGTCAATAAACTTTTTATTTGTTGCCGCTGCTCGTTCCCATCTTTTAGGATCATAATTGCCAAAACCAACCATTTTAATTTGCTCCAAAGTAGCTCCTGTTCCTTCTGCCGCTACAGGCATATTAGAGTTAAACCCCGGACTTGCCGCATACAATTCAACCCAACCTTTCAACGCTAAAGCTGCTCCCAAAGTCGCACGTCCAGCATCAGCATCTCCATTATTGTACTTGACAGCCAAATGTCCGTTATTTACAATTTCATCTAATTCTTGACAAATAAAATTATACGTTTCCTCAAATGTATTTCTTGGCCGATACAATTCTTCCTCTGTCATAGTATTTCTATCTAATGGTCTTGTCAATAAAACCACCCCCCCAATATGTTGCCACAATCCTGCATAAAAAAATGCCCGTAGGAAACGGACTTCATCGACCCTTTGTTTCATCCATTCTTCTGAATAATTTATCTTATTAGCTTCAACCTCAAGTAAAAACTCATTACACTTCCGGATACGCTCATACACATTATTCCATTTCATAAAATTATGTGCCACATCATCTTGTACCATTGGATATCCCCCACGTACTTCTGGAGTAGCAATACCTTGCTTCCATTGCCAAGAAGCCCAATAAGGCCCTCCATCGTTATCATCGGTATAACTATCCAAAGGATCCGGTGTATTAGGTTTATCTAACATGTTATAAATGCCATTCAAATAAACATCAGCATTTTTCTCACTTTCCCATTGTGTCGGTTCTGTTAATGTATTCTTCGATTCTGTGTCCAGAAAGTCACTACAACCATTCAGAGCGAAAACAGATAATGTAAAAACAACACAATGCAATAAGTTTTTATAATTAAAACAATTCATATCGTCTATTTATTAAAAAGTTACATTCAGACCTATAGTATTTGCTTTTTGTAAAGGATAAGCCCCATCACGATCTTCATAGTTAATCTCAGGATCAATAAAGCCTAACTTACAAAATGTCAGTAAATTTTGACCAGCCCAATAAATTCTAACAGAACTCATTCCAGCTTTTTTAGTCCAAGTTGCCGGTAAAGTATAACCTATTACAATATTTTTCAAACGCAAGAAATTCGTATTCTGCATCCAGAATGAATTTGAATAAGGTCCAAAACCATTATCATATTCAGAGTTCGTAGTATTATTTTTATATGGAGATTGAGTAATACGTGGATAACGGGCATCCTGGCGGTCTGGAGTCCAGTAATTATTAAAAAACTCATAAGACACATTCGTATTATTCAGTTTAAAAGGAACTGTCTGAAATCCCTGTGTATTTACACTGGCTTGTGCTGCTCCCTGGAAAAATAAACTTACATCAAAACCTTTCCATTCAGCTGCTAATGTAAAACCATATGTAATACGAGGATAATGAGCATACCCAACAACAGTTTCATCCCATGCGTCAATTCTTCCATCAGGCTTTCCATCAGGGCCACTGATATCTGCATATTTCACATCTCCTGGATGTAAAACCGCACCAAATTGATCAATAGTATATCCATCATCTAGATTAATAATACCATCTCCATTTTTATCATCTGCAGTAGAGAATAATCCCAAAGCTTTATAGCCAAAAGGTGTTTTCCAAGGCCTTCCCGTACGACGCCTATTGGGGCTGTTATAAGTATCCAAAGATTCATAAACCCTCTCCATTTCATTTTTAGCATAGCTGAAATTTCCATTAAAATGCAACATCATCCCATTGGATAACATTTTATTTACCCCAATCTGAAATTCAAATCCTCTATTATTCATAATACCTGCATTCTCTTTTGCCAACCCAAGCCCATATTCAACAGGGACATTAATATTTGGAGAAAGTAACATTCCATTTCTCCTTTGATAAAAATAATCACCTTCAAAAGTTAACAGGCCATTGAAAAAAGAAGCATCAATACCGATATTCATACTTTCAGCCTTTTCCCAAGTAATATTAGGGTTAGCTTCTCGTGGCATTTTAGAACCTTGAACCAATGCATTACCAAATGCATATGCATTATTAAATAGTTCATACGCAGATAAATACTGAAACGCATCACCTGCCAAGTTTCCGGATTGCCCCCACGAAGCCCTAATTTTCAAATTATCTACCCATGAAATATTCTCTTTAAAGAACTTTTCTTCTGAGATTCTCCATCCCGCTGAAAAAGACGGGAAGAAAGCCCAACGCTTACCCGGGGCAAAATAAGAATGTCCATCATAACGTCCGGAAGCCTCTACTAAATATTTTCCATCATATCCATAAGTAGCACGATAAACAATACCGGCCTGAGTCGTTTGTGAGCTTGTTCCACCATTATTAAAATCCATTTTATCAGAACTGCCCATATTCATCTCATCAATATCAACCTGAAAATTCTTTCGATAAGCACTAAACCAATTCGACTTCATATCCCTAGCTTCAAACACCAATAAACCTGTCACTTCATGCTTTCCAAAAGTTTGTGCATAATTTGCATAAGCTTGATATGTCAAATGTTCATTTTTTGTACTCTTTTGATTTAAAGAAGTAACCTCTTCCCCATTCACAGCTTTCTCATAAGTATATGGAGATATCATTTCATCCATAATATAGTAATAATTAGGTCTACTCCATGTTTTCTCATACCTAAAATCTGGGTCATAGCTAAACACTCCCTTTACACTTAAGCCTTTAACAAAAGGCAATTGCTGTTCAATTGAGATAGTTGTCAATAAAGTATTATTATCTCGTTTATCATAAGATCCGCTGTTCAAATCACCTCCCGGACTACTACCATTTGATTCTCCGGGTAGTCCATTGCTAAAATACAAGTTCTTAATTGGCATATATCCTGGGACAAACGGAGCAGGTCCTAAATTGTTTCGTTCTACAGTTCCATTCATTGCAAATGCTATTTTCGTCGTTTTAGTTGCATCCATGTCTACTTTTGCATTCATACTATAACGTTTATAGTAAACCGGATCAAACATTCCCTGCTGGTCAAAGTAACCTAATCCTAAGTAATAGCGTACCTGTTCACTTCCACCAGATAATGATAAATTATAACTTTGAATCGGAGTATTAAAATTAGCCATTTCATCATAGTAATTACTATTCGGATATTTATCTGGGTCCAAGGCATGCAGTCTATCATAATCCGCAATCAAATCAGGGTTAAAAGGAAGGCTGCCACCTTGAGGAATCTGTCCGTTATTATCATTTAGATAAGCCTCATTACGCAACGTCATATAGTCTTTAGCATTTACCATATCCGGATATACCGTAGGACTCTGCCAGCCATAATAAGCGTTTAACGATAATGTCGGTTTTCCTGTTTCTCCTTTTTTAGTTGTAATCAATACAACACCATTAGCACCTCCCAAACCATAAGGAGCGATGGCCGCCGCATCTTTCAATACACTGATGGACTCTATATCATTTGGATCGATCTGATTCATATTATCTCGAATCACACCATCGACAACAATCAACGGATCTTGTTTTCCGGTACTACTAATACCTCGAATATAGATTTTTGGATTATCCTCTCCCGGCTTACCATTACTTGGGCGCATACTTACACCTGAAAGTTTACCTGCTAACGAACCCGACACATTCGGCGCAATATTTTTCTTCAGATCCTCACCCTTTATGTCCTCTATAGCACCCGTCTTTGTCGCTTTCTTTTGGACACCATAAGCAACGACCACCACTTCTTCCAGTTTTTGAGTATCTTCTATAAGATTAATATCAATATTATTTTTACCTCCTGTAGCTACATCTTGCGTAAGATACCCGATATAGGAAACTTGTAAGCTTGCGTCAGACGGAACATCGAGTGTATAATTTCCATCTATATCCGTGATCGTTCCTAGAGTACTTCCTTTTACAACAACATTCGCTCCGATAATAGGTTCCCCATATTGATCTTTTACGGTTCCTGTTATCTTCGTTTTTTTATCGACTGGAGTTGAAATATTCTTTTTCAGAATAATATTCTTCCCTTGAATCTCATAAGTTAACTCTTGGCCACGCAAGATCTGTTCGATTACCACATTGACCGATTGATTCTCCGCAGATACGGATATTTTCTTCCTTGTATCCACATCCGCCGACGAGAATACAAATGAGTAGCCACTCCTACTCTTCAGCTCATCCATCGCTTGCTTTACTGTTATATTGCTCACCTTCAAGGTTATACTCTGAGCACTAACAGTTAGATTTAAGCAAAACAAAGCTACAGCCACATAAATGGCCTTTTTTACAACTTTCATAAATAGCTTAATTTTTAGTAATTTAACTTGTGATTGATGATGACCTTTCAGAGGATTGATTACATTTGTAATCCTCATCCAGATCATTTGCATAATGTAATTTGAGGATTTACGAGTCGGAGGATCTAGCCCATTCTCCGATTCCTTTTATTATCCTGTTACTCCTTTTTTAATCTCCTTCCATATTCTCCATATTAAAACAATTTTAAGGTTAAACAATTATTTATCACTTCGCATAAAGCAGAATACTATCACCTTCCACTTTATATCTTACTTGATTTGTCGCAGTTATAATATCTAACACATTATAGATAGTCTGTTCTTTTCTATTGAATAACGCATAAAAGCGATTATGGGTTAACTGTTCATCCGCAATATGAATCTTCACATTATAGCTACGATTCAGTTCTTTCACGATGTCAGATAGAGGCATCTCATCGAAGAAAAGTCCGCCATTCGTCCATTCCTTAGCATTTTTCACTTCCGCCCGGCTTATAATCATTTCCCCGGTAAGTTTATTCAAGGTAACCTTCTCTGAAGGAGATAAGTAGTTTATTCCCATCTTCTTTACATAATTCTCTAGCTGAACTTTTCCTTCCAACAGATTCACGGTTACCTCTTCGTCCTCGTCATAATTCCGAAAGTTGAATTTAGTACCCAATACTTTTACATTCAACTCTTTCGTCATTACATCAAAAGGTAACTTCTCATTTTTCCTCACCTCAAAATAAGCCTCTCCATTCAGCCGAAGATGGCGGTCTTTCACCCCAAAACCTTGCGAATATACGATCTTTGAGCCAGCGTTTAACCAGACCAATGTGCTATCCGGTAAAATCAGCTTGGTCTTGGCCCCTAAAGGAGCTTCCACCAAGATATCCGCAAACTGGTTCTGTAATTGCCGCTCACCCCACCAATAGGAAATCGTAGAAGCGATCAATAATAGGATAACCGCTGCCGCACCATAAACGATTTTAGGAATATTGAAAACCGTACGGCGTTTTTGCTGGGTACGAGAAACAAAACGATCGAACGCCTTATCGACATTATAGGCACAGGAATCATCGGCAGCCAAAGCAGAGAACCAAAGTTCTTGTTCTTCATGATCAGGTAATGATCGCTCGTTTTTCGTATGTGATTTCTTTTCTTCCATATAGATTAAATATCCAGCTTTTATATATAAGACAGTTATTTCTCCTCAAGGGGTAGTGAGAAACATCAATTTTTTCATCCTCACAAGGAGAAAAATGATATCAACAAGATCAGATACTTCCTCAGATCTTGATGTAGGCGGGTTAAAGCCATCTTTATGTGGTATTTAACCGTATTGACAGAAATTCCTAGCTCTGTAGCGATTTCCTCATTTTTCTTATGCTCAAAACGGCTTTTCCTAAAAACTCGTTTACATTCATCGCCTAAACTATCGATTGATTTTATGATCTCCTTCTCTAACTCCCGTTCAAGTAATATACCTAGCGGCTGTTCATCCGATTGTATCATAGCGTCCCACCCCAAGGTCTCAGACTCAATCTTCGAGAAACGGACTTCCTTCTTTTCCTTTTCTGATGAGATATGGTTATAACAGCGGTTCCGCACAGCCCGCATTAGATAAGCACGAAGAGAGCTATTTATATCCAATGTCTCACGAATTTCCCACAGATGAAATATCACATCACCAACTATAGTCTCCGCTAGAAATGGGTCGCCAACCAACTCATTCGCAAATTGACATAGTACCACATAATGACGATCATATAAATATCGATACGCACCTTGGTCGCCATTCCGTAATTTCTGTACTATTGACTGTTCCTTAACATCCATCTCTTCGCAAAGATGAGATTTTAAAATGAAAATTAAAAATATTATTTCTAATTATACGATCTTCCATCCACGGCTTTTTCATTTACCGCTCCGTTTAAATGAAGCTTCTTGTAGATTTTTATATGCGCTTTGGTTTTCAGTGGAAGGATTCGGGACAAACACGTACGACTTTTATCCAAAACACGTACATGTTTTTTCAAAAAGTCGTACGTGTTTTGGATGAAAGATCATCGTGCTTTTTCGACTCTGATTTTTAGCATTTTATACACTAGACTCATCAGTGGTCTTATTGTACGGAATTTGTATTGAGAACAAAGCTTTCCGGCTTAACCCAAACGGATGGGTTGCCATTTCATATACGTGCCGGTCCGCCATAACCACTCCATCGGGCCGTAGCGCAAGCCGGACAGCCAATATTGGCTAAAGGCTATCTGTATGGCCGTAAATCCAAGGCAGACCAATACACTCAAGAAAACACCCAAATGGCTCCAATCTAAACCAAAACCGGAGAAGATAAAGACACCGGTCACGGACTGTACGATATAGTTTGTCAATCCCATACGCCCATAACTAACCAATGGCTTCATGGCATTTTGAACTTTTACCGAGCGGTAAGCCTCTAAGACCAACACCACCCACAGATAAGCCGTCATCAGATTAATCAAGTTAGTTGTCGTAGCACCCATCCACGCATTGATAGAGACCTCACGCCAAGATGCGGCAGGTATATAAGGTTTTAGCACATATAGCAGGGCGATTAAAACCAACGCAACCAACGCCCCGTAATTCAAACGGCTACGGAACTCATCCAAGCGTTGGAACAAGCGGATCCGGCCTACGATAAATCCGAGGATAAACAATCCCAAGGTCAGATAGATACGACCGCTGGCAAACTGGAAATTCATTTTTCCTACCAATCCGTCCCAAGCGTTGTTCTCAATGGTCTCGGCTAATGTCGGGACTCGCCGGGGAGCCTCAGCACGAGCGATAGGTGCGGCAGCCGGTCTTTCCACCACTTGCTCGACGGCAGGAGCCGTTACAGCCTTATACGCTACGGGAATTAGCGAGGCACCGCCCAAGAAAAGGAAAAGGGTGATTCCCACCAATAATTTAGTAGGCCATTTATACATCAATACCAATACAAAACCAAGCAACGCATACACCAACAAAATATCTACACGGACCAATAAACCATGAACAAAACCAATCACAAGCAACAATACCAATCGCCATAAGAAACGAGGACGGAAATCAACACCTTTTTGAGCTGCCCGATCCATCTGGATAAAGAAGCTCAAACCAAACAGGCAAGAAAATATAATGAAGAACTTGCCAAACACCAAGTAATTAATAAACCACCGAAAAATCTCATCCAGCGTCCCTTCCCAAGGGAACATGGCTTGGGGAGCCATCGTCCCCATAGCGCCAAAATGCTGCATCGCATGAATCAAGCAAATACCAATCAAGGAGAAGCCGCGCAGAGCGTCGATTACCGTAATACGTCCACCGGACGAAGCAAGTGTCTTATTCATTTCCATATCCGTAATAATTTTTATTCTTATTCGTTTTTTCAAGTTTGATAACGCAAAAGTAAATGGTGGCACTAAACGCCGCAATACTTTCAAACTCCAAAACGAAAAGAATAAGCCTTATCACGAAAAGAATTAATTCACGGTAAGATAAGCTATTATAGTCCCAACGGCCAAAATAGCGCCGATCGCGGTCTCATAAGGAATCAGCCTCAACCGCTCACGAATGCTTATATCCGCTACCCCACCGGTAGCGTGGAAGAACGATCCATGCGGCAAATGATCAAGCACGGTAGCACCGGAATTAATCATAGCGGCTCCCCAGACGCCACATGGAATAAAGGGCGAAACGACAGCAGTAGGATCGTCACTACCGGAGCGACCATGCTAGAGGCGAAGGAGGGGAGAGCCGCTTGCGGAGCCACCGTAATAACAGCAACATCAATAAACACTCCAATAGCCGTCAGCAACATCGTAGCGAAAGCGAGCGCAAAAAACACATGCCGTTCTCCCAATCTATAAATGATCGTATTGGAGATAGAAGCCGCCGCACCTGTTTTCACCAATATCCCCGACAATACCCCCGCCGTTAAAATCCGAATGACGGCCGGAGTTACGTCATTTACTCCACTGATCATTAAAGAGACCGTTTCCGGCAACGACACACCCCCTCATAATCCTCCTACTAATGCCCCTAAAATAAGGCTATAGACTGGCGATATCTTTCTTATAATCAAGAAAATCGACACTAATAATCCGATAAAAGCTCCCCATGCACTCATAATACCCATGTATTAGTGATTCATATAGTATTGGATTACACGCAATTGTTGTTCCAAGGCACGCCCAATATTCCAGCAAGTGAAATCCTTATCCATCGCCTGCTCCAAGGAAACCGGATAAGGAAGAAGTGGCAAGACCGCCAGAAACCCGGATTTATTAAGCGCCTCTACCTCCTCTACGGAACCACCCATTACGATAACCGGGATACCCTGTCTCATGCCTGCCTGCAACACTCCGAATGGGGTCTTTCCCATGCAAGTCTGTTTATCCAGTTTACCTTCTCCCGTAATAATTAGATCCGCCCCCCGTATACATTCATCAAAACGCAAGGCATCCAGAACCATCCGGATACCGGGTTTAAGTTCAGCCTTTAGGAAAGCGACAAATCCTCCACCTAAACCACCTGCGGCTCCCGCACCCGGAATGTCGTCTATCTCTATTCGTCCCGTTCTTTTTATGACTTCCGCAAAATTTCGCAAGCCCTCATCCAGCAAACGGACCATAGCGTCGTCCGCTCCCTTTTGGCGGGCAAAGACATACGCCGCCCCTTTCTCACCATAAAAAGGGTTATTCACATCGCAGGCTATGGTAAATGAAGTTTCCCGCAATTGCGATAATGCCCTTGAGCAATCTATCTCATAAATCTGATTAAGGATCTGCCCACCCAATCCCAGCTCATTCCCGTCTCTATCAAGAAAACGAAAACCCAAGGCCTGCAACATACCGGTTCCTCCGTCATTCGTCGCGCTTCCTCCTATTCCTATCAAGAAATCCCGGCAACCACGATCCATAGCGTCTTTTATCAACTCACCGGTTCCATACGTCGTTGTTCTCAAGGGATTACGCTCCGACACAGGCACTAACGTAAGGCCACTCGCCGTCGCCATCTCGATAACTGCCGTACGATTATCTCCCAGTATCCCATAAGTGGCCTCGACCGGCCTCATCAACGGATCATGTACGACACAATATACGGCTTCTCCACCCATCGCCGTAATTAAAGTCTCCACGGTACCTTCTCCCCCATCCCCAACCGGGATTTTCACGACCTCGCAATCCGGAAAGACCTTATGGATCGCCAACTCAGCACATTCAGCCACTTCAATCGAAGATACTGAGCCTTTAAATGAATCGGAAGCAACAACAATTTTTCTCATTTAATCTCCTTTTTACACATATAATAAAATAAATCAATTCCTTCAAGATGCCCCAATATATAGATTTTAAATCAAATGAAGTACTACTTACTTGGGTAGAGAAGATATACTTCATTGGCAAAGTAAGCTATCTCCTGCGACAAAATAAGTATATCTCCTGCGACAAAAAAACTAAAAGTGACATTTTAATGCGGTTACCCTACATAGTCTTTCAAGAATTTGTCTAATAGTATTCAAATTTATATTTTTGCATTTATTATAATACAATTATACATTATGAAACAAAAATTGAACATTACTACATTCTTACTGTTTTGGTGCATCACCGCTTTATGGTCTATCCCACGTCCCGAATATCCCCGTCCACAATTTGAACGCATGGATTGGGTAAATTTGAACGGAGAATGGACTTGCTCATTCGATTTCGGAGGTACCGGAATGGAACGGGAGTTCTATAAATCGAACGGTTTTGACCAAAAGATCACAGTGCCTTTCTGCCCGGAAAGTAAGTTATCCGGCGTAAAATACACGGATTTCATTCAACATTTCTGGTATCAGCGTCCTATCACGATCCCACAAGAATGGAATGGAAAGAATATAAGACTTAACTTTGGAGCTGTTTATTATAAATCGGAAATATACATTGATGGAGTCTTAGCCAATCGCCATTTTGGCGGAACCTCTTCTTTCGCAGTAGATATCACCTCCTTGGTAACACCAGGAAAGACACATAGCCTAGTCGTATATGTAGAAAGTGACCTACGAAGCGCAAAACAACCGGCAGGAAAACAAAACCTACAATTTGAATCCTACGCCTGTAATTATACCCGGACCACAGGTATTTGGCAAACGGTTTGGATGGAGGCTGTCCATCCGGAAGGATTGCAATCCGTGCAGTTGCTGACAGATATAGACCAACAACAATTGGTTGTGCGTCCCCGTTTCTATAAGGAACTAGGAGGTAAATTGCAAGTAACCGTAAAAGACAACGGTAAAATAGTAGCCAGCCAAACCATTACGGCAAGCTCCTTATCTTCTGCTATTCTACCCATCAAGAAAATGAAAACATGGAGTCCGGAAAACCCTTTTCTGTACGACTTGGAATACAAAGTAATAGATAAGAACGGAAAGGTAGTAGATGAGGTAAGAAGCTATACAGGTATGCGTAAGGTACATATCGAAGGCAATAAGATTTATCTGAACAACAAACCTTATTACCAACGCTTGGTACTTGATCAAGGATTCTATCCCGATGGAATTTGGACGGCTCCTAGCGACGAGGCGTTAAAGCATGACATCGAACTCTCCATGGCGGCCGGCTTTAATGGTGCCCGCCTCCATCAGAAAGTATTCGAGGAACGTTTCTATTATTGGGCGGATAAGATGGGCTATCTTACATGGGGGGAAGCTTCCAGTTGGGGAATGGATTGCAATGATACGGAAACCGCCCGGAATTTCATAACTGAATGGACCGAAATCGTAGAACGTGACCGTAACCATCCTTCCCTTCTTATCTGGACACCTACAAACGAGGAGTTCTGGCCTGATCGCATACAATATCCGCGCCTGATGCACGACCTGTATAACCTAACGAAAATGATAGACCCGACGCGTCCTTTCCACGGTACCAGCGGTGGTGTACACATCGCTACCGATATCTGGACAATCCACAATTACGAGCAAAATCCGGAAGAATTGAAAAAGCAATTGTATAATGACGGTAAACTATTTGTCACCCCAAAATGGGAAATACAATTGATGCCGAAAAATATCGGTTTCAACGGCCTGAAATATACAGACCAATACCAATTCCCGGAATATAAAAAAGATATGCCTTATTTAGTTGATGAGTTTGGCGGTATAAAATGGAACCCGTCACAACAGATGGAAAGTGCCCAAAATACATCTTGGGGATATGGAGAGCCCCCCCATTCTTTAGAAGAGTTTTACAAACGTTTGGAGGGTCAAGTCAACGCTGTCCTATCTCTTTCGAAGGATATCTGGGGATATTGCTATACACAGTTGACTGATGTGGAACAAGAGCAAAACGGTATCTATTATTATGACCGTACGCCAAAATTCGACATGAAGCGTATTCATGATATCTTCAGCCAAACCCCGAAGGTAGAATAACATCATGATCTTAGTACGAGGGACAGTCAATATGTAACAACCATATTTTATCAGGGACGTATCCACATGGATACGTCCCTTAATTTTTACAGATTACATATTTATCTTTATCTCAAAAATTTAATAAATAAAATAAATAACCTTGATAAGTATCTACTTTCGTTTGGTTAATTTTAAATAGCACAACATTATTTATCAACAGATTCTCCTCGAACTCCACCACCTTCTCAGTAATGACCTGCGGTTCCGTACAATCTATGCTCTAAGTTTTTTCATATTCATTTGCAATTATCACCAGCTCAAATATTTTAAGACAAAAGGGAAAAATATTAGCTCTTTACTTACAAAATAAAAAAATACGGAACTCATCAATGAATCCCGTATTCTTTAATTATCAACATTTTAGAGGATATGCTACTTTTTTCTTGTACATCTTATAACTTCCTGATTGATGTACTTAACTTTCTCCAGATCCATCTTTTCCACCTTTCGGTCATAAGTGACCAAGCCGTTTATCTCATGTTCCACATCTGTAGTCTGCGTATAGATGGCCGTGCTTAGTCCGAAATAGTTTATCATCTGCTCTAGCTCGGTAAGCATTAATACATAGGTATCAGTCAAGATTTCTCTATTCAACATCATCTCATAAGCGTCATTGCGTACAGGCCACATATGCCCACGCACAAATAGACCTTTTCCTCCGAATTCGCCAAGGGACGCGGCACGTTTATCATCGGGACGGGGGATCGCCTTAGGCTCGATCTTGCCATAATGATGCATATCCACGAAATCTCCATTTCCGGGATCTCCATAAGCTTTCCGATAGCCCGGAGCGTAATTATATCCTGACATACCGTTTACCCAACGATTCGGATCGTACTTTTTCACCCAAGCTGTGATGTCTGTCGCTTCAAAGGCTCCCCAATTCTCATTAAACGGAACCCACATCACGATAGAAGGCGAGCTGACATGTTGATCGATCATCACTTTCAATTCGTCACGGAACTGTTTACGAACCGCCACGGAATCCTCACCATCAGGCTCCCAAAGATTCGGCATATCTTGCCAAACCATCAAGCCAAGCCTATCACAATGATAATACCAACGTTGAGGCTCTACTTTGATATGCTTACGTATTACATTAAAACCCGCACGTTTCGCCAGTTCTATATCATATAACAAAGCCTTGTCGGTAGGGGCGGTAAACGCACCATCGGGCCAATAGCCTTGATCTAAAAGACCGATATGGAAAACAAACTCCCCGTTCAATAGGGGCCGAAGTACACCATCTACCTTTCCCATGCTAACCGAGCGCATACCAAAATAAGAGGATACCTCATCGATTATCTTGCCCTTTCGATCTTTCAACTGTAATTTCAAACCATACAAGAAAGGATCATCCGGACTCCATAGACGGGGTTCCCGGATAGGCAAGTAAAAACTCATATTGGAATTTCCTTCGGTTCTTGCCACCTCTGAAGTACCATTATCCGCGATAGCCGTTACCTTTAACTCCTTATCCTCCGTATAAGCAATTACTTCCAACCGATTATTTTTTAAATCGGGAACAAGCTTAATCTGAGAAATATATTGTTTCTCTACCGGTTCAAGCCAAACGGTTTGCCAGATACCGGAGGTAAAAATATAATCTCCACGTGAGCCGTTCTTGCCCGAAGCGGCCCGGCCGTCGTTAGGATCATAAGCACCTACCACAAGGACATTTTCACCGGATTTCAAATAATCAGTAATATTTAAACTAAAAGCATCGTACCCTCCCGTATGGGTACCCACCTTCTTACCGTTGACAAACACGGACGAGATCCGATCTACAGCCCCAAAATTCAACAATACATTCCTGCCCTTCCATGCTTGAGGAACAGAGAAGCTACGCCTATACCACAGGCAAGTATCACCCCCACGAGCTATACCGGATAATTCCGATTCAGGAGGATACGGCACACGTATCTTTTCTACTTTCGCGGGAAAGACTGGAGGGGTGGTTGCCGTAACAGGATCAAGCAGGTCTTTTCCTCCCATATAATCCCATATACCATTCAGATTCAACCATTCCGAACGCACCATCTGCGGACGCGGATATTCCGGTAAAGGAATCTCAGCCTTCAATGCCTCCTCTGTCCATGGGGTAGGCAATGTGAACTTCTCTAGGATTTGCGCCTTTACGGAGAAGAGATCTCCCCCAAAAAGAAAGGAGCAAAGAGCTAAACTAACAACGGTAATCTTTTTCATAAACCAACTATTTAAATAATTCTGGATAATATTTCCGGATCAAATCTTGATCTTCTTTCTCCAACTTATCGATCAATACTGGCTTATCTTGCGGCCGGAGACCTTTTTGGTTAATTTTGTTGATCAAGCTCCAATCCTTAGCCGGTTTCTCCGGGCTGGGATCGGCAGGTTCATGAGCCGGCAAATCATAACGGGTAAAGTCGATGACGTAAGCCGGGGAATTTTTCGCATGCCAATCACGTAATAAGGCCAAGCGGAATTCCTTATTCATAAACCATTTTATCTCCAAATTATTATAAGAGTCTCCCAAACCAGAGCCTCGTTCTACGAAGCGATAGTTCCAGTCGTCGTTCGATTTATATTGTTTTCTCCAAAGTTCGCCAAATTCTCCGAACGTAACGAAATGAGTATCCGGCCAGCGTTCCTTGGTACCCGTTACCCACATCTTCATGGCATCACAGATGAGATCCTTCCCGAACTCATGTACCATCTGCGCCTCCCAGATATTGGCGACCCAGCCAAAGCCATTCAACTCAAGACCTTTATCAAAGTGAATCGTTTCCGTGTGCATCACCTCACGATGTCCCAAGTCAAGCCCCCAACCTTTGTACGTCTCGATCGGGCCGACACCTCTACGGCTGTTGTATCCATCGATACCATGTCCGGTCTGTCCACTACGGCGGGCACAGATAAAGTCCATCGTCCAGCCATCCAGATTCACGCAATCGATGAAATCGCTTTTTCCCTGCGCCGGCTTGCAGAAGTGTTCCGTCGAGGGATAGAAAGGATAAGAAGGAGAACCGTCGGCACCGCCACCGTCTATATTATGCTGGCTCCAGATCACGGCGTGCGCCACATGGATGTTCTCTTTCTCCGCCAAATATCTCAAATTATCGGCCGATAAGAAACCTCCCATAATTGACTGCGGACGATAACCGTTTCCCACCATCTTGGAAATGATTTCTATCGCCTCCGACATCTCACGGTTTACCCGCTCACGGGGTAGATACATCGCCGGAAAATAACCGGGGAAATAAGTAACCTCATCCCCATATTTCTTTTGGCACTCCACTACGTAATCACGGATCTCCCGGTAATTCTTCCGTCCGTCCTCCAAGGCATTCATCGTGAATCCCCATGTAAGACGACCGTTCGGGTTATTCGTGGCGAAAGCCTCCCGCAAGGCCCGCACTCCCTCAAGCGTATGCCAATCCACCTCATCGCGGGGATGCAACTTGACATCCCTAGAGACCTCCCAAGGCGTCGTACGTATCATGATACATAAGGTGACAAAACGATTTCCTTCTATCGTCAGCGGTTCCGTATTCGCCGGGGCGACCACAGGATCCGCCGCCCTTAATTGAAAACCACTGAGCACAGCGACCATCCATACGATCGCCCATTTTCTCCAAACAGATATATTCATATTACTTCTTCCCATTTGTACAATCTATTACTATTTCCTGATCCGACGGAAATATCCTAAAGACATAATCCGAACCGGATTCAGGCTTCTTTATCCGGCCTTTTCCACAAGTGATCACGTAGTTGAAACCATCGAAGCTAGCGTTGACCGCCTTATCCTCTATAACGGTGAAAGGTAGCTCCTTCCCTGCCGCGACCTTTAGCTCTAAAGCCCATGAGAAGTCCGCCTCCTTTGACAGAGCGACTACCTCGAAGCGGGTCTCATAGAAGGTGATCTTGAAAGCATGGCCTTTTGAGTCTTCGGCGGAAACTACCAAGGTATCCTTGCCTATCTCCGTCACCACCGGATGGTCCAAGGTAAGTTCCTCCTTGTCTCCATCCTTGTCTAATCGGACGATCCGAAGCCCGGCACGATCGAGTCCCTCGCTCCACATGAATCCGTCCACGACGGGCAAGGTATAGAATAGGAACTGGTTCCCGTCTCCAGGCTTTTCCAGATAAGCGGACTTATAGCTCTCGTCGAAAAGATGGATATCCCTAAAGCGGAACGTTCCCTTCTCCCACAATAAGTTCGCCCGATAATAACGGCTGTTAAACCAGACCGTCTTATTGCCTTCTCCACGGACATCCGTCAACGTAGTGACAGCCGTCGCCGGCGTGACCTTGAAGCATTCCTTGAACCACGCACCGGATTCGCCCAGCGTCTCCACCCGGATCTTATTTTCCTTCCTCAAGGAGTCCAAGATAGGGATCTGCATCTCCAGTCCCTTGCTCATATTACTCCACGTGAAAGAGTTCTCCTGTCCCGCTTGCGCGTAATTGAAGGCCAGACAAGGCTGATCCACGATCGATTCCAAGAAATAATCCACCCAGCGGCGATCCATGCCCGCCTTCTCATACACGGGTTCCAAGGAGATCACCCCTTGACGCTCTTGTCCCAGACCATCATCATACTGATAAATAGGATCACTGCCCAGCATACGGAAAATAGGAACGGGGATTTGCCCCTCCTCGGTCTGCGCCGGCATATAGGCGTTTACCCGGCTCGGGTAATAGGCTTGGTTCCAGTAACCACCCCATAGGGTATAACCATCCGTCCCCACTTGGTCCTTGCAGTTGCACGACGCCACAATCTTATATTTATCGTACATATAGCCCAAGGTATGCGCGTCGATAAACCAAGAGCCGACCGATTTCGGGTACGTGCCGAATATCTCCTTGAACTTCGCCATATAGACATCCACCAGTCGCTCCCGTTCTTCTTTCGTATATCCGGTGCTGAAAGCGATATTCGCGTGCGAGACCCAAGAATGCTCGCCACGCCACTTGATCCCGGCGGCCTCGATCTGCGGTTGCGTAAGTTCCCACCAAGCGCCGATCTCGGAATGATCATTGAGTTTACTTTTCAACAGATCTTGGTACAATGGGTTGATCAACGCATCGTACTGTAATAAAAAGGTCGCCGGTAAATCATATTTATTCACCAATTTCACTTGCTCACAAACCGTCTCGTACAATAAACTATCAGCGTTCTCCACCCGGTAATCTGTCTGGCGGATGAAATTGATGATGTTGATAATACGGGGAGCAGCCGCACTCTCAACCGGTTTCTCTCCCGCGCTACGGCATCCCGCACAGCAGAAGACGATAAAGCATACAAGACCTATCTTCTTTATGAATGACATTCGATTCAATTTTAAATTCATTTACTCTCATAAAATATTCTAGAAATGGCATTTCACCGGTGTAAAATCATTTTTAGAGATCTAAAAAGCATTTCGCAAGGGTGCAAAGCCATTTCTTAAACCTAAAAATGGCATTTCACAAGCGCAAAGTCGTTTTTAGAAATCTAAAAGGTACTTCGCGAGGGTGAAAAGCCATTTCTTAGATCTAAAAAGGCATTTTACACCAGTGCAAGGCCATTTTTACCGGAATATAAGGCATTACCCTACCACCCCGGGTTGTTCGGAGCCAAGTTCGGGTTCAGATACAACTCATCCAACGGAAGGGAATAATAGTAATGCTTCGGGGTCACAAAGTTACGATTCTCCGCCGGTTCCACAATCAAGAAACCATTTTCGTCTGTCAAACCGGGATTTCCCTCGTTCAAGACATCCAAGTTCTCGTATTCCGAACCTTTCAGCTTAATACCTTTTATGGCACCTATCAATTCCGTCTCAGCCGTCTTCCAACGTCTCAAATCATCCCTGCGGAAGCCTTCGAACGCTAGCTCGATCGTACGTTCCCGACGGATCTCCGTCCGCATATCCAACCCATTGCTCTTCACGAAAGCGTTGGTCAGAGGAGGCATTTCCACGCCTTTCCGGGAACGGATCACATTGATCGTCTTGTTCAAGATGTCATCGCTGATCGCCCCGTCTTTCTCGTAAGTGGCCTCGGCCAATATCAGCAATACCTCCGGATAACGGATGATGTGATAATCATATACATCCTTGTCAGAAGGAACGGAAGTCTCCGCCATATATTTCCACAACTTATAACCCGTACGTGTCTCGGGACGTATGGTAAATTGCGGCGGGCAGGTCAAGGCGCCGTCTTGCGGACTGATATAGTCGGTTCCGGGCATCAAGAAGGTCTGTTTCATACGAGGGTCACGATTCTCATATTCGCTCTTGATCGTGGCATATCCCTCAAATCCGGAATTAGCGTTCTCAATCGGCAATCCCGTACTCTTACACAAATACATATCTGCCAGCTTACGGGTAGGCGTCCCTCGCCATCCCCAATATACAGGGCACGCGTCGCTATGATGGCGAATATCCGTCTCGTACCGACTGTCGAAGATACCTTCTTTTGAATTATCGCCCGCATTGATAAACAAGTAGCGGTAGCTCTCCTCACCAGAGCCTTCATATAAAGCATACTCACCACTATCGATCACTTTTGTAGCGGCATCGATCGCTTGTTGCAACAACTGCTGATAGTCCGAACGGTGCTGGTGATACTTCGCCCACGTCCCGGCAAACAAGGCAACCCTCGCTTTCAACGCCAAGGCAGCGCCTTGGGTTACACGTCCCGCCTCATCCGAGCTTAACTCACTTTGCAAGGGTAGTTTAGCATACACCTCGTTGAGTTCCGACAAGATGAAGTCTTCCACCTCCTGTTGCTTATTCCTAGAACCATACAACTCCGGGGAATCTACGGTAAGCACCTTCGTCAAGATAGGAATATCGTTGTATTTCGCCATCAACCGGAAATGCGAGTAAGCACGAAAGAAACGGGCCTCAGCCACATACCGCTCGATCTCCGAGGGATCGCCCTCGTACGTCTGGCTCTTCTCGATAATCATATTGCTCTGACGCAGGTCTATGAAAGTAGAGTCCCATAGGGCATCCGTATTCGGGGCGATCAACGTACCATTGCTCGTCGTATTCTCGTTCAACTCATAGGCGATATCGCTATCCGTATCCTTCGTGCCGAACGTCTCGGTACGTGTGTAGAGCCAATTGACCTCTTTCTCGAAATCATCCGGGGTTTTCCAGAATAGCTCGTCCGGCATATTATCTTTTGGCAACAGGTCTATATCTTGGCAACTTGACAAGAACAAAGCGGAAACAATAAAGCTTCCCAATATTATCCGATAGTTTTTCATGACTTTTCGCTTTAATTTTTAAAATACGACATTTATACCAAATGAATAATTACGGGTAAACGGATAGGAAGTAATGCTACCGCTGTCCTCCTCCGGGTCCCAACCATTTGGCGTGTTATGTACCTCAAATAAATCCTCGCCGGAAAAATACACCCGCACCTTCTGCAAACCGGCCTTCGAGGTCAAAGTCTGCGGGATCGTATAACCGAACTGCAAGTTTTTCAAACGGGCATACGCAACGTTAAACTTCGTGTTCGTAGATACATAATAATTGTAGTTTCGTTTATCCTTCAACGTGATCGCCGGATATTGGGCATCCGTTCTTTCCGGGGTCCAAGTCTTTCCATACCAATACTCGGCGGATTGATACCATGCCTCTGGCATCGGGCACCGGCTCTCCCCTTCCAAGAACATCGTCCTACGGCCGACTCCTTGTATAAAAGCGCTCAGATCGAATCCCTTCCAAGCCATACTCAGGTTAAAGCCGAAATTATAACGAGGGTTCTTGTCACCCAAGTATTTCACGTCACCGGAGCCTTCTTTGCCATCACCTAATACGGATAGCTTCCCGTCTCCATCCAAGTCCTTGTACATAGCGTCACCTACGCTCAAGTCACCCGGGATACCCCCTTCCGAGAAACGAGATTTATACGCCTCCAATTCTTGTTCATTCTGGATGATTCCATCAAATTCATATCCGAAATAGGAATTCAACGGATATCCGGTCGGAGTCTCGTTATTACCTAATTTGATCAGGTTACTTCCAACCCGATCCACGACCTTGTTTTTCGCGTCACTGATATTAAAGCGAACCGAGTAGCTGAAATCCTTGATCTGATCCCTCCAGCCTAGAGAGATTTCCCATCCATGAATACTTAAATGGCCGCTGTTCGTGCTCGGAGCGTCCGCACCTAACATAGAAGGATAGGTCTTCGGGATAAGCATGTTTTTATTCTCTTTCCAGAAGTAGTCGAACGATCCATATAAACGGTTATTGAGTGTCGAGAAATCAAATCCCACATTGGTTGTCTGGATCGTCTCCCATGTACGAGAGGTAGAGATAATATTTCCAGACGTAGCCATTTGTCCTTTTACTCCAGCCCCGAAAGGATAATAATCGTTCGATAAAGAGATCAATTGAATATAATCATACAATCCGATACCGGACTGATTACCCATCTCTCCGTAAGAAGCTCTTACCTTCAAGTCCTCGAACCAACCCAATCTTTTCATGAAGCCCTCTTCCCCGACACGCCAAGCCGCGTTTACACCCGGGAACCATCCCCAACGGTGATCCGGATCAAAACGGGAACTGCCATCCGCACGGATCGTTCCTTCGATGACATATTTATTGGCAAACGTATAATTCACTCTGGAGAAGAAAGAATTAATCGTCCACTGATTTCCCTCGCTCCAAGCGTTTTGATCTTGGGCGCTTCCCAATTGCAAAGACATATTTTCTTGTTGGTCGAAGTTAATACGCTTCGCCGTGAACCGATCATAGTTCTCAGACTCATGGGAAGTACCGACCATCACGCTTAAATCATGTCGGTCATTGAAGTTCTTTTTATAATCAGCATAGAGTGTGAAGTTCTTGGATAAAGTTTTCTTGTAACGACGCTCCGCGCTATTCGGCGTACGTTTCTCCCGGACCTCGTTATTATCCCAATCGTAATTGATGATTTTCTTGTTCGTCACGTTCTCGTCCATATCATACTTACGGATCACGGCTTGACCCACCAATTGTAATCCGTCGATCACTTTCCAGCGTAATTGGTTGTTGACCGTTATATTACCTGTAGTCTTATTCACCATACCCCCGTCTTCCAATACTTGGGCCGGATTATCGAAACCTTCGAATGTATAGAAAGTTCCCGACGGATTGTACATCGGAGTCCAAGAGCGAGTCTTATAAATCAGTTCCCATATATTTTGTCCTTCCGTCAAACCCGAGGAATAGTCCCTGTTGCTTGCCTCATAAGCTAAATTAAGATCGTAAGTCAAGTTCTTGAAGATCTCGACGCTCGATTTAGCACGTACGAAGTAACGCTTGTTCACATCCTCACCAAATTTAGGGATACCTTCCTCCCGCTGATGGCCTAAAGACAACATATACGAGTATCTCTCTCCACCGCCGGAGATATTGACATTGTAATTCTGCATATTACCATTGCCAATAAGCATATCATTCCAGTCTTGATCCTTGAAGAATTGCGGATAGCCGGTCCAACGCCCCCATTCCGCATCAGTCAACACCAGATCACTATTCTGCCGGATCAGGTCCAATTGATCTCTCGTGTATTCTGGAGTGAATGATCCATCGGTGATCTCCAAGGCCATCTCCGCATGTTGTAATAGGTTCGCCGGTTTCCTTAACAACGCTGGAGTCTTAATAGAGTAATATGCATCAAAAGCAACAGATGTCTTCTGATTGCGCTTACCACTTTTCGTTGTCACCAGAATAACACCATCCGAGGCACGAGCACCATAAATAGCGGCCGTACCATCTTTCAATACGGAAATATTCTCGATATCGGAAGGATTGATCATATTAATGTTTCCCTCCGCTCCATCAATCAAAACAAGGGGGGTACCACCGTTGATAGAAGAGACATCACGAACCTTCATGGTCATGTCCGAACCCGGAGCGCCTCCGGCACGTGTAATCGTCAAACCGGGTACCTCTCCCTGCAAAGCCTGAGCCGCATTCTGAATCGGACGAGATTCAAACGCTTTCGCGTCAGCCGTAGATACGGCACCACCCAAGTTCGCTCTTTTTACCGTACCGTAACCGACAACCACAACCTCATCCATCTGCAAGGCATCTTCCCGCAATTTCACGTTCAGGTTCGCTTCCTTGCCGGGACGTAATTCTGTCATGGCATATCCGATATAAGAGATTTGAAGGACGCCGTTTTCAGCTACCTCCATTGCAAACTTTCCATCAAGATCCGTAACCGTTCCGTTAGTAGTACCTTTCTCAACTACATTCGCGCCGATAATAGGTTCTCCATTCTCGTCGGTCACTACACCTTGCACTAAATTCTTCTTTTGCAAAACGGCTTGTGAGGAAGGGGCGGCTTTCTCGTTTTTTGTAGAGGGATTAATCAAGATGAAATTATTCTCCGTAATCTCATACTTTACGCCTTCCCCTGCGAAAAGACGCTTTAAAATGGTTTCCACCGTCTGCTCTTTCACATGTACAGATACTTTCTTATTCAGGTTAACCTTCTCGCTCTCGTAGATAAAACGGAAGCCAGACTGTTTCTCTATCTTGAAAAGAACCTCCTTTATTGTCTGGTTATTAACGTCCAAAGACAACTTTGTCTCTTGCGAATAGACAGAGGCCGAGATCTGAAGTGAACATGCGATAGAGAATAATGTCGTCAATCTCATAATAGACAAAGTTTTTTTAAGGACCGGAGACTCTTCCGGCCTTGCTATATTCCAAAAATTCATATATTTGTAATTCGATTGTTTGTTAACACTAGTGTTACGAGCACTAATTTTAATGATCAAAAAGATGACGGGGAATGTTCCAGCATTTCCCGTTTTTCATGTGTATTCATGCGATTCTTGTTCTTTACTTCATAGGCAGACTTTATTTAGAGGTTATACTTATATTTTTTCCTTTCACGCTATAACTTATATCACTCAATCGGGATAGTACGCCCAATATATCCGTTATGGTTTCCTCCTGTATGACTCCATCGTAATGTATGCTATTCCCCAAATCCTTTTGAAGATGGATGATTACATCGTACCTCCTCTCCAAATATTTGCAGACGGAAGCCAACGGCATATGATCCATATAGAGTTTATCCTCCAGCCAACTGTACGAATGAGATAATACACCCGATGTCGGTCTCATCTTGTTAGTTTGCTTATCGAAAATCGCCATGTCACCGGCGTTCATTAGCAACTTATCATTCCCATGATCCAACTCGATACAGCCTTCCACCAACGAGGCTTCAACTGTTTTTTCATCCGTATACGCTTGCAAATTAAAAGAAGTACCATGTACCTTTAAGCGTAATCCATTGTTCATCTTGATCACGAACGGTATCTTGTTCTTCGAGACATCGAAGAAGCCCTCTCCTTGGAAATTCACTTCCCTGATATTCTCCTTCGCGTTATAGGAATACGTAATATCAGATCCAGAATTCAGCTTAACAACGGAACCATCCGGCAAGACCACCTCCGATCGGCTTCCGTAATCAGCAGTCATTCGAACCAGCATTTCCGGCTGTTTATCAAATACTCCCATTTTCGAAAACCCGAGGACAAGCAATAAAGTAGCCGCCACTCCTGAAATGATATATCCGATATTCACCAAGCGTTTCCGCTTATTATCTCTCTCCTTATTGATACGATCGATCTTATCCCATGCGTATTGAGCATTAAAAGTTTCTTGCTCCAGATAAGAGCCTGTTTCTTTCCAGATCTCTTTATACCGTTTAAAATCTTCTTGATTAGACTCATCCTCAGTCAACCATTCATCCAGAACCGGATCCACGATCTCCTCATTCATCCTCTCCGATAAATGGTCAACGATGTGTTCTCCTATTTGCTTTTTCTTCTCCATGAGTCTAGTCTTTATTTAAATGACACCGCAAATAAAAAAAGGTCCTATACAGACCTTAAAAATTTTCTCATTATTTTATACCTCCTTCATCTCCAGACATTCCTTCAACTTCTGTAAAGACATCCATATTTGATTTTTAATTGTTTTCACGGATATAGATAGTTTCTCCGATATTTCTTTCTGCTTCAATCCTTTTACCCTGTGAAGAAGTAACACTTCTCTGCTCCGATCCGGCAAATGGTCTATACAATCATAAAGAGCGATCCTAAACTCTTCTGTTTCCAGTTGATTATCCTCATAGGATAGAAGTAATAAGTCTTGATTCTCTGATAAACTTCCCGTCTGCACCTTTGATCGGATAAAGTTAAAGGCCAGATGTTTAGCCATCCGATATAAATATCCTGATACATTTTCCTTTATCTCTATTCTCTCCCTATTTTTCCATAAATTCAAGAAAAGCTCTTGAACAACATCCTCCGCATCATTTCTATCCATCAATAGACTATACACATACTGACAAAGACGTCCGTAATAACGATCAAACAGTTTATTATAACTGATATAATCATTATTTCCGATCGCTATCATTAAAACCTTATCAGGATGAATTTCAGGCATATAATCTTTATTATCATAATATTTCACAAGGGATCAACGTGTCTTTCCTCAAATCTCCTGTAATGCAAATGTAGAAAAATTATTATTTGATTGGTTTCCGCAGGTATGAGAAAAGCTGAATTACAAACGAGATAAAATAAATAAGATCAAAAGGTCAATAAGAAAAACCGGAGCTAGTATCCCTACTTACTCCGGTCGTTTTTAGTGTGTCCTGTTAAAATATATTGGTTGACTTATGTTTTTCTAAATGGCTTTCATACATTAATCGTCAACAGCGAGTCCCGTATAACGATATCCGGAAACCTTATATCGCATACCGGGTTCATCATCACTAAATGACACATAATATACTATGCTATCCGCAGGAGTTCCGTGAGGTGTCGTAGCAGCCTCCAACAAAATTTTACCTCCATCAATCGTCACATCACAACCTTCGTAGGATTCATTAGGCATGGCACCATTTGTCGCAAATGTCATCGCATTAACATCCGAACTAACCCGAACCTTGAAATCCCAAAAGTTTTTCAGATCATCCACATACATCTCAGCCTGCGTATCAGCAGCCGTATTATAGGTATTCATGTGGATATACCCCAATCCAAAGCAATCCTCGGCCACCACATTACTGCCTTCATCCACCGCATCCACCGTCACATACCATTCACCGGCAAGCGCTTCGGTAGCTGTACCGCCGATTTCGTCTTTCTCGCAACCTGCCAATACGAATACCAGCAGGGAAAATAGCCATACAATATGTTTATTCATAATTCCTATCCGTTTATTTGTTCATTACTACATAGAATGTCATCTGTCCCGCATAATCGATATACCAAGAGATCTGTCCTGTTTCCGGATCATACTTACCCTCTCTCATGCTATCCATAGAGTCGCCCCAACCAGCAACGAGGCTGCTGAGTGGTTCGATCGTATTGTCGGCATTCAATTTAAAATAACCTTTCATAGCATATGACGCACCATAAGCCGCACCTTGGTCATACCATCCACCCAAGAAATCGGATATCGCAAATATACCCGGAGCCACTTGATCCACCGATATACTGAAATCCCCTTTGAATGGAGCTTGTGCACCATTCATATCCCGATAACTAACACTCGCATCCACCGTATATGAACCAGATGCATTTGTCGTGATAGCCGGATCATAAACGATCACCGTGCGTTTAGCCGAGCTAGAAAATCCATCCGCATTCGCAGCTGAATAAGATACGGAATAAAGACCGATCTTGCTGGCGTCCACATTACTATTGACAATCACCGAAGCAGTCACGTCTTCTTCCCCTTCCTTGGCAACGACACCGGGATCAGCAAAAGAGCTGCCAACCGATACCAACATAGGATCGTCGCCATTCATCTCAAAGTTCACATAATAGGTCACTTTCGTCAGACCTTCTGTAGTTTTCTCGCAGCCCCACAAACCGACAAGACCGCAAAAAAGCAATAAACTATAAATTACCTTTTTCATAAATGTCTCTTTTTAATTTGATTATTTACCCCAGAATACCGGTGCTGTATACCCCGGGAATGCCGGCGTGTTCTCATTACGGGAGGATGAGCTTTCAGCATACGGATAACGTTCTAACAATTTATTCGCACCTACTTCGCCAAATACTTGGATCGGAGTGTACAGCGTACCAGGCACATACTTAGAAACATTGTATGATTCCTGATCGCCCTCGGTATAGAAATCATTGCCCTTGGCTGTGCCGAATGTCGGATAATCCAAACGACGCATTTCACACCAAGCCTCGAACGGATTGACACCTGAAAGTGCTACCCACTTAGCTAAGCCAATACTCTTCTTATAGTTGGAAACCTCGAATGGATAACGGGCTATGTAATCGGTCGCTCCATCCACATTGGCGGAAGCAAACGATGCCTCGATTGCAGCCGCATAATGAGCTTGAGCATCTGCCGCTGATCCATAACGTGCGTAATATTCAGCCTTAAAGAATTCGATCTCCGATACAGTGATCAAGTAAACCGGCATGTCAAACGTAGCCACCGGACGGCACCAATCTTGTAGTTTGCTCGTAGACTTCGGATAGTTGGTACCCGAGATACCACCGACATATTCTCCAGCCTTGTTTTTTTCGAAAAACGCGGACAAACGCGGGTCCTCATATTCAATAGCGCCTTCGCTGTTCTTCACCTGCATCGTACCGATAATAGCTAAGTTGGCCGCAATATTGGTCTGCGTAGATCCCCAAGTCGTAGCAAACTCTTCCGAATAAAATGGGTTCATCTGTCCCGGTTCATTCTTCCAGCAACCTTTATAAGAGACATCAGAAGCAGGGAAGTTGTTTTCCGCAATCAAAGCTGCCACCTCAGAGCGTACATCTTTAACATTAGACATGCGCATAAGCATTTTCAACTTCAACGCATTGGCAAATTGGATCCATTTCTCAGCCGTCGCAGACGGAAAGAGGAAGTTGGTACAAACGATATTCGCAGGGGAAACCTTTTCCAATGCCGCATTGATTTCGGCAATCACGCCCTCATAAACAGTTTGCCCTTCATCATACTTCGGGGTCGGGAAGTTTTCCAAGTTCAACGCTTCCGTATAGGGCACTTCACCATAGCAGTCCACCAAAGCTTCGTAGATGAACGCACGCAAAACCGTTCCGGCCAAGTAAGTACCCCAGTCTTCATCTTCTGTGGCTTTTGCCAACAATGTTTTCAAGTTCTGTAAACCTTTTTGGTTGAACTGCGTATAGGTACCACTGCTGCGGGTTGCCGACATATTGAACTTTGAATAATCCAAATAGTTGCTCGTACCGAACAGATGAGCATACTGCTGGGCATGGAAACCACCAGCGATACGCAGGAAGTTTCCATAGCTGGAAGCCGTATTCATCTCGATAACAGGCATCAACATAAATGTCTCGATGTTTTCCTCTGCAGGCGAGTTTGGATCGGTATTGATATCCAAATAGCTATTGCAAGAAGTAAAGCTCACACCTAAAAGTAGCGCTGATGCTAATATTATTATCTTTTTCATATCTTATTTTCTCCTTGTTTTTAGAATTTAACACTCAGGTTACATCCGAATACACGGCAAGACGGGTTGGTATAAAGCTCACCAAATTGCGTAGCCAAATCACCATAAGAAGACTGTGATACGGTAGTTGATTCCGGATCAACATAACGGTTGTCTGAGGCAGTCCAAGTAAATACATTGTTACAGAACGCCGTGATAGCCAAATTACTCAATGACATTTTACGTACCCACCGCTTCGGGACATTCCAAGTCAAACTAATGTTACGCAATTTGACGAATGAGCGATCCATCAAGTAGGCCTCTCCACCATCACCATATCCATAATCATTGAAATAGGTCTGATAACTACCATTTCCCAGATAGATAGGAGTTGTGTTTTCAGAATAACTACCATCACCATTATCAACAACCGAATTCGGGATAATGAACGGGCGGCGATCGTTGTAAGTCGTAACTACACCGTTACCGGTAAACTGCATCAAGTTCTTTGTACGTGAGAACATATAACCACCACTACGGATATCCAAAGCCGCACTCAACGTGAAATCCTTGTAAGTAAGAGCCGTATTGATACCACCAGTCCAATCATAATTCATGTTCTTTCCGGTATCCTCAACCGACGTGCCTAAAACAGGATAACCGTTCGCATCAACAATTGGCTTTCCATCGGCTGTTTTCTTTGGCAAGTAAGTATAGAACTGACCCATCGGCTTCCCTTCTTCAGCATACATATAAACCGCATCATTACCGGCAGAGAAGTTATAGATAGAAACTTTTCCGCCTTCCAAGCTCTCAGGTAATGAAAGCACTTTATTGTTGTTTTTCGAGAAGTTGAAACTCAAATCCCAACGAAAATTCTTGGTCTGTACTGGGATCGTGTTGATAACCAATTCGACACCCTTGTTGCTGACTTCACCAAAATTAGTCACCATATAGCTGAAACCAGTTGAAGGATCGGTCGGAAGAGTAAAAATCTGGTCTTTCGTCTTACGATCGTAATAAGCGGCATCGATACCAAAACGTCCATTAAAGAATTGTAAATTCATACCTACCTCAAACTCGGAAGTCATTTCCGGACGCAGCGTGTTGCTACCCTTCGTATTGGAAGCCATAAAAGCATTCACCCCATTCATTGGGAATTTAGATACATCGCTACCATAATAACCATGTGCCGTACCTTGCACATAAGTCAGTCCGGTACGATAAGGAGAAGCGTCATTACCGGTCTTACCATAAGCCAACCGGGCTTTACCAAAAGTAAGAATTTCATTTTCAGGGATCAATCGGGTAAAGATCCAACTTAATGTAGCACCCGGATAGAAGAAGCTATTGTTGTCAATCGGCAACGTAGACGACCAGTCGTTACGGGCCGTCAAGTTCAAATAAATCATATCGTCCCATCCAAAAGTCACATCACCAAAAAGGCCAACCAAACGACGTTTCTGTTGGGTTTCCTCCAAAGTTGTCTTCGTTGAACCGTTGCTCAAATCCCAAAAGCCGGTATAGAAAGATAAATCATCGGTCTGCCCGGTCATACGCGTATTACCGCGCTCATTCATGTTCACACCGACATTTACGTTAACGTCCAGCTTATTATCCAAGAAACGTTTAGCGTAGTTGGCCAAGAAGTCGTGGTTTAACTCATAATAACGGCCATAGCTCGCATAAACATAACCACTCTGGTTCATATTGGAAGGAGCGTATCCATAGTCTTCGTCGATCAAGGCATCATCCAAGTTAATTTGCGGAGAACCGACCTTACGATCGTAATCCGTATAGTCGAAACCCATACGATAAGAAAGCTTCAATTCCTTAATCGGATTAACATCCAGCTGCACTTTACCATAGATCTGTTTTGATGCCGTATGGTTATAATTGTTTTCCAGCGCCCAATACGGGTTGGTAATACCATAAGGGGTAAAATAAGCTTCCGGTGTATTAAACGGAGAACTGGTATCTTTCATATCCACAATAGATACATCACGCGGCAACTCTAGCACACCATCGATTACGGATGTACCTTGGAAACTACCTACAGCATCCGTCTGGCTGCGTGCGAAGTTGACAGACGATGACACCTTCAACCAGTCTGTCGCTTGGTAACCGCCACGGAAAGCCACCGTATTACGTTCGTACGTATCATAGTCGTTCGGCATGATACCATCATCATTCGTATAAGAATAAGATAGGTAATAATCCATCTTGCTATCGTTGGAGACGCCACTCAAAGAGATCGTATGATTCTGTGACCAGCCTGGGTCAAAGAAATCTTTCAAGTTATTTTTCTTAGCACTATACTCATGTATTAATTGTTGGTTATTCCAGATAGGGCCATACACCTGCATCGAACCATCTAAACGAGGACCCCAAGAACCATTCTCAATAAAAGTCTGCGCACCGTTCCATCCTTGTCCGAATGAGTTCTGCAATTCCGGCAAATAAGAAACCACACGTGACTGAACGTTACCGCTATAACTGATCGAGAAATTGCGTCCATCACCTTTCTTTCCGGACTTCGTTGTTATTACGATTACACCGTTAGCGGCACGACTACCATACAAAGCAGTTGCGGCTGCGCCTTTTAATACGGTCATCGAAGCGATATCTTCAGAAGATACGCTCGAGATACCTCCAGTCGATATGTTCTTACCAGTACCGGAAACCATATTATTCTGCAAAGGCACACCATCCACTACATAAAGCGGTTGATTACTACCATTGATAGAACTAAAACCACGAATCACCACATTACTAACCGAACCCGGATCAGCAGAGGTTGAACTAACCGAGAGACCTGCTACCTTACCAGAAAGAGCATCAGCTACATTTGTCGTACGCGAACTGATGATATCATCAGCCTTTACGGTCGTAGCAGAATAACCTAAGGTTTTTTCAGAGCGGGTGATACCCATCGCCGTAACTACTACTTCTTCCAGTTTCTGGGTATCCGACTGCAAGAGTACTTTAACGACCGGCTTCACAGCCACCTCCTGTGTATTCATGCCGACATACGAGATTTGCAATATTTTCCCTTCCTGCGGTACATCCAGAGAGAACTTACCATCAAAATCTGTTACTGTACCAATCGTTGTCCCTTTAACAATGATTGATGCACCAATAACCGGCTGCCCATCATCTGCGCTAGTGACAGTTCCCGTCACCTTCACATTCTGCGCAACCACTGTACACATACTGATCACAAGGCACAGTAAGGTAAAAGTTAACTTTTTCATCATAGACATTAAATTTTATAATACAATTATAATTTTTCCTCATAAAAAACAAAATACACCTGAGTTTCAGCGGAACTATGTTTTCTCCGGAGTAATTATATAGTATTTATTATATCATATTTAGTCATACATCATTTCCATGTTTGCTTGTGTTGCTTTTTGTTTAATGGGAGTATTCATCAGTAAGGAGCAAAATCTTGATTCGGACGATTCTTTAAATCGATACAGGCATTAATATACAACGCTTATATAATTTATACTCTGGCCTACAAGAGGCCTGCAAACCAAGGTTAACTAAATATCTACCACAAAATATATCATTTATTTTCAGCGCAAGAATATGTTAAATAAAATTAAATCGCAAGTCTAAATACAAAACAAACACTTATTTTATGTTAAGCTCGAACAAGATCGCATAGATTAGGCACATCCATTGGAGAAAGAAAAAGATCTTCAATAAAAATATTGTGAGGATACCTTTACCTTATGAGAATAATATGATTATAACTCCTAACAAATTTTTGATTATCAATAATTTTTAGTTATAGTAACAAAGAAAAGAAACCTCACTTTTCATTTATGATGATTTTCCAACAATACTGATTTCGTTATCAACAATACGCAATATAAGGAGTATTCATTGTGTTTTTATAATATTTAGTTTACTTATATACCAATTACCTAATATTATAACAGTTTGTGTTTTCAAAATAAATATTAGTATATT